>Ga0192261_1086_pt2 | contig 14137 bp, 16 predicted proteins | sample Koala_Koa23_G3_FD_131283 | JGI IMG/M metagenome (GOLD analysis project Ga0192261, IMG submission 131283) | Enriched cells from koala feces incubated with labeled cellulose particles, San Francisco Zoo, California, United States - Koala_Koa2-3_G3 ... | reverse complement strand
CTGCCGCTCGGCCTCTTTGTCATCGCTATATCTCAGGCGGTACTGCCGATGCTTTCTCGGCAGGACCCGAACAAGACGGGGGAATTCCGCGACTTTATCCGCGACGCGATGCGTTTCAACCTCTTTGTCGTGCTGCCGGTGGCGGCTGGACTCTGCGTCGTCTCAAGCGAGGTCGTCCACATACTCTTTTACCGGGGAGCTTTCTCCGAATGGGCGTGGCACGCCACCGCGACGGCGCTTTCTCTATACGCCTTCGGGCTGCCGGGCATGGCTAGCAGCACGGTGATAATGCGCGCTATATACGCGCGCCGCATGCCGCGCGCCGCCGTGATGATCACCGGCGTCACCGTTGCCGTGAACCTCTGCGCGAGCGTCGTGCTGATGCGCCTCTTCGCCTACGCGGGACTCGCCGCGGCCTCGGCGGCGGCCTTTACCTCCGCGAGCCTGTTCGCCGCCTGGATGCTTTCGCGCAATATCGGCGAACGGCTTGGTATATTTGAGATAAAGTGGCTCTGGAGGGTGTTGATGCCTCTTTCGCTGATGGTGGGCGCGCTGCTGGCCTTCAAGTATCTTTTGCCCTATCCCGTGGAGGCGAAGCTCCTCCTGCGGGTGCTTTGGCTTGCGGCCGCGATGGCGGGCAGCGCCCTGATCTACGCCGCCGCCACGATGGAGCTGCGCTGTCCCGAGTGGCGCTGGATAAAGGACGCGGCCGGCGGAAAGGCCAAACGGCAATAGAGCCGCAGCTTAATGAAAACAGATGGGCGGCGGAACTTCTCCGCCCGCTGCTTACAAGTCTCTATATTCAGAATACTTATTCGTTCAGATGACATAAGAAAAACAACACGGCTGTACAGGGCGGCGAAAGGGTGGTAACATTCGCCCCGTTTGCCTGCCGTGCCTCATGTGAAACAACCTGTGAACGCCGACAATGATGCAAATCTCAAAAATATTTGAAAGCTGAGTGAGCTCTATGTATTTTCTGTTGTCGTTTCTCCTCTTTGTTACCTCTATCGCCGTATGCCTGGTCTACAGTTACCAGATGGTCTATGCGATGATTTTGGGCTATATCCTGCTCGCCGCCGCCGCGATGCGCCGCGGCAGCCGTCTCTCCACAGTACTGCGGGCCTCCGTGCTGGGCGTGAAGGAGGCTCTGCTCGTCATCGAGATACTGCTTCTCATCGGGCTGCTGACCGCCGAATGGCGCGCCGGCGGCGTGATCGCCTTCTTTGTCTACCACGGGGTAGGTCTGATAACGCCGAAGCTCTTTATCCTCATCGCCTTCCTTCTCACCTGCTTTATCTCCTATGCCCTCGGCACGAGCATCGGCGTCGCCGGCACCGCGGGCGTCATCCTGATGGCCATCGCGCGCTCGGGCGGCGTGAACGAGCTGCTTGCCGCCGGCGCGATACTTTCCGGCGTCTACTTTGGCGACCGCTGTTCGCCTACCGCCTCGAGCGCGAACCTCATCGCCGCGCTTACCAAAACGGACCTTTACGGCAACGTGAGCCGGATGCTCCGCACCGCGCTGATCCCGACGGCGGTCTGCATCGCCGCCTATTGTTTCCTCTCTTTCAATAACCCGCTCTATATCTCAAACGCAGGATATCTCGCGGAGATAAAGAAGGACTTTGTGATCAGTTGGTGGGCGCTGCTGCCGGTCGCCGTGATGTTTTGCTTCCCGCTTATGAGGATCAGGGTAAAATACGCGCTGATCGTAAGCTCGGCCGCGGCCTGCATCATCGCCTGCGCCATTCAGGGAGAGAGCGCCGCGGAGCTGCTTCATACGGCAATCTTCGGCTACTATCCGCAGGATGCGGTCATGGGGGATATCTGGAACGGCGGCGGCCTGGTGTCGATGGCCGGCATCATCATGATACTCTCGATATCCAGCACCTATGCGAAGATACTCTCCGTCTCCGGCCTCCTGCGTCAGCTGAACGAGATCGTGGAGGCGATGATGCGGCGTATCGGCAAATCATGTACCGTGATACTGTCGAGCCTCTTTGCCTCGGGAATATTTTGCAGCCAGATAACCTCCTGCATCATGGCGGCCACCCTCCTGAAAAAACAGTACGCTAAGCGCGGCCAGCCGAAGGAAGAGCTTGCCCTCGACCTGGAGAACTCGCTGGTGATCATCGCGCCGATGGTGCCTTGGTGCCTCTCATGCTCCGTGCCTCTGAAGCTGCTCGGTGTCGGCGTGGAGGCTCTCCGCTGGGAATTTTATATATTCCTTATCCCCATATGCTACTTCATCGGAAAAGAGATGCATTTTCGCCGCGCGTCGGTGTACAGGCGCTTTCTGCGCTCCTGGCTCGGTTCGTACCGTTTCCTATAGGCCGGAGGAACGCGGCGGCTTCCGCTTGGGCGTATCGCGGACGGTGATATTAAAAAACCGAATGGTCCGCCCTGTTCCCATAGCAGGGCAAACTCATTGAGTCTTTTGATGAACATAGCGATAAAAATGACGCTGTCCGGCGGCACGGGCGCTGTTGTCAACTTTCATGCGTTTGCCATGGTTCCCGCGGGCAAAAAGTATATAACGCGGCCCATATTATGCTATGATATTCAGCTGTAGGGGGGCTAAAGACAAAAGCCCTTCTGCGGCTGAAAACTTTTTTGAAGGAGAACAAAATGAAAAAATCATTTGCAGCGGTCATCGCTATTGTTGCGTTTGTGATATGTTCGGTCCAGATAGCCTTTGCCGGTCCCTCCAATAAAACGCAGGATGTGTCTGAGCTCTTAGACGAGCGGCAGACCGATATATGGGTGGAAGGCGAGCGTTTCGGCGATATGGTGCTCGGCGCGCGCGGCGCGATGCAGATAATCTATGTCGACGACAAACTCTCCAAGTCAATCGCCGCCGACAGCCGTCTGCAGCCTTGGGTATATGATATGGCTCAGTATTACGGTACGGACGCCACCAGTAAAAAGAGACTCTTCATCGCCCACATCGACGTCTACAAGCCATGGGATTTCGATTACACTCAGGTCTTCGTCGGCGGCTATCATCTGCAAAAGGGAGATATCCTCTCCTCGAGTATGACGAATCCCTTTGGCCCCATGGCGTCGAAGAGCGACGGTTATTTCGCCTTTGCGGTCCCCAAAGCGGAGGTCAAGGCCGGCAAGGAGATAAAGATCGGTTACGGAGATGATTCTGAGACATGGAAAGTTCCCAAGTAGAGGCTCTGCACATCTATAAATGCGCCGAATGCGGGCTCGTCTTCGAGACGGAGACCTTTGCCGAAAAGTGCCCGCAGTGCCGCTGCCGCGTGCTCATCCACCAAAAGGGCGAGATGCGGCGCGCTAAAGGCTGTAACTGCGGCGGAAACTGCGCCGGCTGCGGAGGCTGCTCGCACTGATGGCTGAGAGCGAAAAAAAATTTCTTACTCTTGGTATCGAATCCAGCTGCGACGACACCGCGCTCGCGGTGCTTGAGGGAGGCCATGGGCTGCTAGCTGAGGTCATATCGAGCCAGATAGACTCACACAGCGTCTACGGCGGTGTGGTGCCGGAGCTTGCCTCGCGTATGCACCAGGAGGCGATCCTGCCGCTGCTTGAGAGCGTGCTCGCCAAGGCGGGAATCGGGGAGCCGGCGAAGGAGCTGAGCCTGATCGCCGTAACATCCGGCCCCGGGCTTATGGGCTCGCTGCTTGTCGGCGTGATGACGGCGAAGGCCCTGTCGCAGGGATGGGGGGTGCCGCTGATCGGCGTCAACCACCTGGAGGGCCATATCTTTGCCAATGCCGCCGTCTCGGAGGAGCTTAAGCCGCCGTTTATCTCGCTGATAGTCTCCGGCGGACATACCGAAGTGGTGCTCGTGCGCGCCTTCGGCGGCTATGAGCTGCTTGGCTCGACGCGCGACGACGCGGCGGGCGAGGCCTACGATAAGGTGTCGAAAGTGCTGGGGCTCGGTTATCCCGGCGGCCCGATAATAGACAGGCTTGCCGCCGGCGGAGATCCGGACGCCTTCCAGCTGCCGCTGCCGCTGGCCTCGACGAAGGAGATAGAATTCAGCTTCAGCGGCCTCAAGACCGCCGCGATGACGCTCATCGGGAAAGAGACGGCGCTTGGCGAGGAATTTCCGCTCGCGGACCTCTGCGCCTCCTTCCAAAAGGCCGTCGTAGACAGCCTGATGGGTAAGATAAAGCTCGCCGTGAAGCGTACGGGCGTGAAACGCCTCACCGTGTCGGGCGGCGTAGCCGCAAACTCCGGACTGCGCGCCGCGCTCACGGAATACTCGCGCGACAGGGGAGTGGAGCTCTTTCTGCCGCCGCGTGGGATGTGCACCGACAACGCGGTGATGATCGCCGCCGCCGGGTACAACTCCTACATGCGCGGAAACCGCTCAGATCTGCGCCTGTCTCCGAATCCGTCGTGGAGCATCTGGTAAAGATAATCATACCCTATAGGTTATAAAAATAGTTTATTTGGTTGTTTTATACCCTATCAGGTAAAATATTTAATCTTGCCGCTCGAGATTCAAGCAGCTCCAAATATTGGCGGCGTGCCGACTCCGGCAGGAAGCTTTGCTTTATGAGACTGAACATTGCGGGCAGCCGTTTTGCGAATCGGACCATCGTTCTGTTATAATGATTTTTGTTGAGCCCCTCCGACTCGGAAAACTTGATAAAATCGACCTCTTTGAAGTTGCTCTTTTTACCGTTCATCGGCATGGCAAACTCTTCCGGGTCGTCCTTTTCGGCAATGACGAGCCTAGTCGAAAGAAGATCATATGCGGGTGCGAGCCTCCTTTCGCCTCCGTCGTAAAGAAGCGAGAAATTTTTCAGGTGCATATCGCCGTTGCCCGTGAGGAAGATAAAGACCGCCATGTCAAACAGAACGGAAAGGTCGTAGCCTGGGGCTGTGGAATAACGGCGCAGGTTTTTCGCTATCAGCTCCATCGATCCTTTATATTTATATTCCGTCATGTGTTCTGTTATCTGGCAGAAATCCTCCATGTGCCTCAATTTCTTTTTTGCCTCATACCTTTTTATGCCGGCTCTGTCCATCCGCAGCGTCAGGTAGGCCAGCTCGCCTGAGGCTAGCGGCAGCAGTCCGGAGGGCGCGGTAGGAATGCCGGCGGCCTCCGCCAGTTTCATCGTGAGCGCCTCGTTTTCCGGCAGGAAAGGATAAGTTTTTGACTGCGGTTTTAAAATATAATCGCCCCAAAGTCCGACAAAGGTAAGTTTATTGTCTCCGGCCTTCGACAGCCGTTCCATGGACATCTTTGGCTGAACTCCAGGCACGGCGGCGCTTTCGATGATCTTGTCACGCGCTTTGCTGTAAAGCTCGTCGAGGGTGTAATCGATCGTCGGAGGCTCCTGGCTCCCGAAAAGCTTCATAGAGCAGGCCTTATGATACAGGCCGCTCTCCAGCTCTCCGTAACAGCATAAACAGCGCCTCACGGTTTTACCTCTATCGACGCCGCGCCGATACAGTTTTTGCAGCAGGCCATAAGCAGCCCCATCCGGTCGCGCGGGTCCAGCTTCCAGTTTTTCACGACTATATCCAGGCTCCATCCCTCCGGTATCAGTCCGTCAAAAAATGGATGGAGGGTCTTTGTCTCAAACGGTTCTTCACGCAGCGGCAGCGTGACGCTTATCGGAGCGGCATCTTCCGACGCGAGATAACTATGGTAATAGGAGAAGCAGTAGCCGCTGTCGCTCTCCGTGATCTCGCCCGCGGGACGCCCGAAAAAATTAACGACACAGCGGCGCAGAGGCTCACTCATCGTCTCGCTCCATAGGTACGGGGCCCAGCTCCAGTCCAAAGAGAAAGAGCAGGTCGTTTACCTTATCCATGCGCAGCGTCTTCTTGCCGCACTCCAGCTCGCGGATAAAGCGCAGCCCGACTCCGGCCCGTTCCGCCGCCTCTACTTGGGTGAGGTGTAATTTTTTCCGGTTTTTTTTCACAGTTATGGCCAGATTATTCTTATTCAAAAAATCACCCCGAATGGGTATAAAATATGCTTTCATGACAAAATATACACCATATAAGGTATAAAATCAATGTATTTAATGAGGATGTATTCCATATCGATAAACAGACTGAAAGATTTATCCGGCGTTTTCTCAGAATAGGGGTTGCATATTTTTATTATCGATATATAATTATCGATAATGAATGATGTGAGAGTTATGGAGGGTGAGCAGGTGCCTAATACAAAACCTTTAAGCATATCAAAACAATCTCTGCAGCGAATGCCGCTCTATCTTGAACACTTGAAAAAACTGCGTGCCGACGGCAGCAGCCATGTATCGGCGGCCTTTCTCGCGGGAGAGCTGGGGCTGCACCCCGTGCAGGTGAGGAAAGATCTTGCCGCCGTCTCCAAGGTCGACGGAAACCCGCGTATCGGCTTTGCCCTGGAGGGACTTATCGAGGATATGGAAGAGTTCCTGGACTGTAAAAACGCCCATGAGGCGGTCGTCGCCGGCGTAGGCAATCTTGGCCGTGCCCTTCTTTCATATAAAAATTTTGACCGCTACGGTCTTTCCATTATCGCCGGATTTGATAACGACCCCGCGGTGATCGGGACCACCGTGCACGGCAAGGAGATATTCGACGTCTCGCGGCTGACGGAGCTCTGCGGACGTTTCACGGTTCATATCGGCATCATCACAGCCCCCGCGCAGTACGCGCAGGAGATCTGTGACGCGATGGTCCGCGGCGGCATCAAGGCGATCTGGAACTTCGCGCCGGCGCACCTCAATGTCCCCGACGATGTGATAATCTCGAATGAAAATCTCGCCGCCTCGTTCGCGGCGCTCTCCAGCAGGCTGCGCCAGCGCCAGGAGAGTCTCAGTCTTTAATCGGTAACCGGCAGCAAAACTAAAAGCGATCGTCCGTCAGCTCCGCGGTGGCGCGGGGCAATGATGGCGCTTGCCCTGAAAAGGGCTATACAAATAAACAAAAAAGAGGGATGTTATCGTGACAGAAAATTTTGATTACACGCTCATCGATAAGATACTTGAGGCACATGAATCCTCGGGTACGGCCGTCATCGCGATATTGCAGGATATTCAGGAGCATTACCGCTATCTGCCCCGTGAGATTTTCCCCTACCTCTCAAAGAAGCTGAGGGTTCCTCAGGCGCGCATATACAGCGTGGCCACCTTTTATGAGAATTTTTCCCTCAACCCGAAGGGAAAATTTGTGATCAAAGTCTGCGACGGCACCGCCTGTCACGTGCGTAAATCGATCCCTATCCTCGACCGTCTGCGCTCCGAGCTGGGTCTCTCCGATAAAAAAGTGACGACAGACGACCTCGGCTTCACGGTGGAGACGGTATCCTGCCTCGGCGCCTGCGGCCTTGCGCCGGTACTCACCGTCAACGACAAAGTCTATCCCGCTATGACGCCCGATAAGGCCTCCGGGCTCGTCGCCGCGCTCAAGGAGGAGCTCTAAGATGATAAAGGGACGTGAAGAACTTCGGGAGCTGCGCGAAATCTACGCCGCCAGCCTCGGCGAGGAGGATAAAAAGATTCTCATCTGCGCCGGTACCGGCTGTATATCGAGCGGCTCTCTGGAGATATATGACGAGCTGAAAAAGATCATGACGGAGCGCGGCATCAACGTCGCCGTCGAGCTCAAAGAGGAGCCGCACGAACACTCCGTCGGGCTGAAAAAGTCCGGCTGCCACGGTTTCTGCGAGATGGGGCCGCTGGTGCGGATCGAGCCGCAGGGCTGGCTCTACGTCAAGGTGAAGCCGGAGGACTGCGCGGAGATCGTGGAAAAGACGATAATCGGCGGCTCCCACATCGAACGCCTCGCCTATCAGAAGGGCGGCGAGGTCTTCAAGAAACAGGACGAGATCCCCTTCTATAAAAAACAGACGCGCCACGTCCTTGAGCACTGCGGCCACATCGACGCCACCTCCATCAAGGAATACCTCGCGATCGGCGGCTACTCGGCCTTTGAGCGCGCCCTCTTCGACATGGACGGCGATGGGATCGTCGGTATGATCGAGGAGGCTAATCTGCGCGGGCGCGGCGGCGGGGGCTTTCCCACAGGCCGTAAATGGAGCCAGGTGAAACGCCAGAACGCCGAACATAAGTACATCGTCTGCAACGGCGACGAGGGCGACCCCGGAGCCTTTATGGACAGAAGCATCATGGAGGGCGACCCGCACCGTATGCTTGAGGGCATGATGATCGCCGGACTCGCCTGCGGAGCGCAGAACGGCTACATCTACGTGCGCGCCGAATATCCGATGGCGGTCTCGCGCCTGCGCACCGCGATCGCGCAGGCGGAGGAGCTGGGGCTTCTCGGCGACGACATCCTCGGCAGCGGCTTCTCCTTTCATATGCACATAAACCGCGGCGCGGGCGCGTTCGTCTGCGGCGAGGGCAGCGCGCTGACCGCCTCCATCGAGGGCAAGCGCGGCATGCCGCGCGTCAAGCCGCCGCGTACCGTGGAACACGGTCTCTTTGACAGCCCGACGGTGCTCAACAACGTTGAGACCTTTGCCAATGTGCCGCTTATCATCAATAAGGGCGTGGCGTGGTACAAGGCGCTCGGCCCTGAAAAGAGCCCGGGAACGAAGGCCTTCGCGCTGACGGGGAATATTGAAAACACCGGACTGATAGAGGTGCCGATGGGCACGACGCTGCGCGAGATCGTCTTTGAGGTCGGCGGCGGCATGCGCGGCGGCGCGGATTTCAAGGCGGTCCAGATCGGCGGACCCTCAGGCGGCTGCCTCACGGCAAAGGACCTTGACCTGCCCCTCGACTTTGATTCGCTGACGGCGGCGGGGGCGATGATCGGCTCCGGCGGCCTCGTCGTTATGGACAGCAAAACCTGCATGGTCGAGGTGGCGCGTTTCTTTATGAACTTCACGCAGAACGAGTCCTGCGGCAAGTGCGTTCCCTGCCGCGGCGGCACGAAACAGATGCTTGCCATTCTTGAGCGTATCGTCGCCGGCGAGGGACGCGAGGGCGACATCGAACTGCTGCTCGAGCTTGCCGACATGATCTCGCACACCGCGCTCTGCGGACTTGGAAAGACCGCCGCGCTTCCCGTGGTGAGCACCATCAAAAATTTCCGCGAAGAATACGTGGCGCATATCAATAAAAAATACTGCCCCGTCGGCGCCTGTCCGAAACTTAAGAGCTTCGAGATAGACCCCGCGCTCTGCAAAGGCTGCTCAAAGTGCGCGCGCGGCTGTCCCACCGAGGCCATCAGCGGCAAGATAAAAGAACCATTTACGATCGACAAAGATAAGTGTATCAAGTGCGGCGCGTGCGTCACCGCGTGCCCCTTCCACGCAGTCAAGGAGGCCTAACTAGATGGATACGAAAAAATATATGACGATAGACGGGCTCCCCGTCGAAATAGAGGATGAAAAGAATATCCTGGAGGTTATCCGCAAAGCGGGCATCAAGCTTCCAACCTTCTGCTACTACTCGGAGCTCTCCATCTACGGCGCCTGCCGCATGTGCATGGTGGAAAATAAATGGGGCGGTCTTGACGCGGCCTGCTCTACCCCGCCCAAAGAGGGCATGGAGATCTGGACCAACACCGGGCGTCTCCGCAAATACCGCAAGATGATCCTCGAGCTGCTGCTCGCCGACCACTGCCGCGACTGCACCACCTGCAACAATAACGGCAAATGCAAACTACAGGACCTCGCAATGCGCTTCAACATCGAGGGCGTGCGCTTCCCGAACGGGGCGGAGACGCCCCGCCGCGACGAGTCGTCGCTCTGCATCACGCGCGACCACAACAAATGTATCCTCTGCGGAGACTGCGTGAGAATGTGCAACGAGATACAGCAGGTCGGCGCGATCGACTTCGCGGGGCGCGGCTCAAAAATGACGATCAGCACCGTCTTTGACATCCCCATCAGCGAAAGCGTCTGCGTCGGCTGCGGCCAGTGCGCCGCCGTCTGCCCGACGGGCGCGATCGTGATAAAGAACGACAGCGCGCGGGTCTGGAAGGCTCTCGACGAAAAAGAGACGCGCGTCTCCGTGCAGATAGCCCCCGCGGTGCGCGTCGCGCTCGGCAAAGATCTTGGCATAGGTGACGGCGAAAACGCGATGGGGCTAATCGTCGCGGCGCTGCGCCGGATGGGCTTTAACGAGGTATTCGACACCTCGACGGGCGCGGATCTCACGGTGCTTGAGGAATCGGCGGAGTTCCTCGCGCGCCTCGGCAAGGGCGAACATAAGATGCCGCTCTTCACCTCCTGCTGTCCCGCCTGGGTCAGCTACGCGGAAAAGAATGAGCCGGAGGTGGTTAAAAACCTCTCCACCTGCCGCTCGCCGATGCAGATGTTCGCCGCGGTAATCAAGGAACACCACAAACATTCGCCGAGAAAGCATGTACATGTGGCGGTCATGCCCTGCACGGCGAAAAAGGCGGAGGCGGCGCGCGAGGAATTCCGCGGCGAGCTGGGCCCCGACGTGGACTACGTAATCACCACGCAGGAGCTCATTCAGATGATAAAAGAGTCCGGCATCGTATTCTCAGAGCTTGAGCCGGAGGCGGTCGACATGCCCTTCGGCACGATGAGCGGCGCTGGCGTCATCTTCGGAGTCACAGGCGGCGTCACCGAGGCGGTACTGCGCCGGGTAATCTCCGACAAATCGGCGGCGGCGCTCCGTACGATCACCTTCAAGGGCGTGCGCGGCGGCGACGGAATCAAATCGGCGACGGTGAAGTACGGGGACAGGGAGCTTAAGATTGCGGTGGTCAGCGGCCTTGGAAACGCCCATGAGCTGATAAAACGCATCAAGGAGGGCGAGCACTACGACTTTGTGGAGGTCATGGCCTGCCCCGGCGGCTGCGTCTGCGGCGCGGGACAGCCCTTCATCCTCCGCGAAGGCAAAGTGAGCCGCGGCAAGGGACTCTACTCGGCGGACAAGATGTCGAGCATCAAACGTTCGGAGGAGAACCCGCTCATGCTTTCGCTCTACAGCGGGCTGCTGAAGGGGCGCGTCCACGACCTGCTCCACGTACACTACCACGCGAAGGAGGCATAGTCATGGCCATAGTGAGAATATGTATTGGGACCTCCTGCTACCTCAAGGGAGCCTACAATGTGCTCCAGCTTTTCCAGCATGAGATCGAAGAGCGGGGACTGCACGATAAAATAGAGATCAGCGGCTCCTTCTGCATGGGTCAGTGTCAGAACGACGTCTCCGTAGACGTGGACGGGACCGTCTACAATGTTTCACCGGAGACCGCGTATAAATTCTTTGAGGAGACGATAATGCCGCGCCTGTGAAGCATTGATGACGGAACGCCTGCGTAAATCCGTCATGGCAGATAAAACAAAATCTTTCAAACAGATAAATCGGTGCGAATAAGCGCCGCAGGCTAAATAACCCGCCCCCTGAGAACCGAAAGCCGTATATCCATACGGCGCTGGATGCTCAGGGGGCAATTTATGACGCGTAAGGTTTTTATCCGCGCCGATTTGAGGCTACAAAAAAACGTCTTTGCGTAATATAATAGTCCGCGGTTTGTGTAACCGGTTGCATAGTTTATATTTGAAACGGAGAGTTTTTTTATGAGTGAACAGACGACAGCGAAAAAATTAATTGCGGACAGCGAGTGTTCCCTGTCCGCGGTGCCTGCCGCGAAAAAAGTGCAGGGACTCTGGGCGGCGATGGTCGTACTTGTGGGCTTCACCTTCTTCTCGCCGAGCATGACCGCGGGCGGCAACCTCGGTATCGGACTCACGCTCAACGGCTTCATCCTCGCGATGATCCTGGGCAACGCCTTCCTCGGCGTCTACTGCGGCCTGCTGGGATACATCGGCCAGAAGACGGGGCTCACGCTCGACCTGATGGCCCACCGCTCCTTTGGCGAAAAGGGCTCTTACCTGCCCTCCGCGCTCATCAGCTTCACGCAGATCGGCTGGTTCGGCGTCGGCGTCGCGATGTTCGCGATCCCCGTATCCGGGCTGACCGGCGGCCGTATTCCCGTCTGGGCGCTCATAATCATCACGGGAACGGTCATGACAGTCACCGCCTACCTGGGGATCAGGGCGCTCGCGGTGCTTGGCTCGATCGCCGTGCCGCTGATCGCCGTTCTCGGTGTCTATTCAGTCGGCTGGGGGGTGGATAAGGTCGGCGGCTTCATGAACGTATTTGCCCAGATACCGCAGAAACCGATCAGCCTCGCGACGGGCATCGCCATCGTCGTTGGCTCCTTTATCTCCGGCGGCACCGCGACGCCGAACTTTACCCGCTTCTCTAAGACGCCGCGCGTGGCGGTACTTGCCACCGTCGTCGCCTTCTTTGTCGGGAACTCCATAATGATGATCTTCGGCGCGGTCGGCGGTGCGGTGACGGGCGTCGCCGATATCTTTGACATCCTGATCCTCCAGGGACTGGCCATTCCCGCGATCCTCACCCTCGGGCTGAACATCTGGACCACCAACAACAACGCGCTCTATACGGCGGGGCTCGGCGTCTCGAACATCACCAAGATACCAAACAAGCCCCTCGTTCTGCTCAGCGGCGCGGCGGGAACCCTGACCGCCGTCTGGCTCTACTATAACTTTGTCGGTATGCTGAACCTGCTCTCCGGCATGATCCCGCCCGTCGGCGCGGTGCTCATCCTACACTACTTCCTGCATAAAGATGAATACTACAGACCCGCCGCGAGCGGTCCCGCGGTCAATCTGGCGGGCGTCCTCGCGGTGGCGGCGGGATCGCTGGTCGGCATCTTCGTAACCTGCGGCATAAAACCCGTCAACTCGCTGGCCGCGGCGGCGCTGGTATTCCTCGTCCTCGACCGCCTGACCGCGAAAAAGAGCTAAAAATATCACGGAGGGAATGATTTCTGATGCTGATAAAAAACATATTTATTGAGAATTCCACAGAGGCTAAAGACATCCGCGTTACGGACGGCAAATTTGAAGAGATAAAGGCCGGCCTCGCCCCGCGCGGCGGGGAAGAGGTCGTCGACTGCACGGGAAAGATGGCTTTGCCGCCTTTCATCGAGAGCCACGTCCACCTCGATACCTGCCTCACCGCCGGCGATCCCGTCTGGAACATATCGGGGACGCTCTTTGAGGGCATCGAATGCTGGAGCAAACGCAAAGAAAAACTTTCAAAGAACGACGTCAAGGAGCGCGCGCGCCGCGCCGTGCAGATGCAGGCCGCGAACGGCGTGCAGTTCGTCCGCACCCACGTCGACGTGACCGACCCCTCGCTGGTGGCGATGGAAGGGATGCTCGAACTCAAAGAAGAGCTGAAAGACTACGTCGACATCCAGATAGTAGCCTTCCCGCAGGAGGGGATAAAAAGCTATCCCAACGGCGAGGCGCTGATGGAAAACGCGGTGAAGATGGGGGCTGACTGCGTCGGCGCGATCCCGCACTTTGAATTTACCCGCGAATACGCCGTCGAGTCGGTCGACTTCTGCGTGAAGCTCGCGGAAAAATATGGCCGTCTCGTCGACGTTCACTGCGACGAGATAGACGACGAACAGTCGAAGGGGCTCGAAGTGCTCGCCTGCCGCGCCCTTGAAAGCGGTATGAAAGATATGGTTACGGCCAGCCACACGACGGCGATGCACAGCTACAACAACGCCTACTGCGGCAAACTCTTCCGCCTCCTGCGCATGAGCGATATAAACTTCGTCTGCAATCCGCTCGTCAATACACATTTGCAGGGGCGCTTCGACACCTATCCCAAACGCCGCGGCGTGACGCGCGTCAAGGAGTTGCTCGCCAACGGCAACAACGTCTCCTTCGGCCATGACGACATCTTCGACCCCTGGTATCCGCTCGGCAGCGGCAACATGCGCGACGTCATCCACATGGGGCTGCACGTCTGCCAGATGATGGGCTATCAGGAGATAATGGAGTCATACCGTCTCTGCACCCACAACGCGGCGAAGACGCTCCATCTCGGCGAGAGCTACGGCATCCGCGAGGGAAACCCAGCGAGCTTCATCGTTCTTGACGGCGACAACTTCTACAACGCGCTCAACAAAAAGGGCGAGATACTCTATTCATACAACAGGGGACGCCTCATCGCCTCCGCGGAACCGGCAGTGAGAAGGGTAATGTTTTAAATACGGGATAAAGAAGAGAGATCTAAAAGAAGACAAGGCGCGGCGTTACTGCCGCGCCTTATCTGTTAAAGTGCCTGTGAAATAAGTAGTTACCCGTAAGATTTAATTA
>Ga0192261_1105_pt2 | contig 14422 bp, 9 predicted proteins | sample Koala_Koa23_G3_FD_131283 | JGI IMG/M metagenome (GOLD analysis project Ga0192261, IMG submission 131283) | Enriched cells from koala feces incubated with labeled cellulose particles, San Francisco Zoo, California, United States - Koala_Koa2-3_G3 ... | reverse complement strand
AGTGATTGTAGACCCGACGGTTCGCCAATCTTTCGACGGCAAGCCGGTTAACACGCTGTTTATCGGCGAGATTTTAAATGTCTGGGTCAAATAACGCCAGGGGGATACCTCACGCAAAAACAAAAAAAGCACTTGCCTGTATGACAAGTGCTTTTTTATTGGTGATTCCGGAGCGGTTCGAACGCTCGACCCACAGCTTAGAAGGCTGTTGCTCTATCCAACTGAGCTACGGAACCCCATTTTCTATCCGCAAAAGTAACGATAATTCCGGTTTCTTCAAAATCTTCATTTCCAAAGGCTGTTCCGAATCCTCATTCGATCCTCCCCAAGAGGAAACCGGACGGGTCCAACCTTTCGCAGAACTTCTTCCCCATTCCGACGAGCCTCACAGAAAACGAGCCACAATCGGCAACAATATGGCGGTCATAATTCCCATCAGACCGATGGCGGCTCCGCCGATCGCCCCTTCCACAGCTCCCATTTCCAAGGCTTTGGCCGTACCTACGACATGCGAAGCCGCTCCGAGCGCCAACCCTTTGGCCACCGGAGTCCGCACCCCAATGAGCCGTAAAAACCAAGGTCCTAAAGCGCTACCTAAAATACCTGCCGCCACCACAGCCACCGAAGTCAGTGCCGGAATGCCTCCGAAATGTTCACTCAACGAAAGAGCGATCGGCATCGTCACCGATTTGGGCTGCAACGAAGCGGCCACCGCCTGATCGGCTCCCATCAAATAGGCCAACGTAATGACACTCACCACGCCGATCAGACTACCCACCACCGTAGCACACAAGATGGAATATTTCTCTTCCCGAATATGCTCCAAGTTGGTATACAACAGATAACCCAAGGCCACAATAGAAAGTTTCAGAAAGAAATTCAGAACGGTATTTGCCTCATAATAGAGCTGATACTCGATTTCGAGCCCTTTCAGACAGGCGATCAGAACGCCCATCGAGATCAGCAACGGGTTGAGAATAGGATATTTGAATTTCCGATACAATTGCAAGGCTCCATAATAGACCGCTACGGTAAGGGTCATCAGGAAAAGTTGAGAATGAATAAAGGTATCCATCATGGCTGTCATGTCTTAAAGGCGTTCTTGTTTCTTCCCGCCGAAGCGCTGCTGCAACAAACCGACGGCCCCCATCACAATCAGAGTAGAGACCAGCAAAATGACGAGAATGGCCCATAAATTACTCAGCAACAACTGATAGGAGACCATCAAACCGACTCCGATCGGCACAAAGAACAACATCATATTGTCGATCAGCAACCGACAAAACGAGCGGACCTCCTTTTCCCGAATGACACGGCTCTGCAAACCGGCGAAAAGAATCAACATTCCCAATACCCCTCCGGGAATAAATCCGTCGATCAACAAACTGAGTCCCTCTCCCAGCAGGTAACACAGCAATACATACAAAAATCCTTTCATACCATCTTTCATTTTCGGCGGCAAAGGTAGCTAAAAAACAATACGTTTATCCTTTTATTTTCATCCCCACCCAGCCAGTACAACCGGAAAGGACGCAGACAGTTTGGAATTTTAGCGGGAAAGCTCTACCTTGTTGTAAGATTTGCAAAAACACTACTGACCAAACACTATGATGACCATGATGAAATTACTCTTCGGCAGCCTGTTAGGATTGCTGTGGATGGGAACGTTGTCACTTCGGGCCGCTGAAGGGAACCCTAATTGGGCCAATCCGGGTTATGGAGCCACCTTCCAGGCCTCTTCAGAGGACCGAGATCACCCCGTAAAACGATTGTATGACGGTCGACTGACCCACCGTTGGGAGACCGAAGGCGAAACGACAGGAGCCTGGGTCGAAGTCCGCTGGGACAAACCTCAGCGTATAAGCGAATTATGGATCATCAATCAGCCTACACCTTTCGATCTGTTGTTGGAAACGGAATCCCGGACCGCTGATTTCCCGGCAGCCCGCCATATTCGTATCGATTTTTCAGACGGCACCTCCCAACAGGCCGAACTCCGCCTGGGGACTTACTACCAAATCATCGCCCTGCCTCAAGCCAAAACCACAGACCGGGTCAAAATCACCTTGCTCGATTTGTGGGATAACTCCACCGCCACCCACACCGGTTTGGGCAAATTGCAGGTTTACAGTCTGCCGCATGCTCCTTCGTTCCGGGTCGACCTGTACGAGATGTATGAGATGCAAGGCGATACCCCGGTTCAGTCGGCCAAAATCGAGATCCTCAATCCCGGCGAAACCATCCGGGGAGCCGTTTTGGACATACGATGTGCCGGCAAACCCTATGCAACGTTGAAACTGGCCGACATTCCGGCCCGCAGTTCGTCGATTCAGCAAATATGGATGCCGACTCCGTTCGAAACCGGCGAAATGACTTTTTCCATCCGTCGATCGGGAGCCGTACACTTCGCCGACACACAAACCATGGAGGTCAAACCCTATGACAAAAACTATTTCGACGGAGGGAAATTCCGCATTCTGAGCACAAACCACAACGATTTGGGCTTCTTGGACACCCAGTTCGCCACGGCCGACTATCGGAGCCGGGAACTGATCGGACCGGCTTTGGATCTGCTGCGCGACCACCCGGAATACACCTACCACATGGAGTCGATCGAATACCTCAAGGAGTTTCTGGAACGCCATCCCGAACGCCGCGAAGAGATCGCCCAACGGATGCGTGAAGGCCGTTTTCTGTTCGGAGCCAGCTATGTGCAGAACCTGCAGGTTCATGTCGGTGCCGAAAAACTGGCTCGACAATTCTATTACGGTCGCCGCTGGCTGCTCGAAAACTTTCCGGGTTGCGACACCCGTTTCTACAGCAATGTGGACGTCCCGGGTCTGACCTATCAGTTACCACAAGTGCTCCGTCAGGCCGGAGTCGACTACATCGTACAGGGACGTTTCCCATGGGGTTATTACTATTGGGAAGGCCTGGACGGCACCTCCATTCCGATGTATGCGTTACGGTATACCGCTTCCCGCCAACTGCTCAATCCGGTGGACAACACGGGCTGGCTCCATTTCCAGAATATCCGGGAGCCCTATTATCGGGAACACAACCTTCCCAAAGAGCTGATTTACGACTTCAGCTGCGACTATCTGCCGCCCGCTCCACAAATGATTCCTTTCGTCAAAGAACAAAATGCAACCATGAAACGGTTTGCCGCGGTGTGGAACGAACATTTCAAAGAGGACACGGCACGGCACATCACCCCACCGGTTCTGGAATTTTCGACACCGGAACGGGCCTTGGACGACATGTTCGGTCAGGGCCGACTGGATGTGGAAACCATACATGGCGACTGGCCCATGTCGTGGGCCTATTTCGACGAACCGGGCCATCGGGATGGCTTGCAGGCCGGTCGTCACGGACATAACCAACTGCTGCAGGCCGAACGACTGAACGCCTGGCTCAAGGCCATGGACGACGCATGGGTTTATCCTCAGAGCGACCTCGATCAGGGCTGGCTGGCCAACTGTTGGCCCGATCACGGATGGGGCGGTAACCGCGGCATTGTCACCGACAGCATCAACGAAGCTTCATATCGTCGTTCGTTGGAGATCGCCTCCCGACTCGCACAGGATGCCGGACAAGCCTTGGCCTCCCGACTCTCCGAAACCACCCACTCTCCATCCGTTGCCCCTGCAGCCTCACAATCGCTGCCACTCATGGTCTACAATCCGGTCGGGTGGGAACGCTCCGATATGGTGGCCGGGACCCTGACTCTGCCGGCTGCATGGAACGGGTTGACGATTCGGGATGCACAAGGGAATGATATTCCTTACGAAATTACGGCCCATGATACCGATACACATCGGATCGAATTGCTGTTCCGAGCCGACCACATTCCGTCTCTGGGGTATAAAATCTACTACGCTTCGGCCGGCGATCAGTTTACAGGCGACCCTCAACCGCTGACCGTCGCCGACTCTCTGGAAACCGACCTATTGAAGATCCGCTTTTCCAAAGGCGGGTTGGCATCGGTGTATGACAAGACCACGGCCCGGGAAGTTTTGCGCACCGACAAGTTTGCCGGGGGAGAGGTACTGCAATTTACCGCACCGGGCGTCGCCTGGAACGAATATTCCGAAGTAACGACGGCCCACTTCGACCGTACGGCCCACCACGGATTAAAAACCGTACGTGCCACGGAAAGTCCGGTACGCTATGTGGTCGAAAAAGAGGCCCAATTCCCGGACTTTACCCTTCGTCAACGCTATATTCTGAACAAAGGAGCCCGTGAAGTGGTGGTCGAAACCGATCTGTTGGATTGGAAAGGCGTTCCTGACCGAGAGCTGCGCATCGCTTTCCCGATGAATCTGGGGCCGGAAGCCCGCATGAGTTACGAAGTACCGTTCGGAACGGTCGAACTGAACCGCGACGAGATCGACTACTCGCTGTTGCCCGAAACGACCGAATGCCAATTCGTCGGCGCCCTGTACGGTCGGGACCTTCCGTTCCGCGAGGCGATCAACTGGGTGGATGCCTCCTCGGGGCTCTACCGGGGGGGAGGATGCCTGTTGGCTTCGGACATGACCGTCCACCTGTTCCGCGACGAAAGCGACAGTCCGGTGGACTATCCGGTCGTACAGCATGTGCTGCTCTCTTCGCGCAAAAGTCTGGCCTGGAATCCCGAAAACTGGTTCGTTCAGCCCGGTGACCATCACTACCGCATGGCACTCTACCCGCATGAAGGCAATTGGAGGATGGCCTATCGCGAAGGACAGGCCTTCAACATGCCGTTGAGCCTGTACACACTACCCGCAACGAACATTCCGGCCGCGACAGCGGTTTCCGAACAGAGCTTTTTACAGACAGCCCCCGCCAATATGATCTTTTCGGCTGTCAAACAGACTGAAGATGGAGAGGGTCTGTTTGTGCGCCTGTACGAAGCCGAAGGACGGTACACGACCTTACGACTGAAAGGATTCAAACCCTTCAGCCGGGTTTGGCTAACCGATCTGCTGGAATACAACCAGGAAGAGCTGAACGTAGAAGCCGACGGTTCCCTGCGGCTGGAAGTCAAGCCCTGGCAAATCGTCAACCTGCGCATTCAGTGGTAGATCGACTCCTGAACACAAAGAGCGGATCCTCCCACAAGGATCCGCTCTTTTATTGGTAAAGAAACTCCGAACTTTTTGCCTGTCCGGCCTGTTTCGACACTTCTCACGCTGGACAGGATCAGCTTCGGATAATCCGTTCGAGAGCCTGACCCAACTGAACAAGCCCTTCAGGCGTATCGCCACCAGCATGTTCAATCGTCAACCAATCCGAGCGATAATTTTTCCGCAAAGCGGTCATAATCCCCGGCCAGTCGTTTTCTCCTTCGCCCAACGGCACTTGAAATCCGGCGTTAGGACCCTGAGTATTGGCCAGCGAGAGACTATAATCCTTGATGTGAATCCGGAAAATCCGCTCGCCCAGCATATCGATCCATTGCACGGGCCATCCAAAGGTCAGAATATTCCCTACGTCGAAATAGAAACCGATCATCGGGCTGTCAAACTGGTCGACATAACGGACCGCTTCCATGGGGCTCATCAGAAAACGATTCCAGACATTTTCAATGGCGATTTTCACCCCCAATCGCCGGGCTTCGGGCAACACCTCCCGCAAACAGGCCGTCGAACGCTCCCAACATTGACCATAACTGACCTCCGCCGTCACAATGCCCGGCACCAACAATACCGTATCGGTACCATAAACTTTGGCATCTTCCAGCGACCGGACAAGAGCCTCGATCCCTTGTTGACGCACTTTGGCGTCAGGAGAAGAGAGCGGAACCTCCCAATGTTTGGCATTGCATACACTGGAAGCCACCAAACCGGTCTGTTGCATGGCATCCAACACCTCATCCCGGTCCATATGGCTGTAAGGTTCAATCCCATCGAAACCGGCCGCACGAATAGCCCGACATTTCTCCAAAACGCTGCAAGAGGCCAGCGGACTCCCTTTACTGCCGACCATACCCCACATGATCGAACGACGGAAAGTTCGATCCGCCGGGTCGATTTCTGCATGGTTTCCGAAGGCAGCAGCTGCACCCTGCGCCGAAAGACGGTCGGGAAAGGCATTTACCTTATCCCAAGCCCACAAACGTCCCACGCCGGGCAGCGACAGGGTCCCCAAAGCCAACAGGCTGTTTTGAAGAAAACGTCGACGATTCATAGCCTTCCGGTCAACGCATTATCCTTTGGCAGGAGTTCCGGGCAGGGGAACGATCTCTTCGATGCCTTCCACCGGACCGAATTCGTAAGTATCGGGACCCAACTTCAGATCCGAAGCGATGATTTCATCCCAAGTCACTTTCTTACCGGTATAAGCGGCCATACGCCCCATCATTGCCAGCAAGGTAGACTGAACATGTATTTCGGAATCATTGACAGGGGTATTCGTCCGGATCGCAGTCACCAAACGAATCAATTCCTGTACGTAAGGATCTTTGACCGCCCAGGTCTGATCTTCGTCCTCGGGTTTGGGATGCGGATACTGCCAGGCAATCGAACCGTCCGGGTTGTAAATCGTATCGAAACAGTTGGTCGAACCGTTGGTCCCGTAAACCATCACGCTCAATTCATTGTCGCAACCATCGATCTGACGGGAAGTACAGTTCGTACGCATACCGTTATCATACTGGTATTGAATGCTAAAAAAGTCATACACATCGCCCGTTACCCGACGCGCACGTCCTCCGACTGCGGTAGCCGACACGGGTTTTTTGTCGCCCAGGAACCACGACATCATATCGATTTCGTGAATGAACTGTTCCAAGGGCATATCTCCCGACACCCAGCAGAAATTGGGCCAGTTGCGCATCATATATTCCATATCGCTCCATTCGGGTTGACGGTCTTTGTGCCAGAGCGAACTTCCGTTACGCAGCACTTGAGCCGATACGATATCCCCGATGGCACCTTCGGCAACCCGGCGATACGTTTCGATGCAGTCGCGTTGCGAACGACGGATCGTCCCGCTGATGATCGAAAGGCCCTTACTTTGCGCGATTTTCCCGCTTTTCAGGATCGAGCGAGCGCCCACCGGATCGACCGCACAAGGTTTTTCCATGAACACATGTTTTCCTTTTTGGACTGCATATTCGAGGTGACTGGGCCGGAAAACGGGAGGTGCACACAGCAACACCACATCTACATCCGAGTCGATAACATTCTTGTAAGCATCGAAACCGACAAAACAAGCTTCATCAGGGATATGAACGTTTCTTTTCTCTTTCAATGCCTGACGACATGCCTGCAACTTATCATCGAAAATATCGGCCAACATCACGACATCCACGCCGTTCCCCGTATCCAGGAAATTGAATGCGGCACCGGTACCCCGACCTCCACAGCCGATCAAACCGGCTTTAAGGGGACGTCCGTCCGGGGCTGTAGGCAATAATTCCGGCACATTGGCTTTGGGATATTTTTTCGCGTTAGCCGAGCTGCTGCAAGAAGTCAATAATCCGGGAGCAGCCGCAGCTCCGATGACCCCAATTGCAGTACTTTTCAAAAAGTCTCGACGACTCAGAGTATTTTTTTTATTCATGACAGATGGGAATTATATCAATTTTTCAAAGTTAACGGAAAAAATCGAAACCCGAGAGAATTTTTCTCCGAAATTTCATGCCCTCTGCGCATTTCATCTGCTAAAACTCGACTCCGAACGACTGTCCAAGAAATCCCTCTAAACCAAGCATTCCCGCCCCAAACTACCGATCGGCATGACCCTCCGAAGCCTTCTTTTTCATACAATTTGGCAGGGGAGAGCAACAATTCCAGACGCTACGGTTTCGCTATTTATAACCGGGATCGGCCGCAGGATGGGCAACGCGTTTCGTTTTCCCGCTGAGATGTTCGATATCGAAACGCAGAATCACCGTACGATGCAACGACACTCCGATATATTTTTCCGCCAGCTCGGGAAATTCCGGACTGTATTTGGCGCTCAGAAGTCGCAAGGCATGTACCCGTTCCACGTCATCGGTCACTACCGTAACCCGACCGAACAACAACACACTCTCATAAGCTGTCGTAAATTGACGGGGAATCACCTGCGTCGCCCCGACGACACAAAAACTCACCCGGTTATCGAGAACCAGCGAATCCAGTTTAAACCCGTCAGGAGCCCCGTGGAAATAGAGATGTTGCGCTTCCGTCACATAACTGATCGGAATTCCATACCCGTATCCATTGGCGCCATGCATCGACAGCACACCATATTCCCCCTGGTCGAGCAAGCGACGAGCCTTCTTTTCATCCAGGATACGATCTTGTCTACGAACCGGCCTAAAATTCATCACCATTTTACAAAAATTAAAAGGGGGTTCCGTAAGAATGCTTCACTCCCGTTCCGAAACAAACGCAACAAAACATCCCGACGGACATTCAAAAGAAAAAAGCCTCGGCAACACAATGGGTTGCCAAGGCTTTTGGGTGGTGGATCCCGTGGGGTTCGAACCCACGACCCCAACATTAAGAGTGTCGTGCTCTACCAACTGAGCTAGAGATCCATCCTTAAATTGTGGGGCAAAGATAGCGGTTAATTTTGACTTCTCCAAGAAAAAAGGGAAAAAGCTGTCACCGCACCTTTGACCTCCAATCGGTTATCTATTCATACTCTCCGCTCTTGAGCCGGCTGACCTCCATCGGAGTGAGGAAGCGCCAGGCTCCGCGTTTGAGTTTTTTCTTGGTCAATCCGCCGAAGTAGACCCGGTCCAGTTTCTGCACCGTATACCCCAGTGCCTCGAACATACGACGCACAATCCGGTTCCGGCCCGAATGGATTTCGATGCCTACCTCCTTATGGCTATCTCCCACATAGCTGATCTCATCAGCATAAATCAACCCATCTTCCAATTCGATTCCATCAGCCAGACGCTGCATATCGGCTTGCGTCACCGATTTATTGAGGGTTACCTGATAGATTTTCTTTTTGCTGTAACTGGGGTGGGTCAACTGACGGGTCAACTCGCCGTCATTGGTGAACAACAACACCCCGACACTATTCTTATCCAGACGACCGACCGGATATACCCGCTCCTTGCACGCATCTTTGAGCAGGTCCATCACCGTCTTATCGGCATGAGGATCCTCCAACGAAGTGACATACCCCCGCGGTTTGTTCATCAGGATATAGACCTTCTTTTCCCCCCGGATGATTTCGCCATTGAAGCGAACTTCGTCCGTAGGATTCACCTTCGTTCCCAATTCCGTCACGATCTGTCCGTTCACGCTCACCACACCGGCCTGAATCAGATCGTCAGCTTCCCGACGCGAACAAATCCCCGAATTGGCAATAAACCGGTTCAGTCGAATGGCTCCCACAGGCTGTGCCGGTTCGAAACGGGGATAGTTATCCTTATCGTAGGCTTGGGGACCCCGTTTCCGATCGTTTTTATAACGGCCACTCCGTCCCTCCGATTTGCGCGGAGCGCCTTCGCGTTTCCAGCCATCCCGGGAATCGTCCCGACGAAACCCGCCACGACGCGATCCATCGCGCCCTTCCTGGCGACGATACCCTCTTTCCCGTGCGCCTTCATACTCCCCGTCCCGACGGGCCGTCCCGCCACGACGATCTTCCCATGAGGACTCCGACTCGCGATAGTCGTCACGCCGAGGGCGTTCACGACGCGAATCCGAAAACCCTTCCCGCCGGTCGTATCCCCGATCCGTACGGGGGCGATCGTCCTCACGACGGGCATCCACCCGGCGATTGTCTCGCGTAAAATTCGGATTATACGAATGGCGACGCGATTCGTCATGACCCGCGCGATTACCCCGATTGTCGCGGTCATTCAATTCATAGCGACCGATACGAGGTCGATCGGTACGCGGACGACGGTCTTTGAAAAAAGAAGAGGCATCCTCTTCGTTCGAACTCCTCGAATCGTCGCGACGGAAAGAGTTCCGGTCTTCGGCAGCTTCGTAGCGGCGGGGCCGTTCATACGAAGTTCTTTTGCCTTTGGGATCGTTTGTGCTCATCGGCAGACAATTAATGATATACTTTCAACCTATTGTGAATAAAACATTGCAAAGGTATGCTTATTTTCACAAATTCACCTACCTTTGGACACCATTTATGCTACCATGAAATACAATTTCGATACCGTCGTCCCCAGAGAGGATACTTTTTGTGAAAAATACGATCAGCGTCAACGCATTTTCGGCCGCAGTGACGTGATTCCCATGTGGGTGGCCGACATGGATTTCGCCTCGCCGGCGCCGGTACTGGAAGCCATCGCCCGCCGTCTGCAACACCCGATTTTGGGATACTCCTACCGCAGCGATTCCTATTGGCAGTCGATCGTCGAGTGGGTGGATCGCCGTAACGGATGGAAAATCGACCCTTCCTGGCTGGAATTCGTTCCCGGGGTCGTTCCCGGACTGGTCCTCGCTCTGCGCGCCTTTACCCAACCCGGTGACGGGGTCGTCATTCAACCGCCGGTTTATCATCCTTTCGCGCGTCAGACCCGCCTCAACGATCGGGTAGTGATCAACAATCCGGTTCGGTTGGTCGGCAACCACTACGAAATCGACTTCGAAGACCTCGATCACAAACTCGCCGGAGCCAAGGTATTTCTGATGTCCAATCCGCACAACCCGACCGGCCGTGTGTTTACCCGGGAGGAACTGATCCGCATTGGGGAATTGTGCGTCAAACACGACGTCCTGATCCTGGCCGACGAAATCCATTCCGATCTGATCTATCAGCCGCATAAACACATTCACATCGCCTCGCTGGACGAACGTTTTGCCGCCCGGACGCTGACCTTCATCGCTCCCAGCAAAACGTTCAACCTGGCCGGTCTGTCGACCGCTTCGGTGATCATTCCCAATGCGACGCTGTTGCGCCAATTCCGTTATGAAATCTCCAAACTGCACGCCGACCAGGGGTCGATTTTCGGCACGATTGCCTTGGAGGCAGCATATCGTTATGGCGAAGAGTGGCTGGATGAACTGTTGGGCTATCTAAAAGGCAACATCTACTATGTACTGACGTTCTTACAGGAAAAAATGCCGTCGGTGCGGGCCGTTCGTCCGGAAGGGACCTATCTGATGTGGATCGATTTCTCGGCCTGGCCGATGAGCCACGAAGAGCTCACCCGCTTCATGATCGAAAAGGCAGGCCTGGGTCTCAACGAAGGATCGATGTTCGGCGAAGAGGGTCGGGGCTGGATGCGCATGAATATCGCCACCCGCCGCGATGTGGTGCGCCAAGCCATGACCCAGCTGTACGAAGCGGCACAAAAAGCCGGCGTGCCATTGTAAGACCTTGGTGTTCCATAAAAAGGGAGCGTTCTGGCAGAACACTCCCTTTTATTTTTCTGTTTCCCGATCAAGCTCAACGCCTTCAGTATCTCGATTCCCAGGCCTATCAGGCCAAGCTCGATGCCCGATCACCCCCAGTTCTGTTTCCAGTAAACGAACAACAAGGCCCACATCACAAAACGAGCCGTCTTGCCGATCAACATCAACAGGGCTGTTTTACGCGGTTCGGTCCGATAAAAACCCAACGCAATGGCGAAGATATCGCCCACAAAAGGCAACCAGGTAAGCAACGCCAGTGCCGCCCCGAACCGATCGACGTTTCTTTTCTGTCGGATCAGGGTCTCGGGTTTGACTCGGGCATATTTTTCCAGCCACTCCCATTTCCCCAGTCGCCCCAACCAATAGGAGGTGAGGCCACCCAGCCAGTTTCCCACCGAAGCCACAGCCACGCAGATCCAAACCTGACCTCCGGCCGCCAGTATTCCCACCAACATCACGTCCGAACTGAACGGGATGATCGTGGCCGCCAAAAACGACCCGATGAACAGTCCTACATACCCCAAATTCAATAACCACTCCATAGCGTTTTCCTTGATCCTGCTTGCTTGTCTGAAAAAGCCGTTTCCGCCGGCCGCTTTCACCGATCGGCAGCAAAAATGCCTCTTTTCCTTCAAAAGACAAAAAATAAGCCGGACTATCCTTCTCGGATAGTCCGGCTTATGTCAGCATCTCGATCAGTTTTTAAAGATCAGGTTATCGCCCTGTACATCCACTTGGATCACGCTATTGCGATCCACCTTACCGGCCAAAATCTCTTTCGAGAGTTCATTGACCAGATATTTCTGCAAGGTTCGTTTGATAGGACGTGCTCCGAACGAAGGATCGAAACCTTTATCGGCCAACCAACCGACAGCCGCATCACTCACATCCAGACGAATGCTGTTCTGAGCCAACATACGGTTGATGCCTTCGATCTGCATCAAAACGATCTGATGTACATCATCTTTGGTCAACGGCGTGAACATCACGACTTCGTCGACACGGTTCAGGAATTCGGGACGAACGGTCTGCTTCAGCAGTTCGAACACTTCGTCACGCATCTTTTCGATCACCGATTCAGGCGGCGTATCGTTGGTGTATTTGGCGAAGTTTTCCAGAATCAGGTGTGAACCGATGTTCGAAGTCATGATGATGATCGTATTGCGAAAATCGACCGTCCGACCTTTGTTATCGGTCAACCGACCGTCATCCAACACCTGCAGCAAAATGTTGAAGACATCCGGGTGCGCCTTTTCGATTTCATCGAGCAGCACGACCGAATAGGGTTTACGCCGCACGGCTTCGGTCAACTGACCCCCTTCGTCATAACCGACGTATCCCGGAGGTGCCCCGATCAATCGCGACACGCTGTGACGTTCCTGATATTCACTCATATCAATACGCGTCATCATGTTATCGTCGTTGAACAGATACTCGGCCAACGCTTTGGCCAATTCGGTCTTACCGACCCCCGTGGTTCCCAGGAAGATGAACGACCCGATCGGTCGACGCATATCCTGCAAACCGGCCCGAGAACGACGTACGGCATTGGCAATGGCCGTAATCGCTGCGTCCTGACCGACCACCCGATCGTGCAGCTCGCTCTCCATGCGCAGCAGTTTTTCGCGTTCGCTCTGCATCATACGACTGACCGGAATCCCCGTCCAACGGGCTACGACTTCCGCGATATCTTCGGCATCGACCTCTTCCTTGATCATGGCTCCGGCTTCATTGGCTTTCGCCATTTCAGCCTGCAGCTTTTTGATCTCGTTTTCGGCTTCCTGAATCTTGCCGTAACGAATTTCGGCTACCCGCCCGTAATCTCCGCTTCGTTCAGCTTCGGCGGCCTGGAGCTTCAGATCGTCGATCAGTTGTTTGTTTTTCTGGATCTTTTCCAGCACATCCCGTTCGCTCTGCCATTTGGCCCGCAGGGTAGTCCGTTTGGCATTCAATTCGTCGATCTCGTGGGTCAGCTCTTCGATACGACCCTGATCCTTTTCCCGACGAATGGCTTCCCGTTCGATTTCCAGCTGACGGACCTTACGATCCAGTTCATCGATCTCTTCAGGTACCGAGTTCATCTCCATCCGCAGTTTGGCAGCCGCTTCATCCACCAGGTCGATGGCCTTATCCGGCAGGAAACGCGACGTAATGTAACGGTGTGACAACTCAACCGAAGCGATGATCGCTTCGTCTTTGATCCGTACTTTGTGGTGGTTTTCATAGCGTTCTTTCAATCCACGCAGGATCGAAATGGCATCGGCCGTGCTCGGTTCATCCACCATCACCTTCTGGAAACGACGTTCGAGCGCCTTATCGGCTTCGAAATATTTCTGGAACTCGTCCAGGGTCGTTGCCCCGATGGCCCGCAATTCCCCTCGGGCCAAGGCCGGTTTCAGAATGTTGGCGGCATCCATAGCCCCGTCGCTCTTACCGGCCCCCACCAAGGTGTGAATTTCATCGATGAACAGCAGAATTTCACCTTCTGAGGCCACTACTTCTTTGACAACGGCTTTGAGTCGTTCCTCAAATTCCCCTTTGTATTTGGCTCCGGCAATCAGCGCCCCCATATCCAGCGAGAAAATCTGTTTGCTCCGAAGATTTTCGGGCACATCTCCGTCAACGATTCGGTGAGCGATCCCTTCGGCAATAGCGGTTTTACCGACCCCCGGTTCCCCGACCAGGATAGGATTGTTTTTGGTCCGCCGCGACAAAATTTGCAGCACCCGACGGATTTCATCGTCCCGGCCGATCACCGGATCGAGCTTGCCACTCCGGGCCATTTCGTTCAGGTTGATGGCATATTTACCCAGTGCATCATAGGTTTGTTCGCTAGTCTGGCTGTCCACGGTCGATCCTTTACGCAATTCCCGGATGGCAGCGACCAACTCTTTTTCCGTAGCACCGGCATCTTTCAACAGACGACCGGCCGTTCCTTTGTCAGCCAGAATGCCCAACAACAGATGTTCTACCGAGGCGTATTTATCCCCGAACTGTGAGGTGGTATCAATGGCTTTTTGGATCACTTCCGAGCTTTCGCGCGAGAAATAAGCATCACCCCCCCGAAGCGTTCGGGAGCCGGCTCGGGTCCTGCGGCGCCAGCGCGTGCAGGG
>Ga0192261_1127_pt1 | contig 14605 bp, 11 predicted proteins | sample Koala_Koa23_G3_FD_131283 | JGI IMG/M metagenome (GOLD analysis project Ga0192261, IMG submission 131283) | Enriched cells from koala feces incubated with labeled cellulose particles, San Francisco Zoo, California, United States - Koala_Koa2-3_G3 ... | reverse complement strand
CGACCGTGATTCATCACGGGACCAAACTCGATAACCTGATCCAGATCGGACACAATGCCGTGGTGGGTTCCAATACCGTGGCTGCTTCACAATTTGGTTTGGCCGGGTCTTCGAAGGTGGGAAATAACTGCATGATCGGTGGACAAGTGGGCATTGCCGGGCACCTGAAAATCGGTAACAACGTGAAATTGGCTTCGAAATCGGGGGTTTCGAACAGCATTGCCGACGGAGAGGTCTATATGGGATCTCCGGCCATGCCCGGGATCAAATACCATCGTTCGTTTGCCGTTTATCGTAATTTGCCCGAGCTGAGCGCCAAGGTTCGCCAGCTGGAAAAACAGATCGAAAAACTCAACGCATTGCTTGCCGAACGCAGTGAATAACGAGCCGATAAAGATCATCATGGGGATAGACCCCGGAACCAATACGACCGGATATGGGATTCTGGAGGTACGGGGAAAACGATTGCGGTGTGTGATTCTGGGGGACATCGATTTGCATAAAATCAAGGACCCGTATCAGAAATTGCGCTATATTTTCAATCGGGTGTGTGCTCTGATCGACCAATATCGCCCCGATGAGGTGGCATTGGAGTCTCCGTTTTTCGGCAAGAATGTGCAGAGTATGCTTAAATTGGGCCGGGCTCAGGGGGTTGCCATGGCCGCTGCGTTGAGTAAAGGGTGTCCGGTTTTCGAATATGCGCCGCGTCGGGTCAAACAGGCGATTACCGGACAAGGGGCCGCTGCCAAGGAACAGGTGGCTGCTTTGTTGAAAGCCCTTTTGAAACTGGAGGAATTGCCCCGACGTTTGGATGCTACGGACGGATTGGCAGTGGCTGTATGTCATCACTTTCAGTGCAGTGAGGTGGTGGTCTCGCACCCTGCCCCATTAAAAAAAGCGTTGGGAGGAGGACGTCAAACACAAACGTGGGATGCTTTTGTGATGGCTAATCCCGACCGTGTCAAAGGAATCGATAAATAATTGAATAACATGAAAAATTTTATTTTAGGGTTAGGGGCAGTGGCGTTGATGACGGCTTGCTCACCCAAGGTTGAAACCGGGTATACCGTACAGGGCAATCTGGCAGGATTGACCGGGAAAGTCTATTTGACCGTATATGAAGGTAAATTGCCGACGCGGATCGATTCGACCGAGGCCGTGAATGGTGCTTTTACCTTTAAAGGGACGCGGGATCTGGCGATTTATGCAGCGGTGGAAAATGCAGATGCTCCTTTGGTTCGGTTCTTTTTGGAAAACGCCCCGATCGTTATCGAAGGAGACGTCAATCAACCCAATCAGATAGCCGTCAACGGCTCTCCGACAACCGACCAATATATGGCTTACCGTGCCGAAATGGATTCGGTGACGAAAGTGCTATATGTCGATTCGTTGGCCCGGAACAATCAGGCCGAAGATTCGATGATGCGCTTGGTTAATGATTATAAAATGAATTATATCCAGGCACATCCGTTGAGTGTGGCGGCGGCTTATGTCCTCTATCGGGAAGTGTCTTATTATTTGCCTTATGAACAGTTGTTCCAGGCTGTAGCGGGGTTTGATCCTTCGGTACAGAGCTCGGTTTATCTGAAACTGGTGAGCAGCATGGCCGAAGCCTTGAAGAATACCGCTGTGGGGCAAAAATATACGGATGTGTCGGCTCCGAATGCCAAGGGTGATACGGTGGCCCTGTCGTCGGTGGTAGGCCCCGGAAAATATGTGTTGCTCGATTTTTGGGCTTCGTGGTGTCCTCCCTGCCGGGCCGAGTCTCCGGTGATGGTGGCCGCCTATGAGAAATATGCGCCCAAAGGTTTTGAAATTTATGCCGTATCGTTGGATAAAACCAAGGAAGCGTGGTTGAAGGGAATCCAAGATCTGAAATTGAATTGGATTCATGTAAGCGACCTGCAATTCTGGACCAGTGCGGCTGCCGACACGTATGGGGTTCGGTCAATCCCCTCGAATGTGCTGATCGGTCCGGATGGAACGATTTTGGCTCGTAATCTGATGGGGGACCAACTGGAAGCTACGTTGGCCGGATATCTGAAATGAGTTTTTTGTAAAAAATAGCGCAAAAGATTTGCAGGGAAAGATTTTTTGCCTATCTTTGCACTCGCAATAAGGGATGGCACCGTAGCTTAGCTGAATAGAGCATCTGACTACGGATCAGAAGGTCACAGGTTTGAATCCTGTCGGTGTCACTGGAGAAACCTCTTACAGAAATGTGAGAGGTTTTTTCATGCCCTTTTTTGATTGAATGCCGAGATGGTTTTAGGGTATTTTGCCCGTTGGTTTAGCTCTGTGTTTAAACCGGAAATCAGCATGAACACAACCATCCAGCCCGCCGTACGGTTGGCTTTAAAAAGGCGGATTATCCCCTACCCTTATGCGCTTCACTCTTCGGAATATCGGACGATTTTTCAGTTACATTTGTTTTTTATAGGTAGCGGCAGCCAGCAGATTGAACGCGAAAACAAATCCTCCTAATGCGGCATAATGCGGCCACAATTCGAAGATCGTTGCTCCTTTGAGATAGACCGATTGCATGATGGTGATAAAATAGCGTGGCGGTAAAAAATAGGTAATGAATTGAGCCCATTGAGGCATGGAGGCGATCGGTGTTACCAGACCGCTCATCAGTATGAAGACCATGATGAAAAAGAACATGACAAACATCACTTGCTGCATGGTCGAGGATCCGTTGGCGATCGTAATGCCCAATCCGGACATGGTCAGAATAAAGCAGGCCGCTGCTAAATAAATGGCTCCGAGTGAGCCGGCGGGAATTAATCCATACACCCAACGAGCTAGCAGCATCGCCAGCGAAAGTACGAGAAATCCGATGAGCCAGTAAGGAATCAATTTCGCGAGTGTAAAGGTAAATCGGTTCACCGGAGTGACGTTGATTTGGTCGATGGTCCCTTTTTCTTTTTCGATGACCAGATTCAATCCGGGCAGAAATCCGCATAAGAGAATAAGCAGCATGATCATCAGGGCCGGGATCATGTAATAGCGATACTCGAGGGTCGGATTATAGCGATTTTCGATGGTGATGGATTCTTTGGGGAAGGACTGGCCCTGTTCGGACAACCACTCTGTGAGCGTATGGAGGATGGTCTGTTGGGTATATTGTGTACCGAGATTCCCTTTGAGAGCGTTGACTCCGTTGCTCGTAATACGGAGCTTGTCAGGGGTGTTTTGCAGGAGTGACTCTTCGAATCCGGCGGGTACTTCGACAATGACGTCCACGGCACCGGATTCGAACTGCATAAAGCTTTGCTGGTAGTGCTCCGATACTTCTGCAAGGGTAAAATATTCCGAGGCTCCGATTTTTTGGATGAGGCGACCGGAGAGGGTTGAATGATCTTGGTCGACGACGGCGATATTGATGTGCCTGACATCCATGGTCGTGACCCAGGGCATGAAAAGCATGATCATTAACGGAAATAGCAATACCATTCTGGGCATGAAGGGATTCCGGAAAAATTGCCGGAATTCTTTGTCGAGCAACACAAACAGGGTTTTCATTTCTATTCCAGTTTGTCGTTAAACTTTTTGAAAGCGATGCCGATCAGGAAGATGGTCATGGCAGTCAGGATAGTCCCTTCCCAGAGTACGGCACTGAAGGCTGCGCCCTCGATCATTAATTTACGCATGGCTTCGATGTACCATCGGGCGGGAATTACACACGATAGCGCTTGCAGAATATCCGGCATGTTTTCCACGGGGAAGATCATTCCGGAGAGCATGATGACAGGCATGATCAATACCATGCCGGAGATCAGAATGGCGACGACCTGCGTATGGGCGATCGTGGAGATAAACAGCCCCAAAGCCAGAGCCAATACGATATAAACCAGCGATAAACCGATCATTCCCGGCAGAGAACCGCTCATGGGGACCTCTAAGGCGAATCGTGCCAACAGTAATATGGTCATCAGGTCGATGCACGATAAAAGGAAATAGGGAATCATTTTGCCGATGATGATCCAGATCGGTTTGATTGGAGAGACCAACAGCACTTCCATTGTGCCACTTTCCTTTTCCCGGACAATGGAAATCGAGGTCATCATGGCGCAGATTAGCAGAAAGATCAAACCCATAATACCCGGGGCGAAGTTGTAAGCGCTTTTTAATTGAGGATTGTACATGGTATGGGTTTCGATTTGGAGCGGTGTTGGGTTGCCTTGTAAGATGTTTTGCAGGTAACCGGCTCCTGAAGCGGCGATGTTGGGATTAGAAGCGTCGAAGATAAGCTGAACGGCCGGACTGGTAGCGATGCCTTGGGATAAATCCTGCCTTTTGCGGTCGTATGCTTCATCGAAGACAATCACTACGTCGGCTATTCCTTGTTGCAGTATATCGTCTATTTGATGAGGATCGATTTGGCCTTTAAAGGTGAAATAAGAATTGGCGGCAATCTGTTCGACTTGTTGACGAATGGATTCCGAAGAGTTGGGAATCACCACTGCAAAATTGATGTTGTTGACTTCGGTAGAGATGGCGAAGCCGAACAGGGTCATTTGTATGATGGGCATCAGTAGTACTACCAGCATGGTGCGCCGGTCGCGCAGAATATGCAGGGTCTCTTTTCTGATGAATGATACAAAACCTTTCATGATGCTATTCTCCTCGTTTTGCGTTGCGGGCCAGGATACGGAATACTTCGTCCATGGAGTGTGCCTCAAAATGGGTTTTCAGTTCAGCGGGAGTTCCCAAAGCCCGTATTTGTCCATCGACCATGATCGATACGCGGGAACAATATTCCGCTTCATCCATATAGTGTGTCGTCACGAAAAGGGTGGTTCCTGCGTCCGCCGCTTCATAGATCAATTCCCAAAATTGACGACGGGTAATGGGATCGACTCCTCCGGTCGGTTCGTCCAGAAAAACGACCTCGGGACGATGGAGTGTGGCGACGGAAAAAGCCAATTTCTGTTTCCAGCCGAGCGGCAAGGCTCCGACGCGAGTGTCGATTTCGCTGCGGAATTGCAGACGATCTAGCAGTTCGGCGGTTCTGCGTAAGGTTGCATAGCGGGACAGCCCGTAGATGCCGGCATATAACCGGATATTTTCTCGGACGGTCAGGTCTTCATACAGGGAAAATCGTTGACTCATGTACCCGATGTGGTGTTTGATGGCTTCCCCTTGGGTGGCGATGTCGAGTCCGGCGACGGTTCCGTGACCGGCGGTCGGATAACTCAGACCGCAAAGCATACGCATGGCGGTGGTTTTGCCGGCACCGTTGGCTCCGAGAAATCCGAAAATTTCGCCGCGATGGACGTCGAACGTAATGCGGTCGACGGCCCGAAAGGATCCGAAATCTTTGCAGAGTTCGTGAACAGAGATGACAATATCACTCATTTTCCATGCGTTTGATGAATACATCTTCGATATTGGCCCGAATGGGATGGATCGATACGTTCCTAAATCCTTGAACGGTCAGTTGTTCGACCCATTCGGAAGCATTGAAGTCGGGGGTGGTGACCAAATGGTGTGTCTGGCCGCAGGGATACCCTTGCAAAATTTTCGGATTGTTCCGTATGGCTTTCAGAAGTCCGAACATATTCTCTCCGGAGAGAGCATACAGCGGTTCCTCGAAACTGTCGACGATGGCCTGAGGAGGATCGATGGCTAACAGATGTCCGTTATTGATCAGCGCCACGCGATCGCAGCGGCTGGCTTCATCCATATAAGGCGTAGAAACCAAAATGGAGATACGTTCCTGTTTGAGGGTGGAGAGCATTTCCCAAAATTCATTGCGGGATACGGCATCGACACCGGTAGTCGGTTCGTCGAGGAAAAGTACCGAAGGACGATGAATCAAAGCGCAACTCAGAGCGAGCTTTTGTTTCATCCCACCGGAAAGATTTCCGGCTTTTCGTTTTCGGAACGGTTCTATTTGTCGATAAATGGGGGCGATCAACTCATAATTGTCTGCGATCTTTACATGGAACAAAGCGGCAAAGAAAGCCAGGTTTTCTTCGACCGTCAGGTCGGGATAGAGCGAGAAGCGTCCCGGCATATAACCGACGCGTTGGCGGATTTTGGAATAATCCTTCACGATGTCCAGACCGTCGACCGAGGCTTCTCCCCGATCGGGGTTGATCAGGGTGGTGAGTAAGCGGAATAGGGTGGTTTTGCCAGCTCCGTCAGGGCCGATCAAGCCGAACAGCTCTCCCCGGCGAACGTCGAACGAGACTCCGTCGAGAGCGATCACGGAACCGTAACTTTTGCTCAGGTCCCGAACCGAGATAGCGGGTGAAGAGGCTGTAAGGTTTTCTTTCATAACTTTACTTCTCCATATAGGCCGAGTTTCAACCTTCCGTCATTCTCGACAGCGATTTTGACGGCATAAACCAGATTGGCCCGCGAATGACGGGTTTGGATGCTTTTGGGGGTAAATTCGCTTTCCGAAGCGATCCAAACGATTTCTCCCGGGTAATCTATCTGTTCTTCTCCGCCGAAATCAGCCGTAACGACCACCTTTTGTCCCAATCGTAAAGAGGCCAGTTGTTCCGAGGTGAAATAGGCCCGCAGGTAGATCCGTTGAAGATCGGCTACTTTCATTAATGGACGTCCTATCGAGGCCAATTCGCCGGCTTCGGCGTATTTGGCCAGAACCGTTCCTGTGACGGGCGATACGATCCGGCATTTTTGTAGGCAGTCATCGATTTGAGCGATTTGCAATTCGATGGCCGATGAATTTTCGTCGATGGAAGCCGTATTGTTGTGCAGTGTCGAAAGCAGGGCTTCCAGCTGTCCTTCCGAGATTTTGAGTTGGGCTTCGATATCGTCTCGCTGTTTGGTGGTAGCGGCTCCGTCTTGGAGCAGATTTTCAATACGGCGACGTTCGATTTGCTGTTGATGGATTTGTTCTCGAAGGGCGGCAGCTTGTTTTTGGATGTCGGGGCGATTGCTGCGGGCCGAGGCCACCTGGCGTTCCAATTGCAGTTTTTGCAAATAGAGTTGTACGGTGTCGATGGTGCCGACTGTTAAACCCTCTTGAATGAGATTCCCTTCTTCTGCTTCAAAGGAGAGAATGCGTCCGGCAGCTTCGGCAGAGAGTGTGATTTCGGTCGCTTCAAAAGTGCCTGTCGCATCATAAGAGGGTTCGTTTCCGCACCCTGTCAACAAGAGCGGGAGAAGGTAAAGAATCGATCGTTTCATGGTGGGTCGCATTATCGGTTAATTGTATGTTTGAGTTCATAGATGGTTTGGAGCAGCTCGATTTCGCGGGCTGAATGGGCCGAACGGGCCGTGGCTTCGTCGGTGATTTTTTGGAGCAGGTCGTTGGTGTCGATCACGCCGTTCCGGAGTTTCGATTCGGCGGCTTCCCGCACCGAACCCCGCAGCGCGACAATGCGGTCGTCGTCGGCCAGGGCTTGGCGCAGACGAGAAATCTCCCCCTCTTCTTCCGTGACTTGGAGTCGGCTGTTGAACAGGAAAATGTCGCGATGCAGATCAACTTGTTGTCGGGCGATGCGAAGTTTGGAGAGATTGTTTTTTTTGGTGTAGTACGCGCCGAAGTTCCAGGACATTTTGACGCCGATCAGGGCATTCCAGGACCAGTCCGAAGAGAACATGCCGGCAAAATAGTCGAGTCCCGGATAGCCGTAATAGCCTTGGGCGAAAAATCCGAATTTCGGTCGAGTGGCCGATTTGATAGCTGACTCTTGGGCGGTAAGACGGTCGCTTTGGGCTTGGAAAAGTTTCAGTTCCGGACGATCCGATTCGCGAGAAAGCGGTTCGGAGAGTTGAGGCCGTTGTAGTTTGTCGTCTAACGGGCGACCGATGAAGATCTCTAACATGCGTCGATAGCTTGCTCGGGAGGCTTCGATTTGTGTCCGTTGTTGGCCGACAGCCAGCCATTCTGCTTCGATGGCATCGGCGTCGGTTTGTAAGGCCACTCCATGGCGTACCCAAGCCTGGATCTTCTCCAGATTGCTTTTCAATAGATCGAGCGTAAGTTCGGTCTGGTGAAGTCGTTCGTCGAGGAGTAGGATGCCGAAATACAGATCGTTTACTCGTTCTTTGAGAGCGTATAAGTCGACGGCTGTTTGGTTTTCCTGTTCGTTAGCCGTCGCTTCGGCTATACGGCGGTTGGCCTTTGACTGCCCTCCGTCCCAGATCGTTTGATTGACCTCCAAGGCTATTTTGTATTGGTCTTTATTGAGGCCTTGCAGCGAGAGATTTTGTTGGGCCAGAATCGCGGAAAATGCATCGGGGAATTCAGGAACCTTATTTTGCCAAGTCGTTTGGGCTGACAGGGAGACTTGCGGTAACCAGGAGCGAGCGGCATTCGAAAGATCATATTGTTCGGTCAGACGGATCAGGTTGTATTGCTGGATCTCGGGATAGTGCTCGCAGGCTAAGCGATGGCACTCGTCGAGGGTTTGTCCGGGAAGAGCCCAAGCCGTACTTAGCAGGGCGCCTGTCAAGAAGAACATTCGTTTCATAGTTGCTTATTTTTTTATACGGCGCAGAATGATTTCGACGTTTTCCTGTTTGCGTAAAGCAAGAAAATGAGTCCGGTTTTCCGGTGTATACCCGAAAACCGGTTCGATGATCGGATAAGCCAAAAGGGGAATATATTGAGGGATATAATGTCCAGAATCAGCATGCGGGCGTCGATTCTTTCTCCTTCTCCGGCATCTGCCGCGGCATCTAATCCTTGTTGCAGGTCGGCGATCAGTCGGTCAGCAATGAGGGAAATACGTTTTTGCATCGTTTTGTAACGTTGGGGGTTGGTGAAGACCTCATTGACGATAAATCGGGGTAGATCGGGATTGGCGGTTATAAAATCAAAGTGTCGTTCGATGCTGTCTCGAATTCGGTCGGCCACCGGTAAACCCGGTTGTCCGCAAGCGGCTAAAACGGATTCTCCCAGGATGCGCATTTTTTCTTCTAGAATCCGATCGAATAGGTGTTCTTTCGTTCGGAAATAATAGTGTAGCATGGCATGAGTCACCCCCGCGGCCTGAGCAATGGAAACCGTTCGTGCTCCGGCAAATCCTTTTGTCAAAAATTCTCGTTCGGCTGCTGCCAGAATCGCAGCTTCTTTGCTGACAGAGCTCTGTTCGACTTCTTTTTGCATGTTAACAATTTTATTTAACAGGATTGTTAATGCAAATATAGAAGAATTTTTCTTCCTATGCAACTCTTTGGAGCTATTTGAAGAAGGTTTATGGATAAATTGTTGAATGTTAGGTGTTTGTGTAAACGAAAGAGGTTGTTTGACGGGGAAAAGAATGAAGAATGAGTCGTGGGCAGCGTTTATAAAAAGAGCTGCCAACATTTTGTCGGCAGCTCTTTATGAGGGATCAAATAGAGGTTTATTTTTGACCTTTTCGGCATTGTTGTTTGAGCCATTCGTTGCTGGCGTCACGTTGTTCGGGGTAGATCCAGTGGCCGGAATCGAGGAACAGATGCAACTCTTTCGGGGCGGTAATGCTGTTGTAAGCCGCATACATGGAGGTCGGAGGACAAACGACGTCATTGTATCCCCAAGTGAGCCAGCAGGGGGCTTTGAGACGTTTGGCGAAATTGACGACATCATAATAAGAAAGAGCTTCGATTTCGCCGGCTTTGGGAGCTTCATCCCGGAAATAGTGGGGCCAGCCTCCGGCCCGATGATTCAGATAACCGGCAAAATCGCACAATGCCGGATGATTGAGGGCCAGGAACTGAATCCGCGGATCGAGAGCGGCCGTTACGATCGACAGCGCCCCACCCTGACTGCCTCCGGTGACGCCTAAAGTCGTTCCGTCGAATTCGGGCAGTGAGCAGAGAAAATCCAAGGCTCGGATACACCCGATGTATACGCGTTTATAATAGTGTTTGTCGCGATCGTTGATGTTGTAGCGCCAGTATCCGCTCAGTGCGGCGCTGCTCAGGTTGCGGTAGACTTCGGCGGGCATATCGACCGGAATACCGTGTATACCCAATTGGAGGGTGATGATGCTGTCTCCCAGATTGTGTCCTACGCGTCCGCTGACACCGGCTCCCGGAACATTGAGAATGGCCGGATATTTACCCTCTTTTTTCGGCATGATCAGTATGCCGTAAATGAAAGAGTTGGGCCGGTCGTTTTGGAAGCGAACATGATAGACATTTTGCGTCGGGGTGCATCGGTCGGGCATCAACGTCATGACCGGTTCGAGTGGTGTTTTTCGAGCTTCAGCGATATTATTGGCCCAGAATTCGTCGAAATCTTCAGGATCTGGCGAGGTCGGTCGGATCTGATCCGGGCTGAAAGCGACGGTAGCCATGCCGTCATAGGAGTAACCGTCTTTGTGGGCTGTGACTTTGCAACGGATGAATCCGGGTTCGGTCATTTTAGTCTTCAAGGTCAGCTTACCGTCTTTCAGCAGTACGTTTTCTTTTTGGACGATCGGAAAGAATTCTGGGCCCAGTTCATAATCCACTGTCACATCCTGAACGGGATTGGCCGCTTTGACAACTTGAATCGTGAATGTGACTTCCTCCCCTATTTCATACTGCCAGTCTGCATGATCGGGCGAAACGATGACATTGATTAATTTTTGTGCGTGGGTGGTAAACGGGCTGAACACGCCAAACACACCCATCATGAGCAGAAAACATAGGATTTTTTTCATGTCGATAGATTCTTGGATTGAATTGAATAAAAATACAAAAAAAAAGCCTTTCCCTCAAGTGACCGCCCTCAGAAAATTTTCGTTCTTTCTTTGACAGGTGGATATGGATCCTCATGATAGGTTGTGGTAGGAACTTTTAATAACCGCTGAACGGCTATGAATTTTCCGACGTAAACTTTCTTAACGGCCTGGAATGGTGCTGTATTGGCGCCACGGATTTCCGTAAGTGATATCCGTTGGACGGTAATTGGCCGGAAGCATATTGCCCACTCGTTGCAAGGCCATATCACCTTCGAAAAAGATGCCTGAATCCGAGCCGAAATTGCCGAAATCATCGAGGAAAAACATTGGTTGTCGGTAGATAATGCCCGATAGAATGCTGTTTTTATAAGATACGAGCAGTTGACCGTATATTTTATTTTGGGGGGGGTTATTCTTGCCGATGAATATTTTTTCGGGAGGGAAATTCAGTGTGACGGCATGCAGATTTAACGAATCGGAGAAATGATGGGTGGCATTGAGACTGATCGGTTTGCTGTCATACCCATAGACGCGAAACTCCGATAACTGAAGGGTATCGTTGTCAATATCTTGGTGAAGCAGGTCGTAAAAGAAGGCCGTGTAGGAGCGTTGATAGATTTTGGCCCGACGTTTTTCTATGATGGGATCATCTGGAGCCTGATCGGTAAACATACAGGAACCATTGATCCGATAGCGAATCATGTGTCTATCTTTCAGGCTTTTTCGATTGTATTGGATCAGAAATTCCTGCAGATGATATTGAATCGAGTATTGAAGGTATTGGTTGTAGATAAGGATAGGCTTAGGGCAGATGGCTCGTAACGTGCTGTCCATAGGGTCGTAAATGACTTGAATGTCATTTTCGTTCAGAATGGTGCAGGATTTGCCCGGTCGGGTTTCGCCCAGGAAGTGACGTCGGAATACATCCATTTTTTGCTGACGGGTATACCGCTCGAAGTTAACGGTGACCGGTAAGATATCAGAGGTTTTTTCTTGTAGGAAAATGGTGTCCGGAACGCTGGTGTACGGATACGGGTAGGTTTGCAAATTGTATGAAACATGGGTGACGATTACGGAGGCGTTGATCTGTTGCTTGGAGGACAAAGTGAAACGCCCTTGTTCGTCACTGAGCGCATACAAAGAGGTGCCATTAAAAAAAATTGTGGCGCCGGCAATAGGACGGTGGGTGTGCTGGTCGAGAATAATGCTTTGAATCGTTTGGCTATGCAAAGGTATCCATAGCATGCACCATAAACAAAGGATACAATTTTTCATAACGGTCAAAAAAAGGTTCTATCCGAATATACAAAAAAATAGGAAATTATCATACAGGAAAACAGAAAAATATAAGTTGAAAAGTAGGGTTTGGTTAGGACTGATTTTCGGGGGATTGAAAGATGCTGATAAAGAGAAATTTTTCTTGGCAAGACAGTCCATATTCTCGGAGAATATGGATAACTTCGCACAATAATCCCAAGATTCCATAGTTTATGTTTCGTAGATTTATCTTATTGTGTGTGGTGGTGTGTTGTGTGGCTTGCGATCATGTATTGTCTGAACGTTTGATGATTCCGGGAGTTAGTCGCGAATTGGCTCAATATCGCGAAGAACAGTACCATGATGTCGTATACCATTTGCACTTCTCGGTTCCTCTGCAACGTGATCAGGCCGTAGAGGGACAGGCTGAAATCGTATTGACTTTAGAAAAACCTCAGCCTCTGATTGCTGATTTTCGGGGGGATTCGTTGTCTGTTCAGCAGGTTCAGCTCAATGGACGTGAAGTACCGTATGAATTTCGGGATGAGCATCTGTATGTGGATGCCCGGGAAACCGTCGCCGGGGAAAATCGATTGGCGGTGACCTTTACTCCGCTCGATCAATCATTGAATCGAAGAGAAGATTTTTTATATACCTTGCTGGTGCCGGACCGGGCCCGAACCCTGTTTCCTTGTTTTGACCAGCCTGACTTAAAAGCTCGTTTTGTGTTGACGTTGGAGGTGCCCGAAACCTGGACGGCTGTGGCTAACGGGGCTGTTTCGAAAATTGATTCCACTTCACTGCAAGGGCGTCGTCGGGTGTCGTTTCGGGAGACCGCACCGATTCCGACCTATCTGTTTTCGTTTGTGTGCGGCCGTTTTTCGCAGTATACGGAACAACGGGATGGACGATCGGTGTCGATGTTTCATCGAGAAACCGATCCCAGGAAAGTGGCTCAGTGTCCGGACGTACTCGATCAGGTTTTTGAAGCCCTGAATTGGGTGGAAGAGTATACCGGTATCCCCTACCCGTTTGAAAAATACGATCTGATCGTTATCCCTGGGTTTCAGTACGGAGGTATGGAACACATGGGGGCGACCTTATACGCCGATCGCTCGATCTTTCTGGAAGAAAACGCCACGATCGACAATTATATGAGCCGGGCCGGATTGATTGCACATGAAACGGCTCATATGTGGTTCGGCGACTTTGTGACCATGAAATGGTTTGATGAAGTGTGGACCAAAGAGGTCTTTGCGACGTTTTTCAGTTCGCTGATCGTACGTCCGCTCTTTCCTCAGATCGATCACGATCTGAATTTTATCAAAGGATCCTATCCGGCGGCTTATTCCGAAGATCGGACCGACGGAAGTATGCCGATCCAGCAGCCATTGGACAATCTTTCGGATGCCGGACTGATATACAGTCAGATCGTCTATTCCAAGTCGCCGATCGTGATGAATATGCTGTACCGTAAATTGGGCCCGGAAAAATTCCGGGAAGGGATTCGTGAATACCTGAATGCCTATGCTTACGGAAATGCAACCTGGAATGATCTGATTGCCATTCTCGACCGGCGTTGCGATGAAGACCTGGCCGCCTGGAGCCGGGTGTGGGTGGAAGAAAAAGGGATGCCGACGATTACGGTGTCGATGCAGGCCGATAGTCTGCGTGTCCGTCAGGAAGATCCGTGGGGACGCGGTTTGGTTTGGGAACAGCCGTTGAGCTTGTTGGCGATTGGCGATCAGTACAGCGATACCTTGCAGGTAGATATGGATCGGGATGAAGTGGTGGTCAAATCGCCCGATTCGATCCGTTATGTTTTGCCGAATGCCGATGGTCTGGCATATGGTTATTTCCCGTTGGACGGTCCGACCGCGGCTTATGTCATGAAGCATTTGGCGGATTTTCCCGATACCCGGGTGCGTCTCAGTGCTTTGTTGACGTTGAATGAAAATTTGCTCAATTTGACGGTGTCGTCGGAAGATTTTCTGCAGGCCATGATCGACTATCTGCCTCAGGAGGAGAATCATCAACTCTTTACTTTGGCATTGGGGTATGCCAGCGGATGTTTCGGCTTGTTTTATGGAGAAAAACCGTCGACCGCTTATGAGAATGCCCTGTGGCAGATGGCGGAAACGGATCCGCGTCCCGAACGTCGCAGTCTGGCTGTACGTACTTACTGCGGCATTGCCCGGAGTCCGGAGGCTTTGGATCGGGTTTATGCCTTGTGGAACGATGAGGCTTTAGCCAAACGCTATCGTCTCAGTGAAGGTGATTTGACCGGGTTAGCCTATTCGATGGCCTTGCGTTTCCCGGATCGCGCGAAAGAAATCACTGCACGCCAGCGTAGCCGGATTACCAATCCGGACCGGTTGGCTCAGTACGATTATATTGTTCCGTCGGTATCGCCCGATGCGGCGGTACGTGATTCGGTCTTCCAGAGTTTGTTGGTGGCCGAGAACCGACGGATCGAACCTTGGGCCTGTTCGGCCTTGGGACTGCTGAATCATCCTTGTCGAGGGGAAGAGTCGGTTGCTTATATTTTACCCGGATTGGAAGAGATGATCGAAGTACAGCGTACGGGAGATATTTTCTTCCCGCGCCGATGGGCGGCAGCATTGCTGGGAAATCATCGTTCGGAGAAGGCCGCTGCGGCTGTCGATACGTTTTGGAATAACTATCCCGATTATCCGGTTTTATTGGGGAGC
>Ga0192261_1125_pt1 | contig 14752 bp, 8 predicted proteins | sample Koala_Koa23_G3_FD_131283 | JGI IMG/M metagenome (GOLD analysis project Ga0192261, IMG submission 131283) | Enriched cells from koala feces incubated with labeled cellulose particles, San Francisco Zoo, California, United States - Koala_Koa2-3_G3 ... | reverse complement strand
ACATCGGAATTTCGCTGATCAGCAACAGGGCCAATACCAGCGCAACGGCCAAAATCACCGCCGGATGAATCGTAAAGAGTTTGGCTTCGAACATATAGCCCAACGAGGCCACGAACAGGGCGGCCGCCGGTGTAGGCAGTCCGATGAAATGATCATGCTGCCGATCATCAATATTGAACTTGGCCAGCCGCAGAGCCGAAAAGGCCGCCAACAGAAAGACGCCATAACCGATTTCTCCTACCCCGCCTGAAGACTCGAACATACTCAGCAGGATAGCCGACGGCGCAACCCCAAAACTCACCACATCGGACAGCGAGTCGAGTTGTACGCCCAGGAGCGAATTGCTGTGAAACAGCCGAGCCGAAAATCCGTCCAGAAAATCGAATACCGCCGCAGCCACGATCATAAAAAAAGCCATCTGTAAGCCATCGTAGCGCAAAGTAAACACCACGGCCAGCGATCCGGAGATCAGATTGCACAATGTCAATATATTAGGAATCGTAAACAACGTAATTTTAGGCGATTCCTGTTGGGTCTTTTTTTTCATGATTCTTTCTTTAAAATACGGGCAGCCCTCTACTGTTTGACACGAGGTTTTCTTTCTTCCTTGCATCGGCACCGAAACCCGCTAACTGGCCAAAGGTACGAAAATTCCCGCAGTTCCTTCTCCCAAGTTCCGCAAAAGTGGACGAGTCTTCCGGAAAGTTTGGTTATCTGCCCGAAAAAGGGTAATATTGTCACAGCTAACGAAAACAAAAAAACTCCATATTTATGAATCATCAGCGTTATTGTGTCATCATGGCCGGAGGAGTCGGCAGCCGCTTCTGGCCCATCAGCCGCCGTACGATGCCCAAACAGTTTCTGGACATCTTGGGAACCGGCAAAAGTTTTATCCGACACACTTATGAACGATTCGCCCGGATCATTCCTCCGGAAAACTTCCTGGTGATCACCAATAGTCTTTACAAGGATCAGGTACTGCAACACCTGCCCGAACTGAACGAAAATCAGATTTTGTGCGAACCTATCGGGCGCAATACCGCATCGGCAGTGGCCTACTCGGCCTGGAGACTCCAGGCCATGAACCCCAACGCCACCATGATCGTCACGCCATCCGACCACCTGATTCTCAATGAAGCCGAATTCTGCGAGGTCATGACCGAAAGCGCCGACTTCGTCGAACAGCACCCGGCCCTGATGACCATCGGCATCCGGCCCAGCCGCCCCGATACCGGTTACGGATACATCCAGGTCGAACCCGAAACCGATCCGACCCATCCGGCGATCAGTCGGGTCAAGACCTTCACCGAAAAACCCAATCTGGAATTAGCCAAAGTCTTCGTGGACAGCGGGGAATTCTTCTGGAACGCCGGCATTTTCATCTGGAAGGTCAGCACCATCATGGCCAACCTGAATGAATTCCTCCCCGAAACCCAACAACTGTTCGCTTCGGTCGCTCCCGTCTACAACACCCCGGAAGAACAACAGGCCATCAACGCCGTATATGCCGAATGCCGCAGCATTTCGATCGACTACGGGGTAATGGAAAAAACCCGGGACGCCTATGTCCGCCGCAGCGACTTCGGCTGGTCGGATATCGGTACATGGGGATCCCTCTATCAAAATGTCCCCAAAGACGAACAAGGCAACGTCAAATACGGCAAGACTTTGACGTACGACACCCAAAACTGCATCATCAACAGTGCACCCGGCAAACTGACCGTCATCGACTCGCTCAACGACTATATCGTGGTGGATACCGACGACGTCCTGATGATCTGTCCCAAATCCAACGAACAGAACATCAAGATTTTTGTAGACGACGTCAAATTCAACATCGGTGACGAATACATTTAATCAGCGCTCCTGACGCTCTTCTGCCATGGATACACTGCATCAGTTATACGAGCTGTTCTCCCAACAGCCAATCATTTCAACAGACAGCCGGAAGATCGATGCCGGCTGTCTGTTCTTTGCCCTCCGGGGCGAACAATTCAACGGAAACCGCTATGCCGCCGCCGCTTTACAGGCCGGTGCAGCATGGGTTGTCGTCGACGATCCGGAAGTCGTACCGCCGGCTGACGATCCGACCCATGATCGATATATCGTCGTAGAAAACGTACTGGAAACCTTGCAGGCACTGGCCACCTTGCATCGCCAAACATTGGGAATTCCCTTGCTGGCCATTACCGGCAGCAACGGAAAAACCACCACCAAAGAGCTCATCGGGCGGGTACTGGCCCGCCGATGGCGCACCTCGATCACCCAAGGAAACCTCAACAACCATATCGGGGTGCCATTGACATTACTTTCCATGACGCGCCAAACCGAATTCGGCATCGTTGAGATGGGGGCCAGTCATCGGGGAGAGATCGCCCGGTTGTGCGAAATCGCCCAGCCCGATTTCGGACTGATTACCAACATCGGATTGGCCCATCTGGAAGGATTCGGAGGTCCCGAAGGGGTCAAACGCGGCAAAGGAGAATTGTTCGACTACCTGGCTGCGGCCGGCAAACAGGCGTTCTACCGCCAGGACGACAATACCTTGCAAACCCTGGTAACCGAACACCCAACCCTAAAAACCATTCCTTATACAGCTTCGGAACTGAACTGTACCTACACCGATACCGGGATCGAAGTGCACCAAGCCCATTTTTCCATCCATACACATCTGACGGGAGATTACAACCGCAACAACATCGCTGCTGCCCTGGCTGTCGGCCATTACTTCCAGTTACCGACCGCCGAAATCGTGGCCGCCATCGAAAGTTATGTTCCGGACAACAACCGTTCTCAACGCAGCGTAACCTCCCGCAACACCCTGATTCTGGATGCCTACAACGCCAACCCCTCGAGCATGAAGGCCGCTTTGGAAAATTTCCTGCATGCAGAATCGGCCACCGATTCTTCTTCCGGTCAATCGATGCCCCGTTCCGTCATTCTGGGGGATATGCGGGAACTGGGAGATTGGGCGCCACAGGCTCACCGGGACATCGTCGAACGGCTGCTCAAAGCCGATTTGCTCCACGTCTTTCTGGTAGGCCCCGAATTTTGCACAGCCGCACAAGGAACCTCCTTGCACACCTTCCCGAATACCGCAGCCCTGCGAACCTATTTACAAAACCAGCCGCTCAACGGACAACTGATCCTGATCAAAGGCTCACGCAGCATACGGCTCGAACAGGTGGTCGACCTACTCTAAACCATTTCCCCGAAAACCATTTCATCTCGTGCTTCCCCGGTCTTTTCAATGACCGGGGATTTTTATTAATAAGGGGAGTTATCGGTCATTTTGTTTTTTGCATAGACAGAGTGGGAGTCACCCCTACTGTTCTTCTCGGCGCTGTCACAATTTACAGAAACATCACATTTCCTTAAAATACAAGTTCGACAGATCGGATTATTTTGTCGCCGAATCAAAATCAGTTTCGACTTTATGAAAAACGCAGGATTACCCCTACTGGCCATCGCTCTGTGCTGCGGCACATTATCCGCCCAAACCCGGCACGAAATCCACATTCCCAACCTGAAAAATTACCAGACCCTGAAATGCGACTTCCACCTCCATACGGTTTTTTCCGACGGCACGGTTTGGCCGACCGTCCGCGTAGACGAAGCCTATCGCGAAGGCCTGGATGCCATCGCCCTGACCGAACACATCGAATACAGACCTCACCGACAAGACATCCAAGCCTCCCATAACCGAGCCTTCGAAATTGCCGAAAAAGCCGCCAAAAGCCGAAATATTCTCCTGATTCCCGGCAGTGAAATCACCCGTTCAATGCCTCCCGGCCATTCGAATGCACTGTTTATCAGCGACGCCGACTCACTGGACCGTCCCGAATACCGAGACGCCTTTGCGGCAGCCAAACGCCAAAATGCCTTCATTTTCTGGAACCATCCGGGTTGGGATGCCCAACAACCCGATACCACTCTCTGGTGGGACGCACATACCGAACTGTTGGAAAACGGTTGCATGCAAGGCATCGAAGTGGTGAACTATACCACCTATTCTCCGGAAGCCCATCAGTGGTGTCTGGATAAAAAACTCACCCTACTCGGTAACTCCGACAGCCATCAACCCATGCAAACCGATATCGATTTTCTCGGCACAGATCATCGTCCCATGACCTTGGTATTCGCCAAAGAACGTTCCGTCGAAGGAATCCGCGAAGCCCTTCTCCAACGAAGAACTGCCGTCTATTTCGGAGAAAACCTGATCGGCGAAGCAGTTTATCTCCGGGAAATTTTCGAAAACGCACTGGAAATCAAAAACATCAAAAAATCCGAAAAATCGGTTTCCATTACGGTATCCAATCATTCCGATCTGATTTTCTATCTGAAAAAAACCGAACACGATCCGAAACTCATCTACTCCAAAGCATACACGATCCGACCGAACAGCGAACAGACCATCACGATCCATTTGGAGCAAGGGGTTCGTTCAGGCGACGTCAATTTCGAAGTGACCAACTTGTGGGTAGCCCCCAATCAGGGATTGCAATATACTTTCAGGATATAAGAGAGACATCTTCCATGCTCCTATCCCGTAGGCTGTTCTATTTGACGAACAGCCTATTTTCATCAATACCTACGCCTCTCAATGCACCGTCCCCGAGTCCCCAATCTCCCCCAAACTTCAGAAAATTTCTCCTTCCATCATCCCCCGCTTTCCCGACTTTCTATCCATTTTATCTACATCCGCTTTGAAAAGAAGATGACCATTCTTTTCGCATATCCCACCAGTGATTATTCTAGTTCCTTTCTTTTAAAACAGACTCGATTTTCGTCAATTTATCAAGATTAAACGTTCGAATAAAAATAATACCTCATTATAACACGGGGCAAACATACAATAAATTAGCCTAATTTTCAGCATAAAATATCCTTGAATTTCAGAATAATAACAAATCGTTTTAAAAATACTGTTTTTTCTTTCGATTTGTAAGTGAAGGGGAGTTTCTACCTGATGATTGGATGGCTTGTGAGGGACAGTTGAGGTTTGTGGGGTTACCAGAAATGAAATTGAGCCACTTTTTTCGTTGTAATTTATCTTTTTAAAATAGACAATATGTGTTGTTCGCAAAAAATGAACAATTAAACCATTGTCTATGAGAAAATTTTTACTCGTATCTTGCATCATTTTAGTGGGCTGCCTGCAAACAGTCCTCGCACAAAACAGGAAAGTTTCCGGTAGGGTTACTTCCACCGAAGGCGAACCGCTGATCGGTGTAACCGTTATCGTACCCAGTACCGGAGCCGGTACCAGTACCGATGTGAATGGACACTATGCCCTCGAAGCTCCCGCTCAAGGAACCCTGAACTTCTCATATATCGGGATGAAATCGATCGAAATACCGGTCGAAAATCGTTCTTCGATCAATGTAACCATGGAATCCGATGCCATTTCCGTGGACGAAATCGTGGTTACCGGTTACGGCGTAACCCGTAAGGCCGCCTTCACCGGTGCAGCCCAGGTGATCGACAGCGAAATCGTCAGCAGCCAAACCGACGCTAACTTCATGAAAACCTTGCAAGGGAGCGTCGCCGGGTTACAGATGTTCAACGTCAACGGTCAACCCGGTGGATTTGCCAGCGTCAACATCCGTGGGGTCGGCTCGGTCAACTCCGGCGTAGAACCTCTCTATGTGGTGGACGGGATGCCCATCTATTCTGACAAACTTACCGCTTTGAGCGGTAGCGATAACGGGGATATGGCCGTCAGCCCGCTGGCCAACATCAACCCGTCCGACATCGAAAGCGTTACCGTCCTGAAAGACGCTACCGCAACCGCCATCTACGGGGCCCGCGCAGCCAACGGGGTGATCGTCATCACCACCAAACGCGGTCAACAAGGCAAACCGAAAGTAAATTTCCTGGCTAAAAAAGGGTTCGCCCGTATCGCCGATTTGGACTGGAACTATCGTATAGTCAACACAGAACGCTACCTGGACATCTGGGGCCGCGGATTGGAAAATTCGGGTGAAGCCGCTCCGGGTGAAGGCCTCGCTCTGGCTAAAGAATATGCCAACGCCTATTACGGTTGGCAAGAAGGCGTGACGCCCGACACCGACTGGCTGAAAGCAATTCTGCGCAACGGGAGCGTCGACGAATACAGCATCGATGTGACCGGAGGTGCCAACAATACGAACTACTTCCTCAGCGCCGGATATTACCGCAACGAAGGGATCGTAATCGGTACCGACATGAAACGTTACACCCTCCGTTCGAACATTACCCATGAAGGGAAAGTATTCTCATTCGGGTTGCTCTCGTCGGCTGCCTATTCCATGAATAACAACGTACCGACCCAGTCGCAGTACATCAACCCCATCGTAGCCGTATATGACCTGCGTCCGATCGAACCAATCTACAACGAAGACGGTTCGTACAACCTGAACGCCTATTACAACCCGGTGGCTATCCACGATAAAAAACTGGGGGACATCAACTCTCAGCGTACCATTACCGCCAACATCAACCCCTATGTGACGGTCAACTTCGGCAAAGGTTTCTTCGCCAAGAGCAACTTCGGGATCAACGTCCACAACCTGCTCGAATACAGCTTTGCCAGCATGATGAACCCGCAGGGGATGGAATCGCACATGTATGCCGACCAGAACAACGAAACGCTGTTGAACCTGACCATCACCAACTCGCTGAACTGGATCAAACAGTACGGCAAACACGACATCAACCTGATGCTCGCTCAGGAAGCTCAACGCCTGACGGACGAACAGACCCTCACCGGCGCTTCGAACTTCCCGTACGAAGGTCTGCCCGAAATGGGAACCGCGGCAACACCGACCAATGCCGGTACCTATCGCCAGAAATCGACCCTCAACTCAATATTCTTCAACGGCCAGTACAGCTACGCCAACAAATACTACCTCTCCGGAAGTTTGCGTTACGACGGTTCGTCGCGTTTCGGCAGCAACTCTCAATGGGGGCTCTTCTATTCGGTAGGGGCCAAATACCATATCTCGGAAGAAAACTTCATGCAGGGCGCCAAAAACTGGCTCAGCAACCTGACTGTACGTGCCAGCTACGGTACGGTAGGGAACCAGGAAATCGGCTGGTACAATTCACGTGCCTATTACGAAACCGGCTACTCCTACAAAGGAAACCCGGGTAGTGTACCTATCACCTTTGCCAACCCCGACCTGAAATGGGAACGCCGCGGTAAATTCAATGTCGGTATCGATGCTACCTTCCTGAACAACATCAGCCTCGAAGTCGACTACTACAACGAACTGACTTCGGATATGATCTTCGAAGTGCCCATTTCATTGACCACCGGTCTGGCTTACGAACTGCGCAACATGGGTAAGATGCGCAACAGCGGGATCGAAGCCTTGTTGAACGCCCGTCTGTTGACCGTAAAAGACTTCTCATGGGATATGTCGTTCAACATCACGGCCAACCACAATGAAATCGTCGCCCTGTCGACCGACCTGCCCATCGAAACTTCAACCACGATCCGTAAAGTCGGCGAAGCTTACCACACCTTCTACATGCCCGAATATGCCGGGGTAGATCCCGATACGGGACGCCCGATGTGGTACAAAGGCACCGAAGGCACTGAAACCACCTTCGACTACAACGAAGCCGGTCAGCGCATCGTCGGCAAAGCCGATCCGAAATTCTACGGAGGTTTCTCGACCACATTCCGCTATAAAGGAATCGACCTGTCGGCTGCATTCAGCTACAAATACGGCGGCATGGTTTACAACAGCGGGTTCAGCTATGACATGCAGGTGGGCGACTACTTCTTGGGCCCGGTATCCAATTACGTTTATGAAAACGCCTGGACCCCCGAAAACCGTTATACCGACGTACCGCAATTCGTCGCCGATGATCCCTCAGGGGCAAGCAACACCTCGAGTCGCTTCCTGATGGACGGTTCCTACCTGAAACTTCGCTCGTTGCAAGTGGGATATACTTTCCCGAAAAATATTTGCAAAAAACTGATGCTCAGCAACCTGCGCGTATTCTTCAGCGCCGACAACCTGTTTACCGTATGCAGTTCGGACTACATCGGTTTCGACCCCGAAACCCGTGCCAACGGGTTCCAACAGTGGGTATATCCCATGCCGCGTAACTTTATCTTCGGTTTGTCGTTCGGTTTCTAATTCAATAACTTTTAATTAAACATGGAATTTATGAAAAACACTGCATATCGTATTTTAATCGCGCTTCTGTTGGGTATCGGCTTCACGGCCTGCTCTCTGGAACCCGAATACTATCAGGGGAAAGAAAGCAGCGAAGCCATCCTGACCACCGTCGATGCCCAAACCGCCCTCAACGGGGTCTATTACCGACTGGGCAACTATCCCTTCAGCGGACGGGACGTCATCGCACTGGGGGATGTGGCGACCGACATCATTGACAACATGAACCGGACGATGCACATGCTGACCATCTGGCGTTACAACATCACCGCCACCGATGCCTACCTGGAAGAAATTTGGGAATACGGCTATAAAGTGGTCGACAATGCTTCCCGACTGATCGATGCCTGCAACAAACTCTATCCGACCGCCAACGAAAGCGATCAGGCCACCTTCGAAGAGATCTTGGCTCAGGCTTATGGACTGCGAGCGCTGGCCCAACTCTATCTGGTGAACATCTACGCCCTGCCGTACAAAGTGAACGGAACGACAGACAACGGGTCAACTCCCGGGATCGTAGCCACCGGCACCGTGATCAATCCCGGGGACAAAGTTTCCCGCAACAGTGTGGCCGGCACGTACGAACAGATCAACGCCGATATTGAACAAGCCTTGACGCACTATAACAACATCGGAGGCAGTTCCGTAGATCAGTACTACATGAATCAGGCTGCCATTTACGCGCTGAAAGCCCGTGTAGCCTTGTATGAAGAGGACTTCGAAGCCGCCATCGAAGCCGCTCAAAACGCCATCGACTTGCGTGGAGGCTCGATCATCACGACCTCGGTCAACGAGTACAATGCCATGTTCACCAGCACCACCATCAACAGCGAAGATATCTTTACGATTTCAAAATCCCTGACCGACAACCTGTCGGCCAACTCGATCGGGACCCTCTTCTCCAACTACGGTCTCTCGCCTGACGAAAAAGCCATCGTGAAATACTTCTACCCGGCCGACTACGAAGAAGGAACCGAACCGACGATCGAAGACATCCGTTATCCGCTGCTGATCGAAGGAGGGAATGGAACCACTTCGTATCGGGGGGGCAAATACATCGGGATCGCTGAAAATGCCGCCGTCTGCAACATCCCCGTTCTGCGCCTGCCGGAACAGTATCTGATTATCGCCGAAGCCAACGTACGTTGGGCAAACGGAAGTCTGACCGACGCTCAAAACGCGCTGTTGGAAGTAGCGCGTCGCAATCCGGCTATCCAAAGCGTATCCGACCTACCCGCCGACAAGGATCAGCTGATGGAATTCATCAAAGCCGAACGCGTTCGCGAACTGTGGATGGAAGGACATCGTTTTGCCGACCTGCGTCGTTGGGGTGAAATCGTCGAAATGCGCACCTTCCAGCCGTTCGACATCGCCAAATTCTGCTACCCCATCCCGAATAAGGAAATCAACTCGGCGGCCGGGGTAACGCAAAACGACAACTGGTCTGCCAACTTACCGGTCAATCAATAAACGATTGCCGACTCAAATAGTAAAGAGCCACTTCGTAAATGAAGTGGCTCTTCTTATTATGACAAGAAGCCTTATCAACAGGGACCCTCTACAAACAAATGTCCTCCCAAAAGTCGAGAATGTCGATTTTTCGCTTTCGCTTTATGAGCAACATCCGACAAAGGGCCCTCGGCCCATCCACAAAAAGAGCCGACTGCCCAAGCAGCCGGCTCTTCGCATTGATCAAAAGGGTTTACTTTTTCAACATGGCTTTCACCCGATTATACACATTTTCACCGCAGAAGCCGAATTTCTGATCCAGCACACCTGCCGGAGCCGAATAACCGAAGTGATCCAAACCGAAGACTTCACCGTCCCCTCCGACCAAACCGGCCAAGGTAACAGGCAGTCCCGAGGTCAAACCGAATTTGGGAACCCCAACCGGCAGTACGCTCTGTTGATATTCTGCACTCTGATCCCGGAACAAGCCTTCCGAAGGTGCCGAAACCACACGAACTTTCACGCCGTCGGCTTTGAGTTTTTCAGCTCCGTCCACCAGGGTGGCTACTTCCGAACCGCTGGCCACCAGAATGACATCGGGCGTTCCTTCGCAATCCATCACCACATAGGCTCCTTTAGCCGCCTGCATGGCTTCTTCCGCCCGGTTGCCAGTCAACGCCGGCAAATTCTTGATATTCTGACGCGACAGAATCAACGCCGTCGGACGTTCTTCCGACATGGCAATCTTCCAAGCCGCTGCAGTTTCATAACTGTCAGCCGGACGCAACACGACCACAGAACGTTCTCCTCGATGATTTCTCAGCTGTTCCATCAAACGCAGCTGGGCTTCATGTTCCACCGGTTGGTGCGTAGGACCGTCTTCCCCAACCCGGAACGAGTCGTGCGTCCAAATGAATTTCACCGGCAGACGCATCAGCGCAGACAGACGCAGAACCGGTTTCATGTAGTCCGAGAACACGAAGAAGGTACCACAGGCCGGGATCAGACCTCCGTGCAGGGCAATCCCGTTCATGATGCAGGCCATGGTAAATTCACAAACCCCGGCTTGCAGGAAGCGTCCTCCGAAATCGTCTTTGGTCAGAGCCCGGGTCTTTTTCAGGAAACCGTCCGTCTTATCGGAGTTGCTCAAGTCGGCCGACGACACAACCATGTTGTCCAACAATTCACCGAATACGCCCAATACAGCCGCCGAAGCTGCTCGGGTAGCCACATTTTCTCCGACAGCGATCTTCGTATAGTCGATCTCCGGCAATTTACCGGAAAGGAAGTTATCCAATTTCACAGCCAATTCAGGGTTCGCACTGCGCCATGCGGCTTCCTCTTCGCGACGAACCGCCATCTCCTGACGGAGCTGTGCAGCCCGATCGGCATACAGCTTTTTCACCGGTTCGAACACCACAAACGGATTTTCAGGATCACCACCCAAGTTAGCTACCGTCTTTTCAATACTGCCACCGGCTGCCGTCAGCGGCTGTCCATGCGTCGAAACCTTGTTTTCAAAACATTCGCCGTTCTTCCCGATGGCGCCTTTCCCCATCACGGTATGACCCACGATCAGAGTCGGCTTCTTGGTCTCAGCCAAAGCACGGTCCAAAGCCTGACGAATCTGATCGGCATTGTTTCCATCGATGCTGATCACATTCCAGTTCCAGGCTTCATATTTTGCCACAATATCTTCATCCGAAACTTCATCCACCTGGGTCGACAGCTGAATGTTGTTCGAATCGTAGAACATAATCAAATTACTCAGGCCCAAGTGTCCGGCAATGCGGCCCACCCCTTGGGAAACCTCTTCCTGGATACCCCCGTCAGAGATAAAGGCAAAGGTTTTGTGAGCCATCCATTCCCCGAAACGAGCTACCATCATCCGTTCGGCAATCGCTGCGCCCAGTGCCATGGCATGGCCCTGTCCCAGCGGACCCGATGTATTTTCGATACCTCGGTCCAGATCGCGTTCAGGGTGTCCCGGCGTCGGACTGCCCCACTGACGGAACTGCTGCAACTCTTCCATATTGAAATAACCGGCCAGTGCCAGCACCGAATACAACATGGGAGACATGTGACCGGGATCGAGGAAAAAACGGTCCCGATAAGGATATTTCAGGTTATCCGGATCGTAACGGAGATATTCGCTGTAGAGAATGTTGATGAAGTCGGCGCCGCCCATCGCACCACCCGGGTGACCTGATTTGGATCGCTCAACCATAGAGGCCGCCAGAATTCGGATATTGTCCGCAGCCATTGTCGTCACATCTTTCATGAGGTTTGTTCTTAAAGGTTGTGTTATTAGGTTTGATAATTTCCAACGTCTCCCTGTGAAAGGGAATCTTACAAATTTAATCAAAAAACGGTTTCCGACAAGAGGCGTTTTCAGGAATTCTCCCTCAGACCGAGCCGATCCTTTCGCCGGGTCCCTATTCGTTTTCGGTTCACCGTCAAACTCGGTCATCAAAAAAGGTCCCTTCCGCAGGGACCTTATCTTTCCAAACCAACTAACACGTTCGTTGCTAAATCATCGAATCGACTTCGCGTGTCAATTTCAGCACATTTTCGGTGGAGGCATCCACCCGGAAGCGCTCATCCACTCGTCGACCGACCAACCAAACGATCTGATCGCCCGAAACCAGCACGAACTGACGACTCTTGTCCGGTAACGACACTTTGGCATCGATCAGATAATCGCTCACCTTCTTATGTCCGTCCATTCCGAACGGTTGGAAACTATCCCCCTCTTTCCAACGGCGCAACACCAGCGGATACTGCAATTTGTCCTCATCGATCAGGGCGATATTGTCGGGTTGCTGTAAACGATCGATATCGTCGATGGTCAGATGCTCGAACAGAACGATCCCTCCGCCTACATACTTTCGCTGTGCATCGGGCTGTACTTCCACCGCACATTCATCGTCGTCGGGAATGGGTGTTACCACCAACCGGCCCCGATCCAAATATACCACCCGATCCTTGGCATAAAACCGACGTCCGGTAGATACCCGTTCCAAAGCCAAATAGAGCTTATCGATCACCTCGCCATGAAAACCGTAGGGGCGCAGCAACTCGAACAGCACAAATTTCATCGGCATGCCTTCCGCAATACGTGACAGATCGATCATATCAGTATCGCCTTCCCGATGGATAGCTTCGCGCCGAATCACATCCATTCCCCGGTCAATAAACTGTTGGGCTTCGGTCAGACGCTCCACATTGGTCGTCATGGTCGACACAAAATGCGGCGAGATTTCCCGAATACGCGGGATAATCCCCAAACGAATCTTGTTGCGAATATATTTGGTGGAAGAGTTGGAAGAATCTTCCCGATAAGGAATCTTGTGATTCAGGGCATATTCGATAATATCCTTACGCGTGGCAAACAACAACGGACGAACCACCTTCCCGTTGATGACATTGATCCCGGTCAAACCCCGCAGACCCGTTCCCCGCAACAGATTGATAAAAAAGGTTTCGGCTGAATCATCTGCCTGATGGGCAATGGCAATGTGAGAATAACTGTGTTCAGCGCACAAGGCATCGAACCAGGTGTAACGCAAACGGCGGGCAGCCATCTGCACCGACTCTCCGGTTGCCTCCACCTCACCCATCGTATCGAAACGCTGATTATAAAAAGGCAGACCGTACCGACGGGCCATCTCTTCCACCAGCAACTCATCTTCTTCGGCTTCGGGTCCCCGCAACTGAAAATTGCAATGCGCCACTCCGATCTGATAACCCGATTCGGCAAACAGCGCCAACATGACCATCGAATCCACTCCGCCACTGACGGCCACCAGAATCCGGTCCTGCATCGAGAACATATCCCGATCGGCGACATATTTCTGAAACCTGTTGAGTAACATATATCGAATACATTAAGTCTTTCTTGTTCTCCGGCCCGTACCTTACAGCACATTAACCTCCGTTTCGATCTCCACCCCGAAACGTTGCCGGACATCTTGCTGAATGGTCCGTGCCAGCTCCATCACCTGCCGCCCGGTCGCCCCTCCATGATTGACCAACACCAAAGCCTGACGATCGTGCACTCCGACCGGTCCCATACGCCGACCTTTCCAGCCACAACGATCGATCAGCCAGCCGGCCGCCAATTTCACCCGAGTCTCATCCACTCCGTAAACCGGCATATCGGGATAGGGCTGACGCAACGTTTCCGCCACCGATACCGGAACAACCGGATTTTTAAAAAAGCTGCCGGCATTGCCCAAAATCGCCGGATCGGGCAACTTCTCACGCCGAATCGCCATGACCGCCTCGCGCACCCGCGACAGAGTCACCTCTCCGAATGCTTCGACCCGTGCTTTCAAGTCTCCGTACCCCAAATTAAAGGTCGGATGCAACGACAACTCAAAAGTCACCGACAAAATGATCGCCTGTCCTTTCAGCTCCCGTTTGAAGAGACTATCCCGATAGGCAAAACGACACGCCTGCCGATCCAGACGCTTCACTTCGTCCTGTTTCGGCAGATAGACTTCCACTTCCCGAATGGTTTGAGCCGCCTCAGCACCGTACGCTCCGATATTCTGCACCGGAGCGGCTCCGACATAGCCCGGAATCAGCGACAGATTTTCCACCCCGCCGTATCCATGACTCACGGCCCAACCGACAAAATCATCCCATTCCTCTCCGCCGGCCACGCGAACCACGACCCGGTCAGCGGTCCGCTCCAAAAGCGTAATCCCCCGCGACACGGAATGCAGTATTGTTCCCGGATAATCTTCGGTAAACAATACGTTATTGCCCCCACTTAATATATAATAGGGCTCGTCCGTATCCGGGCGGTCGGCGAAAAAAGCCCGAAGATCCTCGGCAGATTCAAACTCGACATAATGACGGGCCGAAACCTCGATTCCGAAACTATTCCGTGTCCTGAGCGACTGATGATCCCTCTGTGTATACATAATCTTCTGCGATTGTCCGTTCTCGAACCACAGCATTCTTCTGCAGACTGAACAGAAAGACAAAGGTAGCTAAAATTTAAGACATTCGGGCGTTTTATCCGAGTTTTCACCCTCTTACTCATCCGTTGTTCTCCTTCCCCGACCCCCCTTGAGGGGGCATTCAAACCTTTTTCTAAAAAAGTTCAAACTTAAACTATTCAT
>Ga0192261_1124_pt1 | contig 14976 bp, 12 predicted proteins | sample Koala_Koa23_G3_FD_131283 | JGI IMG/M metagenome (GOLD analysis project Ga0192261, IMG submission 131283) | Enriched cells from koala feces incubated with labeled cellulose particles, San Francisco Zoo, California, United States - Koala_Koa2-3_G3 ... | reverse complement strand
TGTTCCATTTCACCCAATTCTTGCCATACCAGGGCTGAAGCCCCCATCACCGCGGCGTTTTTCCCGTCGATCCCTGACGGAAGCAGTTTCACCTTATTGCGGAAAATGGCCAGCAGATTGGCTTCCATGTAACGTTTGGTCGGTTCGAAAATATATTTGCCCGCTTTGGCCAATCCTCCAAACAGGAAAATAGCTTCGGGGCTGGTAATCGCCACCACATCGGCCAACGCTTCTCCCAACATTTTCCCGGTATATTCATACGCTTCGATGGCAATGGGGTCGCCATTGAGGGTAGCCTTGGTAATCATTTCAGCGGTCAGTTCATCATACGGAATCTTGCGGAATTCACTGTCTTCGGTATGATCGGCCAAAAGTTTAAAGACGGTTCGTTTGATCCCCGTTGCCGAGACATAGGTTTCCAGGCAGCCTTTACGGCCACAACCGCACACACGCCCGGTTTTATGTACAATCACATGTCCCAGTTCCCCGGCAAAACCGTCATGGCCATAAACCAGTTTACCGTTCACCACGAAACCGCTACCCAATCCGGTACCCAAGGTCACGACCACGAAATTCTGCATGCCGCGAGGATGAAAAGTGTAGAAGAAACTTTGTTGACACGCCGCACGATTCGGCGTTATGAACGAAAAAAAATAGAACCCGAAAAGCTGGCCTATATTTATGAAGCGATCCGTAATACGCCGACCAGCTATAACGGACAGCAATTTTCGGTCATTGCCATCAATGACCAACCCACCAAAGAGGAAATTTACGCCATTACCGGACAAAAGCAGATCAAAACCTGTTCGACTTTTCTGTTGTTCTGCCTGGATTACCATAAGCTGAAAGTGGCTACGGCGTTACAAGGGGTGGAAACGCCCGGATTCGAAAGTACCATCGACGGTTATACGGTCGGTGTGATCGATGCTTCGCTGGCGATGATGAGTGCCGTAACGGCTGCCGAATCGTTGGGTTTGGGGTGTTGTTGCGTGGGATATGCCCGTACGGCCGATCCCGACCGGCTGGCGACGATGTTGAAATTGCCGCAGGGAGTTTCCATCGTGTGCGGACTGACGCTGGGTTATCCGACGGAGTTGCCCGATCTGAAACCGAAATTGCCGGTGGAATTGGTCGTGCATCAGGAAACTTATACACCGGACGAAGCCATGAAACAAGGATTGGCCGACTATGACGAGCAGATTCGTCATTTCAATGCTTCACGAGCCCTCAGTCAGACCGATAATGACTGGTCGGTGCATGTGACTGATTATCATCGTCACAGCATGGAACATGGTATTGCGGCTTATCTGAAGAAGTGGTTGGGCTTGAAACTTTAATTGGCTATCTTTTGGAGAAAATGAAAACGCCTGCTTTTTACAGCAGGCGTTTTTTGCGGGGATAAATTCCGGATGTATTCTGGGTAAAGTATGTGCCGATGCAGTGGATTTTCCGGAAAAGGACCGAATTTCGGGTGGTTAGCGGGCGATAATGACCTCGACACCTTGCTCTTCGAGTTGATGCAGGGTGGCTTCCGGAATATCTTCATCCGTGACCAGTGTATCGATTTGGTCGAGGGTGCAGATTTTCCCGAAACCCTGTTTGGAAAATTTGGAAGAGTCGGCCAGCAATATGGTCTTGGTGGCGGTTGACATCATGCGTCGGGTCAGTAACACCTCTTCGAGGTTGGAGGTCGTAATGCCGTGTTCTTCATCGATGCCGTCGGCCCCGAAAAAGAGCTTGGAGCTGGAAAAAAAATCGAATACTTCCAACGCGGTGTAAGCTCCTCGTACCGAGAGAGATTTTGGGTCGACAGTACCTCCTAACTGGATGACATTGACATCTTCGAGCCGGCTCAGTTGGGTCGCCACGCTCAGCGACGGAGTGACGACATTCAAATGTCCGTTCGGTTGAATATATTGAGCGAAAGCACAAATGGTAGATCCGGATGCAATGATAATCGAGTCGTCCGGTTCGATCAGTTGAGCTGCCGCTTGTCCGATTTTTTCTTTTTTTTCTCGGTTGATCTGTTCTTTGGCGAATACGCTCCGGTCAGGGACGAGTGGATTGACCGGGCTGGCACTTCCGTGGGTGCGATAAAGTAAACCCCGTTTTTCGAGTTCTTTGAAATCTTTGCGGATCGTTACGACGGTTACGCCTAATTGAGCCGCGATGTCTCCGATGCGAATATAGCCTTGTTGTTGCAAGGCATCCAGAATAAATTTGTGTCGTTCGGCTATGCTGAGCATGATAATTTGGGTATAGTAGTTTCAAATATAGGAAATCTTTTTGGGAAACCCTAATAGAAGGGCAGAGACTGCGCTCTGGATGGATATGTTTTTGTGAAGTGTTTCGTTTTGGATGTATTTCGTTTGCTTTTCTGGGATGAGAAACGTATTTTTGTTTTGTTTTCAATTCTTTTGAGGTCGATAATACCGAGAAAAAGCGGTAAAGAATCCCGTGGAAAAGCTGGGTGAAAAGAGAAATTTTCGATATCGTGCTGTGCCCGCTGGAAGAGGAGATCATCAGGTTTGAGGTTCCGCCACCTCGTTCTTAAGGATCCCTCTCCAGGTCGGGGCGATGGATGTCGGATGGATTGCCTGTCTCTCTGATGGGATGGAGAGTCGTTTTTTTCTTTGTGGGATGGGCTTTTTTTGATGTGCGGCCTTGGAAGAAGGTTGGGCGGAAACAAAAATATGGTTATCTTGTCTTACAAATACGGACGTTGTTGCACGTCCTAACGAAGAGATTGTTTATGAATCGAGTACAAAAAGCTTTGGAACGGGCGAGCGAAACGCGCGCCGTGGAAATCGGGAGCGGCATTCTCCCTCGTGTGGGAAAGATGTTCGGACAGTTATTTCCGGGACAGGAAGCGCTGATCGTGGCCGATACAAATACGTATGAAGTGGCGGGCCGGGCCGTTCGTCAGTTTTTGGAGGAAGCCGGCATCCCCCAGCAGGAACCCTATATTTTCGATGATCCTGATCTGCATGCCGAATGGCGTTTCGTGGAGCAGTTGGACGAACGATTGAAACAGACCGAGGCTGTCGTAGTCGCTGTGGGTTCGGGTACGATCAACGACCTGAGCAAACTCTGTTCCTATCATCAGGGACGGCGTTACATGTGTGTGGCGACGGCTGCTTCGATGGATGGCTATGCCGCTTATGGGGCTTCGGTGATTTTCGAGGGCAATAAACAGACCTTTGAATGTCCGGCTCCGTTAGCCGTATTGGCCGATACGGCGGTGATTGCCGGTGCTCCGTCCGAAATGACGGCATCGGGGTATGCCGACCTGTTTGCGAAGGTACCCGCCGGAGCCGACTGGATTTTGGCCGAGGAGTTAGGGGTTGAACCGATTGATTCCTTTGCTTTTTCGGTTGTACAGGATGGTCTGAAAGATGCTCTGGCCGATCCGGCCGGGGTGCGCAGCGGCGATGAGAAAAAAATCGAAGCCCTGATCGAAGGGCTGATGTTAGGCGGGTTTGCGATGCAGGCTTCGCGGACCAGTCGTCCGGCTTCGGGGGCCGATCATCAGTTCAGCCACCTGTGGGATATGGAGCATCATACGTTTCACGGACATGCCCCTTCGCACGGCTTTAAAGTGAGCATCGGGATGCTGGCGTCGACGGCTTTATATGAACAGTTGCTGGCGACGGATATTCCTCATCTCGATATTGAAGCCTGTGTGGAAGCCTGGCCGACACCGGAGCAAGCCGATCGTTTTGCTCTGGAATTGTATGCCGGCACCGATTTCCCGGAATTGGGGTTGCGGGAAACGCGTGCCAAATATGTTCCGAAAGAGAAACTGCGGGAACAGTTGAGTCTGCTCAAAAATAACTGGCCGCGGATCAAGGAACGTTTGCAGGCTCAGTTGGTACCATTCTCCGAAGCCAAACGGAGACTCGATCTGGTGGGGGCGCCGACCGATCCGTCGCAAATCGGGATTACGCGTGAACGGTTGCGTTCGGATTTCATCAAAGCTCAACATATCCGTCGGAGATTTACCATCCTGGACGTAGCGGTACGGACTTGTATGTTGGATCGTTGGGTGGATGTTATTCTCTCGCCGGCCGGGGTATGGCCTCCGTTGAAATAGAACGAAAACCTAAAACCTGAACGAGATAATGGCAGAACAAACCATGACAACCGACACCGCTCGGAAATTTAAATATTGGCAGACCCGGACGATTATCGTGACGATGATCGGGTATGCTCTGTTCTATTTTGTGCGAAAGAACTTCAGCCTGGCGATGCCCGGCATGGAGGCCGATCTGGGAATTACCAAAACAAGTCTTGGTATATTCTTAACCCTCAATGGATTGATTTATGGCCTGTCCAAATTTTTGGGAGGGATGATCGGAGACCGGGTCAATGCCCGTTTCTTCATGGCGATCGGCTTGGCTCTTTGTGCTTTATCCAATTTTGCCTTCGGGTTCGGCGAAGATATTGCCAGTTGGATTACGGGCGAAACTTCCGGAAATCAGTTTACCAATACCTTGGTGTTGTTTCTGGGGATTATGTGGGTGCTGAACGGACTGTTGCAGGGATCGGGTTTCCCTCCCTGTGCCCGGTTGTTGACCCACTGGATTCCGCCTCGTGAGTTGGCAACCAAAATGTCCGTGTGGAATACCTCGCATTCGGTGGGTGCCGGATTGGTCGTGATCCTGTGCGGGTATATTATGGGCAATCTGGGAAGCGGCCCCGATCATGTGGGCGCCTGGAAATGGTGCTTTTGGATTCCGGCCGGCATTGCTTTTGCTGGAGCGATCGGTTTGTTGGTTTTTCTGCGAGACACCCCTACTTCGGTCGGTTTGCCTGAATTGCCCGGTACCGAAGAAAAAAACGCGGCAAAGGAGAAGAAAAAAGGAGATTCGATGCGGATATTCCGGGAACATGTGTTTGCCAATCCGTTGATTTGGATCTTGTCGGTAGCCAATTTCTTTGTGTATATCGTACGTTTTTGTGTGTTGGATTGGGGCCCTACCCTGCTCAGTCAGTCCAAAGGCGTCAGTATGGAGCATGCCGGTTGGCTGGTGGCTATGTTCGAAATCGCCGGTATTCTGGGGATGATCGTAGCCGGGAAAATAACCGATAAATATTTGGGTGGTCGGGCTCATCGCACCTGTGTATTCTGCATGGCGGGGGCGGCTGCCTTTATTTTCCTGTTCTGGCAACTGCCGGCCAATGCGCCTTTATGGATGTTGTATGCTTCGTTGTGCATTTCCGGATTCTTTATTTACGGACCTCAGGCTCTGGTGGGTATTGCGGCAGCCAATCAGGCGACCAAAAAAGCGGCAGCTACGGCCGTCGGTTTTACGGGGCTGTTCGGTTATGCCAGCACCATTGTTTCGGGCGTGGGACTGGGAGCTTTGGCTCAGTATTATGGATGGACACATGTATATATCGCGATGGTCGGTATGTCGATCATCGGGATGTTGATTTTCCTGCTGATGTGGCGGGCCAAAGGAAATGGTTATGCAGAGTAATGAGATAGAAAAATACGTCTCGGTCTTTTCGGATGACGATTTGATGGAGCGTTGCCGGCGCATTCGTCACGTGGCGCTTGACATGGATGGGACGATTTATATGGGAGGAACGCTCTTCCCTTATACGATCTCCTTTTTGGAGGGCTTGAAGCAGATGGGGATCGGCTACTCCTTCCTGACCAATAATCCCAGTCGCAGTCTGTCGGAATATTTGCAAAAACTCGCAAAATTGGGGATTCCGGCCACGGAGGATGAAATGTATACCACGGTGGGCGCCACCATCGATTATTTGCATGCCCATTATCCGAAAGCCCACAAACTTTTTTTGTTGGGTACTCCCGGCATGATCGGGCAGTTCGAACAGGCGGGGTTTGTCTCTACGGCCGATGATCCGGATGATGTGCCCGATGTGGTGATCGCCTCGTTCGATATGAGTCTGACATATGACCGACTTTGTCGGGCAGCCTGGTGGATTAGTCAGGGGCTCCCCTATTTGGCTACGAATCCTGACCGGGTATGTCCGACCGATCTTCAGACGGTGTTGGTCGACTGCGGATCTATCTGCAGATGTTTGGAGGAAGCAACGGGTCGACGGCCCGATAAGGTACTTGGGAAACCCGATCCGGATATGTTGACCGGAATTTTGGATCGTCACGGACTTCAACCCGAGCAGATCGCTATGGCCGGCGATCGCATCTATACGGATGTCGAAATGGCTCGACGGGCCGGTGCATTGGGGGTACTGGTGCTTTCCGGTGAGACGAGTTGGGAAACGGCTTCTGCGGCCGATCCTCGGCCGGATATTACGGCCCGAACCATAGCGGATTTCGGGGATTTGCTGCGTCGTTCCAGAAAATAGGAAAAGTCATAGAGTCAGCTATTTGTTGCTGTGAACAGAGGCCGGAATCAGGATTCCGGCCTCTGTTGTATGGCCCAATGGCTTTCTAAAACAGTGAGGTTATTCTTCGTTTAGGCCTCAGGAAGCGTTGTTTTAAAGGGGTCGATGAAGTGGAGGGTGAAATAGGAAGTTCGGGAAAAATGAAATGCGGAGAAACGAGATGTGCTTGTTTCTCCGCATTTCAGTATATGAGGGTCTTACTGTTTGACAGGAAGAACTGTCAGCCAGTCTAACATCAGCTGTTTCATGATGTTGTGGTATTTGAAGTCACTTTTGAAACCCCAACCGTGTCCTCCTGAAGGGAAAATATACAGGGCGGCCGGAATGCCATGGGCTTTGAGGGCTTCATAAAACATGGCCCCATTGACCGGCATGACCGATTTGTCGTCATCGGAGTAGAAAATCAACGTAGGAGGAGTTTGGTCCGTTACCTGCTTTTCATTGGAATAATATGTCCGCATTTCATCGGACGGATTTTTGCCGACCAGATTTTGTAAAGTGCCTTTGTGAGTCCAACGGTCGTCGAATGATACAACCGGATAGCACAACACTCCGAAATCGGGACGTGAAGTGGCATCGAAATGCGTTAATAAGGTGGAGGCCAGGTGCCCGCCGGCAGAGAAACCCATCACGCCGACCTGTTGAGGGTTGACTTTCCATTCCTGGGCATGTTGGCGGATTTGGCGCATGGCTTGTTGGGCGTCGTCCAACGGAACCGGATGGTGTCCGTTCGGCATACGGTATTTGAGTACGACGCCGGTGATTCCGTTTTCGGCGAACCAGCGTGCGAAATCTTCCCCTTCATAACCGATAGCCAAAGCGCCGTAGGCACCCCCCGGAGCAATCAAAATGGCCATGCCGGTGTTTTTGTCGGCGTTGGCCGGATAGACGATCATTTCCGGAACGCTGACATTGGATACAAATCCGTTTTCGGAAAATTCAGGGGTAGTTATCTCGTTGCTTACCGGGGGTTGTTCCGATCCCCATAGGTTCATTCTGAACGAATTAGATGATTGAGCAAAAGCGGACATTGTGAAAAATGCAAAAAGTAAAATGAATCCTGTACGTCGTATAAGGGTATTCATACCGAATGGTTTTAAGAAATTGAATGAGTGAAAGTACAATATTTTTAAGAAAAATCATAAGGAATTTTTCGATTTTCCTTTTGTCGGAAGAGGTTTTATGGGGGGAGGAAAAGTCCATAAGCCAGGAGATTTTATCCGGGTATTTGTATTTAAAGTGAATATCTGTTATCTTTGAAGCGCTTTTTCAGGGATGAACGTTTGTTCTTTTCCGAAAATCTGGCTCGGATGGTGGAATAGGTAGACACGCGGGACTTAAAATCCCGTGGGCAGTGATGTCCGTACGGGTTCGATTCCCGTTCCGAGTACTTTTCATTTCAACGTATACCTGACCCGGAAAACAGAAGTCATTGTATTCTGTTTCCGGGTCAGGTGTTTTCGTGAGATTCCGCTTTTATCGCTTTCCTTCGGGTTTTATTTGACTTTTCAAGGCTGAACCCCTATCTTTATGGATGGGGAAATCCTTTTTAGACTACTAACCTTTAAATAGAACCTATCATGAAATCGCGTATCGGGCTGATTTTTCTTTCTTTGTTGTGGAGTGTTCCCTTTTGTTCCGCAGAAAATCCGGCAGTGAATTATATCCAATCCGTTGTGGTCGATTATGCACAGCCGAATATCGTTTATGCCGCTTCTCGGGGGCAGGGACTCTTTAAAAGTGTCGATTACGGGGAGTCGTGGAACCTTATTTGCGAGGCTGCCGGGAATCGGAATTTTAATGTAGTGGTGCAGGATCCGATGACTCCTGAGCGTTTGTTGGCGGGGGGGCAACAAAGTGGTCTGTTGTTGTCGTCGGACCGGGGTGAAACCTGGCAGGTGATCGGTTTGCCCGGAGAATCCATCAACGAGATTGCCATCGATCGGACCAATCCCAAACGCGTTTTTGTATTGGCCGGCCGGGGAGTCTACTCCAATCAGAATATCGAGAAAGAAAAGTGGATCTTGTGTTTCGACTACGGGCGCTATATGCAGGATTCGATGAATCTGGAGCTGCCGAAAATGAAAGGCCGCGATGGAAAAGTCAGACGATTCGGATATGGTCGTTTTAAGAAAATAGCGATGAGCCCTTTGCGTCCCAATACAATCGTGGTGGGTGCGAATTGGGAAGGCGGTTTTTTCCGCAGCGATGACGGAGGGAAAAGCTGGCGCCATGAAACCTTGTCGGGCATTTTCCGACGGGTCGATGTGATTTACTTTCATCCGACCGACCCGGATGTGTTCTATGTGGGGACCCATCATCAGGGCATGTTTAAAACCTATAATTTCGGGAAAAGTTGGACCCCGCTGAGTGATGGTCTCGAACCGCAGATTCGTTCTCCGTATTATGGGGCGTATTTGATTTCCGGTTTTGCTCCCGATCGGACGGATCCGGATACCTTTTACACCGGTTCGGATTATTCGAATTGGAAAACATCCGACGGTGGAGAGCATTGGTATGAACTCGACCGGACGCTTTCGTGCGAATTTGTGCGGGGAATGGCCGTCGATCCGCATCATCCGAACATCGTTTATGCCGGTTCGAATGTCGGGATGTACAAATCGACGGATGCCGGTCGTCATTGGCGGGCCATTAATACCGGATTCAGAGAGATCGAGGTGATGGAGACGATTTCGGCGGTCGTCGGAAAAGATTCTTTGGAGTTTGCATTGACGGAGTACTATCCGTTTGTTTTTCGTCGGGCTCACGGGGAACAGTGGATGGCGGCCGGATGGCGTTTGCCGGAATGTGGGGTCAAAACGGTATCGGATATCTATTTTGAGGCGGCTTCCCAAGAGCTTGTTTTGGTGACGGATCATGGGGATTTCGTGAGTCGGGACGGAGGTTATCGGTGGCATGGAGAAGGTCCTGATATGCAATATTTGCCCGTGAAGACAGCCGTTAAAGAGTGGAAACCCGCTCAGTTGGATTCTGTAGCCAATTATTTGTTGGAGATCGATCTGCAGGGAGATGTCTTTTTTACCGATTCGTTGGTGGACTCGCTCTACCGGAAACCTCCCTATATCAGTTTGCAGGTGGTGGAAATCGGCTATCCGTACAATAAAACCGTGCCTTGTTGGAGCCAGAATGTGGATGATTGTTTGAAAGCCACGGTCGAAATTCCCCGATCGGCGGTTGAAAACGGGAAAACCTATTGGGTATATGCTGAAGTTCGGGATTTCCAGGCCAATTATAAAACGGCTTTCGCTCAAATCGAATTTGGTGAAAAAGCAACTGTCCCGGTGACCATGCAATTGCAAAGAGGATTTTGCCTGAAGCGGGCGCGATAAGGATCCGGACCTGCTGAATGGGTCTGTGAAAGAAAGAAGACGGAGTTGGAGGAGAAGGTCCCTTCGTTATGATTATATAGTTGAAAAAGAATGAAAAATGCTAAATGGTTGTTTCCTCTTCTTTTAGGAAGCGTGATGTTGAGTACAGGAGGGTTGAGTGGCTGTTCCGATCAGCGGCAGGGCTATACGGGCGATCGTTCCCGGATTATTGCCAACCCGTTGAATCTGAATTATCGCTTTCAGGATGGAGCGCCGGCACAGACGTTTATGGCCGATGAGCGTCCGTGCCGGGAGGCGGCCGATCCGGTTTTGGAATATTTCAAGGGGAAATATTATCTGTTCGCCTCCAAATCGGGAGGCTATTGGAGCTCGGACGATTTGGTGAAATGGACCTATATCCCTTGTAATAGCCTGCCGGTGATCGACGACTATGCCCCTACGATTGTGGTGTATCACGATTCGCTTTATTTTATGGCTTCGGGAGGTCTGCCACGCCGCATCTTCCGGACCGATAATCCTGAAGAGGATCGTTGGGAGGAGATCGATACCCGGTTTGAATATGGAGGAACCGATCCCGCATTCTTTTTGGATGACGATGGGAGGATGTATATCTATTGGGGTTGCTCCACGACGGATCCGATCGTGGGTGTGGAAGTAGATCCTCAGAACGGTTTTCAGGCGCTTTCGAAACCCGATACGTTGATCCATCACCATTTCGAACAATACGGTTGGGAGATGCCTGATTCGGGACGAAAAGCCAATAAGCAGGGCTTTAATGAGGGACCGAGTATGTTAAAATACGAGGGGAAATATTATTTGCAGTATGCTTCACCTGGGACGGAATTCCGGATTTACAGCGACGGAGTGTATGTGTCGGATCGTCCGCTGGGGCCGTTTACTTATGTGGAATCCAATCCGTTTTCGATCAAACCGGGCGGGTTTATCGCCGGAGCCGGACATGGACATACGTTCAAGGATAAGTATGGCAATTATTGGCATGTGGCGACCATGAAGATCAGTGTGCGTCATATGTTCGAACGGCGCCTGGGACTTTTCCCGGTCTATATGAAAGAGGGGAATATGTATGCTCAAACCGTGTTTACGGACTATCCTTTTGCGGTGCCGGATCAGAAAGTTGATTTCGCTGCCGAGGATGGTTGGACTGGTTGGAATCTGTTGTCGTACGGAAAGACGGTGACAGCCTCTTCGGCCTTGGAGGGTTATGAACCGAGTCGGGCCAATGACGAACAGGTTGAAACATGGTGGGCGGCCACTACGGGAGAGGCTGGTGAGTGGTGGCAGGTCGATTTGGGACGAGAAATGCAGGTGGAAGCCATTCAGGTGAATTTCGCTGACAAAGATTTTGTCAATACCCCGCAGGACAGCTATGTGAGCTATGCTTATCGGATCGAGGGCTCGGACGACGGTTTGTCATGGCGGGAACTGGTCGATCGAAGCGACAATCAGAAGGATATGCCTCATGAGTTGATTGTTTTGGATACGGGGGTGCGGACACGTTATCTGCGGATAACCAATTTGCGGGCGATGGACGGCAAATTTTCGTTGTCCGGATTTCGGGTTTTTGGAGACGGCTTGGGGAACAAGGCGGATCGGGTGCGAAATCTGATTGCGGAACGGGATCCGGAAGACGGCCGGCATCTTCGGGTGGCCTGGGAGGCGTGTCCGGAAGCGACCGGATATATTCTGCGCTGGGGTATCGCTCCGGATCGTCTCTATTCGGCGATGATGGTCTATACGAATCAGTACGAGTCCCGTATTTTCAATCGGGATTCGGAGTATTATTTCCGGGTCGATACCTTTAATGAAAACGGTGTGACTCCCGGTACGGAAACAATACGGGTAAGTGTACCTTAGTTTCTTTTTGGAGCGTGGTAACGGATATATTTCGAGGGAGCCTTGATCGGACTCCCTCGTTCAATTTTAATGGGGTGGATACTGAGAGAATAAGTTGTGCCGGGAATTGTGCAGGACTATTGGATCAGTTGCTCCCGTAGCCAGGCTATGGCCTGCTCCGTACATTGGGGGCCTCCGGTGACCCAATGAATGTCCGGATCGCGACGGAACCAGGTTTCCTGACGTTTGGCATAACGACGACTGTTTCGTTTGATGAGTTCGATGGCCTCTTCTCGTGAAATGTGTCCGTCAAAATAATCGAACCACTCCTGATACCCGACCGTTTGCAAGGCGTTGAGGTGGCGGTGGGCATACAGACCGCGAGCCTCGGCTTCCAGTCCCTCTTCGACCATCCGGTCGACTCTCCGATTGATCCGATCATAGAGCACCTCGCGGGGCATGGTGATTCCCAGTTTGAGAATGCGGTATGGGCGCGGTTTGGTCTGGCCCGTTCGGATTTCGCTATAAGGGCGCCCCGTTTGCAAACAGACCTCCAAAGCCCGAATCACGCGTTGCGGATTTTGGCGATCCACTTGTTCATAATAACTCGGATCCCGTTGTTGCAACTCGGCGGCCAGGGCTTCCAATCCTTCGGTTTGCAGACGGTCGGTGAGTGATTTCCGCAGTTGAGCATCGGTTGCCGGCATATCGTCCATTCCCCGGCAGACGGCATCGATATAGAGACCTGATCCTCCGACCAGAAAAAGAATATCCTTTTCAAAGAATAACTTTTCAATCAGAGCATTGGCGTCTTGTTCGTAACGGCCGCACGAATATTCTTCTTCGATGCTTCGGGTGCCGATCAGATGGTGCGGAACAGCGGCTTGTTCTTTGGGTGTGGGGGCGGCGGTTCCGATACGCATTTCCCGATACACCTGTCGGGAATCGGACGAAATGATTTCACCGCCCAACGTCGTGGCCAGGCGGATGGCGATATCGGTTTTGCCGGTAGCGGTGGCCCCGAGCACAACGACCAGGGTCTTATTCGTCATCGTAGTCGTCGTCACCTTCGAAGTCATCGAATTCGTCCATCGCTTCGTCGAATGCGGAACCTTCTCCGGACACGAATTGCCGGGGGGCTTCGCCGTTGGCGAAGATCACTTCCGCCTGACCGTCACCGGCATCCATGCCCGTCACTTCCAGATACATGAAACGATCGTTATCCCGATCGAAACGATAGATCAGATGGGAGTTGTCGTGAGCCAGCAGACCGATGCGAGTCATGGCCTCGAGACTGTTTTCCTCCAGAGAGATCTCTTCGCCCCATTCCCATTCATCGTCTGCCGGGAAAAAGGAGGCCGTCGGATCGGGCGTATAGTGCAGTTCGTCAGACAAAAATTGGTGAAATTCGAGCAACGTCCATTTGCCCGGGACCCGAAAGTCGCGCAGGAATAGATCGTCTTCGTCGGTATACATGCGGAATTGCAACAGCATATAGTTGAGATTTAAAGGGATAATCGAAGTAAAAAATCCATGACGTCTACCCCGTCGGCATATTCTTCGGGATGGGGATGCTGGGCCTGACCGAAAGCGACTTGTCGCGGGTATCTGCCATGGTCGGACACCACGCACTGGAGTTGTTCGTCGTGATCGGCGATCCATCGGTCGAGTTCTTCCGGACGGTCATAGCGGGTATAGTGTAGCAGGCAAGTCGCCTGAATCGATAACTCTTCTTCGGTCATCAGGAAAAAGCCGCCATCGAGAAACGACCGACCGCTCAGGGTCAATGTGGCTTTGGTTTGACGGTAGGCGTTGAGGTATTTGGCATGACGAATGGGTCGGCGTTGCAGACGGTCGGTCAGGGCCTCGATGGGGTAATCTCGGGGTATGAACAGTCGGCTGACATTGCGGCAACCCAATCCGAAATAGGCAAACAGATCGGTATGCAGTCCGTCGAGTTGGTCCGGGGTTTCATGACCGGTCAGAATGGCGATGCTGTGGCGGCTCCCGCGCAGCAGAGCGGGAATGCCTGCATAGCGTTGCTGGAAGTGTAGGCGCGTGGTATCGCTGCCGGTGGCGATGATTGCGTCGGGTATGCGATCATCCAGCGGTTCGATGTGATAAGACGGCTCGATGGCTTGCAATTGGTTGCAAACATATTCGATCAGCACCCGGTCTTTGGACGAGGGTTTGATCCAGGCGTCGTGTTCGGCCATCAGCACGTACATCAGATCGGCAAAACCGACCAGCGGCAGGTTGCCGGCCATGACGATTCCTACCCTTTTACGAACGGGTTGCGGACGATCGTTGTAAGGGGCGAGCCAGTTTTCCAGGGCGGTTTGGGTGAGCATGTCGGAGCAGATAGCTTGAATGGCCATGCGCACCGAATCTTCGGTAAACCATGGATTTTCCCGGGTGCTCCGAACGATGATTTCGTCCAGAGAACCGTCCGAAAGGCCACGGTTAAGCCGAACCCCTAACTCGATCCACGGATTTATGTCGTATTTTGTAACCATTTCTTGCAGGCAAAGCTACAAAAAAGTTACCTTTGTCCAGCATAAGAACTTTAAACACCCGATGCGTTATGAAAATTCTCGCTTTGATTCCGGCTCGTTACGCTTCTACTCGTTTTCCCGGTAAACCGCTGGCTGATCTGGACGGAAAACCGATGATCCAGCGTGTATACGAAAAGGTGACTGCCGTTTTTCCGTCGGTGTATGTCGCTACGGACGATACTCGGATCGAACAGGCCGTCCGGCAATTTGGCGGGCAGGTCGTGATGACCTCTACGGAACATCGCAGCGGAACGGATCGTTGCCGGGAGGCTTTGGACCGGGTGGAAGCCCAAACTGGCACGCTTTTCGATGTCGTTGTGAATGTACAGGGCGATGAGCCGTTTATCGCTCGGGAACAGTTGGAAAAATTGGCCGCTTGTTTTGCGGATCCGGCAACCGATATCGCGACATTGGTCAAACCGTTCACACCCGGAGAGAATATCGCTAATCCGAATTCTCCGAAAGTGGTGATTTCGAAAGATTCTTATGCGTTGTATTTCAGTCGTTCGGTGATTCCCTATCTGCGAGGGCAAGATCCTGATATCTGGTCTCAACAGCATACTTTTCTGAAACATATCGGGTTATATGGATATCGTAGCGAGGTGTTGCGTCGCATTACGCAGCTGGAACCCGGTGTTTTGGAACGCTGCGAATCGTTGGAACAACTGCGATGGTTGGAAAACGGTTACCGTATTAAAGTGGCGGAAACGGCATCGGAAGGTATTGCCATCGATACGCCGGAAGATTTGCAGGCAGCGATTGCTTTTTTGCGAAAATCGGCTGAATAACGGGGATGATTTTGGTAATTCGCGAAAAAACGCTAATTTTGTTAACGT
>Ga0192261_1120_pt1 | contig 15174 bp, 11 predicted proteins | sample Koala_Koa23_G3_FD_131283 | JGI IMG/M metagenome (GOLD analysis project Ga0192261, IMG submission 131283) | Enriched cells from koala feces incubated with labeled cellulose particles, San Francisco Zoo, California, United States - Koala_Koa2-3_G3 ... | reverse complement strand
AGCGTTATCCACCGACCTTCTTCTTCGTTCCAGAAGCGTTTGGTTTTCAGGTTCGGGTTGAAACGCCTTTTGGTTTTCTTGTTCGAGTGAGAGACGTTGTTGCCCACTTGCGCCGTCTTACCCGTGATTTCACACATTTTCATACGAATCGCTTGGTTTAATTGTGGTTATTCCAAAAGGAGCGACAAAATTAGTGTTTTTTTTGAAAAATAGCAAACATTTCGAGGAATACTGTGGCGGAAAATCTATTTCTCGGCTTCTGCAGCGTTGTTGGAGAGGGTATAAGCCCCGTCTAAAGGTTGGCTGTCGGAGATCATCAGCAGCAGGTCGCCCGGCTGGAGAGAGGTTTTCCCCGTGGGAACGAAATAGTGGTCGTCACGTTGTACCATCACCACCAGGGTGTGTTCCGGAATGTTGAGGTGGAGCAGGGTATCGCCTTCTGCGAGCATTTCGGGGGTGACTTCGATTTCCGACATGGTGGATTTGATCTGTTCGGGCAGTTCGATTTTGCCGAACGATTTGCGTTTCCCGCTCTCCGGTACCCCCAAACCCAAAAGTTGGGCGACGTAATTAATGGTCGTTCCCTGCACCAGCAGCGAAAGAATGGTGATGAAAAAGACGATGTTGAACATCATCTGGGCATGTTCGATGCCGGCCAGCAGCGGATAGGTGGCGAAAATGATCGGCACGGCTCCGCGCAGTCCTACCCATGAGACGAACAGTTTGGCTTTGGCGGTCATGCCTCGGAAGGGCAGCAGGCTGAGCCATACACCGATCGGACGGGAGATCAGGATCAGGGCTCCGCCGATCAGCAGGCCGGTTCCGGCCACGGAAAGCACTTGTCGTGGGCTGACCAGCAGTCCCAAGGTCAGGAACATGATCAACTGACTGAGCCAGGCGAATCCGTCGAAAAAGATCGTAATGCTTTTCTTATGAACGATTTTGTGGTTGCCGACGACCAATCCGGTGATATAGACGGCCAGATAACCGTTTCCTTTGAGCAGGTCGGTGACCGAAAAGACGAAAAAGACGTAAGCCAGCAGGAGAATCGGGTAGAGAGACTGGTTGTCGATGTTGATTCGGTTGAGCATTCGGATGGCCAGACGGCCCAGCAGGAATCCGGCCAGAGCCCCGACGGAAAGCTGGATCAGCAGCATCAGGACGGATTGACCGAAACTCATCTCGCCGGATTGGATGATCTGGATCAGCAGGATGGTGAGCATGTAGGCCATGGGGTCGTTGCTTCCACTTTCCAATTCCAGCATGGGCCTCAGGTTTTGCTTGAGCTTCAGTCCTTTGGACCGTAGAATCGAAAAGACCGAAGCGGAGTCGGTCGAAGACATCACCGAAGCCAGCAGCAGCGATTGGGCGAAGGTCAGATTCGGCGTACCCGGCAGGAAATGGGAAATATAGTAGATAATACCTCCGGTCAGGAAGGCGGTCAGAATGACACCGACCGTTGCCAGTACAATTCCCTGAGGGGCGATCGGTTTGATTTCGGAGTATTTGGTGTCCATCCCTCCGGAGAACAGGATGATGCTCAGGGCCATCATGCCGATGAACTGGGCGATGGCCGGACTGTTGAACTGAATGCCCAGACCGTCGCTTCCGAACAGCATCCCCACGCCGAGGAACAGCAACAGCATGGGTACTCCGAACTTGTAGCCGGTTTTCCCGGCCAGGATACTCATAAACAGGAGAATCGATCCCACTAATAAAATATTACCCGTGTCGAGTATCATACGCGCTTATCCTGTTTTACGGTTTATGGATTCCGATTTGAGGGGCGAGATTCAAGAGCCCGATAGAGAACGTAAAAAGGGCCACAAATCGTTTGCCACAGTGCCAAATATAGCCAAAAAAGCGAAAGACTGAAAATCGAATTTTCAGTCTTTTCAGAAGTCGTTGGGGAAGAGGGGCCCCTTCCGCAATCGGGATCCCTTTTCGGAGGATATGGGACGGTGTCTGACTATTCGGGCTTCAGCAAACCTTTGAGATACAGTCTCAGCAGGTTGAGGGTGAAAGAGGAAGCACGCTGGATGTTTTCCGAACGCAGCGAAGAGAATCTCCGTTGATAGGCGTAGACGCCTTGCGGGGTAGCCAGAGCCATCCAGACCGTTCCGACCGGTTTTTCGGGCGTGCCGCCGTCGGGGCCGGCCACGCCGGTGGTCGAGAGTCCGTAGGTGGCTCCGGTGGCTCGACGAACCCCTTCGGCCATCTGTTCGGCGACGATACGACTGACGGCACCTTCACGGGCCAACGCTTGCGGATCGACGCCCAGTACGGCGGTTTTCACTTCGTTGGCGTAGGCGACGACTCCTCCGCGGAAGTAGGCGGAAGCCCCGGCATGGGCCGTAAAACGATGGGCGATGTTCCCTCCGGTGCATGATTCGGCGGTGGCGACACTCTCCTGATGTTGAAGAAGCAGGGTCCCGGTCGCTTCTTCCAGCGAAGTTTCTCCGTAACCGATGATATAGTTCGGGATCAGGGTTTCAAGACGGGCGAATTGTTCGTCGATTTCAGCGGCCGCCCGAGGGTCTTTGGTTTCGTAAACCGACAGCCGTAACCGGATACCCAAGGCGCTGGGCAGGTAGGCCAGATGCAGATGAGACGGCAAGGCCGCTTCCCAGGGAGCGATGGTTTCGGCCAGCATCGATTCGGCCAGACCAAAGGTGATGGCCGTTTTATGCAGGTTGCGGGGCAGGGTGAAATGGGCGCGCAGACGAGGAAGAACCTCGTTTTGGATCAACTCTTTCATTTCGAAGGGTACGCCGGGCAGGGAAACCAGCACTTTCCCCTCGCAGTCGAACCACATACCGGGGGCGGTACCGTTTCGGTTGGGAAGCATGGTGCAACCGTCCGGCAGCAACGCCTGAGATTGGTTCAGCTCGTTGAATACCAGTCCGCGGGCTTCGAGCATCTCTTTCACCCAACGGAAAGCCTCTTCGTTGCGGACCAGTTTCATGGAGAACATGTTGGCCAGGGTGTGTTTGGTGATATCGTCTTTGGTGGGCCCCAGTCCGCCGGTGGTCAGAACCAGCTCGGCCCGCGTCAGCGCATGGTGGACGGCCTGTTCGATCTCCTGGGCGTTGTCCGATACGGAAACGATGCGGCCGATACGGATCCCTGCATCGCCCAGCGTACGGCCCAGCCAGGCGGAATTGGTGTCGACGATTTGTCCGATGAGGATTTCGTCGCCGATGGTGATGATTTCTGCAACCATGGTTCTCGATGTTAAGATAAAAAAAAGAGGCGCGGAGCCCCTTTATATATTATGCTTCTTGTTTGTTGTCGTTGGTTGGGGGGTGGTCTGAGCGGCAAGGCCCGGATCGGGTTGTGTCGGTGTTTTCGTCGAAGAGGAATCGGACGATGCCGAGGGTGTCTGTACTTGTTTGGAGGCTGTTGGAGCAACGGATTGTTCGGCACGTTGTTTCAGTCGTTTGCAGATTTTCCGGACAAAAGCAGGACCGTTGTAGATGAAGCCCGTGTAGACCTGAATGAGGCTGGCTCCGGCATCCAACATGGCCAGTGCGTCGTCGGGAGTCATGATCCCGCCCACGCCGATAATGGGAAAACTGCCTTGGGTCTTTTCGTGAATGTAGCGTACGATCTCCACGGAACGTCGGGTCAGCGGTTTCCCGCTCAGTCCGCCTTTGCCGATGTGTTCGAGGGCTTCGGTCGGGGTTTGCAGCCCTTCGCGTGAGGTGGTGGTGTTGGTAGCGACAATGCCGTCGATGCCGCATTCCATCATCACTTCGATCATGTCGTCGATCTGGGCGTTGTTCAGATCGGGCGAGATTTTCAGTAAAATGGGCCGATATTGATTTTGTCCCCGGCGGAAGTCGACCAGCCCGCGCAAAATCTGTCGCAGATTGTCTTTGTCCTGCAGGTGGGCCAGATTGGCTACATTGGGACAACTGACATTGATCACAAAATAGTTGACATATTCATAAAGCCGGCGGAACAGTCGCAGATAATCGGCCGGAGCCGCTTCGTTGGGAGTCAGGGTGTTTTTGCCCAAATTACCTCCTAACAGGGTAGACGTTTTGTGCCGATAGGGGTCGTACCAGGTCCGGCGGCGCAGGTTGCGTACGGCGTTTTCCAAGCCGTGATTATTGAAACCCATGCGGTTGATCAGGGCCTGATCTTTGGGCAGCCGGAAAAGACGGGGGCGGGGATTGCCCGGTTGAGGTTTCGGCGTAATGGTGCCTACTTCCACGAAACCGAAGCCCAATGCCGCGATTTCGTCATACACTTCGGCATTTTTATCGAATCCGGCGGCTAATCCCACCGGGTTCGGAAAGCGTAATCCGAAAACTTCGCGTTCGAGCGAGGGGTGACGGACCGTGAAACAGGCCCGCATCAACCATCTGCCGCCCGGGATGTAGTGAATGATGCGCATCATCCATACGATCAGATGATGAATGGTTTCGGGTGCGATCTTGAACAGCAGCGGACGAAGTAGATGTTTATACATGCCAGAATGGATCTAATGGATACGCTGAATCGGAAACCGCACGGAGGTCGATCTGCGGTTTCTGTCGGCAAAGGTAATAATAATTTCTGGCTTTGGTGCTTATTTCGAATTTGATCGCCTGACGATGAGTCTCTTTGCGGCGAAAATGAGAGAATCGAAACGTTAGAAAAATTCGGTTCGGTAGTCGTAATGGTTGCGCCACTCTTCGAAAGCACCCGGATGGGTTTTCAGAAAATTCGAATGGCGTTCGATGTTGAAATAGGCCGGAATGGTTTCTCCCAATGTTTCCCAGCTGAGGGTTTCGTCAGGGCGAGTCGGGTCGACTTCGCTGGGGTACCAGCCCCGTAAGGGAAGCGAAAAACGGCGGCTGATGGCTTCGACGACGTCGGCGGTGCCGGCGGCTTTGCCTTGGCGGCTGTATCCGGCGATGTGAGGGGTGGCGAAGGTGACGCTTTGCAGCAGTTCCCGGTTGATGGCGGGCTCGTGATTCCAGGTGTCGATGACGCTGCGAGTGACGATCCCTTGCTGAATAGCCTGCAGCAGGGCGGTGTCTTCGAGAACCGGACCTCGGGAAGAGTTTATGAAGATCGATCCGGGTTTCATCTGGGCGAAAAAGCGTTCCGAAGCCATGCCACGAGTCCGGTCCGGTCCGGTTTCGATCAGGGGCGTGTGCAATGTGACGATATCGCACTGAGGTAGCATTTCTTCCAACGGCAGGTAAGGCAGGGCGGGGTTTTCGCGCTTTTTGGGAGGGTCGCATCCTAAAACCCGAAAGCCGAAAAGTTCGCCGTAGTGATAGATCAGCGAACCGACGTTGCCCACTCCGACCACACCCAAGGTTTTCTCGGTGGGATTCCATCCGTCTGTCCGGGCCAGGGTGGTGAGGGCTCCCATGACATATTGTAAAACGGCGCGGGCGTTGCATCCTGCCGCAGTCGCTACTTCGATACCGTGTTGGGCGCAGTAGTCCAGATCGATGTGGTCATGGCCGATGGTGGCCGTGGCGATCATCTGTACGGCGGAGCCTTCCAGCAAATGACGGTCGCATCGGGTGCGGGTGCGGGTAATGATTACCTGGGCGTCGCGGACGTCTTCATGCGTGATGTCACTGCCTTTCAGGTAGCGCATTTGGGCATAAGGTTCCAAGACCCCTTTCAGATAAGGAATGTCGTGGTCGGCTACAATACGAAGAGTTTTATTCATCATAGACATGACTTCTGAATCGGTTGTCGGCAGACTTTGGGAGGGGAGACCGCATGCGGGGAAATCGGGTGTGTCGGGCTCCGGAAGATTCTTTCGACGCCGTAAATGTAAAAATAACTTTTCGGATAGGTGCGTTTCCGGGTGTGAATTTCGTAAAAACCCCCGTTCCGCCGGTTATCCGTCAGAACGGGGGACACCCAACTTAATGTATTGATTATGAAAATGAACTCCCGTCCTCATTCTCGCAACGATGGCGGGAATCTGTGGATATAACGCGAGCAGGAGGGGTTATATTGTGGACCTGAGAGGTGGAGTTTGGGCAAGGTGGTTCTGGAAGAGACTGGGCATGCGGGGAGGTTCCCGCGTGATTCGGAACGGGAAGATTGAAAAGATGTAAGTTTATGCTATCTTTGCACGCAAATTGCTCTGTGAGCTGTCAATAGACAAACTGCATGGAAAACATGATTGATCTTTTTAATCCCGATGATCCCGGAGTGGCAAACGGTCATTATTTTGGTTTGCCGTTTACGGTGGAGGAGTCGGAGCTGGTGTTGTTGCCGGTACCCTGGGAGGTGACCACCTCGTATGGAAAGGGAACGCTTCGGGCTCCGCAGGCCATTATGGATGCTTCGTTGCAGGTGGATCTCTACGATCTGCACTATCCCGAAGGATGGAAACGGGGGATCGGAACGATCGAAGTCGACCGCAAATGGCCGACGCTCAGCGACCGGTTACGGGGAGATGCCGAAGCCATCATGGAAGAGCTTTCGTGGGGCGGATCGGTCGATACGCCTTCCATGCAGCGTAAATTGCAGCGGGTCAACGAAGGTTCCCGCCAGTTGAATGAATATGTATATGCGCAGGCGACGCAATGGCTCGATCGGGGGAAAATCGTCGGCTTGGTCGGAGGCGATCACAGTGTGCCGCTGGGACTGATCCGGGCGGTCGCCGAACGTCATCCGGGTATGGGCATTCTGCATGTCGATGCACATGCCGATTTGCGTCAGGCCTATGAAGGGTTCACCTATTCCCATGCCTCGATTATGTATAATGTCTTGCAGGAGGCTCCGGGCGTTTCGGCGCTGGTACAGGTGGCGGTGCGCGATGTGGGCGAGGCCGAATGTCGGTTGGCGAAGGAAGACGACCGGATTCGTCAATTCACCGACGTGGCTTTGAGCGAGGCCGAATGCAGCGGAGAAAGTTGGCAGAGTGTTTGTCATCGGATCATCGAAGCCCTGCCGCAGGAGGTGTATGTCAGCTTCGATATCGACGGCTTGTCGCCCGATAATTGCCCTCATACGGGTACGCCGGTCCCGGGGGGATTGAGCTTCCGGCAGGCGGTCTATTTGTTGGATCGTCTGGCCCGTTCCGGCCGCCGGGTGGTTGGGTTCGATTTGTGCGAGGTGTCGCCCGCCCCGCAGGCAGAAGACGAATGGGATGCCAATGTAGGGGCTCGTATGTTGTATAAATTGTGTAACTTCACGTTACTTTCGTCTCTTCGCGGATAGGCCCGAATCCCGCATCCATAACCGAACGATCCGGAGCGGGACCCCCGGATCGATTATCGAATGCCATATGACCAGAGAGATCAGTTTTAGTCGCCGACGGAGGTATTTTGTTTGGCGGGAGAAGCAGTATAAGTTTTTGCACAGTCCCTGGGCGGGCGGAGTCGTTTTGGTGATTTTTGCCCTCGTAGCCATGGTTTTGGCCAATCTCGAGGCCACCAAGCATGCCTATCATACGATTTTGACTACGCCGCTGACGATCGGTTTCGAGGGATTTCAGCTGAGTAAAAGTGTCGAGCATTGGATCAACGATGGTCTGATGGTGATCTTCTTTTTCTATGTGGGGCTGGAGATCAAACGGGAAATTATCGCCGGACAGCTGGCCAGCCTCAAACAGGCTGTCTTGCCGATTGCGGCTGCCATCGGAGGTATGCTCGTACCGGCGATCATCTATACTGTGGTCAATGCCGGAAATCCCTATGAGTCGGGTTGGGGCATTCCGATGGCGACGGATATCGCCTTTGCCATCGGGATTTTGTCACTGCTGGGCAACCGGGTGCCGGTCTCTCTGAATATCTTTCTGACGGCGCTGGCGATTGTGGACGATTTGGGGGCGATTCTGGTGATCGCGCTTTTCTATTCCACGGAGATCAATTTTGTGATGCTGATCGCGGCCGGAGGGGTCATGGCCTTTCTGATCCTGCTTAATCGACTGAATGTCTATTCGATGCGTTATTATATCATTCCCAGTGTGTTGTTGTGGATTCTGTTCCTCTATTCGGGGATTCATGCCACCATCGCCGGAGTGTTGATTGCCATGACGCTGCCTTCGACTCCGCGCTTTTCGAAACCGTACTTTTTGTATAAAACCAATTACTATCTCTCGGAATTCAAACACTACGATCGTCCAGGGGTTGAGGTACTGGGTAATCCTCGTCTGGTCCGTACGCTGATGACCCAACGCCAGGTGGCCAGCAACGCCATCAGCCCACTGCAGCGTCTGGAATACTCGTTGCACCTGCCGGTGTCGTTTTTTATCATGCCGGTTTTTGCCTTGGCCAATGCGGGGGTGGAAGTGGCGAATCTGGAAGACCTGCGGGTGTTGGCCAATCCGCAGGGATTGGGTATCTTCTTGGGATTGGTGTTGGGCAAACCACTGGGGATTTTCTTGTTAAGTTATCTGGTGGCCAAAATCGGTTGGGGACAATTGCCTCCGGGAGCCACTTGGAAGGCCCTTTGGGGGGTTGCCATGTTGGGCGGGATCGGCTTTACGATGTCGATCTTTATTGATAACCTGGCTTTCGATAACGCGGCTTATATTGCTACGGGGAAAATTGCGATCCTGATCGCTTCGTTTGCGGCGGCCATTCTTGGACTGTTGTTTATGCGGACGGTCTTGCGGCCCCGTCCGAAAAACGAGCGTTAAAAAATGGCAAAATATTTGAAATAGAGACGTATTATTTCCGTAATTTACCTATTTTTGCACCGACTTCTGTCAAAATGAAGAATGTTGCATGATTTTTGTAAAAATCTAAGTTTACTCAATACATAACGAAAATGAAAAAAATGATCATTTTGGGTGCCGCTGTGGCTCTTATCATGAGTTCTTGCGGTGCCGGTTCCAGCATCAAATCGGAACAGGATTCGTTGGCCTATGCGCTGGGGATGGATTTCGGTAGCTGGCTCAAGACCGTGGACAGCACGATGAACCTGAATGTGGTTTCGGCCGGGGTGAAAGACGCCGTCGCAGGTAAAACGAAAATGGATCGCGACAGCGCCATGAACTTCGTACGGGAATATTTCTATGTTCGTAAACCGGCTAAAGAAAAAGTGGCCAGTGAAAAATTCCTCCAGGACATCGAAGCCAACAATAAAAACGTAAAGAAAACCACCTCGGGTTTGCTGTACGAAATCGTTACGCCGGGTGATACGGCTAAACCGGCCGCTACCGACCAGGTGAAAGTGCTGTACGAAGGCAAACTGAAAAACGGGAAAGTGTTCGATTCGACCTACGAACGTGGTGATACGGCTCAGTTCGGTTTGAATCAGGTGATCCCCGGCTGGTCAGAAGGTTTGCAGCTGATCGGTAAAGGCGGTAAAATCAAATTGTGGATTCCGTCGGATCTGGCTTACGGTCAGCAGGGTGCCGGTGGGGCCATCGGTCCTAACGAAGCACTGGCTTTTGAAGTGGAATTGATCGACATCATTCCGGCCGATTCGACCGCTAAGAAATAATTTCGAATTTCTCTAAAAAAGAGGCTGTCTCAACATCGAACAGCCTTAAAACGGTGCAACAGTCTGAGAAATCGGGCTGTTGCATTTCTTATGATAAGACGAGGTAACGAAAGGGCAACGGTTCTACTTTCTGATGCTTGCGCTGATGTTCACGACCTCAAATAACTAATGCAAATATAATAATCTAAATTTATTGCTTGCAAGACAACATCATAATGTTTTATTTTTCCCTTGATTTGCGTATCGCAAAATCAGATGCTCACCGTCTGTATCGATGAAACGACAACGGTTTTTATTAAGGACTTTTACATTTCCGCCATGATTTGTTCGCTTTCCGCAAAATAAAAAAGATGATGTGCCAAATCGTGACGCAACAAAGCGTCTGTTACTGAAAATCATTCTTTCTCGAAATAAATCCTCCTATTTCCCAATTTTCTTTGCCGGATACGGTTCGTATGGTGATCATAATACCAACAGACGTCGAACTGAACAAGCACCTCGTTGTTTCCGCCGCAGCCAACCTCCAATGAATGGAACAGCGTATTATGTTCCCGTACCTTGTTAATGGCAGTTATGGTTTCCAAGGAAAGATCCCTGATTTCAAAATCGGAGATCACAAGTACATCGGCTAAAGAATACTCATCGCATTGTAGCATTCGCAATGCTTCTTTCAGGGCTGGTTCTAGATTTGTCCCTCCATGAAATGAATAAGACAGAAAATTGACGATCTGTTCCTGCTGTTGCTCCCAGTCAGCTAGGTTTAACACTTCGATATCAATTGAATAGGAAATAAGATAACAAGCTCGTTTTTCGGCACGGGAACGTAGTATTAATCCGTAGCAGATGGCTTTGGCCACTTTTTCGGGGAATCCTGACATTGAACCACTTGTGTCGAGGCAAACGATATAAGGACCTGGCCCCGAAGGTGTAGTTTCCGATTGTTCAGCCTGTACCTTGACTAGAGTTTGCGATCGGAAATCGAAAGTTTGCAGACGCCGTTCCACATATTTTTTATAAAAAGTCTGCTCAAGAGAGGCATCTCCGAGTAGAGCGATCTCTGTCGGTAGTAGCGCATCGAGACGGTTGCTTTCCCCAATACCGTCAATATCGGAACGTGAGGCATGGGAAAATTTCATCACCCGAGAGGATGTCTGTTCCTCAAGTTGGATTTGACGTTCTTGTTGTTGTCCATTGCCACGTCCTAGTGCATCGAGCAGTATTTGAATGGTGGGATTCCTTTTGCAAACAGCCGATAACATTTGCAGCAGATTGAACGTTTTTCGTTGCCACATTCCCGGTTGTATACCCCAGAAAAGCTCCAATTCCACAGACGAATAGTTGCATCCATAAAATATTTTGACACGTTCTGCGATATATCTTTCAATTTGTTTTCGCGCACGGCCAAGTATCTCTAATTCATAGGCGATCTCCTTACGTAACAAAGCACTCTCCCAATCGGACAGAAACTCCATTCGCAGATAGGTGTACTCTTCCATGCCGATAACAGGGAATTCATCAATATAAAACGGCAGGTTCAGTTCCTTTACGGTATAACGTTTTTGGAGATAAGGATACAGTAGCTCCCAATGTGCAGCGAAAGTTCCGTTGTCAAAGGCCGCGCAACGAGTCAGCAACTCATGTTCTGAACGATAGGGATTATGTAGCTCGATATATTGACGTGCACTGTCGATAAAAGTCGCAATATCTTCAACTACCAAAGACGCCATGCCGTCTATGGTTCTGCTTCCGTAAAGAATATGGGTATTTTGAGCAATATCATCGAGTACCTGTCGGTAGCTTCCATGAAGTTGTATTTCTTCTTTCACGATAATCTTGTCCCGTGAATCTTCAGGTACAACGGAGCCCTTGCCGGGTGAATTACCCGCGGATATCTGCTGTTTCAGTTTTAACATCAGATAGGTTTTGTATTGCTTTTTGTCATTCATCTTGGGAAAGATAATAAAGCTGTGGTTTAAATTTTCGGATACGCAATATCAGTCGAGCAAGTTCGGATTTCAGATGCTGGAACTGTGAATCACTGATAAATAGTGATCGGGTTCTACTTGACAGGTTGTCACGGGAATATGCCTCTATCCGTGCTACTAATGCATCGAGCCGTTTGTCTAACTCTTGCAGCCATTCGAAAGCCTCTGGATAGAATTTTTTCAACGGATTTTCATCTGAAAATTCCAGCGGATAAAAAACATCGTTAATTTTGATTCCGTTAACTCCTTTGGTTAGATTAACATACATTTCCTTAGGGTGAACGGTGCCTCGTTGTGCCGAAAGCACCTGTACATTTTCAGCGTGTTCCATAGGAACGGCCTGTCGTGTCTGATGCGAAGAGATGGATTCGTATTCTGCAATGTCAATCAAGGTTTCTCCGTTTGAATAGCCCACGAGGTTATAATATTTCCCGTTGACAACGCGATAATTTGGTGCGAGTCGTCTGATCGCACCGGGTTTCTTCATGACAATGGACCGAATTTCTTCCCGTTTCGAAAGGATGAGCTGGTATTCTTCCGCAAAATCGGAAACAATACTATCGATGATAATCTGCTCAATTTTCGGAATGGCAGTATCCAGTTGATCCGAATCGTCCCATAACGTTGTAATAATCAGCAAACAATCAATCCGTTTAACTTGATTACGTCCATTAAGAAAGGCTGCCGTCCGCAGTAACCGAATGACTTTTTTCCACCGACGGTCGGAGACATAAACAGGTTGCAACACCTCATCATTTTCATTGCCAATGGGTCGCTTTAACCATCCTCGTATTTTGGAGATTAATTCCAATATACAAGATGGTACCGTAATCCGATCAATCTGTATTTGCCATTCGGCATATTCCTCTGCTGTAATTTGCAGGTTTTCCGGGAGGTTTACTTTCATATTGTCAATCCCCAGAATCATTTCATAAAAGGCTTTTTCTGACATCACTGGTGGTACCACGATCCGAATGAGAAATCGATCCCACAAGGCTTCCAAACCTTCGCCTTGGGCCGGAAGTTCGTTTGAGGCTGCGATAATCCCTTTTAGCGGCAGGTGGAGTTCGTGATCGCCGTTCCTGAAAAGTTTCTCATTTAGTACGGTCAATAATGAGTTTTGGATCGATGGCCCGGCCTTCCAAATCTCATCGAGAAATACCACATCGGCCGTCGGCAAATAACCTTCGACCAACCGTTCATAGGTATCTTCATCTTTGAGTTTTGCGATCGAGACCGGCCCGAAGATTTCATCAGGCGTACTGAAACGGCTCATCAGATATTCGAAAGACCGTGTATCTCGGAAAGCCATTTTCAGCCGTCTGGCGATGAGACTTTTGCCTACTCCGGGCAACCCGAGCAGGAAGATGCTTTCCCCCGCAATCGCCGAAAGAAAAGCCATGGCTAATACATAGTCCCGTTCGTAGATACCGGCAGCCATTTGCATTAACAATTGCCTGATTCGTTCCTGACATGAACGAAAAAGAGTATCTTGTTCCATGAAGATTTGCTTTTGTCTTCAAAGATCAGATAAGTAAGAGCCAAATCATGACATAACAAGTGAGGATATTTTATTGGAAAGTTTTTTCGGTAAAACCCTAGCTTATGCCACGATTTGGCGTTTAACTGAATTATCTTTGTCTTAGATTCCATTGAAAGAGTCATAAAACCGATATCATTATGCGACAGAAACAAAACAGCAGAAGTTCGTCGAAGAGCAATACCGCGATATTGTTCAACCGCTATGTCTGGCTGGTCGATACGATCTACCGTGCCGGACGCATCTCGTTCGAGGAGATCAATGCGCAATGGGAGCGCTCGTCTCTCAACGATACGGGCGAAGAGTTACCCCTGAAAACCTTCCACAACCACAAGAATGCCATCCAGCAGATGTTCGACATTAACATCGAGTGCGACCGTCGGGCCGGATACCTTTACTACATCGAGCACGCTGAGGATATGGAGCAGGGCGGCGTGCGGACCTGGTTGCTGAACACCTTTGCCGTGAATCACCTCATCAATGAAAGCCATCATCTCAAGCGGCGCATTCTCTTCGAGGAGATTCCATCCGGACAGCGCTTCCTGACACAGATTATCGAGGCGATGCGGGATAATCTGACCGTGGAGTTGACTTACCGAAGTTTCTGGAATGATGTAGCCAGTACGTTCGAAGTAGCACCCTACTGCGTCAAGGTATTCCGGCAACGGTGGTATGTTGTGGCTTGCAGTTTGAGCGACGAGCGGTTGCGGGTGTACTCTCTTGATCGTATCCATGAGCTTCGTACGACGGGAAATACCTTCACGCTGCCCGAAGATTTCGACCCTCAAGCCTATTTTGCCGATTCGTTCGGAGTGGTTGTCGATGAGAAGTGTGCCGTGGAACGGGTGAAAATCCGGGTACAGGGCATCCAACGGCAATATATCCGCACACTGCCACTGCACGCCTCGCAAAAGGAGGTCGAAACGACTGAAGATGCTTCCGTCTTTGGGTTTCACCTGCGTCCGACGCTCGATTTTCAGCAGGAACTGCTGATGCATGCAGTCAATGCAGAAAGGGACATCGAAGTGTTGGAACCCCAATGGTTACGTGAACAGATGAAAACTGTCGGAAAGGATTTGTATCACAACCATCAAAACGTGTAACAGCCATGTTTCTGGATCCGAGACAAGTCACAGAACTTTATGGTGTGCGTAACAATTATGCCATATTCGCCATTGGAAGTGGAAAAGACAGACGTTACGGTATTATTGATCGCAACGGAGAGATTGTTGCAGAACCTGAGTTCATAGAGTTCTCATTGCAATTAGGCAGATATATACAGTGTTGTTGCGCAACCGGATCGTCTCACAATCCAATCTATCGGCTGTATGATACGACAACGGATGGATGGGTCTCTATAGATTCCAACAAGAGGCCTATGCCTATCCCGGGACATACAGGACTTTTCTATACCTATATTCAGCATAATCGCTGCGGAATCCAAGATTACAATGGCAATCAGATTATCCCAGAAATATATGCTACTATCTTCCGCATTGGAGAGTATTTTATGGTGCAGGATCCCAAAACTGAAAAATATGGGATCCTGACGACGGAGGGGAAGATGGTAATCCCATGTATCCTTGCATTCGATCGTGTATCATACAGCGCAGGGAAAGTTCTTGTGCGGCAAGCCGACAAATGGTTCTATGTAAATAACTGTGGAGCACAAATGTTCGACTGGTATGAAATAGTACTGCCAGACGATGTATTGGGAGTGAATTTATACAATGATCGTATATGTTATTACATTCCGTGCTGGAAAAAGTTGCGTGGATTGGATTATCGGGCGTGCGGTATGCTTGATACCTTCGGAACAAAGTTGTTAGCTCCAATCTATTTCGTGATACATGGATTGAATGAAAAGTATTTTAGCGTAGGTGATGCAGAGACGTTTTTTCCGGATTGGCCGATTGTGACGGCGACACAATTATACCTGCAGACTCTGGTGTCTATGTCTGGACTCCGATAAAAGAGGATGAGAATATGTTTATATTCCAAACAGAAGGCAGTTCAAATCTGAATTCTGGAATAGTGAGAATTGGGCCGAACAAAGAAATACAAGAGGTTCTTCCTGCCCGATTTGTAGATCCACATTGTCTTTATTCCGAAGCAGGATACGGCCAAGGCCATGGATGCATTGTCCTTGCACAAAGTATATGCAGGCATCGAGAGGAGATCTTGCGTTCCGGTGTATTCTCTCTAACCGGAGAGCAACTCGTGCCGTTC
>Ga0192261_1119_pt1 | contig 15507 bp, 9 predicted proteins | sample Koala_Koa23_G3_FD_131283 | JGI IMG/M metagenome (GOLD analysis project Ga0192261, IMG submission 131283) | Enriched cells from koala feces incubated with labeled cellulose particles, San Francisco Zoo, California, United States - Koala_Koa2-3_G3 ... | reverse complement strand
ACTGGATGTGGCCGCGTCATACGGGCGATTTTTCGGTCTTTCGAGTCTATGCCGATGCCGAAGGGCGTCCGGCTGCTTACAGTCCCGATAACGTGCCTTATCAGGCTCCGGTACATTTGTCGATCTCTCTGAAAGGAGTTCATCCCGGTGATTACACCATGATCATCGGTTTCCCGGGTTCGACCGAACGCTATCAGACTTCATACGAAATCGAACAGACCTATCGGGTGGAAAATCCGGTTCGGATTTTGGTCCGTGGGGAACGTCAGGATAAGATGATGGAAGATATGCTGGTCGATCCGAAAATTCGCCTGCAATATGCCAACAAATTCGCCGGTTCTTCCAACTATTGGAAGAATTCCATCGGGATGAACCGGGGCATCGAAAAACTGGATGTATTGGCGAAAAAGCGGGCTTTGGAGCAACGTTTCACTGAATGGGTGCAGGCAGATCCGACACGTCAGTCCCGCTATGGGGAGGTATTGCCGACCATCGAACAGATCGTGAAGGAACGCACACCACGAGATCGTCATTTGCAATACCTGAATGAAGCTTTGGTCCGTGGGGTGGAATTGATCGGTATGGCCGCTCCCTGGAACGAGTGGATCCAGTGCGGAGCCGATTCGGTTTGGAAGGGTCCCGATACTCAGAAACTGGCGGATTTGCGTCGTTCGGCTTCGGGTAAGTACAAGGATTACAGCCCGTCAACGGATCGTAAAGTGACTAAACGAATGGTGGCTATACTCTTTGATTCGTTGTCGGCCGAAGAGCGTCCGGCCTTTCTGAATGCGGAAAAGGAACGTTTCGGCGGGGATCTGGATCGGATGGTGGATGATTGGTTCGACCGTTCGGTGTTCGCTTCTCAGGAACGTTATGAAAAGATGTTGGAAAATCCCGATTATGCTGCTTTGCGGAACGATCCGGCTTTGTGTTTTTATCGTTCTTTGCAAGAGGTGACCCAATTGCCGGAAGCCGAACAACAGGCGATCAAGGATCGTTCATTGCGTTTGGTCCGGGCCAAACGGCTTTTCTTGGAAGGTTTGATGGAAATGCAACCCGAAAAGATTTTCTATCCGGATGCTAATCTGACGATGCGTCTGACTTATGGCCAGGTATTGCCTTATCGTCCGGCTGACGGGGTGATTTACGATTACTACACCACCCTGAGCGGAGTGATGGCTAAGGAGGATCCGAAAAATCCCTATGAATTTACCGTTCCCGAACGTCTCAAGGAGTTGTATCAAAGTAAAGATTTCGGTCCATATGCCGAAGAAGGGGATGTTCGGGTGAACTTTTTGAGCAATAATGATATTACGGGGGGTAATTCGGGCAGTCCGGTACTCAATGCCCGGGGGAAATTGATTGGTTTGGCTTTCGACGGAAACTGGGAAGCCATGAGCGGAGACATCGCCTTTGAACCCGATCTGCAACGGACCATTGTGGTGGATATTCGTTATGTCTTGTTTATTATGGACAAGTACGCCGGTGCTTCGCATCTGTTGGATGAAATGACAATTGTTCGTTAAGGCACTTTGGGAAAGGTCGTTTGTTGTTGGGCGTTCCTTTCCTAAAGAGTCTTTGGGTGGCAAGGAATGAACCCCTGATGGTGAATGAGAAACAGCCGTCAGGGGTTATTTTTGAGCTTTGATTTCGATTTCTGTTTCTATTGAAGTGATTTAGATAAGGATTCCTGAAAAAAAGTGTATTTTTGTCTTCGGAATCTATTAATCTTGTTATGAGCACGATCAATCAAGAACCACTGACCGAGGAAAAATCCCTCAATTTCTTAGAAGAGATCATCGAAAACGATATAGCCCAGGGGCGTACGACGGTTTATACCCGCTTCCCGCCGGAACCGAACGGTTACCTGCACATCGGGCATGCCAAAAGTATCTGCTTGAATTTCGGATTGGCCAAAAAATACGGTGGTAAGACCAATTTGCGTTTTGACGATACCAATCCGGTGAAAGAAGATGTGGAATATGTGGATTCCATCAAGGAAGATGTTCGTTGGCTCGGTTTCCAATGGGCGGAAGAACATTATGCTTCGGATTACTTCGAACAGCTGTATGAATGGGCTGTGAAGCTGATTAAGAAGGGAAAAGCCTATGTGGACGATCAGAATCAGGAAGAGATTCGTCAGGGTCGTGGAACGGTGACGGTTCCCGGTAGGAACAGTCCCTGGAGAGATCGCAGTGTCGAAGAAAACCTCGATCTGTTTGCTCGCATGAGAGCCGGCGAGTTTGCCGACGGTGAAAAGGTCCTGCGGGCCAAAATCGATATGGCGCATCCCAATATGTTGATGCGTGACCCGATTATGTATCGGATTATTCATTCGGAACATCATCGGACAGGCAATAAATGGTGCATCTATCCGATGTACGATTTTGCTCATGGCCAGAGCGATTCCATCGAAAAAATTACTCATTCAATCTGTACGCTCGAATTTGATGTGCACCGTCCTCTGTACGATTGGTTTATTCAGGAGTTGGACATCTATCCTAGTCATCAGTATGAATTTGCTCGTTTGAACCTGACCTATACCATGATGAGTAAGCGAAAATTACTTCAATTGGTTCAGGATCAGGTAGTCATGGGTTGGGATGATCCGCGGATGCCGACCATCAGCGCTTTGCGTCGTCGCGGATATACGCCCGAAAGTATTCGTATGTTTGCCGATAAGGTCGGGGTAGCCAAACGGGATAATGTGATCGATTTCGGTTTGTTGGAATTTTGTGTACGTGAAGACCTCAATAAACGGGCACAGCGTCGGATGGCTGTTTTGGATCCCATTAAGGTGGTGATTACCAACTATCCGGAAGGAAAAACCGAAATGATGTCCTGCGTCAATAACCCTGAAGACGAATCGGCGGGTGTACGTCAGGTGCCTTTCTCCCGTGAAATTTACATCGAACGGGATGACTTCATGGAAGAACCTCCCAAGAAATATTTCCGTTTGTCGCCCGGAAAAGAGGTTCGTCTGCGTTATGCCTATCTGATCCGTTGCGACGAGGTGATCAAGGATGCGGACGGCCGGGTTGTCGAATTGCGTTGTACGTATGATCCTCAGTCGGGCGGCGGAAGCTCTTCGGATGGTCGTAAAGTCAAAGGAGTTATTCATTGGGTGTCGGTTCCGCATGCTTGTCCGGCAGAAGTCCGTTTGTTCGATCGCTTGTTTGTGAAGGAGGATATGGACAATATGGAAGAAGGAAAGACTTTCCTGGATTATCTCAATCCCGATTCTTTGCGGGTAGTAACGGGTTATCTGGAACCTTCTTTGATGGAAGCAGCTCCTGGAACGACTTTTCAGTTCGAACGTTTGGGTTACTTCTGTGTCGACAAGGATTCGACGCCTGAAAAGCGTGTTTTTAACCGCACTGTAACCTTAAAAGACAGTTGGGCGAAGCTCAATGCCCGTTAAAGGTTTTAGACGGCTAAAAGCGCTTGAAATTGTTTGTTTTTAGGTGGAGTCACTTAGCATAATCCTACTTGAAAACGAGAATTTCGATAAGACGAAAAAATCCCTATAAAGGAAAATGGATTCCGAATTTTAACGAAACCATTTGCAAACTCACCCAAAGACCGATTTTATGATTCGGAAATTTTTGTTTTCTGCCTTGTTGTTTGGTTTGAGCGGTTTTTTATCGGCTCAGGAAAAGGACGATTACCAGATTGTGGTGACCACACCGGGGTATACTTCTATTTACAACTATAAGGCTTCTGAATTTCCGACTCAGGCGAAAGATCAGTTTCGGATCAATGGAAATGTTGCTTTGAACGAAGATTCGTTGGAAAATGGTTCTCGTCGGGTTTATGTAACGATCGGTTTGCGGCAGTTTAACTTTTTGTTGACACCTCAAATGCCGGTGATTCGTTTGCGTTACGATCGGAATCGTCGTTTATTTACCGGTATTGGTTGCAACTTTCTGGATCGGGAAGGAGCTAAATATACGCCTCCTTCTTTTCAGGGGCTCGATTTGACGCAGTTGCCTGGCAAGTGGATTGACGATATCAATCGTCAGATCGGTGATCGTACCTTGTTGCCGGAAAATGAACCGATGGTTTTTCTGATCGAGGTAGATATCGACGAGCAGGGGATGTTGCAAAAAGTCGTGGAATTGAACGGTTGTTTAAGGCAATATACGGAGGTGATCATTAACTATATTTACGACCGGGCTGTTCGTGGATGGGAACCGGCTCGTCAGAATGGAGTAGCGGTTCGTTCGTTGGCCCAACTGCGCTTTGAGTTGAAACGATAATTTTTCTTCACAAATAGAAGAACCCGTTAGAGGATACTCTAACGGGTTCTTTTATTTTATTGTGGAAGGTGGGAAGCTGCACAGAATACTTGTATATGGTAGAGAATTTACAGCTTGTTTTCGCCTGATTTTTGGATTTTCTGACTTCCTGTAATAAAATCTCTACGAGAAATTATAAAGACGGTTATTTGGCTTATTTTGGGTCTTTTCCAGATGTATCTGTTGTAACCTGAATTTTTCTCGTGTTTTACTGATTATATACTTGATATTCAGTATATTATATTTGATAACAAGAAGTAAGTGCGGATAAAAAAAATCTATCCGCACTTACTTCTTTTAAAAAATCTGTTAGATCGATTTAGTGATTTTCATGGCACAGAAATGAGGTCCGCACATCGAGCAGTGGTCAGCTCCGGAGCCGATCATTTCGAAATGCATGCGACGGGCCCGTTCCGGATCCAACGACAGATTGAACTGATCATTCCAACGCATTTCATAACGTGCCCGGCTCATTTGCAAATCTCGTTCAGCTGCGCCGGGGTGTCCTTTGGCTAAATCGGCCGCATGAGCAGCCAATTTGAATGTAACTACCCCTTCACGTACATCATCTTTATTCGGAAGAGCGAGATGTTCTTTCGTCGTTACGTAACATAACATGGCTGTCCCCATCCATCCGATCATGGCTCCACCGATCGCTGAAGTAATGTGATCATAACCGGCACCAATATCGCTAACCAATGGGCCTAAGGTGTAGAAAGGTGCCTCATCGCAATATTCGAGTTGTTTTTCCATATTTTCACGGATCATATGCATGGGTACATGTCCGGGACCTTCGATAATAACCTGTACGTCGTGCTGCCGTGAAATGCGTGCCAATTCTCCCAACGTTTTCAGCTCGCCGAATTGTGCGTCATCATTGGCATCAGCGATGCTGCCCGGACGCAAACCGTCTCCCAAAGAGAATGCGATATCGTATTTTTTGAGAATCTCGCAGATTTCTTCGAAATGGGTATAGAGGAAGTTTTCCTGTTTATGGTGGCTCATCCATTTGGCCATGATGGATCCGCCCCGCGATACAATTCCGGTAACCCGTTTCAGGGCAGCGGGCAAATGTTCTCGTAAAATACCGGCATGAATGGTGAAATAGTCTACCCCTTGTTCACACTGTTCGAGCAGCGTTTCTTTATATACCTCCCAATTCAGGTCTTCGATCACTCCATTGACTTTTTCCAGGGCTTGGTACATGGGAACTGTGCCGACAGGAACCGGTACATTTCTTAGAATGGCTTCGCGGTTTTGGTGTATATTTTCTCCGGTCGAAAGGTCCATGACGGTATCGGCTCCCCATTTGATGGCCCAGAGAGCTTTTTCCACCTCTTCAGGAATCGAGGATCCCAAGGCTGAATTTCCGATATTGGCATTGATTTTCACCAAAAATTTACGGCCGATAATCATCGGTTCAGCTTCAGGGTGATTGATATTGGAGGGAAGAATGGCTCGTCCGGCGGCAATTTCTTCGCGCACCATTTCGGGGGTAATGGCGTTTTCGGAGCTGTTCCCTTGATTTTCCCGGATAGCTACATATTCCATTTCAGGGGTAATGATTCCCTGTTTGGCGTACCAGAGTTGGGTATGATAGCATCCATATTTTTGGATAGAGGCATCGATCCAATTTTTTCGAATTTTCGGAAGACCCTTTTGAATATCGATGGTATATCCTTCTTCCGTATAGGATCCCGTTGTATCGTAGATTAATATTTTTTCTCCGTTTTGGAGTGACACCTCGCGCATGCCGACCCGGATAGGATGCAATTTTCCTTCTACATATATTTTTTTAGCTCCGGCATTTGATAGATCAAAAATCTTTTCCATATTTTCGGTTATGTTCCACGTGGAACATTTAGTTATTTATTTTAGTAGTTAGGTGAATGTTCCACGTGGAACATTCGGGGTTTTATCGTCCAAAATAGACTAAGAGTACATTGATGTCGGCCGGACTGACTCCCGGAATCCGGGACGCCTGACCGATAGTGGCCGGCCGAATCCGTGTCAATTTTTGCCGTGATTCGATCGAAAGAGAGGTCAATGCATTGAAGTTGAAATCCGGTCGAATCGAAATGTTTTCCAGTCGGGTCATTTTATCCGCCATGTGACGTTCGCGTTCGATGTAACCATGATACTTGATCTGAATTTCGGCTTCTTCGATAGCTTCTTCGGAAATCCGATGCTCCGTGAGAAAATTGTGCAAAACCGGAACCGCAGCCGATAATCCTGAAATGGTTACTTTGTTGCGCAAAATGACATCATATAGCTTGCGACCTTGCGTCAGAGGGGTCGAATCGATTGTTTTTAAATAGGTCTCTAAATCGGCTGGAGTGATACTCTGGTGACGAACGAAGGAAATAAGCGATTCTACGGCCGATTTTTTTTCGACCATGTTTTGATATCTTTTCTCGTCTGCCAGCCCGATTTTGTATCCTATGGGCGTCAATCGAAGGTCTGCATTGTCTTGTCGGAGCAGAATACGATATTCGGCTCGACTGGTGAACATGCGATAGGGTTCGTCCACGCCTTTGGTGACCAGATCGTCGATCAGCACCCCGATGTACGATTCATCCCGTTTCAACACCAGCGGTTCTTCACCCCGCAGTTTTAAAACGGCGTTGATACCGGCCATCAGGCCTTGAGCACCGGCTTCTTCATATCCGGTTGTCCCATTCACCTGTCCGGCGAAGAAAAGACCGGAAATCAGTTTGGTTTCCAGGCTGTGGTAGAGTTGGGTGGGCGGAAAATAATCGTATTCGATGGCATATCCCGAACGGTAAATATGAACGTTCTCGAATCCTTTAATTTTCTGAAGAGCAGCTACTTGCACTTCAAATGGCAGGGAAGAGGAGAATCCGTTCAGGTAGTATTCATGGCTGTCGCGTCCTTCCGGTTCCAAAAACAATTGGTGTTCGTTTTTGTCGGCGAAGGTGCGCAGTTTGTCTTCGATGCTGGGACAATATCGGGGGCCGATCCCCTTAATTGTTCCGTTGAATAGGGGAGAATCGGCAAAACCCGTTCGCAAAATGTTATGTACTTCCGGACTGGTATAGACCAGATAACAAGGAAGTTGATCGCTAACAGCTTTGCTGTCAGGGTCGTATGAAAATTTGCAAGGCGTTTCATCACCTGGTTGTGGGGTCAGCAAGTCAAAACGGATGCTTCGGCCGTCGATGCGGGCCGGAGTTCCGGTTTTCATACGGCCCACTTCAAACCCCAGGGAAGCCAGTTGGGCGCTCAGTCCATGGGAAGCAGCATCTCCGGCCCGTCCGCCTTCGGCTTGGCGGCGACCGACGTGCATCAGCCCTTCGAGAAAAGTGCCGGCCGTGAGAATGACCGCTTTGGCGTTAAATCGGACGCCCATGCGGGTGATGACTCCTTCAACTTTCTGGTCATTGATTATCAACTCATTAACGGCGTCCTGCCACAGATATAAGTTGGGAATGTTTTCCAATGTCCGACGCCACTGTTCGCTGAAACGGCTTTTGTCGCATTGGGCCCGAGGGCTCCACATAGCGGGCCCTTTCGAACGGTTGAGCATTCGAAATTGCAGGGTACAACGGTCGGTAATCAATCCCATTTGTCCTCCTAAAGCATCGATTTCTCGGACAATTTGACCTTTGGCTACCCCGCCGACGGCCGGATTGCAGGACATTTGGGCGAATTTGGTCATATCCATCGTGATAAGCAGGGTGCTGCAGCCCATTTTAGCGGCTGCGGCCGCTGCTTCGCAGCCGGCATGACCGCCTCCTATCACAATGATGTCGTATTCGAATTTCATGATTTATTCCCTTATCGCCAGGTATTTATTTTCCAGTGCCCGCATCTGTTTTTCCTCTTCGGGCGTTTTATCGCCGTAACCGCACAGGTGCAGAATACCGTGAATAATGACGCGCATCAGTTCGTCCCGAAAACTTACTCCATAAAGTTCCGCATTGCTGCGAACCGTGTCGATACTGATCATCAGATCGCCCGAAATGGTTTCATCTTCGCTGTAATCGAAAGTGATGATATCGGTCAGGTAGTCATGTTGCAGATACTGGCGATTGATGGCCAGCAGCGCTTCGTCGGAACAGAAAACTACGGAAATATCTCCCGTTTTTCGTCCTTCCGAAGCCGCGGTACGACGAATCCATTCCGTAGTGGCTCGTTTGCCGGGGTAGTTGAAATGGCACGCTTGTGTTTCGTATAGAATCGGCATGACTGGTGTTTTTTCAGGTTTCCGGTTGCGTATTGTTCGTTTCCGGAGCCGTTTTCAGGCGGCAATATCTTGTTTTTGGCCGAAACTTATCGTCTTAGCCAAGATTCAGGATTCAGGTTGGTGGTCTCTTGCCAGATTTCGAAATGCAGTATGCAATCATCTTCGTTGCTGCTGTCGGCCAGTTTTCCGATCACCTGATTCAGGCTGACTTTATCGCCGTTTTTCACGGAGACACTGCTCAGGTTGGAATAGACCGTCAGGTAATTCCCGTGTCGGATGATTACGCTGTTGTTCAGTCCCTGGAAGAAAAAGATGCGGCTCACTTCTCCTTCGAATACGGATCGAACCGATGCGGCCCGTTCAGCGGCAATATTGACCCCTTTATTGTTTACCATCAATCCCTTTTGGGTAGCATGTTCGTGTACCCCGTAACGGTCGACGATCACCCCGCCTTGTACCGGATAGGGTAGTTTTCCTTTGTTCTGGTCGAAGCGACCGGACAGTTCGGTGATATACTGTTCCTCGGCGGCAGAACGACCCTCTTTGCGATTCTTTTTGGCCTCTTCGGCGATGATACGTTGAATCTGTTGTTGCAGGCGGTTGATTTGCGACTGCTTTTTCTTGATGTCCGAGGAGAGCTTGCCGGCCTGAGCCTTCAGTTTGTCGGCGGATGATTTATATTGTTGTTCGTCTTTGCCGAGGGAGGAGATTTCGGCTGTACGACTGTCGCGAACCTTGGTCAATTCTTCTTTTTTACCCTGCAATTCGTCGATCTGGATGTTCAACCTGTGGGCAATCGAGTCGATCTCTTCCGCTTTTTCCTGACGCATGCGGTTATAACGACGCATATAGGCGATCCGACGCGTAGCTTCGTTAAAATCCTTGGAGGCGAACAAAAACAGCATGAAATTGTTCAATTTGTAGTTTTTGTAAGCGCTGTATACCATTTCGCCGTACTCTTTGCGCAGTTGGGCCAATTGTTCTTTCAGCGAGGAGATGGTATCGTTTTTGGATCCGATGTCGCGAGAGATAACCTGAGTCTGTTTGTCGAGGTTGGAGACGATGTTCTTTCGGTTGCGAATCCGGTTTTGGATCAGCTTCAATTCGTTTTGGGTGCTTTTTTGGTCTTTGCGGATTTTCGACAGCAGCTGGTTGGTCGCTTCGATATCTTTTTCTGCCTGACGAATTTCCTCTTTCAGGGCTTCGAGGCTCTGGTTTTGAGCCATGCCTTCGTGAATCGTCCCCAGGCACAGGACCATTACCCATAAACATCCTATCAAACCGATGTGTCTCATGGCTGTCCGACGGATTTTAGACGTTTTTCAATCTCTTTGGCATCATAGCCCTTATCCAATGCTTTTTTCCAATAAAAAGTCGCCATAAATTGATCGTCCAGTGCGTGCAGAATATCCCCGTAATGCACCATCAATTCGGCGCTGGAATTGCCGTCCAGACCCATGGCCTGCTGCATCAGATTTTTGGCTTCGATGTAGCGTCCCTGTTTGAAATAGACCCAAGCCTGGGTATCGAGGTAGGTGGCGTTCCCGGGTTCGAGACGATTGGCTTTGGCTGCCATCTCTTCGGCCAAATCGAGTTGTTGACCCAATACGCTCAGATAATAGGCATAATTGTTGTAGACCACGGCATTGGTGGTATCGCAACGAAGCGCTTTCTGGTAGTATTTGAAACTGGACCGACTGTCGCCCATGTTTTGGCGATTATCGCCCAACATACCGTAAATGGAACTGCGAAGGGTATCTTCCTGAGCGTATTTGAGCGCATGAAGGTATTCGGTTTCGGCCGCCGGGTAGTCTTTCATGAAAAAGGCCAGCACGGAACCTTTTCGAATGTAGAGCTGGGGGTCCGAGGGATAATAGTTCAGAGCCAGGGCCGAATATTTGGCTAAGGAGTCAGGGCGTTGCAGATAAGCCTCGATGTTGAGTACTTCATTAAAAGCGTCCCGATTAGGCTCTCCTTTGGAGAGGAGATGATTCTTATAGAGCTTCAGGGCCTCTTCCAGATTTCCTCCGGCGATGAGGTTGGAGGCATACAGTTCGGTGATGCGGTATTCGTCGGGATATTTGATCGCTAACGAGCCGATCAGATCGCTAATCGGGAAAAAGAAGTCCCGATAAAAATCACGGGATTGGGTGATCTCTTTGTAGAAACGAATTTTAGTTTCGAGGGGAATCTCGTCCGACAGCATCAGTTTTTTGGCCGAAGAGAGAAAAGCCAGGTTATCTCCCGTGTGTTTATAATATTCGTTCATTGAAATGAGTGTCGGGATGCTGTTCGGATTCAGCTCCAGTGCCGTGCGATAGGCATCCCGGGCCAGGGAGTCTTTCCCCATGTTGGCGTAGATTTCGGCCAAGGCCACGTAATTGGTTTCGTCGTACGGGAAATTGGCGATCAGGCTGTTGGTCTCTTTGAGGGCTTTGTCGTACAGTTTGACATTCATCAGCAGCTGTCGTTTCATGCCCGAGAGTTGTTCCTGAATACCGAAACGGGTTTCGGCCGAATCGAGCAGGGCGATGGCCTGAAACGGTTGTCCCTGCATCTCGTAGAGAGCAGCCAGCCGGAAATAGACTTCGGGATTGTCCGAAGAGAGTTTCAGCAGGGCGTTGTATACCTTCAGGGCGGCATCGTACTCTTTGGCTCCGATCATCAGTTGTCCCAACAAGGAGCCGTACCAAACGTTGGTACTGTCCAATTGGCAGGCTTTTCGGCAATATGGAATGGCCTTGTCGGGTTGATTGCGATAGAGCAGAGCCAGTTCATACCACGAGGGGGCATGTGTCGAATCGAAAGTCAGGGCTTGTCGGAACAGCGAAGCGCTCAACGCGGTGTCGGCTCCCATCAGGCCGCTTTTGATTCCCTCGGTATAGAAAAACAAAGAGGCGTTTGGACCTTCCTGGAAGCGAGGGCCAGCAGATTTCAAAGGGCTTTGGGGTACGCTTTTCCGGCCTGAGAAGCTGCACGAAACGAGCAACCCGGCGATCAATACGATATATCCCCACAGCCTTGGTCTCATCGGAACAAGCGGATATTAAAGGGCGCTTTCGAACTGGCGCAGGAAGCGCAGGTCGTTTTCGAAATAGAGACGCAGGTCTTTCACGCCGTATTTGAGCATGGCGATACGTTCGACACCCATCCCGAAAGCGAAACCGGAATATTTCTGAGGGTCGATTCCCGAAGCGCTCAGGACGTTGGGGTCCACCATACCGCAACCCATGATTTCGAGCCAACCGGTGTGTTTGCAGACGTTGCAGCCTTTCCCGCCGCAGAGGTTACAGGAGACGTCCACTTCGGCCGACGGTTCGGTGAAGGGGAAATAAGAGGGGCGCATACGGATCTGGCTCTGTTCTCCGAACATCTCTTTGGCAAAGTAGAGAATGGCCTGTTTGAGGTCGGCAAACGAGACGTTTTCGTCGATATAGAGCCCTTCCACCTGATGGAAAATGCAGTGGGCGCGATAGGAGATTGCTTCATTGCGGAATACCCGTCCCGGGCAGATCACGCGGATAGGCGGTTTTTGGGTTTCCATGGTGCGGACCTGGATCGAACTGGTATGGGTGCGCAACAGAATATCGGGATTTTTTTCGATGAAGAAGGTATCCTGCATATCGCGGGCCGGGTGTTCGGGCGGGAAGTTCAGGGCCGAGAAGACATGCCAGTCGTCTTCGATTTCCGGACCTTCGGCGACCACATAGCCCAGTCGCGTAAAAATTTCGACGATCTGATTCCGTACCAGCGAAATGGGGTGACGACTGCCGTTTTCATCGGCGGTTCCCGGGCGGCTCATATCGAGAGCGCCTTCGGCCGGGGCATTCTCCATGCGGTTTTCGAATTCGGCCTTGAGGGTGTTGATCTTTTCGGTCGCTTTGGTTTTCAGCGCGTTGATTTTCTGGCCCAATTCGCGTTTGAGTTCGGGAGCTACGCCTTTGAACTCTTCGAGAATCTCGTTCAATTCGCCTTTGCGGCCCAGCAGTTTCACGCGGAACTGTTCGATTTCGGAGGCAGCCTTCGGTTTAAATTCTTCGACCTTCTGAAGCAGGTCATTGATCTTGTCTATCATGGTGTCGACAGGGTTTCGGGATGAATCGCATCGGGTTTTCGGAACGGATGGCGACGGTTCCCAAATTTTAACTATTTTTACGCATTACCTGTCCGTTTCCGGTGAGAAACGGGTGCCGGTCGCTCTCGAAAAGAGAAAGACCGCACTTGAACAGACAAAATTAACAATTTATTCGGACATGACCTATATTAAACGCATAATTGCCCTTTTTATGGTGTTTTGTGTCGGAACGGTTTCGGCACAACGAGTGGGTTTGGTGTTGAGTGGCGGGGGGGCCAAAGGGCTTTATCATATCGGGGTACTCCGTGCCTTGGAGGAGAACGGCATTCCGATCGATTATGTGGCGGGAACCTCCATGGGGGCGATTATCGGCGGATTGTACGCGGCCGGGTATTCGCCGGAGGAGATGGCTGAAATTTTTCAGTCCGATCAGATCGGTTATTGGATGTCGGGACGTATCGAAGATCGGTATATTTTCTACTTCAAAAAGGCCCGGCCTTCGGCGGCTATGCTTACTCTGCGGATTGACCCCGAAAGCCGTGAAGGCAGCAAAAATTCACAATCGCGATTGCATATTCCGACCCATCTGATTCCTTCGACGCAGCTGGATATGGCGTTTATCGAGTTCTTCTCAGGTCCGAATGCCGAGTGCGGGGGAAATTTTGACAATTTGTTTGTTCCCTTCCGGTGCATTGCGACCGATGCGGGAGCGCGCAAGGAGGTGGTCTACCGGGGTGGCGATTTGGGTAAGGCGATTCGGGCATCGATGACGATTCCGTTGGTATTCAAACCGTTGAAACAGGACTCGACCCTATTATACGATGGGGGCATTTATAATAACTTTCCGTGGCAGGTGTTGCAGGAGGATTTTGCGCCCGATATTCTGATCGGAAGCAAATGCGTGTCGGGAAACAGCAAACCCGATGAAGAAAATGTGGTCGAACAGATCTCGACCCTGACGATGATGCATACCGATTATACCTTGCCCGGAGAGGAGGATATTATGATCGAACATGTGTTCGATGATGTAGGCATATTGGATTTCGCCAAAGCCGAATATATCATCAGCCGAGGGTACAGTGATGCCATAGACGCCATGCCGACGATTCGCGAACGTATTACCCGGCGGGTCGATACGGTGGAATTGGATTCACGGCGGGCGCAGTTCCGCCAGGCCGAGCCGCAGTTGCGGTTTGACGAGTATGAAATCACAGGGCTCAACGAACATCAGACCGACTACGTGGAACGGATGCTGAGGCTTAATCCGAAATCGGACGGGAAAGAGGATTTCGATTTCGAACAGTTTCGTTCCGAATATTTCAAGATGCTTTCGGAGGGGGATATCGAAGGCGACTTTCCCCTGGTGACCTACAACGATACCACCGGACGGTTCAAATTGACGCTCAATCTGCGTACCAAACCCAGTTTTAAAGTGATGATCGGGGGGAACATTTCGTCCACCTCGATGAATCAGGCGTATGTGGGATTGGAGTACAAACGCATCGGGCGCAGTGCCCAAACCTATTGGTTGGACGGTTACATCAGTGCGTTGTATTCCTCGGCACAGTTGGGCAACCGTATCGACTTTTTCCTGGGCAAGCGTTTGGCGCTGGAGTATAGTGTGAATTACAACCACTACAACTATTTCAAAAGCGATTTTGGGGGATTGGGGAATAAAAATGATTTGTTCTACAACAAGTTCGGAGATTTGTACTTGGAGACCGGCGTTGTGTTCCCGACCAGCCGTTCCACGCAGTTCGCTTTTCGGGTTCATCTGGGCCGGGATCACTTCCGTTATTATAACATTCCCAATTACCTCGATGAGGATGTGATGGATCACTCCAGCTTTCTGTTTGTGGGGGCGCAGGCAGAGTTCGATCGCAACAGCCTGAATTATCTGATGTATCCGACTCGGGGGGTCAGACAGAGCTTGTCGGTGATTTACGTTTCGGGACGGGAAAATTATTACCCCGGCACGACTGCTTCGATAACAGGCATGAGTCAGCATAATCGTCATTGGTTCGGGGCTCGGTTTGTTCGGGAAAACTATTTCCCGTTGGCCAAATGGTTTACACTGGGCTATTTGGCGGAGGGTGTATGGACCAATCAGCCGAATTTTACCAATTCGAATGTCCCCAATATGGTTGCTCCGGCCTTTACGCCGACCCATCACAGTTATTTGGTCTATCTGGAAGATTTCCGGAGCCGTTCTTTCATCGGGGCCGGGATTATGCCGATTTTCGAATTCGGACCCCGTTTTTATTGGAAAAACAGTGTATTCGCGTTTCTGCCTGATGATATGAATAAAACCAAAGGTTCGGTACGTAAACGCATGCGCTATATTTTCAACTCTTCGTTGGTCTACCAGACACCGATCGGTCCGGTGGCCCTGACAGTGGCCAAATACGATGCTACCAGCAATCATAACTGGTTCCTGACTTTCAACTTCGGGTTTACGATTTTTAACCGGAAAGGAACTTTTTATTAAAAACGGGTTTTGCAAAGGGGGTTGGCCAGGAGGAAGCATGGGGCGCGGACCGCGGAAAAGGCTGAATGCGAGAGGTGTTTTTATTTTCCGGAAAAAAATGTTATTTTTGCCCCACAAAAAATTTTAACGCATGGCCACAACTGCAGATCTGAAAAACGGAATGTGCATCGAACTCAATGGCAAAACCTATGTAGTGGTTGAGTTCCAGCATGTTAAACCGGGCAAAGGTCCCGCCTTTGTTCGTACCAAACTCAAAAACCTGGAAAACGGACGTACCATCGAAAATACCTTTACGGCCGGAGTCAATATCGAACCCGTTCGTGTGGAACGTCGTCCTTATCAATATCTGTACGAAGATGACATGGGGTGCAATTTCATGCACACCGAAACGTTCGAACAGATTGTCATCGACCGCAACATGATCGAAAACTCTGACCTG
>Ga0192261_1118_pt1 | contig 15544 bp, 10 predicted proteins | sample Koala_Koa23_G3_FD_131283 | JGI IMG/M metagenome (GOLD analysis project Ga0192261, IMG submission 131283) | Enriched cells from koala feces incubated with labeled cellulose particles, San Francisco Zoo, California, United States - Koala_Koa2-3_G3 ... | reverse complement strand
GTTATAGCTCTCTGCCACACTCCGAAATGCTATAATAAAAATGACAGAGGAAATTAATAATGCCTAGTTATAGCTCTCTGCCACACTCCGAAATGCTATAATTATCCGCTCGGAGATGCCGACGTATGTGCTGTTATAGCTCTCTGCCACACTCCGAAATGCTATAATCGCGACATGTATATTCCCCTGTGGCTACTTGTTATAGCTCTCTGCCACACTCCGAAATGCTATAATGTGAGGCAACAGTTCGAGACGTTATCGCAAGTTATAGCTCTCTGCCACACTCCGAAATGCTATAATCCGCTGTAGTTTCAGTCTTTGCGTTCTGCTGTTATAGCTCTCTGCCACACTCCGAAATGCTATAATATTGAAATGAGACGGAAGCTGCAACTTCCGGTTATAGCTCTCTGCCACACTCCGAAATGCTATAATAACGACAGAGAGATATTTATGGCCGAGGTAGTTATAGCTCTCTGCCACACTCCGAAATGCTATAATATATTGTTATATTTCTGTTCATCCTTGGCAGTTATAGCTCTCTGCCACACTCCGAAATGCTATAATTTTCCGCTCGTAAAGGCGTCGTTTTCTTTCGTTATAGCTCTCTGCCACACTCCGAAATGCTATAATAGTGAGATAAAACAGTCCGCGCCAATGCGGGTTATAGCTCTCTGCCACACTCCGAAATGCTATAATCTATTACGAAAGCGTAATAGAGCCAGTTGCGTTATAGCTCTCTGCCACACTCCGAAATGCTATAATGACGCGCTCTGCACCTACACAAAAGAGCTGGTTATAGCTCTCTGCCACACTCCGAAATGCTATAATTCCGGCGTTTCCTTCCTTCCGGTACGTGCCGTTATAGCTCTCTGCCACACTCCGAAATGCTATAATTTTGCGGCGGTAAACGTGATCCCGCCGACGGTTATAGCTCTCTGCCACACTCCGAAATGCTATAATTGATGCGCTAGTCCTATCACACAGGCGCAGGTTATAGCTCTCTGCCACACTCCGAAATGCTATAATTAATCGCCATACCCAACGGCGGTTGGCGCGGTTATAGCTCTCTGCCACACTCCGAAATGCTATAATTGCCTCACGCGGATTGACCGCCCAGACATTGTTATAGCTCTCTGCCACACTCCGAAATGCTATAATATACTTAAATTATTATTAAGAGAATCTGCAGTTATAGCTCTCTGCCACACTCCGAAATGCTATAATTTTGCTGACGATGTATTGACTGAGCAGGGTGTTATAGCTCTCTGCCACACTCCGAAATGCTATAATTCGCAGCGCCTGGATTCTTGCCAGCACTTGTTTGGTAAGGATTCCAGGCGTTTATTTTTTTGTTAAAAGAGTAATGTTTGGCGGGAATCTACGAATTTTTCTTTTTTCGTTTTCACTCCGAGGAGCAGTTTCATCGCGGCATATTGCCTGTCTGTTATCTGCAAAAATCGCACGGAGCCCTTTTCGGGCAATTCTTTTTTCAGCCGTTCTAAATGTTTGTCCACTGCGTCTTCTCCGTTTACGATCCTGCAATAGACGGAAAACTGGAGCATGTCATAACCGTCGGAGATGAGGAATTTTCTGAATTTCGTATATATTCTCCGTTCGTCTTTGGAGACGACGGGAAGATCAAAGAATACTAGGATTCTCAAGAATCTTAACCTTTTTGCGGCGGGCACGGCGCTAACGGAGATCCAATACCGGCAGTTTCAGCCGTTCCGGATCGCCTGACGAAGTGGCGGTGCTGAAGCTGGCGGACATTATATCAATCGCCCTGATGATACTTTGCCGCGCATAGTCGATCGTTATCGGGGAATTAAGCAGGGAGACCAACGCCGTTCTGTCTTTTATTGTGAAACTTTGCCCTTCCTCAATATTCCGTGCAGTCCAGAGATCAACCACGGGTCGCAGCGTTTCCATGAAATCGTCCGCCAGATTGAAAGAGTTAAGTTCATTTTTATGATGTATGCCGATGGCACACAAAAACCCGTATGATGTCAGGGATCTGGCCACCGCGCCGCGCATGATTGAATATCCGTAGTTCAGCGCGGCGTTTACACAGTTGTCCTCTTGGCGGGTTGTCTGCGGCATATAGCTGTCGAAGTATATTCTTGCCGCGGCGCTCTCTCTGTTTTCCTTATCCCCGCTGCGTACATCTGTCGCGATGGCACGAAGCTCGTCAGCTCCTTTTTTGCCGAGAATTTCAAGACAGGCGGCCTGGTTATTGATTTTTTGCCGAACCACAAGCCGCCAGCAATTTTTTCTGAAGGGCAGGGTCTGTTCCAACTGCCCCTTCAATACCTTCAGAAACCGGCTGTGTCCTTGATATGAGACTAAGAGGCCGGAGGGAAGGTGGCTTTTGCCGCACGTAAAAAGCGGTATATCCTTTTCCGCGAGCACATCAAGGAGACTGGAGGTGATGATCGCCTGTTCAGTCTCTACGATTATAACCGAGATGTCTTCAAGCGGGATTTCCACCTCTTCTTTCTGTCCGATGACAAGGTGGTTCAGTCGAAGTGAAAGTTTCGCGGGGCTGCCGATTACCACATTACGCCAGCTCATGCGATGGCTTTTCTCTCTTCACCTTGTGGCAGCTTCCGAGGACATCCACCTGATATTTTTCAATAAGCTTTGCGGTCCTAACTCCTATCCCACGCCACGACACACTGCCGTCATGCTTTTTTATTTCAATAGCGCCAGTTGCTCTGTCGCAGCTGTTGTAATATCCAAAAATTTCCCTGCCTTTGCTGTCGATTATCCTTACCAGATCGTTTTTAAATAGTGAGAAGATGAAGTTATAGGTTCCGTCTATAGTGATCCATTCATCTTCTTTTTTGCCGGGCGCTATTGCCTTGTTCTTTACAATTTTTTTTGCGATATCGCTGACATAATACGGTATTAAAAAGTATTTGCCGTTTTTTTGATAGAGATCTACCCTGACCATACCGTCGTTGAAGGCGATACCGCCGTTTACCGGCAGGCCGGCGGTGCGCGAGTCAAAAATTTTAACAGAACGTACGACGGGGCCGGGGTTTCCATTGCTGGCCGGTTTTCTAAAACCATCCTTGAACGCTTTTTCCGGCTTATCTCCATATTCTTCGAGTCTTTTGGCAAGCGCTTCGTAGAGAGCACGGTCTCTTTCTTTACCTACCATGTTCTCAAGGTCGCTTTTTTTTAGAGATGTCAGCGCTTTTTTTACGACTATTCTTGGTGGATCGTCATTAAGATATTTCGCTGAGTATATGGTGTCCTTATGGGCGGCCCCTGTCGCCCCGCGGTCAGGACGGCGGGAAACGAAGATAGGTTTCAGCTCGTTCAGTTCGCTCTCGCTGTAGCTGGTGAGGCCGAATTCCCTTATCTTTTCCGCCGGGTTTTCGGAGAGGCGTGCTTCGACCTCTTTCCTGAAGTATTCCCACGGTTCTGGGCAGCGCCTTTTTTTATTGCCCTCTGCGTTGACCTTTAATTTTTGCAGCTCTCTGTCACGCGAATAATCGGAGATTTTTTTTATTATACCTGGCGTTGCCGCCGCGACGACGCAGGCGTCAAGCGCATGGTGAAGGTCGCTGCTTTCGCGGTCTTTCAGAGCATTGATTCCCCACTGCCAGCGCAGCGTTGCTGTGGCCCGCCCGTTGATTCTCGTGACATGATTTTCGGCCTTTTTTTCGGCAAATAACAGATTTTCCTCCAGCCATTTTGCGACGTATTTTGTTATGTACCTCGTATCGCTCAAATTCCGCTCTTTCATTTCAGAGATGTCACTATCATCAAGGCTCTTTATCTTCAGGCGTGCGGCCTTTTTCCTGTTTTGGATATTGGCGTTGACACGAGCGGTGAATTCGTCCCATTTTTCACCGTCACCGCCGAAGTAATCATAGGGAAGGCGGTTCCCCTTCTCTCTGTTGGCGCCGGAAGTTACCAACACTTTATTTATCCGGCTGTCGTCAAAAGAGATGCTGTACGGAATGATATGGTCTATCTCCGCGAAGCTATCGTCACTGCCGTTGAAGACGTCCCCGGGTGCGAGATATTGTCCGGTGTATAGACAGAAACCGTTTTGTTCCTTCCAAAGACGAAATTTCTCAAGCTGCCGCCCGTTAGGCGCGTAATGAAACTTGTCCTGAAACTCTTTTGCAAGCTTTTCCTTTTGAGATCTATTTTCTTCCTGCTCTTTTATAATTTTATCTCTTTCTTCTTTCGAACGGGAGAGGTCCCGTGCAAGCTCAACCTGAACTGACTCTGGCGGCCCGTATTTTCGCACGACGGCGTTTACTACTTTGCGTGTCTCTGCGATGGCGCGGATGACGACGGGATTTCTTATTTCTTCCCAATCCGGCACGGGAAGTTTTAGGGAGCGCTCTTTTTCCGCTGGTTTATAGTGGATGTAACCGGCCTTGACGCATGCTTCGTCATAGCGGCAGCCATCTTTTTCCATAAACGGGATAAGCTTGCCCATCGCTGCGGCTGACAGATTTACGACGCCGGAAAAGTTGAGTGGGAGAACCGCGTCGATAATCTTTTTGTCGATGTTCCGTTCCTCAAGATACCTCGTAATATCATCATCTGTCTTTTTGAATGTCAAAGCGTAGGCTAAATCATCGAGAAGGCGCGGGTTTACGCTTATTGTCTCCCAATAGTCTTTTCCTAATTTTTCTGAGAGGCATTTTTTGAAGGTGTGCCAGCCTTTCAGCTCAACAAAAACGCTGTCTTCGGGATCTTTGTCCTTTTTTGTGAACGGAAGGCTGTCAAAAACTAAGTTATCCTGCCAGTTGAGAGCTTTTCGTATCTGTTTATATGTGACCTTTGTATTCTTGTAGGCAAGGTTATCAATGGTTCTCCGTTCATCTATGCTCAGAGGAACTTTTTTGCCGTCTGAGCGTACTCTTAGATTTGCAATTTTGCTTAGGAGGATGAAACGTTCCGCGGTCCACGACGCCTTTGGCGCCCTTTTTTCGGCAGGCTCAATAGAGCAGTGTCCAATAAGCTTTTCTATCGCGCCGTCGAACGCGAATGGGAGCTGTCTTCCAAAAATATCCTTGTATTCTTTCTCTAATTCCATAGAGGCATAGGTATTTCCAAATTTACGCTGTTCTTCAAAGAGAGCCTCTATTTCTCTCTCTATATCCTTACGAAGAATAGTATGTGAGTATTCTCCGCCCTTGTTGCGCTTGTGGCCGGAAAATTTAGGGTCGCTTTGGATGAGTTCCCCGACTGTCCTGTAGCCGGCGCCATTGTTGCCGGCCTTGAGCAGTTCGCTGTTTTCTTTTATTCCGGACAGTGCCCTGCCGTCCTCGCTGTTTTTTATGTCGCTTTCAGCCACAGTCCTATTTGATTTAAAGCCTCTATGTTTTGCCATGTGTATGAGGACGCGGCCCCATTCCTCACATGTTAGCAGGCGGTCAAGCCCTTCGGCTCTAAGCACCCAGGGAGTACATGGATGTGGGGAATTAAAGAGGTTGTCCATATCAGTCTGTGAAAGGATCTCGTGGGATACGATGAGCGAACGAATATCCGACATGCGCTGCCTTTTTCGTCTGAGCCTGCGGCGCGTACTTCTTGCCTCTCTGCGCGGCGCGGCAAGAGAGGCTCCTGTCTTTGGTTCTTCCGCTCTGTCAAATATGCGGACGCCAAGATCTGCTATTTTTCCCCCGGTTAGGTTGAGAACAGCCCAACCGACGGAGGTAATTCCAATATCTAGGCCGAGTGAGTAACGTTCAAGCATGGAAGAATTCATGAGGAAACCTCCCTTTTTATTTGTCGCTGTTTGTCTATTTGAAAGAGGATACCCCGGTCAAGGTACTAAAACCAAAACCGGGGCGAACCTTACGGTAACATCCCAGTTGGGATGCACTTATTATAGCAATGTGCCACACTCCGAAATGCTACACATGCGAACCGTGACCTTAGTATACGTTGTTTTTATATTTTATGCAATAATTTTACTCTTATAAAATTATAATGTAACATTGTTGTCTTAAGTTAAGAACGATATCAATAATCTTGTCACATACCATGCTCAACGTGCGGCGTACCGGTAACGGAGCCTCGTCCCGCGGACTTCGGCGTGCTTCCGCCGCCGCGGATGAATTTTATCGTCTCCTCCGCGGAAGGGATATTTAATGTAAAATAAACGAAAGGATATCCGGCAGAGATCGGGGGCTGTGCGTATGTTTTTCAGTGGCTGGGGAACTCAGGGTAAAAATAAAAAGATAGTTCTTCTCGCTGCGGGCTTTTTCCGGGTCAGTTCCTAATTCTGTGTAAACATCCTCAGTCTTGTAGTTCGAGACTAATTCCCATGCGCGTTTCAAACGTGCGCTGCGGCTCTGCTCTGTACGTAAAACATAGCTTCACCATAGCCGGATGTCAATGGCGTCCAGCTTGTTTTTACTTATTGCCAGGGGTTATTCCGGGATTCTGTCCTCGAAGTATACGTAGAGCTGGGCGAGTATCTGTCCCCAGTCTATGCGGCGCCCCGTCCATTTCTTAGTTATGTCCATCATTGCCAGGTAGAGCATTTTTAACAGGCTGTCATCTGTCGGGAATACGGACTGGGCCTTGGTGACTTTCTGCAGCTGCCTGTTGAACCCCTCTATCGCGTTTGTCGTGTATATCAGCTTTCTTATCTCATACGGGTACTTGAAGTATGTGCTGAGGTTCGCCCAGTTCTCCCTCCAGGACTTGGTTATATAGGCGTATTTCTTGTCCCATTTCTCACCAAAGGCATCGAGAGCTTCCAGCGCGGACGCTTCGTCTGGAGCGGTATATACGGCCTTCAAGTCTTTCATGAGCTCCTTTATATCCTTATATAAAACGTACCGCCCAGAATTGCGAAGCTGGTGTTTGACACAGCTCTGTATCTCCGTCTTGGGGACGATACGTAAGGTTTTATATGACAAAGTGAATTTATCAGCAATTCCTTAAGGCCGCGCGCCCCGCGTTTCGCGCGGGGACGCGCGGTCGTCGTTGTGGACTGTTTCTGTTGTTTATTGTCCGCCGATCAGCATCCTGAATCCGTATTCCGCAAAGAGGCGCGCCGCCGCGGCCATCCTCTCGTCGTCGGGCGTCTCAAAGTCCTCTATCGCGAATTCCCTGCCGAGCCGCCGGTATTTCTCCGAGGCCGATTTGTGGAGCGGCAGCAGGTTCACCGTACGCACGGACGTCTCATCGCGCAGAAAACAGCAGAGCTCCTCCAGCGCTTCTTTATCGTCGTTCACGTTCGGGATTACCACCATGCGCAGGACGATCTCCTTCCCCAGCTCCGAGAGGCGGCGCAGGTTGGCCTTGATCGGCGCGTTGTCCGCCCCTGTGTATTTCCGGTGTTCGGCGGCGCGGATATGCTTGACGTCGAAGAGGAAAAGGTCGACGTAAGGCGCGGCCTTTTCCACTGCCTCGCGCGGGGCGAAACCGCTCGTCTCGACCGCCGTGTGCAGTCCCCGCGTCTTAGCGAGCGTCAGGCATTCGCGGAGGAAATCGGCCTGAAGGAAGGGTTCGCCGCCGGAGAATGTCACGCCGCCGCCCGATTCCTCGTAGAAGATACGGTCCTTTTCCGCCTCGGCGATAACCTCCGCCGCCGTGACGCTTCTGCCGACCTTTTCCAGCGCCTCAGCCGGACAGCTTTCGGCGCATCTGCCGCAGAGACGGCACTTCCCGGCGTCGAACGAGATCCCGCCGTCCCTCGGCGAGAGCGCGCCGGCGGTGCAGAGGGAGACGCATTTTTTGCAGCCGACGCAGCGCTGCCGGTAATAGACGATCTGCGGTTTGACGGATAGCCCCTCGGGGTTGTGGCACCAGAGGCACGCGAGCGGGCAGCCCTTGAAAAATATCGTCGTCCTGATGCCGGGGCCGTCATGGATAGCGTAATGCTCGATGTTGAAAATCGTGCCGTTCATCTGCCGCCCTCCCCTTCGCCTCCCGCGGCTTCGGCGGCCTTGGCGAATTTGCGCCCCGCAAGGAAAAAGCGCGCGTCCCTGAGCAGCATGAAGAGCAGCATCACGATGCCGATGTAGCTGCAAAGCGTGTAGATGATGTTGATGAAGCTGCGGTATGGCACATAAAGGGCCATCAGCAGGCCGAGCACGCCGACGCCGACGGTGATGAGGCGGAAGCGGCGCGAAAGGTCGCCGCCAGCGAAGCGGCTGGAGGTCGTCCAGAGCAGGGGCACTGCGGTGGTGTAGACACTGCCGAGCACGATGAAGGCGAAGAAGTTGCCGAGCAGGGGCGAGAGCCTGTTCGCCAAGATCAGGTTTGGGATGGCGGCGGTCGCGACCTCTTTGATGTTGCCGATGAGCGCGAACGAGCCCACCGTAGTGGTGACGAGGACCGCGAAGCAGGCGAGCACGATGCCGGTCGACAGTTCTTTGAGATCGCTCCTGGCCCCGAGCTCCGCCGAGAAGGCTGCGAACCAGCCGATCACAGTGACGGAATGGAAGATAGAGCCGATCCAGAGGTTGGGGCCGATCGATATCTGTCCCAGATTGCCCTCCCGGATCAGGCGGAAGCCCTCGGGAATGTTTTCATAACTGCGCGCCAGCGTGAAGAGCGAGATAAGAAAGACGCTGACGATGAGGATAGGCCCAAGCTGCCCCAGCACCCTCACGATACCACGCAGTCCGAAGATGTTCGTCGTCACGACGAAGAAACAGAAGATGACCGCGCCGAGCCATTCCGGCATCGCGAACTGCTGCGCGAGGGTGGCGGCGGCGCCGCTGCACATCACCATATAGCAGAGGCCGCAGGAGATGATGATGAAGATGTCGAAGGCGAGGCCGATGATCTTACCACAGTAATAGGTGAAGATATCGCCGTGCCGTTTGAATTTTTCCCGCGCCCCCGTCCGCGTGAAGCTCCAGTTGTAATACCAGAAGATCACCAGCGCCAGCATCGGCCCCAGTAAAAAATGCCAGCCGTAGGCGAAACGAAGATAATACTGCATGAGGTCCTGTCCAGTGGCGTAGCCCGAGCCGAAATAATAGCTGATGTAGCTGCCGGCGAAAATGAGGATCGATTTCCAACCGCCGGTTTTCCCGTTGATATTTGTCATCACAAAGCCTCCGTCTCTTTTTTACTATATAAGACCTAACGTATCGTCCGCTGATTACGGCCGGGGAGCCGTAATCAGCGGCTCCCTAACTGTGGGCCGTCCTGCGGATGATCTCGTCCTGCAGCGACTTGCCGACGGCGTTGAAATAATCACTGTATCCCGCCACGCGCACGATGAGATTGCGGTATTTCTCCGGCTCTCTCTGCGCCCCGCGCAGCGTCTCCGCGTCGCAGACGTTGAATTGGAGGTGATAGCCGCCGAAGCGGAAATAGGTCCGTATCAGCCCCGCGAGCTTTTGGATGCCGTTCTCGTCCTTCAGCGCGTCGGGCAGGAACTTCATATTCAGCAGCGTGCCGCATGTGCGGGCGTGGTCCATCTTCGCCGCCGACTTCAGCACGGCGGTCGGGCCGCCGCGGTCCGCCCCCTGCACCGGCGATATCCCCTCGGAGAGCGGCGTGAAGGCCGCGCGCCCGTCAGCCGTCGCCAGCGTCATCTCGCCGAAATACATGTGACAGGTGGTGGGGAGCATATCCATGCGGTAGGTGCCTCCGCGGCTGTCGGGCCTGCCGTCCACGGCGTCGATGAAATAATCGGAAATTTCCTTCATGATGGCGTCGGCGTAATCGTCGTCGTTGCCGTAGCGCGGGGTGCGGTTCGCGAAGACGGCGCGCATCTCCCCGCGGCCCTCGAAGTTGCCGTCGAGCGCCTCCACCGTCTCGGCGAGAGTATACCTTCCCTCGTCGAATACGTGCTTTTTGATCGCGGCGAGGCTGTCCGTCACCGTGCCGATGCCGACGCCGGGCAGCATCGAGATGCTGTACTTCGGGCCGCCGTCGTTGTAGTTCCTGCCCTTGGCGACACAGCCCTCGATGAGCGAGGAGAGGAAGGACTGCGGCAGGTATTCGGCGAACATGCGCTCGAGATACTGCGTCCCGCGCAGCTTGGTCTCGATGACGTGCTTCGCCTGGAGCTTGAAGGCCGCGATCAGCTCCTCATAGTCAGCGAAGTCCGCCGCCGCGCCGCTTGCCGGGCCGATCCGGCGCTTTGTCCGCGGATCGACGCCGTCGTGGAGCGCGAGTTCGAGTATCTTCGGGAAGTTGATATAGCCGATGAGCGGCGCGGCCTCCTTGCCGTAGCAGGTCGTCTCCACGCAGCCGCAGACGCCGCCGCCGCGCGCGTCGGCCAGCGTCTTGCCGGTGCGCAGCTGCTGTTCGATCGCCGCGTCGGCATTGAAGACCGCCGGGAAGCCGCGCCCTTTGCGGATCACGCGGCAGGCGTATTTGAGAAATTCGTCGCTGTTGACGCGGCTGAGCAGGATGTGTGCCTGTGGCTGGATGAATTCAATCTCGTCGAGTATGTCGAGGAAGACGTAAGAGAGCTCGTTGACTGCGTCCGTCCCCTCCTGCGTCATCCCGCCGAGGCTGATGTTGACGAAGTCGTTGTAAGTTCCGCTTTCGAGCGCGCTCACGCCGTACTTGGCAGGCGCGGGGTGATTGTTGAACTTTATCCACCAAGCGCATAGAAGCTCCTTTGCGGAATCCTTTGTCAGTGCGCCGCTCTCGACGTCTTTTTTATAGAAGGGGTAAAAGTGGCGGTCGATATGCCCGGGATTGCAGCCGTCCCAGCCGTTGGCCTCTGTGACCACGCCGACATGGAGGAACCAGTAGGTCTGCAGCGCCTCCCAGAGGTCGCGCGGCGCGTGCGCGGGGACGTGGCGGCAGACGTCGGCCATCTTTTCCAGCTCCGCCCGTCTCGCGCCGTCCGCGCAGAGTGCCGCTTTCTCAGCCAGCATCTCCGCGTATCTCTTGGCGTAGAGGATGAGCGCGTCGCAGGCGATATCCATCGCCGTCAGCTCCTCCCGCTTGTCGGAGGCCTCGGGGTCGTTCATGAAATCAAGCGCTGCCACAGCGGACTTGATCTCCTCCTTTATCCCCAGCAGCCCCGTCCTGTAGATCTTTCCGTCCAGCGCCATCGATCCGGGTGCGCGCTGCTCCAGCGTCTCGGTGATGAGCCCGCTTTCGTAAATATCCATCCACTCGCGCTCCAGCCGGCCGAATACGCGGTCCCGCAGCGAGCGGCCGCGCCAGTAGGGAATGACCTCGTTTTTGTAAAGATCCTTCGTCTCGTCGGAGACGTTGTAGGTGATCATCCTCTGCGAGGCGAGCATCTCCAGATCTTCGAGCGAGTGGCAGGCGATCTCGGGGAAGGTGGGGATGCGTTTGGGGGCGCTCCCGCGCTCGCCGACGATCAACTCGTCGTCGCCGAGATAGAGCTCCTTCTTTTGAAAAAGATCCTTGAGGGCCAGCGCGCGCAGCACGGGGATGCTGTACTTGCCGTCGTTTTCCCTGTAAAAGGCCGTGATCACGCGCGCCCTTTCGGGATCGATCCAGACCTCGGCCTCCCGGCTGAGTTCTCTGAGGCGCTTCACCCTCTCCGTGAGCGCTAGGCGCGGGCCATCTGCCGGCGCAGCGCCCAATGGCTGTGACGTCATATAAAAAACCTCCTGTTCAGTTGTCAGTTTCGGTTATCGTCTTGGCGGGGAAATAGGTTGTCATTGGTGCGGCGCGGAAATGCCGCGCGCCGCCCGGTGACGGCTGCCGTCAGTCTTCCAATACGGCGGAAAGAGAGCGCAGGAAGGAGCCGGCGGGGAAGGCCGCGATTTTCTCCGCAGTGAGGAAGATCCCGTCCATATAGATGTCGCTCGTAAAATCCTGCACCGATATCTTTATCACTTCATCCTTGCGCGCGAGCGTGATCTCATGTCCCGAGAAAGGCCCGGGCCAGGGAAGGCGCTGCGAGAAGACCGGCACGCCTTCGATAGCGGCGCCGAGGACGCCGTCGTAGCTTTCCCTGCTCGCGACCGCGCCCAAAGCGCCCTCGGAGGCCGCCGCGGCCGCAAGAGCCGCCGCCGTGCCGCTGGGGGCGTTCATCATCTCGTTCGTGTGCTGGTCGGTTATCGTGACGTACGGATAATATTTGCGCGCATGCTTGATGAAATCGGCGGCGAGGCTGATGCCGAGCCCGTAATTGGGGATCACGGCCCAGCGCAGGCCGCGCGCCGCTACCTTGTCCCTGTACGGCGCGAGCTGTTCCTCCGTGAGGCCGGTCGTGCCGATGACGGCGTTGAGCCCCGCGTCGAGATAGGCGCGCATATTGTTCTCAAGGACCGGCGTCGCGGAAAAATCTATCGCTACGTCCGGGCGGCTCGCCTTCAGCGCCTCCGCGAGCGACGGCAGGATCGTCATTCCCAGCTCCTTCGTCCCCGCCGCGACGCCTATGTCGAGGCCGGTCTCCTTCGCCCATCCTCCGACAAGCTCAAATCCCTCTTTCGCCTCGATAATCTTCACGATCGCACGTCCTACATTTCCTGAAATCCCGGTAACAAAAACTCTGATCATCGCTCTTCCTCCTATCGCCTTGCGGCTGATATTTTTCTTTTACGGCCGCATGATATCACGAAGGGATTTGCCTGCACAAGAACGCAAAAAAACATTAGATACTAAAGCAAAGTTGAGTGTTGACAACGATAGTGTAACAATCATAGAATCGCCTTGAAAACGTTTGCCGGGCGACAGCGCCGCGCCGCGGAAAATTTAAAGTATGGAGGAATCGCCGAGAATGCTAAACTTTAAATACATGATCGACATCATTGACGGACATACCGCCGGTGAGCCGGTCAGGCTTGTCACGGCCGGGCTGCCCCAGATAAGGGGTCGGAGTATGCTGGAGAGGATGAATTATTTCAGGGAAAACTATGACGGCCTGCGCAAGATGATCCTGCGCGAGCCGCGCGGGCACAACGACATGTACGGGGCCGTCCTGCAGCCGCCGGTGACGGACGACGGCGACATGGGGCTCTTTTTTATTTATAACGGCGGCGTGAGCACCATGTGCGGACACGCGACGATAGGGGCCGTAAAAATGGCCGTCGATACCGGCATCGTCGCCGTGCCTGACGACGGCGTATCCGTGATAAAGGTGGATACGCCCGCCGGCCGCGTCACAGCCACCGCCGACGTTCACGGCGGCAGGGCGGTAAGCGTCGCGTTTACGAACGTTCCCTCCTTCGTCTATGGGGACGGCATCAGGGTCCCCGTCAAAGGCATCGGCGAAGTCGAGGTCGCCGTGGCTTACGGCGGCGCCTTTATGTGCTTCGTGGAAGAAGAAAAGCTCGGACTCAAAGTCCTGCCCGAAAACAGGGCGCGGATCGCGGCGCGTGCCGTCGAGATAAAAGATTGGCTCAATGAAAACGTCGATATCCGCCATCCGCAAAACCAAGGGATAAAGGGGATATACGGAACGCTCGTCACCTCACCCGTGGAAAAGAGAGAGGGCGGCTATGAGAGCAGGAACGTTTGCGTCGTCGGCGAAGGGGCCGTGGACCGTTCTCCCTGCGGAGTCGGCACCTCCGCGCGAATGGCGCTGCTCATCGCGAGAGGCCAGATGGACAAAAAGAACGATTTCTACTCGACGAGCATTCTCGGCACGGAATTCGTCGGCTCCGTCACGGCGTCTGAGGACGTCTGCGGTAAAGAGGCGATAATCCCCCAAATCAAAGGCTCCGCCTATATCAGCGGTTTCAACAAGCTCGTCCTTGACCCGAGCGACCCGCTCCCGGAAGGATTCTTCCTTTAGGAGGGGCGTCGCTTGCCCGGTCTATAAAAATTAAAAATTGAAGTGAATTTTGTCGCGGGAGGGGGGGCCGATATGTGAAAGCTGCCCCCGCGATAAGATGCTATAATGCCCCTATATAATTCCGACGAAACGAGGATTTCGTAATGGATTACGAACTGAAAGACTGCACCAGGCCGGGGGCCGAACTGAAGGATACGGGATTCGGCTACACGCTCTCCCTGATAGGCGGCAAATACAAGATGATAATCATCTACTCCCTCGCGCAGCACGGCAACACGATGCGCTTCAACGAACTGCACCGCTTCATCGGCAACGTCTCCTTCACCGCCCTCAGCACCGCGCTGAAGGAGCTCGATGCGAGCGGACTCGTCGAACGCAAGGAATTCCCGCAGATCCCGCCGCGCGTGGAATATTCGCTGACGGAAAAGGGCGTCTCGCTGCTCCCGCTGATGGAAGACCTCTGCGCCTGGGGCAAAAAACACCGTCCCGCCCGGTAAGCGGGAACATTTCTTCTGTGTCGGAGCGCGCCCGTTCAGTTGGGCGAAAACGGCAAATGCTGGGAACGGCTCCTTGCCCTCGCGCGCGGCTGTCCTGTAAAAGACAGTATCTAACCGGCGTATTCCTTATGCCTCGCCATATCCTTCAGCTCCTGCAGCGTTTCGGGCGTGATGTCGCGTGAAAAATAGGAGCAGTAGACGGAGTTGTTCTGCAGCAGCGGCTCAGTTCTCAATTCAGGCAGTCTTTCCGCCGCCGCTTCAAAGTGCGGTGTGCCGGGAATGGGGGAGAATTCCGCGAGCTTTGGCGTGCCCCCATGGTCACGGACGAAAGCTATCGTTTCTCTGACGGAGGTGAGGTCCTGCCCGGGGAGGCCGAGCAGGATGTAGGTCTCGCAGTCCTTCGTCTCATACCCCGCCGCAAGCAGATTCTTCACCGCGGCGGCGTATTCGCCGCGCGCCACCTTGCCGGAGCTGTCGCGCGCCACTCCCGGATCGATGCTTTCGAGCGACAGTCGAATGGTCTTGAAGCCGCTCTCGTAAAGTATGCGGGCGCATTCCGCGTCTATCTGGCGTACATGGAGGCCGTTGGGGGTGTGGAGGCGCAGTTTGCCGCCGCAGCGCGCCTTGATCTCGCGGCACAGCGGGTAAAAGAAATTTTCTTTATCCAGCAGCAGCGCGTCGTCGTAGAAGGCGAAGTCTTTCGCGCCCAGGGCGGCCTGGAAGCCGATCTCGCGCAGGACCTCTTCGAGGCTTCGCCGGTGGTATCGCGGCCACAGGACGTTTGAGGCGCAGTAACGGCAGGAAAAGGGACAGCCGAAGGAGGTCATGACTACGCCGTAGGCCGGTCTGCCGTAGAGGTCCATCGCTGGATAGGGCGCCTCCGGCTCGCAGCGGTCTCCAATGATATAATCGGCCCCGAGTCCCGCCGCATGCTCCGGGCAGAGGCTTGCATATATGCCGCCGAGTACCACGGGGCTCTGTGGAAATATCTCCTTTAATACGCCGATTGCCCAGCTCACTCCGGGATACCAATAGGTCATCGCCGAGGTGAGAAGGATGTAATCGGGGCACTCCTGTCTCTCAAGTAATGATATTATTTCACTTTTGGTCAGACCAAAGTGGCTGTATTTTCGCGGTATCATGCGGTAAACTTCCGGTTTCCCGACCTCTTCTTTTCGGATCTTCACTCTCCCGAAGCTCTTTTCGCCGTCGGCGGCCTGCGCGATGCAGTCAAGCAGTTGGACATCGTTACGCGTTCTGAGGCTTTGGAGGAGGTAAAGAAGGCCCAGCGGTTTGGACCAGAGATCCATGAAGGCGAAGTCCCGCACCGGCGGGTTCACGCCGAGAACCCGTGCGCCGCGGAGGC
>Ga0192261_1115_pt1 | contig 15821 bp, 11 predicted proteins | sample Koala_Koa23_G3_FD_131283 | JGI IMG/M metagenome (GOLD analysis project Ga0192261, IMG submission 131283) | Enriched cells from koala feces incubated with labeled cellulose particles, San Francisco Zoo, California, United States - Koala_Koa2-3_G3 ... | reverse complement strand
GCGATCACTCGTCGTTGGCCTGTATTCCTGCCGATGAACGCGGACGGATGAAGTTATTGGTCAAACAGGATGGTATTTTGGCCGGGGTTGAAGTGGCAGAGATGATTTTGCGTCGACTCGATCCGGAGGTGCGTCTGGAAAAGATTCTCGAAGACGGTGCGCCGATTCGAAAAGGGGATGTGGCCTTTTATGTAGAAGGCCGTGTGATTTCGTTGTTACAGGCTGAACGGATTTTGCTCAACGTCATGCAGCGTATGAGTGGGGTGGCCACTCAGACGGCGGTCTATGTGAAACGGCTGGAAGGCCTGAAGACCAAGGTGCTCGATACGCGTAAAACGACGCCTGGCATGCGGGTGCTGGATAAGATGGCCGTCAAACTGGGCGGAGGCGAAAATCACCGTATGGGGCTGTTCGATATGGTGATTCTGAAAGACAATCACATCGATTTTGCGGGAGGCATTACCGCCGCATTGACCAAAACACGAAACTATTTGCAGGAGAAGGGTAAGCCTATTAAGATCGAAGTGGAAGTCCGTTCGTTGGATGATATTCGGGAAGTATTTGCTGCCGGAGGTTGTGACCGGATCATGCTTGATAACTTTTCGCCGGCCCTGACTCGTGAGGCGGTAGCCCTGATCGACGGGCGTATCGAAATCGAATCTTCGGGCGGGATTACTCTCGACAACCTACGGGAATACGCGGAATGCGGGGTGGATTATATCTCCGTAGGGGCCCTGACCCACCAGATCAAGAGTCTCGACCTGAGTCTGAAAGCCATTTAATTCGGGGAACGTATGAAGAAATTTTTGTGGGTAGCCTGGCTGCTTTCTTGTGTCTCGACGCAGGCGAGTGCAACCCAACCTCGATTTGGGTATGAGGCTTTTCGTCAGGGTGTTTTTGTGCCGAAAACGGTGCAAGGCGTACGGAGCATGAACGACGGCTTGCATTATACCGCGATGGCTGACGGTCGGATTCTGCAGTACAGTTATCGTAGCGGAGAACAGACTGCCGTTCTGTTCGATGCTTCGGCCCAGCAGCCGGAAATCAAGTTTTCGGCTTATGCGTTCAGTGCCGATGAACGTCGGATATTGTTGACTACGTCGGTGAAGCCGATTTATCGTCGTTCGTTTACGGCCGATTACTGGATTTATGACCGAGAAGAAAAAACGCTGCAACGACTTTCGGAAGGAGGTCCTCAGCAGGCGGCGACTTTTTCACCCGATGCTTCCCGTGTGGCTTTTGTGCGGAACAACGATCTCTATGTTGTAGAGTTGGCGTCGGGCCGTGAACGTCGTCTGACGACCGACGGCTGTTTCAATCGGATCATCAACGGGATTCCCGATTGGGTGTATGAAGAAGAGTTCGGCTTTTCACGGGCTTTTCAGTGGTCGCCCGACGGCACTCGACTGGCCTATATGCGTTTCGACGAAAGCCGGGTTAAAGAGTACAATATGAACCGTTTTGCGGGGCAGCTCTACCCGGAAAACTACACCTTCAAATACCCCAAAGCCGGGGAGGAAAATTCGGTGGTGGAAGTGTGGGTGTACGATCTGGGAACGGATCGTCGGACGAAGATCGATCTGGGCCCTGAAACCGATCAGTATGTTCCCCGGATCGGGTGGACGACTACTGGAGCATTGTGGGCTTACCGTCTGAACCGGCCGCAGAATCATTTCGAGTTGTTGTTGGCTGATGAGACCGGGGCAACGCGGGTGATCTACGACGAACGGAACGACCGCTACATCGAACGGGTCGATGAACAGTGTGTGACGTTTTTACCCGACGGTGACCGTTTTGTGGTGCGCAGCGAAAAGGAGGGCTTTACTCACCTCTATTTATATAGTATCGAACGGGGTTTTGTGAATCGCATCACCGAAGGGGATTGGGAGGTGACCGGCGTGCTGGGGGTAGAAGGCGATCGGCTCTACTATATGTCGGCGGAAGCCTCGCCACTCAAACGCGACCTCTATTCGATTCGTCTGGACGGACGCGATAAGAAGCGTCTGACGGGAGGTGATGGGACTTATCAGGTGGCGCCTTCCAACGGGTTCCGCTATTTTATTTCCTATTTTACCAATACGAAAACGCCGAATCGGGTGACTTTGCACACGGGGGACGGAAAACAGGTGCGGGTTCTGGAAGACAACGCCGCGCTGGAAGATACCCTGCGTCGTTGGCAGGTTCCGGTCAAGGAGTTCTTTACCTTTAAGGCACCTTGTGGGCAGGAGCTGAACGGTTATATGATTCGACCTGTGGATTTCGACTCGACGAAACGTTATCCGGTCTTTATGGTTCAGTACAGCGGTCCCGGTTCGCAGCGGGTGGCCGATGCCTGGAGCATGAGTTGGGAAGATGTGCTGGTACAGGAAGGATATATCGTGGCCTGTGTAGATGGGCGCGGAACCGGTCTGCGGGGGGAAGAGTTTAAAAAGTGTACCTATAAGCAGCTCGGCAAGTATGAAACGGAAGACCAGATCGCGGCGGCTCGTTATTTGGGATCGTTACCTTATGTGGACTCTACGCGAATCGGGATTTTCGGCTGGAGTTACGGGGGCTTTATGGCCTTGAACTGTATTTTGAAAGGGAACGATGTCTTCAAGATGGCGATTGCCGTGGCCCCGGTTACTTCGTGGCGCTACTATGACACGATCTATACGGAGTTGTATAACGGGGATCCGAACGAAAATCCGGAAGGGTATGACCAGAATTCTCCGATTTTCTTTGCCGATCGTCTCAAAGGCAAATTGCTGATTGCGCACGGGACGGGAGATGACAACGTACATATCCAACAAACGTATGAGATGTTGACCCAGCTGATCAAACACGACAAACCCTACGAAATGTATATTTATCCCGACCAGAATCACGGGATGGGCAGTGGTCGTCACCATCTGATGGAACGGTGCCTGGAGTTTGTTCACCGCAATCTGTAATTCGAGAAACAACCTGCTTGTAACGCTCGGAGACCGAAACGGAATGATCCTTGCAACAGAAAAAGAAACGTTCATCGAGAAAATTATGGCATTTCTGGAACAATATCATTTGTTGGGATTGGTAATCGGCATTTCGACATTCTTGATTATCGGTTTTTTCCATCCGGTGGTGATCAAGGCCGAATATTATTGGGGAACCCGCTGTTGGTGGGTGTTCCTCTTGCTGGGTCTGTTGGGTGTCGGGGGTTCTTTGTGGACCGACAACGTATTGTTGGCCGCTTTGTTGGGGGTTTTTGCCTTTTCGTCCTTCTGGACAATCAAAGAGTTGTTCGAGCAGCGGGAACGCGTACGAAAGGGCTGGTTTCCGATGAATCCTAAACGTAAGAAAGCGTACGAACCGAAGCCATGAGCTGAATCTCTTACGCTGAGGAACCGCAGTCACTTCCAAAATGTTTCTGAAGTTCCGTTGTGTTGAAGGGTTAGGTTTGGGCTTCCGATGAGCTCGGACATAAAAAAGAGGGTTGACCACCGGTCAACCCTCTTTTTTATAAATAAGGTGTAAGGGAATCTTATTTGGCAGCACCGAAACCGTTTACACCGATGGCGATGAAATCGTCGGCTTTCAGGGCAGCTCCCCCGATCAGACCTCCGTCTACGTTGGGTTTGCCGCAGATTTCGGCAGCCGTAGCGGGTTTGAGGCTACCGCCATAGAGAATCGGCGTATTTTCAGCGGCAGCACCGAATTTGTCAGCCAGCACCTTGCGGATGAAGGCGTGCATTTCTTCAGCCTGATCAGCTGTAGCGGTTTTGCCGGTCCCGATGGCCCAAACGGGTTCATAAGCTACGATCAGTTTGCTGAACTGTTCGGGAGTCAGGTTATAAACCACTTCTTCGATCTGGGCGCGTACTACGTCGAAGTGTTTGTTGGCTTCGCGTTCTTCGAGTTTTTCCCCTACGCAGTAGATCGGAGCGAGGTTGTTGGCATAAGCCTGTTCCATTTTCTTGTTGAGGGTGGCGCTGGTTTCTCCATAGTATTCGCGACGTTCGCTGTGTCCCAGGATGACGTATTCAACACCCAAAGAAGCGATCATCTGGGCCGATACTTCTCCGGTATAAGCTCCTTTGGCTTCGGCGGCGCAGTTCTGTGCCGATACGGCGATACCCGTTCCGCGAGCGATCTTTACGATTTCCGAAAGATGCGTGAAAGGAGGAGCAACGATGAAATCGATGCACGAGCAAGCCTCTCCTTTTTTGGCGGCTACGCCTTTGAACAGTTCAACACCTTCCATCGGAGTGGTGTTCATTTTCCAGTTACCTGCTACAATTTTTCTTCTCATGGTAGTATGTAATATTGTCTGTTGAATTTTACGTATATTTTGAAAAGTTATTGTTCGATCCAGCTTTTGACTTCATCGAGGGTGGGGTTTTTGAGGCCCATTTTGTTTTTCTTGTTGAACCCGCACAAATCGTTGAACAACTTGCCGGGGGAGAGTTTGCGCAGGGCATCTACGGTCAGGAATCCCATTCGCTGCAGAACGGGCACCCATTCGGTCGGAATGCCGGCGGCCACGTATTTCTCTTCGCTGTCTTTGACGGCAGCTTTTTCGGGACGCATTTGCGGGAAGAGCAACACATCCTGAATCGACATTTCTCCGGTCATGAACATGGTCAGACGGTCAATTCCGATTCCCATTCCCGAGCAGGTCGGCATCCCGTATTCCAGCGAACGGACGAAGTCCATGTCGATGAACATCGCTTCGTCGTCGCCTTTTTCGCTCAGGCGCAACTGTTCCTGGAAACGTTCCAGCTGGTCGATCGGGTCGTTCAGTTCCGAGTAGGCGTTGCAGAGCTCCTTGCCGTTGACGAACAGTTCGAATCGTTCGGTCAGTTCGGGGTTGTTGCGGTGGCGTTTGCACAGCGGAGACATTTCGATGGGATAGTCCGTCACGAAGGTGGGTTGGATCAGGTCTTCTTCGCAGTATTGACCGAAAATGGCGTCGATCAGCTTGCCTTTCCCCATCGTTTCGTCGATTTCGACGTTCAGGCGGGTGCAGGCTTCCCGGAGTTCCTCTTCGGTTTTGCCTGTGATGTCGAATCCGGTCTTTTCGCGGATGGCATCGGTCATCGATACGCGGCGGAACGGACGGGCAAAGCTGATGGTACGATCCCCGATCTGTACGTCGGTTTTACCGTGCAGGGCCAGGGCCACGCGTTCGAGCATCTGTTCGGTGAAGTCCATCATCCACAGATAATCCTTGTAGGCGATATAGATCTCCATAACCGTAAACTCGGGATTATGCGTACGGTCCATTCCTTCGTTGCGGAAGTCTTTGGCAAATTCATACACTCCGTCGAAACCGCCTACGATCAGACGTTTCAGATAAAGCTCATTGGCAATACGCAGATAGAGATCGATATCCAGCGAGTTGTGGTGAGTGATGAAGGGGCGTGCCGCTGCGCCACCTGGGATGGGCTGCAGAATCGGCGTTTCCACTTCCACGTATCCGCGTTCGTTGAAGAACGACCGCATGGTATTGATGATTTTGCTGCGTTTCAGAAAGGTGTCTTTGACCTGAGGGTTGACGATCAGATCGACGTAACGCTGGCGATAGCGCAGTTCGGGATCACTGAAGGCATCGTAGATTTTGCCGTCCTTTTCCTTGACGATGGGCAGCGGGCGCAGCGATTTGCTCAGCAGGGTGAATTCTTTGCAGTGGATGGAGAGTTCGCCCATTTGGGTGATGAAAACGAACCCTTTGACGCCGATGATATCACCGATATCGAGCAATTTTTTGAATACCTTGTTGTAGAGTGTATGTTTCGGATCGTCGGGGCAGATATCGTCCCGTTTGATGTAGACTTGGATACGACCGGTGTGGTCCTGCAATTCGAAAAAAGATACGCTACCCATAATGCGGCGGCTCATGATACGTCCAGCCACGCTCACTTCCTGGAAGTTGCCTTTTTCGGGCGCATATTCGGCAGCGATTTGTGCGGCGGTAGCCGTTACGGGATATTCGGCAGCGGGATACGGGTTGATACCCAGTTCACGTAACTGGGCGAGTGAATTGCGGCGAATCTGTTCCTGTTCGCTGAGTTCAAGGATGCTCATAATCTCAGGTTAAAAATTCATACAGAGTGCAAAGGTAGGAATTTTCCCGGAAAATCAGGAGCGGTGTAATATTCTGTTTTTGGAAAAACGCTGAGCGGACGTCTGGAGGGAGAGAAAACTCTTTCCGAAAGGACAGGGGGCGTTTTAAAAATAAATTTGTTGTTCTTGGAAACGCTATGCATAAAAACGACGAAGATGGAAGCTGTATGTTTTCAGAACCTTCCATCTTCGCCGTTTGTATGATGATAATATTGTCTAAAAAGTATCTGAATTGATTTTGAATTTGGGGGTTTTACTGGTTAATACAAGACCGTCTTCATTCATATACGTAAAAGTGAAATGGTGCTCTCCCGTTTGATCCGGCCCTTTATCCAGGACGAAAGTGAAGCTAAACTGGATCAATTTACGTTGAATTTGATTGAACTCGGCCAGATTTTCCGACAACCAGAAATCATCGTCGGAAACATACCCCGGCACATATAAAAGAGCCCAGGTCGTTTCTCCCAGATAGGTCGATCTGGATGAATAGCCGGTCGCCAAATAATCTTCTGCGGAGGTAAATCGAATATTGATAATATCATCCAGATAGGTTCCGGCCGGATGTTCCGAGTCATAATCGGCATCCGATACGACATGGATAGCGGTGGTTCGTCGGTATAGGCAGTCAGGGATTTGAAAATCAGTGTATCGATCGTAGGTAATATCCTTGTGTGCCATGGCTAACGAATCATATTTGGCTGCTTTTTTTAATGCCTCAGGGTTATTTTCTTCCGTGTCGTTTTGAAGAGGCTGGATTCGGACAGGCTCATAGTCCGGTGAACCCGTCAGTGCAAGGTATACGTTTAGCCACGGTTTGTCCTCTGGGGCCTGGAGTACCCAAGACTTAATTTTGTCGTTGGATGTTGGAGTATCGATATAGCTGCCGATTAATGATTTAAGTAGAGGAGAGGAATCCTTAGGAGGGTTGTTGACATCATCGTCTTTCTCACAAGCCGCCAGCATGATGATCATTCCTCCTAACAAAATGGTTTTTGAAAGAAGAGCGAACGGTTTCATAGGCGAGAGTTTTAGGGAGTGGTAGTTTATAGAAAGAACTTTTAACATTATAAATGTACGTTATATTTTTATTAAGTCAAAGATTGGATAGTAAAAATTTTAATGTTTTGGTATTGCGCTTTGAGGGAGTGACCTATTTTACTGGGAATGAGGAGGCTTGGGGTTTTACATAGAGAAGAAGTCCCTGAGAATAATGAAACGACACAGGATCATATCGTTTGATCCTGTGTCGCTTATGAGTTTTAATCGATGTGAAATAAAGCTGTATCGTGAATTCTCTTGAACTTGAAGGGGTAAAATGAGAATTGTCTATATTGACGTAGGTCTCTTTTCTCCGTAAAAATGGGCCGCTTTACAGAAATTGTCCCATACCATACAATCCGAAGTTTATTTCAGGCAGTCTTCACCGAAAAGAGCGACGGTACGATTGAGTACCTCCTCGGGATCGGGATCGAGACCGAAAACAATTGAAGGCTGGAGATAGTGAAGCGTTTTGCCCATTTTGAACCGTTTTTCTCCACCTCCGGTGATATTCAGCATGATGGTTTTTTCGGGATCGATTTTCCCGGTTTCGACGCATTTGATCAGTGTGGCCAGGGCAACCCCCGGAGCCGAATAGATATCCACGCCTTCCGTCTGTTCGAAAAGGGCTTTAGCGGCACGGGCTTCTTCATTGGTGGCGGTTAATACTTCACCTCCGGTGTCGATCAATGCATCGTACAGACCTCCCTGAATCGGATAAGGCGGTTTACGATTGGACAGTACTTTCGCGTCAATGCTTTCGGCATCTCGTCGTGCCTGGTTGTCATCGTAAGGAAGCATGGCTCTCGAACCGGCTTTCCATGCATCGTACATCGGAGTGAACGGTACATTCTGGGAAACCATCAGTTTCATTTTGTTCGAGCCGAACCGTCCGTCTTCAATCAGTCGTTGGTTGGCTTCCCAAGCGGCGATGGCTCCGGTACCTGAACCAACAGCCTGGAAATAGTAGTCCGGAATCCGTCCGATGTGAGTGACGGCCGACAGGACGGTCGTTGCCATTCCATCCCGACGGGCGATATTTTTGGCCCCGCCTTCCGCTAAGAAAATCGGAGCCTTGAGGGCCAGGTTGCTCAGGTGGATGGCATCGAAATAGTCGCCACCTTTTTGCGGGCAGATCAGCTTGACGCAGGGATGAAGCGGCTTGTCGAACCACAGAGCATCGATGTTCTCTTCAGGAACGCTCAGCAGCAGCGGAATGCCGTTGTCCGAGCAAACACGGGCGAAGGCACGGGCGGTGTTTCCGGCCGAGGCTACGACCAGAATGCGACGGGCATGATCGGTACCCAATCGGGCGCATACCGAATAGGCTTCCGTTTCCTTGAAGGAGCAGGTGGGCATATTCGCGCCGATTTCGGGATAGTATCCGTTGAAAGTGATATAGAGATTTTTCAGGCCGAGGTGTTCAGCCAGTTTTTGGCTTTTGTAGGTAACCGGGGCCGAAGAACCTTTCAGCATACGGACAATGGGCAACCAGTCGGCAAAGCGGTACAGTCCGTAACGCTCATCTTTGAGCTGGAGCTGTTTTTGGGCGTAATGGGCTCGAATCAGCGACGGGGTTTCCCCTTGGGGGTCATCCAGCAGCCAGCCGGTGTCTTCGAATTCCCGGCCCGTGGCCACGTTTTGTAAAGTATACCGCGTTGCGTTGAAAGATTCCATTCCGTAAGTAGTTTTTAAATTTGAGACAAAAATATAATTTTTGGATGGAGAGATCGCACTTTTGGAGGACAGAATTGCCCCGAACAGAGCAAAATACGTCTTTATACTTACTGGGTTTTTGGGAAAATCGGGCGATGTTTTGGAGGAAAAGAAAGAGCTGGCCGGATAGAGGGTGGACACGCTTCTGAATCAGACAAAAAATGGACTGTCGAAGGGACAAGATCAGGTTATTTTGAAGAATTGAGAGGCGCAAGATGGAAAAACCGCTATCTTTGAAAATAAAAACGCATGACACGTCGTCAGTTGTGGGATACGATTTTCGAGGAGGCGAACCGGAGATATGATGCCCGGGAAGCACGTGCCATTACCTCCTTGTTGTGCGAGCGTCTGTTTGCCATGCGCTTTACGGATGTGGTGATCGAACCGGAAGCTCCTTGTCCGGAAGGGCGTGAAGCGTTGTTGGAACGGGTACTCCGTCAGCTGGCGCAAGACCGTCCGGTGCAATATATCATCGGATATACCTTTTTTTCCGGTCTGCGGTTGTCGGTGCGGGAAGGGGTGTTGATTCCCCGACCCGAAACCGAGGAGTTGGTCGAATGGATGTGTGCCAGTCTGCCGGCTGATGGTCGTTTGCGTATATGGGATCTCGGAACCGGCAGCGGTGCAATTGCGTTGGCGGTTGCGGCACGACTGCCGCATGCCGAAGTGACGGGCTTGGATGTGTCGCCGGAGGCTCTGACGATTGCGCAGGAAAATGCGCGGCTCAATCATTTGAAGGTGCATTTTGTGCAGGCGGATCTGTTGCGGGAAACACTGCCTGGTCCGCTGGATGTGATTGTCAGCAACCCGCCTTATGTCACTCGCAGCGAGGCTGCGCAGATGGCTGAAAATGTGTTGCGCTATGAGCCTCATCAGGCCCTTTTTGTGGAGGATGACGATCCGTTGCTGTTTTATCGGACGATTACCGGACGGGGAGCCGAGAGTCTGTGTCCGGGAGGGTGGCTTTATTGTGAAATCAATGAACGTTTCGGAGCGGAAATCCTGCATTTGCTACGCGATTGGGGGTATGTGGAGGCCGAGTTGCGGAACGATATGTTTGGGAAACCTCGTATGATTCGGGCGCGTCGTCCTGAGTGAAAGGAGTGAGAATCGTTGGAAAAGATGGAAATCGAAGAGAATAACGATCGTATTTGTCGTACGAAAACCCCGGAACAGGCGCTGCGTCTGTTGATGAACCGTTGTGCGAAAGCCGAGTTGTCGATCAACGATGCCCGGCGCTCGTTGTTTCGATGGGGGGTGGAGCCGGAAGCTCAACAGAAGGTGATCGATACTCTGTTGGCGCAACGCTTTATCGACGAAGCTCGTTTTGCAGCGGCTTATGTGCGGGAAAAGGCTCGGTTGAATCGTTGGGGGGTGCATAAGATCCGTACCGGTTTGCGGGCCAAGCGAATTCCGGAGGAGACGATTGCCGAGGCCTTGCAGCAGCTCGAAGAGCTGGATATGGCCGGCAACCTGGAAGCGATTCTGCGCCGAAAGCTGCGGACAACCCGGGCCAAAACCGTTTATGAGTTGCGGGGCAAGCTGTTGCGATACGGGACGTCGCAGGGATTCGAGTATGAGGCGGTCAGCGATTGTGTGGATCGGCTGGTGACGGAACGACCGGAAGAGGATGAGTAGAGCTTTGAATGACATCCACGTATCGTTGATGAATCAGCATGTTTTGACCTCTAAATGTCGAAGGCCCGGATACTGATCCGGGCCTTCGCTGTATAATAAGCAATCATGCCTTTAAAATTCCGAGGTAAAGTGGAACCGGATGTCCGGGAATTTTTCGATGGCTAACGACAGGGCATATGAGGTGTCGGCCAGAAAAACTTCCCGCCCCCGTTTGTCAAGCGCCATACTGTTGAATTTTCGTTTGCGGAAATCCTCCAGTTGTTCCCGGTTGTCGGATTCAATCCAGCAGGCTTTGTAGATTTGGATCGGTTCGTAGCGGCATTTGGCGCCGTATTCGTGTTCCAGGCGGTATTGGATCACTTCGAACTGCAGGGCACCCACCGTTCCGATAATCTTACGGCCGTTCATTTTATGGATAAACAACTGTGCTACCCCTTCGTCCATCAACTGGTCGATTCCTTTGGCCAGTTGTTTGAACTTCATGGGATCGGCATTTTCGATGTATCGGAACAACTCGGGTGAGAAACTCGGGATTCCCACGAAACGCAATTTTTCCCCTTCGGTGAAAGTGTCGCCGATTTTGAAGGTTCCGGTATCGTGCAACCCCACGATGTCGCCCGGATAGGCTTCGTCGATGACCGATTTCTTTTCGGCCATGAAGGCTGTGGGGGAGGAGAACTTCATCTGTTTGCCCGAGGGAACGTGCAGGTAGTTTTTGTTGCGTTCGAAAACCCCCGAACAGATTTTCAGGAAGGCGATACGGTCCCGATGGTTGGGGTCCATGTTGGCGTGAATCTTAAAGATGAAGCCGGAAAGTTTCGGCTCCTGAGGGTTGATTTCACGTTGTTCGGTTTTGGACGGGCGGGGTGACGGGGCGATCTGAATGAAACAGTCGAGCAGTTCGCGAACCCCGAAGTTGTTGAGGGCGCTGCCGAAAAAGACCGGAGCCACCTCACCCTTGAGGTAGGTGTCCAGTTCGAACGGTGGGTAAACTCCTTCGACCAGTTCCAAATCGTCGCGCAGACGCTGTGTGAAAGGAGCGATATAGTCGTTGATGCGCGGGTCGTCCAGCTTGATGTCGATGGTCTCGGATGCCGTTTGCCGGTCGTCGGACAGGAACAGCGACAACGAATCCTGATACAGGTTGTAAACGCCTTTGAAGGTGGGCCCATTGCTGATGGGCCAGGCCAGCGGGCGTACCTTGATTTTCAGCTCGGCTTCGATTTCGTCCAACAGATCGAACGGGTCTTTGCCCGGCCGGTCGAGTTTGTTGATGAAGACCATTACCGGCGTATTGCGCATCCGGCAGACTTCCATCAGTTTCCGGGTCTGGGTTTCCACCCCTTTAGCGCCGTCGATCACGATGATGACGCTGTCTACGGCCGTCAGGGTCCGGTAGGTGTCTTCGGCGAAATCTTCGTGACCGGGAGTATCCAGGATGTTGATTTTGAGTCCCTTGTATTCAAATCCCATCACCGAGGTCGCTACCGAGATTCCTCTCTGGCGTTCGATTTCCATGAAGTCGGACGTCGCCCCCTTTTTGATCTTATTGGATTTGACGGCTCCTGCCACATGGATAGCCCCTCCGAATAACAACAGTTTTTCGGTCAGGGTGGTCTTCCCGGCATCGGGGTGGCTGATGATGGCGAATGTGCGTCGCCGCGCTATCTCTTGGTTCAGTTCCATACATTAGAGGTTCCCGCCATTTTGGGGCGGATAGTCAATCGAGTAGTGCAGACCGATGCTTTGGTGACGGGCTTCGGCCTGTTTGATGATGAGGTAACCCACGGCGATCATGTTGCGCAACTCGCACAGATGCTGGCTGAGGGTCGATTTGAGGTAGAGTTCTTCGGTCTCCTTGTAGATGATTTCCAGACGGCGTTTGGCTCTTTCGAGGCGCAGATTCGAACGGACGATGCCCACATAGTTGCTCATGATTTGTTGCATCTCCTTGTAGTTCTGCGTGATGAGGGCCATTTCTTCGGGAATCGTCGTGCCTTCATAATCCCAGTCGGGAATTCCCCGCTGCAGCTCGATCTCTGCGATGCGGCTGCCGCTGTGACGGGCGGCGGCGTCGGCATAGACGGCCGCTTCGATCAGAGAGTTGGATGCCAGACGGTTGCCGCCGTGCAGCCCTGTGCAGGATGTCTCGCCGAGGGCATAGAGATGGCGGATGGATGATTCTCCGTTCAGGTCGACTTTCACCCCGCCGCAGCAGTAGTGGGCGGCCGGTACGACCGGAATCATCTCCTTGGTCAGGTCGATGTCTTCGCTCAGGCACTTCTTGTAAATATTGGGGAAGTGGGCGATCACCTCCTGCGGGTTTTTGTGGGTGATGTCCAGGTATACGAACTCTTCCCCGGAGATTTTCAGTTCGTGGTCGATCCCTCGGGCCACTACGTCGCGCGGAGCCAGCGACCCCATGGGGTGGTATTTCTGCATGAATTCCTGGCCGTTCTGCAAACGCAGAATGGCGCCGAAACCACGCATGGCTTCACTGATCAGGAACGAAGGCCGTTCGCCGGGTTTGTAGAACGAAGTCGGGTGGAACTGGATGAATTCCATGCCTGAAACCACACCTTTGGCGCGATGCACCATGGCGATGCCGTCTCCGGTAGCCACCGAAGGGTTGGTGGTGGTGTGGTAAATATTGCCCACCCCGCCGGTACACAGGACCGTTACCTTCGACAAAATGGTGTAGATTTCATGTTTTTTGAGGTTCAGTACATAGGCCCCGAAACAGGTGATGTCGGGGGTGTTTTTCTTGACCAGTTTGCCCAGATGGTGTTGGGTGAGAATATCCACGGCGAAATGGTGTTCCAGCACTTCGATGTTGCGGTGGCGTTTGACCTGCCGGATCAGTTTGCGTTCGATTTCGTGGCCCGTGATATCCTGAAAATGCAAAATACGGTGTTCGCTGTGTCCCCCTTCGCGAGCCAGGTCATAGCGCCCTGTAGCGTCTTTGTCGAACTTGACGCCCCAGCCGATCAGTTGTTTGATCAGTTCCGGTGCCCGGGTTACGACCTGTTCCACCGCAGCCCGGTCGCAGATACCTGCTCCGCAGACCAGCGTATCGTGGATGTGTTTTTCGAAAGTGTCCGGATCGTAGGTCACCGAGCAAATCCCTCCTTGAGCAAAGTCGGTATTGCACTCTGCAATATCGCCTTTGGTGACGATGACCACCTTCCCCAGTTCGGCCACCTTGAGGGCGTAACTGAGTCCGGCGATCCCGCTGCCCACTACCAAAAAGTCGGTTTCGATGTTCATCAGAGTATCAGCTTTTGAAATTCCTGGGCTGTGCCCGCAAAAACGTTACGGTCGACCTGTCCCCGGATGCCCTGAATGCGGTGGGATTCGGTATGTTGCCAAAGGGTCCAAGGCATTTCCGGTGCGGTTCCCCGGTAGTCGGCGATCCAGAGGATATATTCTCCGGGACCGAAGTCGTTTTTGAGATATGTGTTGTAAAAACTTGTCGAACAGTAAATGATCGGGTTGGTGCCGTAGTAGCGTTTGATTTCGTTACAGAACGCCTTGGCTTCGCGCACCGAACGTTTGGGATCTTTCATGAAACGGTGCCACTCGATGTCCAACACCGGAATGATGTTGCCCGGTTTGAGCTTGGCCGTTTTGATGAAGTTTCGGGCCTGCTCTTTTCCCGAGGTCCGATGCCCGAAGAAATGGTAAGCTCCCCAAGTGATACCGGCCTCTTCCAGTTCGCGGCGGTGACGGTCGTAGGTCGGATCGATGATGAGCGTTCCTTCGGTCGCTTTGATGAAGACAAAATAAGGCTTTTCATGTTGGACCACTTCCAGCCAGTTGACGTCTTTCTGGTGACGGGAGACGTCCAATCCCCACACATCGAAATCGCTCGGGTGTTTTTTGCCGCAGGATACCAATAGCAATAAAAGCGCAATCCACATCCACCCGGCGAGGGGTTTTCTATTCATTTCCGAGTTTTGAAAATGCAAAGTTACAAAAACCGTTTCGTTTTTTGTATGCACGAAAGAAGCGTTTTCTGCAAAATATTTATATTTGCGATTCATCAATTCGGAAAAGGCATGAGAAAAGTATGGGTATGCACGTGGATGCTCAGCCTCCTGGTCTTGGGGAAAGGATATGCGGTGGGGGAAAAGACCTCAGAAAATATGCCGCCGCTGGACTCGATGGCGTTTGATATGAAGGAGGTGGTGGTCACGGCGACCCGAACTCCGTTGATGTTGAAGGATGTGCCGGTGCTTACTCGGGTGATCAGTGCCCGGGAGATGGAAAAACGAGGAGTCGTCACCATTCAACAGGCGTTGGAAAATGAGTTGGCCGGGGTGGAATTCCATCAGGCCGGTTATGGAACCTCGCTCTCATTTCAGGGGCTCGATGCCCGATATGTGTTGTTTCTGGTGGATGGGGAACGGATGGCGGGAGAAACTTACGGCAATATCGATTATGCCCGTATACCGATGCAGAACATCGACCGGATTGAAATCGTGCGGGGAGCCTCTTCGGTGTTGTACGGTTCGAATGCCATGGGAGCGGTGGTGAACATCATCACGAAAATGCCGCAACGTAAATTCGAGATCAAAGCGTCGGCCCGTTACGGGACCCCGTTTCAGAATAACTCCGGAGAGACGTTGGGAAGTACCGAAACCAATCTTCCGACTCAGCGCGATATCGATTTTTATCGCAAACGGCTCGATCTGCCCAACCTGAAGGGCGATCTGTCGGCGGGTTTCAATCTGGGGAAATTCAAATCGTTGACAACGGTGTCGTATCGGACGGTGGATGCCTATAAACTGGTCGGTACCGAAGATGAGGTGCGTCATTACAAGGCGGGCGCTTTGCAGAAAATGACCCCGAAAATGATTCCGGTCACCACTCCGGGCGGTCAGGTGGTCGGTATGCGTCCCGAGATGGATCCGACGACCGGAATGCCGGTATTCGTGCAGGGAGGAACGAACCTGAACGATACGACGATTGTGGTTGCGCCCGACCAGCGGGGGTTGAGCGTCAGCGGTTGGCGCGATATCAACGTGGGACAGCGTTTCGATTATGTGCTCTCCGATCAGTTCCGTTTCGAACTTTCGGGCAACTACTTCAATAAACGTCGTTACGATTTCAATGGCAGTCTGTTGGACGACAATCCGTTGTCGAACAATACCAAACCCTGGACTTTCGAATCATACGAAGGTTACAACGTCAAGGCGTTGATGGAACATTCGCCCAACGAGAATAATAAGATTTATCTTTCCTTTATTCGGGATGAATACTACCGGCGGTTGGATAGTCTCAATGGCGTGACGGTGCCCAAACAGAATCATGTATTCAATACGCCGCGTCTGTTGTGGACGCTC
>Ga0192261_1114_pt1 | contig 15825 bp, 15 predicted proteins | sample Koala_Koa23_G3_FD_131283 | JGI IMG/M metagenome (GOLD analysis project Ga0192261, IMG submission 131283) | Enriched cells from koala feces incubated with labeled cellulose particles, San Francisco Zoo, California, United States - Koala_Koa2-3_G3 ... | reverse complement strand
TACCGCCTCCGAGATACCGGCTTCGATATTGACGGCCGTCATCGGCGCGCCGTTCTTTATCGTCCTGCTGCGAAAGACGGGGGGAATAAGGGCATGAAGAGGGACGGCGCCTCCGAATGCTTGCGCGGCGGGGAGGTTTTGGATATCGGCAGCAAACGCGGAGGAAATTCCGCGCAGGCGGCCAACAGCACCGCGCAGTTTGAGATGCGCGGCGGCTGTTTCAGCTACTCCGAGGGAGAGGAAAACCTCTGCGACATAAATTTCAGCGTCAGTGAGCCGGACATCCTCTGTATCCTCGGAGCCAACGGCGCGGGAAAGACTACGCTCATGAAGTGCATGCTGGGACTGCGTCCGTGGAGCGCGGGGGCTTCGTATCTCGACGGCGTCGATATAAAAAAGCTGCGGCCGAAGGAGTTCTGGCGCCGTGTCGGATATGTGCCGCAGGCGAAGCTATCCTCCGTTGTCTACACCGTGCGCGAGATGGTGCTGCTGGGGCGCAGCGCGCACATGAACGAGCTTTCGATGCCGAAGGAGCGCGACGAGCGCGCCGCGGACGAGGCGCTTGCGCTGGTGGGCATCGCGCACCTGCGGGATAAGCTGTGCAGCAAAATAAGCGGCGGCGAATATCAGATGGCGCTCATCGCGCGCGCCCTTGCCGCGGAGCCCTCGCTTCTGGTGCTAGACGAGCCGGAGTCGAATCTGGACTTTAAGAACCAGCGGCGGGTGCTTTCGACGATCTCGACGCTCTGCAAAGAGCGCGGTATCGCGGCGGTGATAAACACCCACTACCCGGAACACGCGATGGATATATCGCAGCGCGCGCTGCTGCTGATGCCGGACAAAAGCGCGGTCTTCGGCGGCACGGTAAACGTGCTAACGGAGGAAAACCTCAGGCGCGCCTTTGAGATACCGGTACACATACACCGCTTCAAGGTGGGGAAGCGCGATTACGCGAGCATCCTGCCCCTGGGCGAGAGTGAGATAAAACAGACGGAGAGGCTGATAGAGATGGAGACGAGAATAGCGCAGATCGGAATAATCGTGGAGGACCCCGCGGCGGCGGAAAACATCAACCGGCTGCTGCACGAATACAGCGACTGTATCATCGGCCGCATGGGAATGCCGTACAGGGAACGCAACATATCGATCATCAGCGTGATAATCGACGCGCCGAACGAAAAAATAAGCGCCCTCTCGGGAAAACTCGGCATGTTCCCCGGAGTGAGCGCGAAGACGGTATATTCAAAAATCTAGGAAAATCATCGGCCAATAATGTTTATCCTGCCGTCCGTCGTTGGATCGGCCTGCCGCCGCAGCACTTTATCCAGGTAATCGTCGAAGCAGGCGAGCGCCGGTTTCCCGATAGGGGCGGACGAGAGCGCGTCCCAGTATTTCGCGGTATAGTCGAGAGTCGTGACGGAATATATTTTGCCGTCCTCAAGCGGCACCCAGCCCCGCGAGGAATCTACCATGATGTTTTTTACGCGGCGGCCGTCAGCGATCATACGGCGGCTCTCCACGACGGCGGCCGGTTTGCCGAGGTCGATGTCGAAGCGCAGCCCCGCGACCTGTAAGAACTCTCCCGCCGACATGCGGCGCGCCGGGTCATAATCGTCGTTCTTTCCCTTGAGCGCGGAGGCTGCCGCCTCCAGCTGCCTTCTGATCTCCGCGCCGCTCGCGAGCAGCCGCACCGGAACGCTGTCAAATGGCATCAGATCAAGCATGTCGCCCGCCGTGAACGGCCCCGGAGGTACTATGCGGCCGATGCGCAGCGCGCCGCCGTTTATCAGGCCGATGCGCGCCTGTCCGTTCCAGCGCAGAGCCTCGGCGGCGAGATCGCCGAGCGCGTTTTCTCTTCCGCGCATCGACTCCTTGCGCCCGTCGACGCTTTTAGCCAGGACCATCGTTGGGTTGGCGATATTGAGTGTCGCCGCGAGCTTTTTCTGTGCCTCGAGGCCGAGCGCCTCGCTCTTTTCCTCCGCCGCCGTGCCGGGCAGCACCGGCATCAGCCGCCATGACGACTTTTCGGCGACGAGCGCCCCGTCGTCCACGGTAACGTCAAACCTGCCCGCATAGCGTCCGTCGAGCCCGGCCTGTCCGATAAGCGTCTGCGAGCCCTGAGGGTTCGTCACTAAAAGCCTCTCCTTTATGGCGTCGTGCGAATGGCCGCCGACGATCACGTCGATCCCAGGCACCGAGGCCGCTAGCCTTTTGTCCAAGTCAAGGCCGATGTGATTCAGCGCCACCACCGCGTCGACGCCCTGTGCGCGGAGTTCGCGCACGCACTCCGCCGCTTTTTTGAAGATATCCTTTTCGATATCGAAGCCGCTGGGATCGGAGATGATCGCCTTGAGGTCCGGCGTTACGAGGCCGAATACCCCGACGCTCACGCCGCCCTTTTTGATGATCTTTATCTTTGGATAATAGCTGTCAATCTCTGGCTCGCTAAAGATGATATTCGAGGCGAGGACGGGAATTTTGAGCTCCGGTCCTAACTTCGCCAGCGTCCGGACGCCGCCGTCGAAGTCGTGGTTGCCGAGTACCCCCGCGTCGAATCCTAGCGCCGCCAGCGAGCCATATTCGGCATGGTCGTTTTGCAGGCTGCCCTTTCTCCCGAGCATGATGTCGCCGCCCTCAAAGAGAAATATTGGGGATTGGGAGGTCTCTTTGAGAGCCGCTCTTTCATCGTCCACGAGCCGCAGCGCGCGGGAGAGGCCGCCGACGGCCTCCGCCTTGACGGCTCCCGCGGGCAGCCCCGCCTCCGCCGCCTCATAATAGGGCAGGATATAGCTGTGGGGGTCGTTTATCATCAGGATGTGGAAGCTCTTTTCCTCCGCCGCAGCAGACAGGGCGACCGTGAGCAGGAGCAATAGGGCAAGCAAAGATTTCTTCAATCGTTTATAATCCATCGTATCTCCTCCAAATTTTCTCCCGCGGCGTGAAGTCTTGCCGGGCGCCGCTATTATATTTTATGTAAATACCGCGCCGCTTACAAGATACGGTTGACTAGAGTAAACTCTAACCGATATACTAGCCAGCATGTTTAGAATGATACCGTTGATCCTGTTTATATATGTCTGGCTCCGCCTCGTTCTGCCGCTTCCGCTCAGCGTTTCCGCTAAGGCGGCGCTTGCGGCGGTACTCTGCGCCGCGTCGCTCAAGCAGCAGTTCTTTGCCGCTGCCGGCGGCAACTTCTTTTCTCCGGAGCTGCCCCGGTGGCTCATCGAGCTTTACGGCGCCGCCTTCGGCGCGCTCTTTCTGCTCTTTATCTTTACGCTGCTGAAAGATCTCCTGCTGATAGTTCTCGCCGCGGCGAGACTATTATCTCCCTCGGTGCCGCATATCTTCCTCACGGTTGGAATGGCCCTGATATTTGCCGCCGCCGCTGTTTCTGTCTCGGTCTACGGCACATACGAGGCGCAGAAGCTGCCGCGGATACATGAGATGGAGGTATCTCTGCCTAAGCTACCGCCGGAGTTCAGCGGCTTCAAGGTCGTGCTGCTCAGCGACATACACATAAGCGCCTCACGCCGCGCCGATTATGCCGAGGAGCTTGTGGAAAGAGTCAACGCTATCTCGCCGGATTTGATCATTATAACGGGAGACTTCATAGACGGCGTGGTCAGCGAAAGGAGCGCCGATATCGCGCCGCTCGCGGGGCTGTCCGCGCCATACGGCGTCTACGGTGTACTGGGGAACCATGAATATTACTTCAATGCCGGTGAATGGAAGGATTTTATCGAAGGCTCACTGGGGATAAAGATACTTCTCAACGAGCACAGCCTGATAGAACGCGGCGGCAAAAATGTTGCCGTCGCGGGAGTAGCAGACCTCGCGGCGCTGCGCTTTGCGAACGCCGAGGCGCCCGATGTGAAAAAGGCTCTTGCCGGTGTGGCCGCCGGGATACCCAAGATAATTCTTGATCACCAGCCGGGCGCGGCGAAGAGAAACGCGGCGGCGGGTGCCGACCTTCAGCTCTCCGGCCATACCCACGGCGGCATGGTTCCGGGCCTCTCGCAGCTCGTGAAAAAGTTCAACGGCGGCTATGTCAACGGCTGGTATGAAGTAGACGGTATGAAGCTCTACGTCTCGCCTGGCACGGGAATCTGGAACGGCTTTCTGATGCGTTTGGGGGTGCCGTCGGAGATAACGGTGATGAATCTATCTCCTTCCGGCTAAGATACCTTTTGAGAAATGTCCATAATCATAAGATGGCGGGGAATGGCATGGTGAAACTTAACGAGGCGGATATTGAGCTCCTGAAAATGGCGCGCGAGGCGATAACGGCAAACTATGACCGCGGCGGATACCGCCATACCGTCGGTGCGGCGGTACGCTGCCATAATGGTAAGATATATGCCGGCGTCAACGTTTATTCTCTGCACGGCGCCTGCGCGGAACAGGTGGCTATCGGCACGGCGATAACCGCTGGTGAACGCCTGTTTGAGACGATCGTCGCGGTGCGCGGCGAACGCGGTGAAGAGATAATCCCACCCTGCGGCAACTGCCGTCAGATACTTTCGGACTACATGCCCGAGTGTCAGGTCATCCTGATGGGAGAAGCCGCTCCGTTCAAAATAGGCGCGAAGGAGCTGCTCCCGTACGCGGCGCACGTGGAATACTGACATACGCGGCTCGTGTGAACAAGCTTGAGCGGCGGAGATAAGTCTGACGCGCGTAACGTTGAGTGCGGCTCTTCTGATTAATTACCCAGGACGGCCATTCTGAGGGCTTCTATGAGAAAGTTTGCGTACTTTGGCAGGTAGCGGTCTCTTCTTTTCACGATATAGTATGTGATGTAAAATTTCATATCCCCCACAAGATAATAACGCACGGGTTTTGTATAGGCGAAATTCTTTGTATAACTGAGGATATTGAAGGCGATGCCGAGAGATTCGGCGGCCATCTGCGACGCCGTTTCCAGGTTTTCGATTACCAGAGTTTTTCCCGGGTGCGCTCCGGAATATTCCAGCGCCATGTCGGTGTACATCCTTGAACTTTGGGTCGGGTGCTGGAGGATGAACCGCTCCCCATCAAACAGTTTCAGATCAAGCCACTCCAAGGTCTCCCCCTCGATGCGCACTCCGGATGAAGCAAGTGGGTGTGTCGGAGAGAGCACTCCAACCAGCCGGTCATTATATAATTCCTGATACTCAAGCGCGCCGTTCTTCACCGTTCTGTTAATTATTATGAAATCCAGCTCGCCGCTTATGAGCCTCTCGAAGAGGTCCTTACTGGTACTCTCCAGAATTTTTACATCGACGTTTGGGTAGCGATCCGAAATAGCCTTCAAAGCCATGGGAACTATGTAGGTAGTCCTTCTTGGGTGCAGGCCAAAATATACCTTACCGGTTACGTCGTTTCTCAAGTCGCTGATCTTGGCGTCCAGTTCCTGTTTATATCCGGTTATCAGGCGGGCGTAGGAGATATAGAGCTCTCCCGCGGCGGTGGGGACAAACTGTTTTCCCACTCTGTGAAAGAGGGCTGTTCCCGCACGTTTTTCAAGATTGCTGAGGAATATGCTCAGCGCGGGAGGAGAGATGTTCAATTCCTCCGAGGCGGTTCTGATATTGCCGTAACGCGCGATGGCCAGTAAATATTCCTCTTCCCGAACGTTCATGCTGAAAGCCTCCGAAAAATCTTATGTTAAATTTCATTTAATATTATCATAAATTTATTAAACTTGACGTAATATAAGTAAATTTTTATAGTTTTATCGTGTACAAGCGGACACCGCGATTCGGTTTCATCTATTTAAGTTTTTTAACCCCTCCGAGATGTCCTAAAGTCGAAAAAAATATTTTAGGGAGTGATTTTTGTAATGAGTGTGGGCAAAAAAAGATTCAACCTTGAGGAGATAAAGATACCTCATACCTATGTCATTATCTTTTCCATGATAATAATTGCGGCGATAATGACATACCTGATTCCTGCCGGAGAATATGCCAGAATCAAAAATTCCTTGGGAATCACGGTAGTAGACCCTTCATCCTTTCACTATGTAGAGCAGAATCCCACGGGGATAATGGGAGTATTCAGCGCCGTTCCGGAGGGGTTGAAATCGACCGCGACGCTGGTTTTTTTCCTCTTTATAATCGGCGGTGTATTTCAGATAATCAACTGCACTGGGACGATAAACATTTTAGTCAATAAACTGAGCCGCACCTTTGCCGGCAAAGAAGAGTTTATCATCCCGGTATTTCTCTTCACCTTCTCTCTCGGCGGAGCGCTTATGGGAATGTCGAATGAGGTGCTAGCCTTTGTTCCGATCGGAATAATGCTGGCGCGGAAATCGGGCTTTGATGCGGCGGTTGGAACCGCGATGGTCACCATGGGGGCCCTTGCCGGCTTCAGCGCCGGTACGATGAATCCCTTCAATGTCGGCGTCGCCCAGGAGATAGCGGAACTCCCGCTCTATTCCGGCATCGGCCTGCGGATCGTGCTTCATCTGACGTTCCTTGTTATCGGCAGCATATACCTGATGCGCTATGCGAAACGGGTAAAGGCGGACCCGTCAAAAAGCATCGTCGCGGACCTTGAGAAAGAGGAAAAAACCATATCGATAGCCAACTCCGAGGCGCTGGGCACGGAGGGCGGCACAAGACATATCCTTGTGCTTCTTACCTTTGTCGCCGGTCTTGGATATATACTTTACGGGGTATTCAGGTACGAGTGGGGCGTTATGGAAATGCAGCCGATATTTATGGCGATAGGCATTATCGGCGGAATGCTCGGCGGTTTGTCCCCGAACAAGATCGCTTCGGAGTTTCTTGTCGGTGCTAAAACTCTCGCCTTCGGCGCCCTCGTGATAGGCTTTGCGCGCGGGATACTTGTCGTCATGCAGCATGGAATGATCCTCGATACGATCGTCCACAGCCTTTCACTTGTGCTGCAGGCGCTCCCGTCAAGCCTTACCGCGCTGGGAATGTTCGTGGTGCATATTATCCTGAACTTCTTTATCCCCTCCGGCAGCGGACAGGCGGCCGCCACGATGCCGCTCTTCATTCCGCTGGCCGATGTAACGGGAATCTCGCGGCAGGTTACGGTGCTCGCCTTCCAGCTTGGGGACGGGATATCCAATGGGATAAATCCTACCTCCTCGAACATGAACTCTTTCCTGGGGCTTGCGAAAATCACCTATCCGCAGTGGATAAAGTTCGCCGGACCGCTTATTCTTATGTGGGAACTTACCGGCGCGGTATTTATAGTGATTGCGGGGATGATGAATTATGGACCGTTCTAATGTCGGCTGTGAAATGAAAAAAAAGCTGTCGTTAATGGTGGACTCTCTGGCCGGCGCGGCCTGCGCTATGTCGGACGATATCTTCGACAATCCCGAGACGGGGCTTGCGGAATATCATGCGTGCGGGCTGCTGACCTCATATTTGGAGAGTGCCGGTTTTGCGGTTGAAAAAGGGATTTATGGGCTTGATACTGCTTTTCGCACCGTCTACGAATGTGGCGCGGGCGGTCCGTCAATAGGCCTGCTGTGCGAGTACGACGCTATAGAGGGGCTCGGACACGGCTGCGGCCACCATATTCAGGGTCCGGCTATTGTGGCGGCGGCAGCGGCTCTTAAAGCGGTGTTTGACGGCTGTCCTTATAAGCTGGTCGTATACGGGACGCCGGCAGAGGAGACCGTAGGAGGAAAAATCCTTATGCTTGAAAAGGGAGCGTTCCGTGATATAGATGTCGCGCTGATGACGCACGCCTCCCCGACCTCGACTGTGGATGTCAAATCGATGGCCATGCAGTCGTACGAAGTAACGTTCCACGGTAAATCGGCTCACGCGGCGATGAATCCCGAGATGGGGCGCAGCGCGCTGGACGCGCTGCTGCTGGCCTGCAGCGGAGTGGAGTTTATGCGGGAACACGTTCGCGACGAGGCGCGCATGCACTATACAATAGTTTCCGCTGGCGGTCCGAGCAACGTGGTCCCCGCGGAGGCGGAGGGTGAGTTCGGCATTCGCTCATACGATACGGAGTATGTCATGTCGATGGCGGAGCGGCTGAAAAATATCTTCAAAGGCGCGGCCCTGATGGCGGATGTCAGCTATGAGATTCGCGAGGGGACATTTTTCAAAGCGAAGATACCGTTGCTATCGCTGAACGATCTGATCATGGAGAACGCAGTGGCCGTTGGTATGCCTACGATAAGGCCGCCGAGAGAGAAGACGGGCTCCACTGACTTTGGAAACGTTATGTATGAAATACCCGGTTCGTGTATAAGATCAGCTTTTGTCCCGGAGGGGACTCCCGCCCATTCGCAGGACTACCTAGATGCCGGCAAGTCGCAGGCGGCGCACGACGCGCTGGCCAACGCGGCGAAGGTGCTGGCGCTGACGGCCTATGACCTGATAAGCGATCCCGCGAAGATGGCCAAGGTCAGGGATGAATTTAACGCGAAAAGATTCGGTAAGCAAACAGTTTAAATAATAAAGTTACCGGCGACTGCGTGTGCGGGCGCCGGTAACTTTGTCGTCCCGCTCATTTTAGACGAGAACCGCGGCGTACGGCGCAAACATGAACTACGAAAGCTTAGTGCCCCGCGGATGATATTCCTTATCTTTCCAGTACCACCATTTTAGCTTTTCCGGATCGCGCTCTTTGTTCTCGGCATAATAGACGGCGAGCCGGAAGACATAGAGTACGCAGGAATCGTCGCGGAAGCCCTTAAAGAGGCAGTCCCGCTCAAAGAGCGCCTCCGGCTCCTTGCCTATCAGCTCTTCGATAGAGCTGATGCCGATGTTCATAAGATGACGCTCCATATTCTCCCCGATGCCGGGAATTTTTCTTAGATTGCTTTTCATTGTTTTTACGGCTCCTGTTTGTCCGGCCGGTTGGGTCTTCTTTTGATTCGCAGCAGCCTGATGAGATCGGGAAAAAGGGACTCATCCGCCGGTTCAAACATCATCCATTTCCCGTCGTGATAGGTTTTAGCGCCGTCATATATCTCCCGCGTCTTTTGGGAGAAAGTCTCCCTCTCAGACTCGAACTTCGCTCTCTCCGTCCGGCCGAATATCACCATGAAGCCGATGGCCTTTTCTTTCGCGTATAGCGAGCAGAGGGTCTTTCCTCCGCGGCGGTATTTATATTCATAGAACCACAGCCGGCCGCCGCCGTTCCAGCTCCCGGTCATGTCGTAACTGGCCTCTATCATGGAACGGAGCCCTTTCCATACCGCGAAGAGCCCTTCGCCGACGAGGGCGCTCATCTCTTCATCAGAGGGGATTTTTTCAAACATTGGCCACCGCCTTCTCTCCGCGGGGACTCCCGCGGGTGAGTTTTTATACATTATCATTGTACCATGACAGGGGTATGGAGTCGTAAGCGCCCGTCGCCGCAAAAGTAGTGAAATAATCCGCAGGATATGGATATATAGCTGACAAAACAACCGGCCATAGTGTAGAATAACAGGACAAAAAAATATTGTAACGGAATGCAGTCAGGGAATCCGGTGAGAATCCGGAACAACCCCGTTGCTGTAACTGGGACGAAAGCGCACCGTGCCACTGCCGAAGGCGGGAAGGCGCGCCGGTAGGATGATCAGGAGTCAGAATATCTGTTGTATCCGTATGAGTTGCAGCTTGCGAGGGCGAGTAGCAGCGTCTGCTTGGCGTATATGGCAGAGGCTCCGTCTTTGGGGCCTCTGCCTTTTTGTTTTTGTTTGTAAAAATTTAACAGAGGGAGTGTTTTTATGTATCATCTGTGGAGGAAAACAGCGGTTGTTTTCTTGTTTTCGTCATTGCTTGCCCTGCCGGCGTTCGCGGCGGAGAAGGCAGTCAGCGCCGACGTGGCTGAGGTCGCCGCGGTGGAGGTCACCGGTTCGCGCCTCGCGGAGTCGACGGCGGACGTACCGGCGCAGACCTATGTAATCACGCGCGAGGATATCGACAACAGCGCCGCGCGCGACGTCCAGGATGTGCTGTCGAAGGTGCCGGGCGTCAACGGGCTTTTGAACAGCGCTTCGATGGCGCAGTCAAAGGGAATAACGGTGAGAGGATTGAATTCGGAGGTCCTGTTGTTGGTTGACGGCATTCCATATATGGGTGCTGATTACGGCGTAGGCGCCGATCTTGGTTCTCCGTTTGACTTACGCAGCATAGCGCTCACCGATGTTGAAAGGATAGAGGTCGTGAAAGGCGCAGGTTCTGCGATCTATGGCTCCAACGCGGCCGGCGGCGTCATCAATATCATAACGCGCAAACCCTCTGATAAATCAAGCGGCAGTATAACTTTAGAGGGAGGCAATAAAGAATGGTTCCGCGGAAATGTGCGTGGAACGGTGGTGCTCAGTAATGACCTGAGAGTGAGCGCAGGCTACACGAGGACGCAGGAGGGGGAGACGAGGATCAGGCTCGCCGACCCTGCCAGCGGACTTTATGAGAACGCGCTTGATTACCGTGGAAATGATTATTACTTTGGCTTTACGAAGGGGGCATGGTCCTTCCTCGGCGAAGTAGGGGATTTCAAATCTTCCTGGAATTACACGGATACCCTTTACGGCGGCGGAACCTCTGAAAATAGGCAGGATAACAAATATCAGAGATTTACGCTGAACTACGCCGACGGTGTGAATATGGGACGCCTATATTATCACAAAAACGAGAGGACCATTTATGACACCTCCGGCGAGACGAATTATGACGGCAATACCTTTGGTGCCACATATAACAGGAAACAGGAGATCGGAAATCTTCCCTTTGTCTTCGGCATGGATTTCAGAAGGGAGAAAGCTGAATATTTCAACCATGATAATCCCTGGGGAAATAATCAGCCGTATGACAACACAAGAAATGAGTATGCTCCCTACATAGAGACATCCATACCCATCGGCTCCGCCGCTTTCGACATAGGGTTACGTTATGAGTATTGGGATCTGGATAACGGAGAGGACGCGCATGAGTTCCTGCCGCGTTTTTCGCTGAACTGGGCGAATAAGAACGGGCTTCTATACTATGCCACCGTCGGTCGTTATTTTTCAATGCCGAGTTTCTATCAGATGTTCTACTCGGACGCGTTCGGTTTTTGGCTGCCGAACCCCAATCTAAAACCTGAGAAGGGCTGGACATACGATATCGGCGTCAAGGATGATGCGGCAAAGAACCCATGGAGCTTCAATGTGTTCTATATGGATATGGAAGATAAAATCAATATGAACGACAGCTATACACAGTACATCAACGTCGACGAATACCGCGCCTGGGGCTTTGAGGGTCAGTACAAGTGGAATTTCCATGAGAACTGGTCATACACGCAGGGACTATCGTATCTGCACGCGGAAGAAAAGACGGGCAGTTCTGACTGGACGCGTTCGAATATGCCGCGCTGGGATATTTCCGGAATCCTGAATTTCAAGAAAGACCCGTGGAACGCCGAGCTGTCCGCTCATTACTACGGAGACCGCCAGCTTACAAGCTCGGGCTCTGCCGCCTACGACGACGAAGACATCTTCATCGTTAACGCCGCGGTGTCATGGAAGGTGGACCGCACTACCATTAAGCTCGCCTGCGTCAACCTCTTTGACAAAGAGTTCTATCTTAACAATAACGGCTACATCAACCCGGAGCGCAGATTCATCCTCTCCGCGACCTACGAGTTCTAACAGCCTCTGTCCTTAGAGGACAAGCGTTTCTTTCCGCCTGAGGGCCCCGGCCGGCACACCCGGGGTCCTTTTTATTGGAAACGGTCAATCGGCAATTCCCTATGCTGTATACTTATCTCAGAAAATATAGAGCTGAGAGGTAGACGAGCTATGAACATACTTGTGATAGACGGACAGGGCGGCGGCATCGGGCGGCAGATCGTGCAGTCGGTGAGGACGAAGATGCCGGAGGCCTCGGTGACGGCGGTGGGTACCAACAGCATCGCGGCGGCGGCGATGCTCAAGGCGGGGGCGAACCGGGCCGCGACGGGGGAAAATTCCGTCGTCGTCTGCTGCCGCGACGCGGACGTCATTATCGGCCCCGTCGCGATCGTGATCGCGGACTCGCTGCTCGGCGAGATCACGCCGGTGATGGCGGCCGCCGTCGCGCGCAGCGGCGCGAAGCGAATACTCGTTCCCGTCAACTGCTGCAACAACATCATCGCGGGCGTGCCGGACCTCTCCGTGGGCAGGCTTGTGGAATGTGTTATGGAAGAGCTGCAGAAGCTTTTCCCGCAGGGTAAATAAAAGACCGTCCGCGAAACGCCCATAGCGTCACGCGGACTGGTCTCTATCTTTTATCTTTGTACGGCGATACTGTCCACGACCCGGCGGACGTCGCCGAGACATCAGGTTCCGCGGGGATTTTTCTCGTGGCAGCGGCAGCCGCCCCGTTCAAGCTCCGCCGTGATCTTTTCCATGATCGTCGAGCGGCCGTTTTTTATATAGTCGTTCTCGATATCGCCTCTTGTAAACGAAAAACAGTGGCAGATTATCTCCTCCGCGCCGCGGTTTTCGGCCCTATCCGCAGTCAAGCTATTTCTCCTTAAAGTCTGCCGATCAGCGCCGCGTAAAATTTCGCGGCATCCGTTATCTTTTGCACTTCGCAGTTTTCGTCGCGCATGTGGGCCAGCTTGTATTCGCCGGGGCCGAAGCCGATCGTGGCGATCCCCATGCTCACGGGGGTGACGGCGTTGGTGCCGAAGTCCCAGAAGTCGTATCTCTCGGGGGCTTTGCCAAAGGTATCCGCATAGGCCGCGTTTGCCGCGAAAAAGAGCGGCGACTCTTCGTCCAGCTTCCAGGCCATGTGCAGAGGTTCATAGACCAGCGGCGCGCCCTTCCAGCTGGTGCGGCGCAGCGTGCCTGTTTCCCAGGAGGCGCGCTTGCCGCGGATGAGCTCCTCCATCTCCGCGCGCACCTTCTCCTCCGTTTCACCTAGCACGAGGCGGCGGTCGAGGTATATCTCCGCTTCGCTGGGCACCGCGTTCAGCGAGGCGGTGACGCAGCTGATGTCGGAGAGTACGATCGTGCCGTGGGGACTGCCCTCATCCGTGAGTTTTTTATTGAGGGCCTCTACGCGCCCGATGATTTCCGCCATCTCGTAGACGGCGTTTATGCCCTTTTCCGGCGCCGAGCCGTGCGCGGAGAGCCCGTGGGTCTTTATGCGCATCTGCGCCTTGCCCTTGTGGCCGAGCGTTATCACGTTGTCGGAGGGTTCGCAGATCACGACGAAGTCGGGGCGCAGCGAAAGCTCCCTGTACATCATTTTGATGTTCTCGCCGTCGCAGTATTCTTCGCAGACGGAGCCGCTCACACATATTCTTTTATCTTTGGTATGGCCCAGTTCGCGCGCGAGGGCCGCGCCGTATACCGAGGCGGCGAGGGCGGACTTCATGTCCACCGATCCGCGCCCGTAGAGCCGCCCGTCCTTTATCTCCGCGGCGAAGGGCGGGAGCAGCCACGCCTCCGCGTCGTTGACCTCGACGGTGTCCATGTGGGAGTCGAAATGTATCAGCCTCTTTCCGCCGCCGATGAAGCCGACGGCATTACCGGTCGAATCAATGAAGGCCTCGTCGTAGCCCAGCTCCCGCATCTTGGCGACGACCGCCTCCGCGACCGCGCCCTCATGGTCGGAATAGCTCTGCAGACGGACAAGCTGACGCGCAAATTCGATAAGCTCTTTTTCTAACCTCTCAGACAGTGACATGAACATCCCTCCGCTTGGCAGTGAAATCATCTCCTAAAAGTATATCAAAAAAGGGCCCGGCGCCCTTTCGCAGGCGCGGAACCCTTTAGGCAATTCCCTATTCGGTCTATCCGAGGATTATGCGCTCGTCGGCGAAGAAATCGGTGATCGCCTTCTTGATATATTTATCGACCATCTTCTGGGCGTCCTTCTGCAGATCGCAGCGGTGTTCCTCAAGATATCTCGCCGCGGCGTCCTGCTTATCTTCGGGAACGCCGGACATGTCGATGATACATTCGATACATTCCGTGTTGAACTCCGGCAGATCGACGCGCGCGATGGCCTCTTCCGCCTCGTGACGCCTGTTTATCGTCGTCTCGGTCACGGTGTTGGTTCCTTTGCCCATCGCCGTCATTTCCTGCGCGAAGTTCTGCGCGTCGGCCTCGTAGTCGAAGGCGAGAACTGAGGCGATACCGTTGCAGTCCTGCTGAACAACGACCCATATTTTTTCCTGCATGAAGAGCCCCCCTTATTTTGTGTTGTTATCATCCACAATTAATATACAACAAAAATAGAGTCCTGTGGATAGAAAAAATGGAGAAATGTAAAATTTTTTCTATGGTACGCATACCGGCGGTATCGCCGCGCCCTATTTTTCCATAAACCTTTTTATCTCCGCCGCCGATTCTTCGTCGAATTCGCGGTCCCGGAAATAGTACTTCATATCCTCCGCGGTTATCTCCCTTATGACTCTGCAGGGGTTGCCTACGGCCAGCGACATGGCGGGGACATCCTTTGTCACGACGCTGCCGGCCCCGATCACCGAGCCGCTGCCGATATGCACGCCCGGGAGGATGATCGCGCCGCCGCCGATCCACACATTGTCGCCGATTGTGACGCCGATCCCATATTCATAGAGGGAATTTCTCACCGCGGGATGCAGAGGATGCCCCGCCGTATAGATCGCGGCATTGGGCCCCATCAGGCAGTTATCGCCGATAACCACCTTCGCCACGTCGATTATCGTGCAGTTGTAGTTGGCGTAAAAATTCTTCCCCACCTCTATATGAAAGCCGTAATCGCAGAAAAAGGGCGGATTGATGACGGCGTTTTCCGATTTCCCGAGCAGCTCTTTCACTATCGCTTTGAGCTCGGCGAAGTCCGCCAGGTCCGTGTGATTCAGCCTATGTAAGAGCCTCCGGCAGGCCCGATATTCTTCAAGGACCTCGCGGTCCGCGATATAAGGCAGTTCCCTGTCTCTTCGTTCAATGTTGTTCATGACGCCGCGCCTCCGAATTTAGTGCTAAAATTTCACGCTCTTTCAGCGGGGGAATCTGCCGCCGCCCCGCTGGCGCTCAAGAGGTAATATACTTCGGAGAAAATTACGCGTCAACGGCGGCGAAATGATTTTTACAAAAGAAAAGGGCCGGAGGGTAACTGCCCGCCTCCGGCCCTGACGTTATCATTAAATTTTTATCTGCCGCACTTTTTCAGCAGCTTCGCCCAGCTCCCGTCGGCGTCGCGCTGAGCCGCCTCGACAAGGTCGAGCCGCTCGGCCCCTTTCTTGAAGAGGTGAGCGTAACGTCCCTGCGCGCGGAGGAAATCCTCAAGCCGGCGCGGGTTCTTTGGCTCGTAGGAGAGAGAATACTCTCCCTTCACAACCTCGTAGACGGGCCAGAATTTGCTGTCCACCGCCAGCTGGCATATCTCCATCTGGTTGGCGGGGTCTATCTTCCAGAAGAGCGGACAGGGCACCAGCACATTGACGAAGGCGGGGCCCGGCGTTTCGACGGCGCGCTTTACCTTCGCTATGAGATCGAAGGGGTTGTGCAGCGAGGTCTGCGCGACATAGGGGATGTCGTGGGCCGCGACGATCTCCGTGAGATCCTTCGCGCGCTGCAGCTTGCCGGGAACGGCGCTGCCGGCGGGCGAAGTGGTCGCGTTCGCGCTCTGCGGCGTCGCGCTCGAGCGCTGCGCGCCAGTGTTCATATAACCCTGGTTGTTATAGCAGATATATGTGAAGTCATGGCCGCGTTCGAGCGCCCCTGAGAGAGACTGGAGGCCAATATCATAGGTGCCGCCGTCGCCGCCGAAGGCGACGAACTTGATGTTTTTGTCGATCCTGCCCCTCTTGCGGAGCACCTTATAGGCCGCCTCGATGCCGGAAATGCCCGCCCCGGCGTTCTCAAAGGCGATGTGCATGAAGGGCATGCGC
>Ga0192261_1112_pt1 | contig 16398 bp, 14 predicted proteins | sample Koala_Koa23_G3_FD_131283 | JGI IMG/M metagenome (GOLD analysis project Ga0192261, IMG submission 131283) | Enriched cells from koala feces incubated with labeled cellulose particles, San Francisco Zoo, California, United States - Koala_Koa2-3_G3 ... | reverse complement strand
TGGTATCCAAGCGCTCGGCAGTGTCAAACTTATTGATTATAGTAGTCACAATATCGGCCTTACCACTTCCGATTAGCTCTACAAGGTGCCTGCCGCTTGTAGCCCTTGCTGGGTTCAGGCGGGTATGTGAGAAAGTAGCAGCAATCTGCCTATCAAGCTCTTTGCGGTCGGTGACAATGATTACCTTTGGGCTAGTGGATGCCATTTCCATAAGGATATACTTCGCCAACATAACCATGGTCAGGCTTTTTCCGCTTCCTTGTGTATGCCATACAACACCGCTCTGCCTATTTCCACTTTCAGTACGTTCATTGATGGTGGCAATGATCTCTTTAATGGCAAAGTATTGTTGATATCGGCATATTTTCTTGACATTTGCATCATAAATAACAAAATAGCGGATTAATTCCATTGCTCGACTTGGTGTCAGAAGGGCAACGATGTTCTTATCCTGTTCAGTTACCATTCGATCAGTAACGAATTTCTCAATTGCCTTATCCAAGAAAGTACTATCCTGTTCTTTCCAAACACTCCAGAATTTTTTAGGAGTAGCAGTGGTAGCATATTTTACATTGTTTTTATTGGTCGCCAACACAATTTGAGCGAACTTATAAAGCTGTGGGATATACTCATTTTGCTGATTGCGTATGTTCTGCTCAACAGCCTGCTCCATTGAAATATGCGGCGCTTTACACTCTATTACAGCAAAAGGAATACCATTTATAAACAGCACAATGTCAGGACGAGCATTATGCTGCTTGTCCTGGCTCTCTACAGCATATTCCTCTGTTACATGAAAGAGATTATTCTCTGGATGATCCCAGTCCACATATCGGAGATTAAAACTCAATAGCTTTCCATCACCTACTGTTTCTGGGTAACTCTTGCCCAACAACAGTGCATCGTAAATCTTTTCACTCGTGCGTACAAGCCCATCAATTAATGGCTCATTCAAGTCCTCGATAGCACGTTCAATGTTCGAGGCAGAAAACTCATTTTCTGCACCCGCATAAGCATAACGATTGAGGCGGCGCAGCTGTCCTCGTAAAATGTCTTTTAACAGAACATCATATTTGCTACCACGCTGTTTGATACAATCTTCCGGGGATATGTAGGTGTATCCCAAAGCTTGCAACAACTCTATCGCAGGCTTTTTGCTGATATTGTCTTCTAAGTATAAACCTTTGTCCATGTTTTCGCCTCCTCAAAGATCGTTACGCACTTACTCGCACTATGCCAGTCAGCAGAAGTTGCATAAGGGCTTTCTTCTTTAGCTTTTCCTGCTCTAAGTCTTTTTGCAGCAGCAAGATTTCGTTGTCAGAGGTAGAGAGCACTTCTACAATAGCAGACTGTTCATTAATATCTATAGGATAACTAACGTGAATTTTTTTTAAGTTACTATACTTCAAATTTCTCGTATCATCCACAAGTCCTTGTGAAAAGCGATAAAACAAGAACACTATCTCTTGTAGCTTAAACAGATACGCAAAGTATTTTGCATCCACTGAGTTTTTGGGTTTTAAGATTGTATAGGCTGGACTCACAATGCCCTCATAGTTCGAATAAGCTGATACGCCTTGCCACATACGCATAGTGTTATAACCAATATCGCCAGCACAGATTCTCAAATACTTAGATTTATCTTCACTCGAATTGTCTTTCAAGTCCAGCTCTGTACGGGGCACAACACCCTTTGTTCCCGTAATTGCAAGCAGCTGCAAATCCTCGCAGTTTTTTTCAATGCGTTCTGAAAACATAGCACCTAACTCTTGTGTAATCCACTCACCACTAAATCCCTTCAGCCGCTTCTTGCCAGTCAACAGCTGCTGCATCAGATATTTCTTCTGCCGTTGTTTCTCTGTGATTCGCTTTTCTTTCAGCTCAATAACCTTATCCTGTACGGCGAGGATTTCGACGATTTTTTGTTGCTCTTTTATTGGCAAAAAGCATATTGTCAACTCAAGCAAGGCTTGCTTCGATATATTTTTCATACTATTACTTGTTCCAGTTGCTAAGGATTGTATTGCGGTCTTATATCTAGCACTATTCAATAAATAATTTAGCCAGACAAAACTGCATCTATCTGGGATAGCATTTCTAGCTAGCCAAAGACGATCTGGTAAAAAAACATGTTGGCTACTTTGATTGACGTAGCCACATGCGCCGACTAATGCAGGTGTATTCATTCTGCTAATCATAATACACCCTTGCTCTACCGGACACTTGAGACGCTTTACATCACAATCAACAACGGGCTTCGCTTCCTCGAGCTTAACCTTTCCATTACTTATAGCGGACGTCTTTAGCACATAGTACCCTGTATCATTTCTAGCATTGGAATTTACGCTTACGCCAGCCTGTAAGTTGTTTATTACATCACTTAAAGCGCGCGTTGTCCAATTGTTAGGAATTATTCCTACACCTGTTTTTTTATATCCATCCGGAGTCTCGCCCCGACGAATTGTATCAAGCCGTTGTGTGATTTCATTTTTCATTTTTTCGCCTCACAAAAGTAAACTCAAACTCAGAGACCTCGATGTCAACAATCTGACCAGTTTTGAGCTTGTCTCTTGAAATAAGCAACTTACCTAGCCTCTCTTTCTCAGAAGTATACTCCACTTCATAAATAAAGCTTCTGAAAATATTGATTGTAGGGTTAATAAAATAGAGTTCATTTTTTATATAGACTATTCCAAGTATCGTCAATAATAAAACAAGAACTATAATGTCCACGATATCCACGAGGGAAAACCCTATCAGGGAAAGTATAAACAGTGAATAGTACGCAAGGTAATACTCTGCTGTCCTATTCTTTACCACATCTATTTTTATCTTTTTAGTTGCGACTTTGCGGTTGTTCTTCATCAACCAAAATAACGCAAGTGCTATTCCGGATATTAACGTCAATTCAGCAATTAAAAGCGGACCTGGATATAAGTCTGTCCACTCAATTTTACCTGCCCAAACATCCAAAAAAGGAGCAATGCTTTCGCGTACCCACATAATAAAAAGCATGGGCAGAAATGCAGACAGGTAAAGGATGATTTTTTTCATCATACTAAACCCCTTTGCTATAAATCACATCATCGGTAAATAGTCCCCTTAAATAGGCACAGCGAACAATATCAATGATTAAGTCTCGTACGCCTGCACTAAACACAATGCAATCTTGCTTGTTATATGTAATAGCTGCAAATTCCTCATATGCACCTAATCTCTGCTTAACAGTTTGAGGCTCAAGTGTGGAAAAATCAAGCACTCGTTTGTCTAAGGCGCGAGCCAGTTTCGTAGTTGCACCCTTCTTCCCCTGAACGCTGTTAAAAAAGTCATTAGGTTTGTCTATGAATCCCCACGCTTGAATATAGGCTTGGTTGCTCTGTACCGTCTTCTTTGATCGTTCATAATAGTTAAATATTTTTTCAAATTGGTTCTCCTGCAAGACATACACATCAGAGCCGACTATTGCAGCATCGATACACCCATTAAGCACAAAGACATCATCATGGCTTGCAGTAAAGGTATTAGCCGTGATACCAAACTTAACACTTTTTTTGTACCAAGCGTCAACTTTGCGATATTGAGCGAGTAAATAGACGGTTTGGATGTCCCGCTCAACTGCCTTTTCATAAGCCAAAACAATTAGGCTATAATCATCTGAAAAATTTTCTGGTGTAAGCACTGCACCAGCGCCATCGGCTTGACTCATAGCTGCAAGCATACTAGCCCAATAATCCAATGTAGATAATTCCACTTTTTCGATAGCGCCTTTTTCGTGATGAACACTATCATACTCCGTCACTCTCTTATCCCTAATAAATGTTTCGAAGTTATCGGCATATGCCTCACGAACCTCGGTATCAAGAGAGTTCGGGAATACTACAGCTTCAAACGATCCCTTATAGCCAATCTTTTTGAGCAGATATATACGCATAGTTGCATCTGCTGCCTTTATCGTTGCTGTGATTCTATCCAACTTTGTATCCTCCTTAAAGCCCCAGCTCGTCTAAATACTTCTGCATCTGTGCCTGCACATCTACAAGCTCGGCTTCTATATTGGTGATATTCGTCTTCACCTCATCAATATCCACCAATTCTTCTTCCTCGAATGTATCTACATACCTTGGGATATTTAAGTTGAAGTCATTATCCTTAATCTCATCATAGCTTGCAACATAGCTGTATTTATCTGTGTTTTCACGAGCATTGTAAACTTCAACAATCTTCTTGAGATCGCTATCGCGCAAAATATTCTGGTTTTTGCCTTTCTCATAGTTCCCATCGCCGGAAGCATCGATGAATAGAACGTCTCGGCGAGCGCGGTTTTTTCTAAAAACGAGAATACAAGCAGGGATACCTGTCCCATAAAACAGATTGGCAGGTAATCCAATGACGGCATCAAGCAAATTCAGCTCAACGATCTGCTTCCGGATTTTACCTTCACTGGCGCCACGAAATAATACTCCATGTGGTAGCACAATTGCCATGCGCCCATTATTGGCGTCAAGGCTTTTAAGCATGTGCAAAACAAAAGCATAGTCGCCCTTTGATGCCGGCGGCACTCCCCAGTCAAAACGCCTCCACGGGTCAAGAGTAGCAGTCATCTTCTCTTGTTTCTTGCCCTTGGCATCTAGTCCTGCGTTGGATAGAAATCCACCATCCCATTTATCCAAACTAAATGGAGGATTAGCCACAACCACTTGAAATGTCATCCACTCATCATTTTCGATATTCTGAGGATTTGAGAGTGTATCACCCTGCCATATTTTTGCGTCATCAACGTTATGCAAAAACATATTCATCGTGCAGAGCGCCCACGTCTGCGCATTTAACTCTTGCCCGTAAACAGCAACTTTTCCATTGGGCACTTTTTTATATGCTTTTAACAACAAACCACCGCTTCCACAAGTGGGATCATAAATGCGGTCGTTCTCCTGTGGGTTGACAAGGCGAGCAACCAGCTCTGAAACCTGACTGGGAGTAAAAAACTCGCCACCTTTTTTCCCTGCGTCTGAGGCAAAGTTTGCAATCATATATTCATATGCGTCACCAATAATATCGGCAGATCCCAACTGACTTGGCCGAAGATCAATTCCATTAAAGTCGTCCAGCAGGTTCCGCAATGTAGCATTTTTAGCACGTACATCTTCACCAAAATCAACCTGAGAGTTGAAATCTATCGCACGAAATACACCCCGTAGTTTGCTGCTATTATGATCCTCTATGTGAGACAAGGCGACGTTAATTTTTTGCCCAATATCTGTAGCAGTGCGATTCTCATAGAGAAAATCAAAAGTGGATTCGGCATCCATGGTAAACCGTTCGCGACTCATAGCGCGATCAACACGGCGTTCATCATTATCATACTGCCTCATATATTCTTGGCGTTTTTCTTTTGAAACGTCGCTAAGATATTTTACAAACAACATAGACAGAATATAATCCTTGTATCTTGAACTATCAATTTTCCCACGGAAACTATCACAAGCACTCCATAAAACACGTTCGATATCGGCTCTAGAAGTCATACCCCACATTCCTTTCTCATCTCGTCATGCAACCTTTCGATAATGGCCGCATGGTATTTTTCTTTCTCCTTTGCCAACTCAGTAAGCAAAAAGCTTTCTCTTCGAGCCAACTTATTGATGGTTGCTATCTCTATCTGTTTGTTTAGCGGAAGTGGTTCAATTTCAAAATCCGCAAAGAACTTTGGCTTAATCGCACCGAGCATATTACTTGAGGTGTTTTCAAAAATCTTCCGCTTTACGTTGGGCGTGCTTAACAACCAAAATAAATACTCTGCCGAGACACGTTCATTGTCCGTGCGTACGATCGCAAAGTTTGAAGAAATCACCATTCCGGTTGTTTCATCATCAATTAGGACAGTGGTGTATGGCGAACTCAACCGTATTATTACGTCATCCTTTTGCGTTAAATATTCTACAGCCAACTGTTCAACTGCATCAAACACATCAAGATTAACTGTATCGATATACCCTTCCGGAGCAATAGATCGCAGATTGAGCAATGGGTATCTGTATTTTGTTGGTACTCGTGATATCTTACGGGCGAGAACTAACCCGCTTCGTACGGATGCCATATCGCCAAGCTTCAAGCTCCTCACCTCTTTTTTGATGTTATGGTTAATAAATAACTCCACAATATCTATTATACGCACGCAACCTACAACTGTCAAGAATGAATTTTGTTATGGGTTTAAAATAACATTCCCTGCTCAGTTGATTGCAACTAATCAGTACCCCCGGCATAGTGCACAGCATCCCATTTCCTAGATAGCTAAATCATCCCGCCAGGCAGGCAAGACTTAAAATCCTATTCTTTAGAGCACCAGAAACGGCTTAGGTATTTCATCGGAGCCATTTTTAATTTTATCTGTATCCTCTCGTTATTGTAATACCATATATATTCATCTATGGCTTTTTTCGCCTCTCTATAATCCCTCAGCCTTACACGTTTTATGAGTTCCGCTTTCAGATGGCTGAAAAAGTTTTCCGCTCCGGCATTGTCGAAACAGTTGCCTTTTCTGGACATCGACGCTTTGATGTTGTATTTCTCTATCAGTCGCGCATACAACCGGCTTGTGTATTGAAATCCCTGGTCGCTGTGCAGCATAACGGCGCTGCCGTTTTGCGTCTCTATGCGCTCAAACACGTTTATGATATTGTCTGAAACAAGTTTTAGATCGTTGTTCCTGCTTATGCTGTAACCGCTTATCGAATTGTCAAAGAGGTCTTTTATCATAGACAGGAATACCATGCCGCTGTCTGTCTTTATATACGTTATATCGGTGACGAATTTTTCGTTAGGCCTCTCCGCATGAAAATCCCGGTTCAGGATGTTGTCGTACTTGTACGTTGTACCGTCCATTACCTTAAATTTCTTCCCTCTTCGTATCTTGGACTGAAGCCCCGCCTTTTTCATCACACGCCTTACACGTTTGCTGTTGACTGTTATGCCCAGCGTGTCGTTGAGCCATATCGTCATCCTGCGGTATCCGTATGTTCCTCTGCTGATTTTTTGCCCCTTTCTTATTGTTTCTATGAGGGCCGCATCCCTGTCTTTCCGTTCCAGCCCCTGACGCCAGTTGTAATAAGACGAGCACGGCACTGATAAAAATCTGCACAGCGCGGTTATCGTGTAGAGGTTCGAAAGCTCGGAGATGATTATATATTTAGTCTCTCTTTTTATTTCTGATATTTCTTCTATCCCCTCCTTTGCAACTCCAAAGCTTTTTTTAATACAGCAACCTGCATCTCCAGTTCTTTTATTATTTCTTCCGGATTATCAAGATGTTTGCGCGGGCGACCGCGTACGGAAGACGATACTATGCCTGCCGCGCGGTACTCCCTGCACCATCGTTTGAGGACGGACGGGTCTGATATCGCGAATGAGGCGGTGACGTCATGCAGAGTCCTTCCGTCATGAAGGTGGGCGGAGACAGCCTTTAATTTGAGTTCCTGGCTGTATAAGCGAACCTTGGTATTCTCTTCAAGCAGATCCTCTTGACCGTTCTTGTACATGGCTATCCACGTCTTTACGGAATCAGGACTTACTCCTAAGGTTTCTGCGATATGCCTTCTTGAGAAGCCCTGTTTATGCATTTCGACGGCTTTAATACGTTTTTCTGTATTCCTCTTTGACATAGAACAAGCCTCCTTATATGTTTGTTTATACCATACTTGGAGGGCTGAATTTACTATCTTAGTTTAGGGGCGCTGTTCATAGCCGGGGGTACTGATTAGAGCAGCGGCAACAGGTAAAACACCTGCAAGCCACCTGCAGCACAGGATAAGTGCCTAAATGCTCCTATTATCAAACTGTTATCAAAAGGCAAAGAGAAGCCCCGAAAATCCGCTTGAACAGCGAGTTTCCGGGATGGTTTTATTTACTCCCACTCAATAGTTGCCGGCGGCTTGGAGGTTACGTCAAGCACCACGCGGTTGACCTGCGGGACTTCGTTGCAGATGCGGCGCGAGACTGTGTCTAGCAGTTCATAGGGCAGATGCACCCACTCCGCCGTCATCGCGTCCAGCGAAGAGACGGCGCGCAGCGCGATCGTTTCGCCGTATGTGCGCACGTCGCCGACCACGCCGACGCTGCGCACCGGCAGCAGAGCGCAGAAGGCCTGCCAGATGGAATCGTAGAGCCCCGCTTTGCGGATCTCTTCAATAAATATCGCGTCCGCTTCACGCAGAATGTCGAGACGCTCTTTTTTAAGCTCGCCAAGACAGCGCACGGCCAGTCCCGGTCCGGGGAAGGGATGGCGTCCAAGGAAATGCGGCGCGATGCCGAGCACCTTGCCGACGCGGCGCACTTCGTCCTTAAAGAGGTCGCGCAGCGGCTCAAGCAGTCCCATCTTCATATCGTCGGGCAGGCCGCCGACATTGTGGTGGCTCTTGATGACGCCGCCGCCGTGCCCGCTCTCTACGACGTCGGGATAGATCGTTCCCTGCAGCAGCCAGTCGGAGCCGCCGAGGCGGCGCGCCTCTTCCTCAAATACGCGGATGAAGAGTTCGCCGATGATCTTGCGCTTGCGTTCCGGCTCCGTCACACCGGCGAGGGCGGTCAGGAAGCGCTCGCTGGCGTCTACGAAATGCACATTGAGGTTCAGCGAGCGGTATGTCTCCATGACCTGCCGTCCCTCATCCTTACGGAGCATCCCATGGTCGACAAAGATACAGTGGAGCTGGCTGCCGACGGCGCGCTGCGTGATCACCGCCGAGACGGTAGAGTCGACGCCGCCGGAGAGGCCACAGATGACCTTTCCGCCGCCGACCTTCGCGCGTATTTTTTCTATTTCATGGTCTATCCATTCATTGCCAAGCGTCCAGTCTGCAGTGCAGCCGCAGATATCGAAGAGAAACGCGGAGAGGATATCCTGTCCCTTAGGCGTATGCGCCACCTCCGGATGGAACTGCAATGCCGTCACGCGGCCGTCAGGCGATTCAAAGCCCGCCATCGCGCCGCTTTCACTGCGCGCCGTGACCTTGAAGCCATCGGGAAGTCTCTTTACCTCATCCCAATGGCTCATCCAGACCGTCAGTTTCTTATCACCGCCGCAGCGTGTAAAGAGGCGTCCCTCGTCAACTTCTACCGCCGCGCGCCCATATTCCGCGGAGCTGCCGCGCTCGACTGCGCCGCCGAACTGATGCGCCAGCAGCTGCATGCCGTAACATATCCCCAGCACGGGGACGCCGGCGTTAAGGATTTCCATCGGGACGGCGGGCGCGTCGTCGTCAAGTACGCTGCGCGGGCCGCCGGAAATTATAATTCCTGTCGGATTTGATTCTCTGAGCTTCTCTATCGGTGAATCCCAGAAAAGTATCTCGCTGTAAACACCCAGCTCGCGTACGCGTCTGGCTATCAGCTGTGTATATTGTGAACCGCAGTCAATAATAAGTATCTTATTCTCTCTTTTCATAACAGGGGCTTCGCCCCGTCACCTCCGGCCGTCGTTAAAGTGTACGTTTAAGTATGACATAAAATTTCACGAAATACTAGATACAAGGGTGACAATTTCACAGATCAAAGGAAAAATACTCGGATATTTTTATTGCCGGCATTCCCAAAGAAAATATCTCGCCGCGCTTTATTATGCTATAGTTGGTACATTGGCAGAGCACAACAAGAATATTCCGCATCTTCAACTGAAGAGAGGGAGGCAAAAAAATGAAAAGGCTGACCACAGCCATCGTCATACTGGCGATACTTATGACAGCAGTTATATGCGCCGCCGGAGAAAAGTATGTCGCCTCGCGTCATAATAAGCCCTTTCATACGCTTAGCTGCCGCTGGGCAAAGAAGATAGCCCCGGAAAACGCCGTCTATTACAGCACAAGAGACGAGGCGATAAACGACGGTCACCGGCCCTGCAAGGTATGCAGGCCGTAGCGCCGCAGAGATTCCAGTACGCAAGACTATTAAAGTAAAAATCACAGTCTAGTCAGCGTTATACAATGTTTGAGAAGTCATAACAACGAAACAAGCCCCCTTGCGGGGGCTTGATAATAATGTCTGGTGGAGACGCGGGGAATCGAACCCCGGTCCAACAGAGGCCGACCTGGAGGGCGCTACGTGCGTAGTCTATGCTTTAAATTTCGGGTTGGAGGCTCCCACAGACAGGATACTCTTTCCCTAGCCTTTCCTGAATCTCGGACGTCAGCCGAAAAGCTCTGCCGCAATCCCAGCCATCTTTGTGACGCTCTAGCGGGACCCGACGGCGGAAGTCCCGGAGAGCGCGCTGCTTAACTAAGCAGCGAGTGCGTAATTGTCTTCGACAATTATTGTTTTGGAGCCGGATTAACGAGGATTCCCCATCCTCGGCACGCTCCCTCCGACCCTCCATCTGCTGTCGAAACCTGTCGTCCCCAGTGGGTGGTACGGATGGTGCAAAACGCCGGGCCGCTTTCGTAAGCCGCGTTCCGGTGTTCAGTTAATAGTCTTCGCCGCGGCCTTTGCGGCGGACTGCTCTCTCTATTTCACGCGCGGCGTCGCGTTCGGCGGCGCTGTCGCGTTTGTCATGGAGCTGCTTGCCCTTTGCCACGGCAAGCTCAACTTTGGCCCGTTTCCCCTCTTTTAAGTATATTTTGAGGGGGACGAGGGTGAAGCCTTTTTCGCGCGTCTTTTCGAGCAGCCTGCGTATCTCCGTCTTGTGGACGAGCAGCTTGCGCGGACGCAGCGGGTCTTTGTTGTAGATAGTACCTTTCTCATAGGGGGAGATATGGACGTTGTGGAGCCACAGCTCTCCGCCCTCTACGGAGGCAAAACCATCCTTAAGATTGGCCCTGCCCTCGCGGATGGACTTTATTTCAGTCCCCGACAAAACGATGCCAGTCTCAAAGGAGTCTATGATGAAATACTCATGCCTTGCCTTTCGATTCTGGGCAACTGTCTTGTCTTCCGGCACTATTCTCACCTCGAGAGGCATTATACCTGTTTGAACAACTTTAGTCAAATCGTAGTATTGCCGATAGGCGGGACCTCCGCATAAGATATTTATGGCCGCCAGATACCGGCTGCCCTCTGCAGCTCCGTGATCCACTCCGCCGGACATTCGGGATAATCCTTCAACGGAAAGGCGATGCCAAGTTTTTCGTACTTCGCGGCGCATATTTTTCTGAAGGGCAGCAGTTCGAGGCGCTCCAGATTGGCGAAGCCGCGCGCCAGTTCGCCGAGACGCGCCGCCTCCGCCGCCCCGTCGTTTATCCCCGGCACGATCACCTGCCGCAGCCACAGCGGTTTTTTCATCTCCGCCGTCAGCGCGAGGAACTCCATCACCGGCGCGAGCGAGCCGCCGCAGTATCTGGCGTAGCCCTCCTCCGTCGTGAATTTTATGTCGCAGATTACAAGGTCGGTACAGCGCAGCACCTCCGCCGCGCCGCGCGTTCCGCAGGCTCCCGAGGTGTCAAGCGCCGTGTGACAGCCGCGCGCCTTCAGCTCACGGAACAGCGCCGCCGCAAAATCAGGCTGCATAAGAGGCTCGCCGCCGGAGAGCGTGACACCGCCATTTTTCATAATGTAGGGGCGCAGCCGTTCGATCTTCGCGGCCAGCTCATCCACGGAGACCACATAACCGCCGTCCGCCGCCCAGCTCTCCGGATTATGGCAGTAAGCGCAGCGCAGTGGGCATCCCTGCGCGAATACCACGCAGCGCAGGCCGGGACCGTCGACCGCTCCCATGCTCTGAAAACCGCAGATGCGCCCCTTCATCCTACATGACGCCGTGGAAGGTGCGCGAAACCACCTCGCGCTGCTGCGCGCGCGAGAGTTTATGGAAGTTCACGGCATAGCCAGAGACGCGGATCGTGAGGTTCGGATATTTCTCCGGGTATTCCATCGCCTCGCAGAGCGTTTCGCGGTTCAGCACGTTGACGTTGAGGTGGTGCGCTCCCTGCGCAAAATAACCGTCAAGCACCGATACCATGTTGCCGAGCCGTTCATCCTGAGAATGGCCCAACGCCTCGGGGATAATCGAGAAGGTGTTGGAGATGCCGTCACGGCAGGCCGCGTAAGACAGCTTGGCGACGGAGTTAAGCGAGGCCAGCGCCCCGTTCTTCTCGCGGTTGTGCATCGGGTTCGCACCCGGCGCGAACGGCTCGCCGCCCCTGCGCCCGTCAGGCGTCGAGCCGGTCTTTTTCCCGTAGACTACATTTGAGGTTATCGTGAGAATCGACAGTGTGTGCTCCGCCCCGCGGTAGGCGGGGTTCTTTTTCAGCTCGTTGAAAAATAGCTCTATCTGTTCGCGCGCGATGGCGTCGACCCGGTCGTCGTCGTTGCCAAAGGCCGGATAATCGCCCTCGGTGATAAAATCGGTGACAAGCCCGTCTTCGCCGCGTACCGCACGCACCTTCGCGTACTTTATCGCCGACAGCGAATCGGCGAGCACGGAGAGCCCTGCCGCGCCGAAGGCCATATAGCGGCGCACCTCTGTATCGTGCAGCGCCATCTGCGTCTTTTCGTAGGCATATTTGTCGTGCATATAGTGGATCATATTCATCGCAGAGACATAGGTCCCGGCAAGCCACGGGCGGTAAAGATCCATCAGCGCCAGCACCTTGTCATATTCAAGGATCTCGCCCTCATACGGCGCGTGTGCGGGGCCGACCTGCTCGCCGCTCTTCTCGTCGCGCCCGCCGTTGAGGCTCATCAGCATCAGCTTCACGAGATTGGCGCGCGCTCCGAAGAACTGCATCTCCTTACCCACCCGCATCGCCGAGACACAGCAGGCAATCGCGTAATCGTCACCGTAGACCGGCCTCATGAGGTCGTCGTTCTCGTACTGTATCGCGTCGGTATCGCAGGAGACCTTCGCCGCGAAACGCTTAAAGGCCACCGGCAGCGCCTCCGACCACAGCACCGTGAGATTCGGCTCGGCGGACGGCCCCAGATTATAGAGGGTGTTTAGCATACGGTAGGTATTCTTCGTCACCAGCGTACGTCCGTCCTCTCCCACGCCGCCAAGGGCCTCCGTTATCCACATCGGATCGCCCGCGAAGAGCTCGTTATACTCCGGCGTGCGCAGATGACGCGCCATGCGCAGCTTCATCACAAAATCATCCATGATCTCCTGCGCGCCGCGCTCGTCAAGCCGTCCCCGCGCCAGGTCGCGCTCGAAATAAATATCGAGGAAGGTCGAAACGCGCCCGATGGACATCGCCGCGCCGTTCTGCTCCTTGATCGCGCCGAGATAGGCAAAATAGAGCCACTGCACGGCCTCGCGGGCGTTCGCCGCCGGTCGGGAGATGTCGAAGCCGTAGAGGGAGGCCATCTCCTTGAGCTTGCCGAGGAAATTTATCTGCTGATAAAGCTCCTCAAGCAGCCGTATGTTATCCTGCAGCATCACGTCCGCAGCCGCGATGCGCGCCTTGTCCCTTTTCTTTTCTTCTATAAGGCGGTCCACGCCGTAAAGCGCGACGCGGCGGTAATCGCCGATGATGCGCCCGCGCCCGTAAGAATCGGGCAGCCCCGTAATAATGCCGCAGTGTCGCGCCGTCTTGATCTCATCGGAATAGACGCGGAAGACGCCGTCGTTATGCGTCGTGCGGTATTGAAACTCCCTCTCCACCTTATCAGACAGCGAATAACCGTAAGCTTCGCAGGCCTTGCGCGTCATCGCGATGCCGCCGAAGGGGTTGACGCCGCGGCGCAGCGGCCTGTCTGTCTGCAGGCCAACGATGATCTCCCGCTCCTTGTCCAGATACCCGGCGCGGTAATTTGTCAGCGAGGTCACCGTCTGCGTATCGATATCCAGCACGCCGCCAAACTGCCGTTCAAGGTCAAAAAGATGTTCAAGTTTTTTCATGAGGGCTTCCGTGCGCTCCGTCGGTCCGCAGAGAAACTCCGCGCCCTCCTCATAAGGCCGGTAATTTGTTTGGATAAAATCCCTCACATCAACGGCCTCAAGCCATCTCCCCTCGCGAAAACCCTGCCATTCCTCTCTCATACAGCTTTCCTCCCGTTCATAATAAAAACATTCCCTCCCTGCGCCCTTTTCCATGTAAAACACGAAAAAGGGCAGCATCGAAAAGGAATGCTGCCCAGACGGTCGGCTCTATATCACCGTGATCCCACTGTGGTGCTCCACAATTATCCGTCAGGGACCGCGGCCGATGATTAATGTCTGGACATTATATAATAATATTATGTTTTTGTTAACCCTGTACTTGAACATATTGGCAGATAGCGGCAATAAAGATGTTCTTCACAAAACTGCCCGACAGGACACCGCAGAGACATTTGTCACGGCCGACAAAACAGGCCATACGCTTTGGCGGCGCCGTATGCTATTATGCGGTAAGAGAGTTTGGAGCTGATGCCGCTTCAGACGCGGCGGGTATTTGCCGCCGTTACGTGTTTTCACGCACCCATATCCCTCCTTTTTCAGTTGCGTAACGCGGGAGGCACACTAAAATGGGCGCAGATCGGCCATATTGTTTATATATTGCGCCGCGCGTCATGGCGCGGCGGCGGAGGCGGTAGTATATGAAAATTGTGATCATCGGAGGCGTGGCCGGAGGAGCCACAGCCGCCGCGCGTATCGGTTCACTGTCAAAGGAAGCCCGGGTGGTGATGTTTGAGAAGGGACCCTTCATTTCATTGGGAACCTGAGGCCTTCCCTATTTCATCGGCGATGAAATAACGGACGCGGCCTCTCTGACCCCATTCACACCGGAGGGGTTCAAAGAAAGACACGGCGCGGAGGTACGGGTGGAGAGCCGCGTCACCGCGATAGACCGTAAAAATAAGAGCGTAACCGTCGAATCTCACGGAAAACGGTACACTGAGAGCTATGACAAGCTGCTGATCGCCACCGGCGCGGAACCCTACCGCGCGCCGTTCCCGGGGGCGGCGCTGCCGGGAGTATTCACCCTCAGAAGCCTCGGCGACGCAAAGGCGATCAAGAGCTGGATAACCGAGCGCGGCGTAAAAAAGGCCGTCGTCATCGGCGGAGGCTATATCGGCATGGAGTGCGCCGAGAACCTCAAAAAGAGGGGTATCGACACCTTCATAGTCGAGATGGGCGGCAAGCTGATGGCCCCCTTCGACACGGATGTGGCGGCGCGCGTCCAGCGCCATATCGAAAACAACGGCGTCGGCGTACAGATAGGCTGCCAGGTGAGGCGCATCGACGACGAGGGAGGTCTCGCGGTGCAGATGTGTCCCGAGAGAAGGAGCGCCGACATGGTGATCCTCGCCGCGGGCGTGCGCCCTGACACCGGCCTCGCGCAGGCGGCGGGGCTGGAGATGAACAAAAAAGGCTCGATAATCACCGACACGGGTATGCGCACCTCCGATCCCGACATCTACGCCGTCGGCGACGCCGTACAGGTGACAAACTTCGTCACCGGCGAAGCTGACTTTGTCCCGCTCGCCGGCCCCGCCAGCAGGCAAGGGCGCGTCGCGGCGGAAAATATCCTCGGCGGCGACAGCCGTTACGACGGCGCGCAGGGCAGCGGCATCCTGAAGATATTCGGCATGACGGCGGCCTGCACCGGCGTCAATGAGGAGAAGGCGCGCCGCCACAACATAGACTGCGGCAGCGTAAGCCTCGAATACCCCTCGCACGCCGGTTATTACCCCGGAGCCGAGGAGATATTCATGAAGGTGGTCTTTGAGAAAGGCACGGGAAGGATACTGGGCGCTCAGCTCACCGGACTGGACGGCGTGGACAAACGCTGCGACGTGATGGCAACCGCCATCCGTATGCGCGCCGACGCGCACGACCTGACGCGCATCGAACTCTGCTACGCCCCGCCCTTCGGCACGCCGAAGGATATCGTAAACGTTGCGGGAGACCTGATCGAGAAAGCGCTCGGCAGGAGATAACCTAAAAAATACAAAAACGCCCGCGGCCTCTGACATAAGACCGCGGGCTGTTATTATCTTATAAAATTACCTCCGGCGCCGTCCGCGCGGCAGTACCGGCAGCGCCGCGAGCGCGAGAAGCGCGGCTCCGCCAAACCCGGCGCTGCAGCCGCCGCCAGACGAACTCTCACGCGCGGGGGCCTCCTTCGCCTTCAGCACCACCAGCGGGTCTATGACAGAGCCGTTTTCCGCGCCGTCAAGGTCGAACTCCCCACCGTCTTTTATAAAGAGAGTCAGGACATAATTATCTTCCGGCATCACCGGACCGCTGTATATTTCGCCGTCCTTATAAAGGGCGCAGCTGCGGTCTTCGATCTCGCGCTCTTCGCCGATGGCCTTGAAAAGCACGCCCCTGCCGTCCGGAAGCACCTTCATCACCTTAATATCCCGCGCGCTGTCCGCCTTGCCGAAGTTATCCCCGCTCACAGTAAAGCCAAAGGCGATAATCCGTCCGCTCTCGGCTGAACCGCAGGCTGCCTTAATGAGAGGCACCGGCATCACACTCTCGTAGTAAAG
>Ga0192261_1108_pt1 | contig 16977 bp, 14 predicted proteins | sample Koala_Koa23_G3_FD_131283 | JGI IMG/M metagenome (GOLD analysis project Ga0192261, IMG submission 131283) | Enriched cells from koala feces incubated with labeled cellulose particles, San Francisco Zoo, California, United States - Koala_Koa2-3_G3 ... | reverse complement strand
GTCAGGTTTCGTGGAATGAAAAATAGTAAGTCAACATCTCTATAGAAATTAGAGGCAATGCAGGCATAGAGTATACCTTCAATTCCGTATGACGGTGCCAGAAGAATTCCGCCGACTACGACAATTGCCCCCTGCGTAAATGTCTGTAAACGGGTCTCTTTATACATTCCTGCGGAAATTACTAGCATTCCTTGTGGCGTCTTTATGTTATACATTAGTGCGTTTAACGTAAACAAAAAACCAAGTAGCGGTACGTTGTAATCTACGTCGGTAATGCCTTTGGTGTAAATGGATATGAATGGCATGATTGTTACAAATGTCACGCTGAACGCTACCGCAATCATAGAGTAGTAGAAACATTCAAATTCCTGATAGGAACGCTGCAAGGTATCAAGTTGTCTACGGGCGATGACATCACCAAAGGAAGCGGCAAGGCCACTGATAAAAATTCCGAGAATTCCGGCTATGCCTCCGAGTACCATGTTGTATATGGTATATATACTGACAAGCTTTAAGTCTTTCAAGATCAAGGTTAAAATTATAACAGGGGCGCCTACATGAATGACTCCTAAAATCTGCAAGATCAACGCGTCCCAACGTTTGTCCAATAGATTTGGAGAAAATGGAGATGAATAGTTTATATAGCGATACCTGGTTCGACAATAATATATCAATATAATGGTACGTGAAAAAATAGTTAACACAACTATAGCTCTCAATAGTACAATGTTGACATGGGTTTTCGCCAGGAACATGACCGAGGCGGTGTTTAAAATTATATAGACAATTGAAGCAATGGATATAACATAGGCTTTTTGATCAGCTGTAAGCAAAGCTCTGTATTTCGCCAAAGTAAAAAATTCCAGACAACCGTTGATCCCCAAAATTAGAACTAACAATGTAATCTCCAAAGAAGATAGGCCTGTTGATTTTATATATAGCGGATAAATCATGGCTAACGCCACGGTTAACAGTACGAAAATAACACCAGACTGATAGTAATATTTCTTTGCGGCAGAAACTATACTGCTTATAGCTGAATGATCCGCGTTTGCCAATGGTCCATACAAAGCATAAACAGCGGCGCCAGAAATTCCTGCTTCAACAAGATTAAAATAGGCAATAAATTGCAATATTGATGAAATTAAACCATTTATCTCGGAGCCATAGTAGACAAGCATATATTTAGGAACGATGAATCCTGAAATAAACGTAACTATATGTAAGAGTGCTGTCGATATTGAATTATAAAAGAAAAGTTTAGTTCGGCTCATCTTTTTCTTTCTTGCAAACGCCGAGAGCGTTTTCCAGGAATGCGATTGATTTCTGCCGCTCTATCTCTAGCTTAACGTTTACTTTTCTGTAGTCGATATCTCTGTATGGAATATCATTTATATTTGTTACTATACGCTCCGAAAGGTCAAGCTTTGCTAAAAGATCCCGCATACGGGAACCGGCTGTTGGATGTGCAACAGTAACAAACTGTTTGTTAAAGATCAGAGAAAACGCTGTGCCATGAAATGAGCTGGTTACAATATAACTGGCATTAGCAAAAAGTCCTAAGAATTCACGTGGCCCGGCAGTTGGGCAAGTCGCATGTCTATATAACTTTTTTAATGACCGATTGCCTGAGAATATCTCAAGAATTTTAAGTTTTTTTTCTTTTGCAATTGTTTTTACTATTTGATTGGTTAATGGCATATTGTCCATATTGTATAATAATAAGTAGCTTTTATTATTAGGCATTATTGCTATTTTTTCCCAATCCTTCTTACTCAGTAGCAATGTTGGGTCAAGTGTCACTGAAATTTCTTTATCAGTAAAATCAGCAATAATTTCTTTCGCTGTTTCTTCTCTAACGGAAATATAGTCAATATTTTTTATGCCATTTTTTAAGAAAACTATCTCATCAACCGTTGATTTATCGTTTCCTATGCTTGCGGCATAAGAAACTAATTTACAGGTATCTTTCTTCAAAAAGCATCCAAAATAGGTCGTGTCTGCAAACGTTATTTGTTTATTCCAGACCTGATCGCTGCCAATAAATATAAAATCGGAATTTTGTTGAGGGATATCTGATTGTTTATAAAAGACAGGTTGTGTACTGGCAACAATATATTTATCTCTAAAATCTTTATAATTTCTAAGTTTCTGGCCAAGTCCACAAAAGTGAAACCTAATAAAATTTATACCATGCTTGATTAGGTAAGATATATATGTTCTTACATTATGACTAGCGTTTGGTGCATAATTAAGAAAAAATGGTTTATAGTTAATGATATCGACGTGTTTGGAGTATTTCAAAAGCACATGCTTTAGTGCGTATGCCTGTAATACCGCTCCATAATTTATTGCCCAATGAAATGTTAAGATTGATATTTTCATTACAAAATCACTTCTTTCATATCTAACTAGTATTGGTGCCATTTAAAATATAAAACTATTAATTATCCATGATCGATATTGTATTCATTGCATAGATTGATTGTATTTATTGTGATTGTTTTTTTATCCCTTGAAATGCGATAATAATTGCCCAGAATACCCATAGCATCTCATTGCCCATATTGGAGCTTGAACTTATACTGGCGATTATAAATGCAATCATAAACCCGAGAAACGCAAAGGCGGTACTTCGTTCTAAACTCGTCGTGTTCTTGGATTTATATCTTGAATAATTGTCTCGGCATAATTTAATGTAAAAGATAATATAGCCGGCAAAGATAAAAATACCAGAACCAACAAGTATTTCCATCCACCAGTTATGAATGTTAGTGATTCCATATGTCTCATATACCCAATTTGATGCCATATAACTCTCAATACCGCCAATTCCGGTTCCCATCCCTAAGGTTGGAAGCAAAAACAACAACCCATTTAAAATCAAATTCTTTCTGATATTATCCGAGTTCTCTCCTTCTGTAATTCGTATAACCATCTGGTCAATGAAGTATTGGGGATTAAGGAATGTAACTAGATTAGGCATCAAAATAGATACAATAGTGATCAAAATCACAATAGAGACCAAAAACATGAAAACTTTTTTTGTAAAATGTTTATGATCTATAGTATTTAAAATGAAAAAAGATAAAATTAATCCATAAATATTTGCACGGGAAAAGGAGACAAACAAAATCAAAGATTCTTCTAAAAGTATAGTATAAGCTAGCAACGCGTATAATTTCGATTTTATATTTTTGACTATGACATAAGTTGCAAAAATACCGATAAGTATACATATTGCAAACTCATTTTCATTTGTCATACTTGAAATAGGCCTTTTTATCAGGGCTACATATTCTGTTTTGGGAACAAAAAAAAGATATTTTCCCATAAATATTTCATACCAACCAATAATCGAATGAATAAAAACTGCAAACATTATAACAAATAGACAATAATAAATATCATCAAAGCTCTTCAAAATAAAAGAAAAAGTAAAAATAGAAATTATTCCGCAAAAAATAAAAAATACGTTACGAATCCCGTTATTTATATCTGGCGTCCATGTGCAAGAAATGACAGCATAACCTAGCCAAAAAAGCATAAAACATAACGAATACCTGTTAGCTTGGCATGTCCCAAGCAATTTACCTGTCCGATTGTAATTAGATAATGTTGCCTGTGCGCATATTAACATCATAATAGGGATAAGTATTCTATAGATACTAATATGGGCAAAACCTATATCAATAGAAAACCATGCAGTTCCAAAAAAGACGGATAGCACAGTAATCAATACAACCAATTTTTTAAATGAAACTTTTTTTTGAATTATTCGCATTTATCAGACCTCTATATACTGCCTTAATTTGTTCAGCCACAGCACTTGGTGAGAATTTGTTCTTCGTTTCATTTGCAATTTTTTCTCTGTCATATTTACCTGCATTATTAAGCATAAATCTAAAAGCGTTAGCTAAGGCATCTTCCTTGTCAACTGGTATTAAAACTCCGTTTGCCTCATTCACAAACAATTCAGGGCCACCACATTTTGTTGCTATAATGGGAAGCCCACATGCCATGGCTTCTATATAAACTACTCCAAAGGTTTCTGCTTTTGACGGTAATACAAAGCAATTAGATTTTTTTAAAATTTTCGCTATTTCTTTTCGTGACAATCTACCTAAAAGCCTTATATGTTTTTCCAAGCCGAGCTTTTTTATCATATCTTCGCACTCGAAGTAAAGAGAACCATCTCCAATAATTTCTAGAATTATTAAAATGTGGTTATTCACACAAAAGCTGTTTTCCGCAAAAGCTCTGTTAAATGCTGAAATACATAAAAGTGGGCATTTCCCTCCGATAAGATTGCCTACAAATACAAAACGGAATATGCTTTTTTCTTCAATAATCTTTTCTGCTGGTGGACTTATGAATAATGGGTCTAACATATTGGGAATAACTATAGGATTTATGTTGAAATGCGACTTCAGTCTATCAGACAATGTTTGGCTTACAGTAATAACAACATCATAAGCTGAATAAATATCTCTTGCGCACTTTATTATCCAATTATTCAATTCTTTATAGGTAACGTTAACAGTAGATGAATGTTCAGTCATGACAAATTTTGCTTTTGTAATCGGCTTCAATGCAAGTGCAAATTCCGCGATTTCTAAAAAGTGGGAATGTATTATATCTGGTTCGCCATGGCCTTTTTTTATAGTGTGATACAGTATCTTTACTGCAGCCTTACCGATATGGCTTAGAAGTATATGCGGAATTTTGCCAAGCGGTATGTTGATGGTATAGACTTCTACTCCTTCTTTATAAAAATGCTCTATTCCCCATTTCCGCCAACGGCGGACTGATCGAAGGTCAATAGCGGCAAAGATAACCTTACAACCAGTTTCAGCTAATGCCTTTGCCTGATCAAATTCAAAGATACCATTTAAAGGATATTTATCAGAAGGACAGCTTCCGGCGATGAGCAATATATACATTAAAATCTCCTCATGGACGGGATTATTAGTATCCTGCTAGCCTTTTTCTCATATCAAGAATGATTGGCAGAATGCTATTCATGATAGACATAGGATATTCTGAATGGCTATGGCATTTTTCCTGCATGATTTTTTCAAATTCTTCCGGATGCATTCCTATCTTATCAAGAACAAAATTCAAATCACTGATGAGTTCTTCCGAAGTATAAAGAGGCTCTTTCAATCTTTTTTGTGCTTCTTCTCTTGTCATTTGTCCCGATATGATCATGCTTGAATAATGAGACTTTCTTTTATCCACATTGAATTTTTGAGGGAGATAATACCTCTGCATAATTTTTGTGAATATCGATTCACAATGTTTATCTCCATAATATTCAAAACCACATGTCTTGTGTAATATATCAAAGGCGCTTTTCGCGTTATAATCGACATAGTTCAAAGGTTTGATTGTTTGGATTTTGTGTATATATCCGTAGAATACACGTTTTTCAAAAACAGACATCAGCGGTAAATTCGTAAAATCTTTTATCTGTCCAAAGCGTTTCCAAATAGCTAGAATGTGCCTTTTATCCGACGCGTCGTAGGTATTGCCCTTTTGGAGAATACTTTCCAGCGCAAAATTACCGCCGTTTAAAAAACAGTCGATTTGATTATCTTTGGCATACCTATAAAGGCAGGCAAATAGAACATTATCCTGAGGAATCGCAATGTTCGGTACGCCTGCCCTAATAAACGCGCATGTTAAATCCCCAAATAATAATGGATCGGGATTTTCTCTTACCAAATCTATGCCGTATGCATCACATATTTTATTTACATTATCGGTTGTAACTGGGGCGTCAAGGCCATCATTTATATGCACCGCAAGCATTCTCAGCCCATAAGTATGAGCGATGTAGGCGACATAAGATGAATCCAATCCTCCTGAAAGACCAAGCATACAGTCATATTTATAATCTTTCCGTCGTTTTTTTAAACTACTAAAAATTTCCCGTAAGTAATCTTTTCCTTTATTGTTGGGGTGATATATGGTCTCTTTGGCTTTCAAAGCATCAGAACAGTAATTACATATACCTTTCTCGTCAAATTTTATTGTTGTATCTCCAATATTATCCATAACGCATCGTGTACACTGCTTATATTCCATACTATACTCTCCTCTAATATTTCATTAAATTTTATATAAGTTCAATGGTTTCTTTTTCTTCATTTCTCCCATTGAATTTGGTAAAGATGGCTTTTCTTCAGTTATATCCTATATCCCATTTCTAGTGAGGCTAGAGTTATCAATAAAATATGACATTGCCTGGCATAATTCTTCAATATCATTTGGTAAAACGCATAGTCCGTAGTTCAATTTATCAATGATGTCTCTTTTTAATATGAAATCAGTAGATATAATGAGTATGTTGTTGCTAACCTTATCTTTTTTACCGTCTGCAACAAGTAACGTCACATCATACCCTGTGTTGGCCAGAGATGTGTATTTTTTGTGGAATATTCGTGTAGCGTATCTTTGATGTACGCTTGTTATGTGACAAACCTTTATCGACATTTTACTTTCCATAACTCGCCATGATTACCTCCACAGTTTTCCTCGCCTCTCTCCCCGTACACATCGGCTCTGTCTTTCCATCAAGCACATCCAGCACGTGCCTGTAATAGGGGAGATGCCCGTGCCCGTAGACGGACTGCGGGGCTTCGCTGGCGTTGTTTACCTCTTCATCCATGGGGTCCTCATCGGCAAATGACCAGTGTTCTATTTTGTTGAGCGCAAAGCCTCCGATTCTTACCGTGCCTTTTTCTCCTAAAATCGTCAGACTGCCTTCAAGGTTTTTCGGATAGGTAAGTACCGTAGCATTGATACTGCCTATCGCGCCGCTTTTGAATTTCAGGGCTACCGATATTGTGTCTTCGGCCTCCATTTTTATTTTCTGGGTCGAGTACTGGGATGTTACGTTCTGTACATCGCCGCCGAACCACTGCACAAGGTCAACGTAGTGGCTTGCCTGATTCGATAGGCAGCCGCCGTCAAGCTCGTAGGTGCCGCGCCATTTGGCCATGTCGTAGTAGTCCTGTGGACGGGTCCAAAGGACGTTGGCGAGGATCATGTATATTTTGCCGAATCTGCCTTTTTTATATGCCCTGTGCAACAGTTGGATACTTGGATTGAAGCGGTTTTGCTTGACGACCATGTATTTAACGCCGGCCTTGTCCGCCGCTTCTATCGCTCTGTCGCAGGCATCAAGCGAACAGCCCTGCGGCTTTTCGGAGAGGATGTTTTTCCCAGCTTCCGCAGCCGCGATGGCCTGATATGGATGAAGACCGGAGGGCGTACAAATACTGATAAGGTCGGTGTCCGTTTCTCTGAGCATCTGCGAATAGTCTGTATATGATTTGCAGCTGCCTCCGGCTTTCATCGCCGCCTCTATTGCGCGTTCGGGGATAATGTCGCAGCAGGCGACAAGTTCCGCGAGTCCCTCTTCTTTTAGTTTTGTAATCGCCTCTATATGGTTTTTGCTTATTCTGCCGCAGCCTGTTAATGCTATCTTATGCATATCTCTTAACTCCTTTGGGCGTAGTCTATTTCTCGTAATAAACTTGTTCTTCAAGTAGTTGCTCTTGTGGCACAGGACGCCATTCTTTTGCGGGAACGCCAAGTACCGTAATTCTTGCAGGGACGTCTTTTGTAACAACAGATCCGGCCGCCACCAACGCATCCTTTTCTATAACCACTCCCGGCAGCAATACCGCCCCGGCTCCGATCCTCGCACCTGTTTTTATAGTGGGGCCTCTGAAATGTTTTTTCCGTTCTTCCGTCCTGCCAAGGTAGTTGTCATTGGAGAAGACTACACATGGGGCGATGAAGCAGTAGTCTTCAACGGTGCTGAAGGCGGTGATGTAGGCGTTGGTCTCTATTTTTGTCTTTTTGCCAACAGAGACTTTGTTTTCTACCGTTACGCCGCGGCCGATGATCGTACCCTCACCAATCGTCACGTCTTCCCTCACAGTGGCAAGGTCTCCGAAGAAGACTATGTCCGCGATGGAGGCGCCTCTGTATATGACGCAGCCTGCGCCGATGGTTACGGCCTTACCGATGGTGAGTTCCGGCAGTTTCCTTGCTGTTCCGGTGGTGGTGCTCATGGATGCTTTCTCTGGCATTTTGCCAAGTACCGCATTGTCTAGGATTTTTGTATTCTCCCCGATAACTACATGTTCATGTATTATTACGCCGTGTCCGATTTCGACGTTGTCACCAATCGTGACGTTGTCCGCAATAACAATGTTATGCCCATATTTAATGCTGCGGCCGATTTTCGCGGTCTTTGATATTATGCAGGACATCTTCTGTTCTCCTTACAATCTATAAAGGCGCTTGCTGTTCAGCGCCTCTTCGCCAAGCACTGAGACGATTGCATTTTTGGTGTCAAAGAGTATCTTTGCGTTGTCCAGCACCATTTGATAATCCACATTATGTTTGTGCAAGGTGGTGACGACGATGGCGTCGCAGGAGGAGACGTTCTCCGGTGTCAGTTCTGTGGCGTTGACGATGTTGTCCTTCCACTTTGCGCTATGGCAGTAGGGGTCGTGGTATATTACCTTCGCGTCCTTCTTTTCCAACTCTTCCCATACTTTAAGGGCTGGTGATTCGCGCAGGTCGTCGATATCTCCCTTGTATGCGATACCTAAAAGCATTATCTTGCTGTTCTTGAGCGGTTTTTCCTGTTCGTTTAGTATCCCCATTAACCGTTCAACGACGTATTCTGGCATGTTGTCGTTTATTTCTCCTGACAGCTCTATAAGACGGGTGTGGTAATCATATTCCCGTGCCTTGTATGTGAGATAGAATGGGTCGAGCGGGATGCAGTGTCCGCCGACGCCAGGGCCAGGGTAGAAGGGAGTGAAGCCGAAGGGTTTTGTCGCAGCGGCGGCGATAACCTCCCAGATATTGATGCCCATTTTGTTGTAAACGATCGCCATTTCGTTCGCGAGAGCGCAGTTAACGATGCGGAAGGTATTTTCTAGTATCTTTGTCGCCTCGGCCTCTTTCGGAGATGATACGGTGAAGACTTCCGCCCCAAGCACAATGCTGTAAAGGGTTTTGGCAATTTCAGTGCATTCCGGCGTGCAGCCGCCGACAACTTTCGGGGTGTTATGTGTCTTGAAGCGCACGTTACCAGGATCGACTCGCTCGGGGCTGAAGGCAAGGTGGAAATCTTTGCCGACTTTAAGCCCGCTCTCCTCGAGTATAGGTTTGACCACTTCTTCTGTCGTACCCGGGTATGTGGTAGATTCGAGGACGATAAGCATATCTTTGTGTATACGTTTCGCTATTTCTTTGGCGGAGTTTACGATGTACGAAAGGTCGGGCTGCTTGAATTTATCGAGCGGTGTGGGGACGCAGATGGCGACGACGTCACATTCCATGAGACGGTCAAAGTCGGTCGTGGCGGAAAGGTGTTCGTTTGCGGCAAGGTCTTTGAGGTCCTGCGGGATGATGTCTCCGATGTAGTTTTCACCGCGATTGACCATCTCGACCTTTGAGGATTGGATGTCGAACCCAAGGACTTTGAAACCGGCTTTGGCCTTTTCTACAGCCAGTGGAAGACCAACGTAGCCGAGGCCGATTACTCCGATTCTGGCTGTACAGTTTTTGATTTTTTCAAGTAGTGTCATCGTTATTCTCCCTTTATTACAACTTTTACGATCTGTTAATTAAATGTTTTTAATATCGTGTCTACTATTTTTTGCGCCGCAAAACCGTCGCCGAATATTTTGCCCGGATAATCCATGCTTGATTCCAGCACCTCTGTTTTTTCTACCCAGTCCATATTTTGAGGATCGTTTTCCAGTAAATGCCAGCCGGTGTCGGTTATCTCCTGCCAACCCTGCGGCATTACCAGAAGCGCTCTCTTCTGCGCCCAATATGTCTCTCTCTGAAATCCACCGCTGTCTGTTACTACATATTTCGCATTCTGGAGCAGTGACATCAGTTCTATGTATCCCAGTGGTTCCGTCGTGATGAGGTTTTCGAGTAGTCCGCTCAGACCGAATTCCGCGGCTTTTTTTCTGGCACGCGGGTGCATGGGATAAAGGATTTGCAGTCCTTTTACTTTTGAAATGGTATTTAACCCCTTCAATATCGCGGTGAATCTTTCTGCGTTGTCGGTGTTGAAGTCCCTGTGTATCGTCGCCAGTATGTACCCATCTTCTGAAAGGCCGTATTTGCGCATCTCTTTTACCGGATCAAGCTTAGGTAACATCTTCAGGTAGAGGTCGTACATGACGTCACCGGCGTTATAAACTCCCTCTGTTATTCCCTCTTTGCGCAGGTTTTCCACGTTGAGTTCCGTGCAGGCGAAGAGTAAGTCGGAAATATGGTCGGTTAAGACACGGTTGACCTCTTCGGGAAAGAGTTTGTTGTATGTGCGCGGGCCGGCCTCTATATGAGCCACTGGTATATGCAGTTTGGCTGCATCCAATGCGCCGGCAAGGGTGGTATTAGTATCGCCGTATGCCATCACCATGTCGGGCTTTTCTTTGATAAGCACTTCCTCAAATTTGCACATCGCGTCGGCAGTCTGAACGGCATGGCTGCCGGAGCCAACGCCAAGGAAGTAATCCGGTTTCGGTATGCCGAGTTCATCGAAAAAAGTCCCGGACATATTAAAATCGTAGTGCTGGCCGGAGTGCACGAGGATATGTTTCCAAGCGCTGCATTCGCGGATGACCTGGTTTACTACCGCTTCTTTGATGAATTGGGGACGCGCGCCGACTAGAGAGATTACCTTCATAAGACTCTCTCTCCTGCTATTTGTGCATATAAAGCTAACAACTTTTTCTCTTGTGTCTCCCAGTTATATTCCTGTATGACAGCTTTTCTTCCATTTTCTCCCATGGTTTTAGCTTCAAGTTTATTATTCTTTAAAAAGGTTATAGCTTTTGAAATAGAATCGATGTCATTTGGGTTAACGCATATTCCACATTTCCATTTATTTATTATTTCTTTCCACAATACAAAATCGCTACAAATAACGGGTATCTGGGAGTACATATATTCAAAGATCTTTGTGTTTCCTAAAGTTCCATTTTGTCCATCCGTTGTTGGGGAATAATATAAGAGGGCAATTCCAGCAAATGAGTTTTTTTGGATTTGAGAAGCTTGCTGATGAGAAAGTATTCCCATATATTTGGTGCGATGCTGCGAATCAATATCCTTGAGCCTATCAAGATAATCTATAGTGGTTGGTCCTGCCATTACATATTTTATCTCTTTGTCAACAGTTTTTAGTGCATATATAACATTTTCATGGTTCCAAATTGGAGATATTAAACCAGTGAAGCATAATTGAGATGAAGAATTAATTATCTCATTTTTAGTGGTTACATTTTCAGGTAAAACTATGGGATAGTTTGTAATTAAATATGTATTGGAATTATGTTTTTTCAATTTATTAACTATATGCGGTGTAACTGTAATAATTGCATTAAAATTTTTTATCGCATATGCTTGATATATACAAAACAATACAGAGAGTATCCACCTAAAAAAATGTGGGATATAACGCTTCTCTTTTATATCTGCACAATAATCCTCATGACAATCATAGATAACTTTTTTGCCTCTTTTATATAAAGCGATACCTACAGGAATAAGTTCCGGGTCATGAAAATGATAAGCATCAGCATTTATATCTAATGTTTTTTTCAGCATTTTCTTCTTAGAATTAATAATACGATCCAAACGATTTTTAGGGTGAAAATCTATAGATGTAATTTTCACACCTCTATAAATTTCATCCTCTTTATTATCAGCTACAATCAACGTCACATCGTAACCCGCATTAGCTAACGACACACATTCTTTTTGCAAAATGCGCACATCATAGCGTTTATGAACACTTGTCATATGGCATATTTTCATATTTTATCAATATAGCCTCCATCTGTTATTACTATCTCGTCTAATATTGTTTTTACTGTCTTTTGCATAATGTCCATTACATCACTTAATAGTTCTCAAGGTGTTGTCATTCACTTCCAAATTTATGCCTTGCGAGTTGTTTCCCAAGATGGATAAGTAAATCAAGCCATATCTCAAGGAGCGGCGTACCGCTTATTGGCACAAGGCATTTAGGAACTGTATTTGTGAGTGGTCTAAGCCGTGTTCCAAAACCAGCCGCTAAGAGAAACGCTTTCATGTTAAACTTCCTGTATCCTGTTTTTAATTCCATATATTCCATATATTTCATATATACATTGTGCGGGCGCAATAGAAAAAGACAGTAAAAGGAAGCAGAGCGTTGAAGAGTACATGTTCGAACGCCAATAAGCATAAGCGATAATTAGGTAATGTCTCATTATTACAAATCTTTTTTCTTTAGGAGACAATAACTTAAAATATTTTTTCTTTTTATATTCAAAAAGTGCTTTTTCGCCTTCTATTTTTTTATATCCCGAGGATATCCCTGAGTTCCTTGTATGAACTGTTGCCCTTGTGCCAGCAAACGGTAAATAGACAAATTTCCCCTTATTATTGATTGCTTTCTCCATTAAATAAAAATCATCACCAACGTCATTCCCCGAAAAGCCTCCTATTTTTTGTAGATACTTTGATCGAAACATAAGCGTATCGGTACCAGCCATGTGATACATTACGTGGTTTTTTATCAATGGTATGTATGTAAAGTCTTTGAGATAACGACGAGTTCTCTTTTCGACGAGATTACCATCTTCGTCATATAGATCTATATCAGAAATACAAAAATCAGCATTGGTAGCTAACATATAGTCTACTTGTCTCGTGATTTTTTCTGGTAAATAAACATCGTCATCATCTAGAAAAGTTATATATTCTCCAAAAGAAGATTCTATACCGACATTCCTTGATGCTGCGGAGCCCATATTATAAGGGTTTTTTATATAATTAATATTAATGAGAGTTCTATAATAATCGACTATTTTTAAAACATCGTCAGTAAAAGTTTTATCGTCATTATCATCAACAACGATGATTTCTAAACAATCAGAACTGTATGTTTGTGCACACAAAGACTCCAGAGCCCTTTTTAAAGGGGCCTTTCTTTTAAATGTAGCGATAATAACAGAAACTATAGGTAGAGATAAAAGGTCTATCTTACTACTCATTAGACCATCCCCACGATTCCTTCATGAAACTTAACCACGTTGTACTCACGATAGCTTGAAAGGTCCTTAGCATATATCTTTGAAGCAAATGCTTTGTTGAATGATTTGTTCCTAGAAAGTATTTTGCAGACGAATGCAGGAACGGGCATCATAAAGATTATTTTGCCCTTTATTTTCCTGTAGTCAGCAATGACGTCTTTTGTCGCAACGTATTCTTCGTTTTGCGGGAAAAATATACCTCCTGATGCATTATTTATTACCAGCCGTACGCATTCCGTAAAGTTGTCTATGTAGATCATGCTGCGTCGGTTTTCTATGTTGGGGAATATAAGGGCATATTTTGCCAGCTTGAGCAGCTTGGGAAAGTTGCCTTTGCACCCAGGTCCATAGATGACGGGCGGTCGCATGATTGATACGATGAATTTGTCGTCTGCCATTTTCTGTATCGCAAGGTCGGCCTGCAGTTTGCTGTCTCCGTAAAAATCTGCGGGGTTTGGCGGTGTGTCTCTTGTTATGATTTTTTCTTTCCCCACAGGTTCGTCTGCGCCGTAGATTATCATCGAGCTCATAAAGATAAACTGTTTTACGCCGTCGTTCTTAGCCTTTTTTGCCGTATCTACCGCAAGGTCTCTGTTTATTCTGTAATATGAGTCTTTCTTCGACGGGTCGGCGGAGACATGTGCGATCCCGGCCACATGAAAGACGACGTCGTATCCGGCAAAGGATTTTTCGCGCCATGTGCCGTCTATCATGTCGATGGTATAGACATGGTATTCGTCGGGCCACTGGGAGAGCCATTTTTCGAACGAGGTACCGACGTAGCTGTTGGCGCCGGTGATGAGGATCTTTTTCATTGCCGATGTTCTCCGCCTGATAGTTTTTGCAATGTTCCCGTTCCGCCCTCGACGACGCCCTCTTTTTTCAGCACGCAGGCGATGGTGCCGAAGAAGCATTTGCAGTCGAAAAAGAAGCTCATTCTCTTTACGTATTCGCCGTCATAGGCGGCTTTTACCTCTATTGGCAGTTCGTCGCGGCCGTTTATCTGCGCCCAGCCGGTCAGTCCCGGCAGTATGTCGTTCGCGCCGTATTTGTCCCGCTCGGCGATGAGGTCGTACTGGTTCCACAGCGCGGGACGCGGGCCGATGATGGACATCGTTCCCGTCAAGATGCACAATATCTGCGGCAGTTCGTCGAGGCTTGTCCTGCGCAGGAATTTTCCACAGGGGGTTATCCACCGGTCAGGGTCGCTTAGCATATGGGTCGGCATGTTGGCGGGGGTCTCTATATACATAGTCCTGAATTTCGGCATCATGAAGGTAGTTTTATGTATTCCTGAACGCTTCTGCCAGAAGAGCACAGGGCCGCGTGAATCTATCTTCACAGCGGCGGCAATAGCCAGCATTGGTATGGCTAGTATCGCCAGACCAGCGGCGGAGAGGATTATATCTATTGCTCTTTTCAGACAGCTTTTGTACATTTATTTCCCCTGTTTCTGCTAATTAATCTTTCAATAACACTGTTAAGTGTGTTTGATTCCTTACAATCGATACCGTATACAAAAAACCAATAGCTCAAATTCACATAGGTGATTGCTTTACATTACGCACTTACTAATGCGGTTGATTTTTACCTATCTCTCCGCCTGCGGCCTGATACCGTTTCGTCCAGTGTTCAGCGCGTTCAGCATCTCTATCTGTTCCTGTGTGAGCTTGCCCTGTTTGCGCAGCGTTCTTTGGCGGGCTATCCACTGGCCGATTCTGGCGCTTTCTGTTGTTTTATCGCCCTCTAAAACGTCCTTTGTTTTTAGCAGGCGCGCTGCGGCCTCGTATTTTTCCGACCAGGCGCGTTCGGCGGGGGTGCGCCAGTCGACGCCTAGCTCTTCAAGCTCTTTTATCTGCGCCTTTGTCAGGTTTTTGCCCCTCAGCTCTCCCCGGTATGCGCGGCGGCACTCGTAGATCCATTTGCCGAGCCAGATTCCCTCTGTCGTCACGTATTGCTGCGGGACGGCGAGGTCGCCGTGTTCCGCGAGGTATTCCCGGCAGGCGGCGATTTTCTTTTGCCACGGGTCTTCCGTCATCCACTGAAGGCCGAGGGCGTCCAGTTTTGCCCTGCGTTCCGGCGTCACCTTGATGGAGCTTCGGCCCGTCTTTGAGTTGCCCTCTATGTGGTTTCTCAGCCATCTGCCGAGGGGAAAGCCTTTTTTGTTCACGTATCCGGCGGGGACGTCGAGCGAGCCGAATTCACGGTGATATTCCTTCGCCTGTTCGTATCCGTATTCCCACTGCCGCGTGTAGGTGTCGAGCCAGTCCATTCTGATGGCGTCGAGGCGCTCTATCTGCTCCCGTGTTAATGGCGCGGAGCCGTTCAGCCGTCCGCTGCGGATCTTGCGCATCCGGCGCAGCCAGGCGCCGATACGCAGCCCGTTGGGGGAGATGTAGCCAGCGGGAATGTTGAGATCATGTTTTTTCAGGTAGTATTCCGCGCAGGCTAGGTAGTTAAGCTCCCACTGGTAGTCGAGCTTGTCCCAGATCATGCCGAGTTTGTTTAGGGCCGCGATACGCTCGTCGGTTAGGTAATATCCGCTCCTGCCGCTGTTTTTTGACTGGCGGAGGTTGCAGATCCATTTGCCGAGTTCAAGCCCTTCTGAGGTGACATAGTTGGCGCGGATGTCGATATTGCCGTTCTTTGATCTATATTCGCACAACGCGCGGTAATATCTCTCCCACGAATATTCGTAGCGGTTTTTCCAGCGCATGCCGATGTTTTCAAGTTTTGTGATTCTCTCTTCGTCGAGCAGTCCGGGAATCTTGCCGGCGCGGACGAGCCTCTGGGTGTTCAGCCATGAGCCGAGAGAGTACCCCTCCGGCGTCCGATAGCGTTTGGGAACTTCCAAGCTGCCGTGCTCGCCGTAATAGGCCTTTGCGTAGCTGTACATCGTCTCCCAGGAGGCGGAGAGCGCCTCTTCGAGCTCGTTGAAGAGCCGTCTGCTGTCGCGCACTTCGTCGATGATGGTGAAGGAGTCGTTGACGACCAGCGAAGCCTCTCCCGTGGCGCGGTAGTAGTCGGAGGCGAATTTCATCTCTTCCTGCAGGGCGGAGATGCTGTAGAGATTCTCAATATTGTTTACCACATCTATGATGACGGTACTCCTGCGGCTGCCCGCCGATAGGGCACGCCCGATCTGCTGTTTGTAGATGATGGGCGAGACGGTGGGGCGGAAGAGTATCACGCCGGAGATGTTCTCGATATGGACGCCCTCGTTGAGCATGTCGATGCAAAGCAGGAGCTTTAGCCGCTCACTGTCGTCGGCCTTGAAGCCGGCAAAGGCGCTGGCCGCCTCCGGATCATCGGCGTAGGCACGATAGAGGCGCAAGTTCCCGTCGATTTTACCGAACCACTCGTCTATGTGGCTGGCCACCTCGTTGAGATGTTCGACACTGGAGCAGAAGATAATATACTTGCCATGCTTTTCGGTGATATGTTTCTGAAATACGGCGTCAAGCCCTTTCGCCTTCTCAAGCGAACGGCGCAGCGCATCCAGACGCTTCTGTGCCGCGTCGCGCACGGCCCTGTTTTTGGCGCTGCTTATACGGGCCTGATATCTCTCTATATCTTTCTGGCAGGAATATATGGAGACGACATAGGTCGGCGGGGTGAGAATGCCGCGCACCACCGCCTCGCCGAGCGTCATCTCTGAGGCGATGTTGCCGTCGAAGAGTTCGTCTGCCATATCGCGCTGATTGTCGAGGTAGCGGATGTTTGTCGCCGACAGGCCGAGCACCGGCGCCTGCGGATACGCCGCAAGCAGCCGCTGGACCCCGTTGCCCCACATCTGCGCGCCGCAGCGGTGAAATTCGTCGAGCACGATGTAGTCGGGACGGATATC
>Ga0192261_1107_pt1 | contig 16978 bp, 15 predicted proteins | sample Koala_Koa23_G3_FD_131283 | JGI IMG/M metagenome (GOLD analysis project Ga0192261, IMG submission 131283) | Enriched cells from koala feces incubated with labeled cellulose particles, San Francisco Zoo, California, United States - Koala_Koa2-3_G3 ... | reverse complement strand
GCGACCGTGAGATGATAGACCGCGCGTTTCAGGCAGGCTGGGGAGGCGCGGTGATCAAGACGCTAACCCAATACACCGGCACGGAGGGGGACGAGATCAGAGACGTCTCTCCGCGTATCTTCCCCGTCCGCGGTATGGGCGGCGAGTTCAAAAACGCGGTATTCGGATATATGAACATTGAATTAACCTCGCAGAAGACGAACGAAGAATCCTGCGAAGACATCTCCTTTTTAAAAAAACGCTGGCCTGACCGTGCTGTCATCGCGAGCATCCTTTACGGGCACGCGCCAATAAAAGAAAAATGGCAGCGAGCGGCGGCCGACTGCGAACTTGCGGGAGCGGACGCCATCGAGCTGAACTTCTCCTGCCCCCACGGATGCAGCGAGATCGGCAGCGGCGTGAGCATCGGCGGCAACCCGGCGAAGATCAAAGAGATACTCGGCTGGGTGAAAGAGGCGACAAAGCTGCCGCTCATCACAAAGCTCACAGTACTTTCGGACATCGTCTACGCCGCGGCGCTCTCGGAGGAGTATGGCGCGGATGCGGTCTGCGCTATAAACACCGTCAGCTCGATGCCAGGAATAGACCTTGAGAATTTCCGCCCGCGCCTGAACGTCGGCGGCGTAGGCACCGCAGGCGGACTCTCGGGACACATGATAAAGCCGATCGCGCTGCGCTCGGTGCTGGAGATCGCGCGCGCCGTGAAGATACCGATATCCGGCAGCGGCGGGATCTACGACTGGCATGACGCCGCCGAGTTCATCCTCGCGGGAGCCTCGACGCTGCAGATTTGTTCGGCGGTCATGGAACACGGCTACGACATCATCGGCGGTCTGTGCAGCGGACTATCCGCCTACATGGAACGCATGGGATTTGAAGATATCGAGGCCTTTCGCGGCAAAGCCCTCGGCAGTATCGTCCACCATGCCGACATCGACAGGGGACGCCTCTTCAAGCCCAGTCTCAACCTCATGAAGTGCAGCTGCTGCGGCCGGTGCGCCGTCAGCTGCCGCGACGCGGGCTATCAGGCGATCTCGCTCTCACGCGGCGGCATATCTATAGATATGGACAAATGCACGGGCTGCGGCCTCTGCTACGGACTCTGCCCCAACGAGGCGTTGACGCCTGTCGGAGTCCGCGTTTAAGCGCCGCCGATTGGTGGAGGTCAAGTGAGCCGCGGCAGTAAACGCCGCGCTCACTTATTTTTGACGGTATTCAGCAGTTTTTTGACGTTGTCATATAATCTGTCAAGGTCGTCAAAGACGGTCAGGACGCCGTAAAGATCGTAACACCGCCGGCAAACGCGCCAAACTTTAAGAAATCCGCGCTGACGCGGCTTATCTCCAACGCTTTCGCCCGCCCGCCTCAGCGCGGAACGACAAGGCTCTTCATATTCCTTCGCAGCCTCATTATCCGGCGAATGATGGAAAAGAACGCCGATACTATCAGCGGTTCGAGAAACTTTAATATCAAAAGTAACGCAAGCGGAACACGGTAGTCCGCGGTTTTAATCCACCCCTCCAGCCAACAGCAGGACCGCGGCGATATAAAGCAGCGCCACAGCCGCAAACAGGCAAAGAACGATCTTTACCGCCCCTCAGTTTTGCACAACGGGCAGTTTAGAGGCCAGCGCCAACGATATGATAAGCAACAAGGCTGCCGTCCAGAGCAGCATCAATTATCCCTTCGCGTTATTCAAACCAGGACCGCGCCGCCTTGAAGCTGATTATGGCCCAGCTTTTTTTTGCCGCCGTATTTCCACAGCCTGGCCAGGGCATCGAATCCGTGCTTCGGCGCTCCCCGCTCGTCTTCGGCGCAGCAGACCTCGCCAGTCATTCTCAGGCTGCCGGAGTCCTCCAGATAGACCTCCTTTACCCGCGCATGATATACGGCCTCGCCGTCCGCGCCGTCAAAGTGATAGAGCTTTCCGTCGTAGCCATAGGACAGCCCGTTAGCGGAGACGGCCTTGTGCTCTTTGAATTTAAGACCGAAATACCTTTCAACACTCTCCGCGACATATCTTCCATCGACGGTCATCCCTCCGAATAGGCAGCCCTCTCTCTTGCAGGGAACGATACGGCTACGGTAATTGTTTCCGTAGTTATGTCAGATGCCAAAGCTGATAAGCTCCGCGCGGCTCAGCTTCGCCGTCTCAAAATCCATCATGCCCAGCGCCGTAAAATTGGAAAGAAATACGTCCATCTGTTTTAGCTCCTCCGGCTTGACATCCAGCCTCGTCTGGGCGGCTATTGCCGGAGCCGATATAACTAGAATGAGGATAAGCAGAGCTGCCGCCGCAAAGCGTCGCCGTCACTCAGAGTCATCTCCGCCCTCACCCATGTCTTCGTACCAGGATTTCGCCACCTTAAAGCTCAGGATAGCCCAGGTATCTTTTCCATTATATTTCCATGGTTTAACCAACGCGGTGAAGCCATACCGCTCTTCACTCTGTCCGTCCGGATAGTAGACCTCTCCGGCCATCCGGAGCCTTCCCGAGGCGTCACGGCACACCGTCTTCACGCGCGCGTGGACCGCCGCATCGCCGTCGGCGCCGTGAAGATAGTAGAACCTGCCGTCGTAGTAATAGGAATGATAACCGTCGTCAACAGCGCCGTGTTCCTTAAAATCAAGGGCGAAATATCTTTTGATGCTCTCGGAGACGTATTTACCTTCGATAAGCAGATCGCCGTACTCTCTATCTCTATCTTTGGCCGGCTGGATACGGGTGTGGTAATTATTTATATAATTATGCCAAATCCCGAAATGGATGAGATCGGCGCGTTTCAGCTTCGCCGTCTCAAAATCCATCATGCCCAGTTCGGTGAAATTACTCAAAAAGGTGCTCATGCTTTTTAGTTCGGCGGGCTTGATATTAAGCTTCGTCTCGGCGGCAAACGACGGGAAGGTCATGACAAGAACCGCCAATACGGCTGAGAGAGACGCCACGAACGCTTTTATGTTTTTCCCAATCTCATTCACCTCATATCCTACGGACCGGCGGCGTCCGCGCAAAAGCAGGCCGCCGCATGAGTCTTTATCTATTTCTTCTGCCTCGCGTATCTGCCGTTCGGGTCAACGCCCAGCTCCGCTCCGCTTCCATCTTTGAAGCCTTCCGCAGCCTTCAGTTCGATCTCATTCCCCTCAAGAGTCAGGGTGAAGAGTTTCTCTTCTCCGCCTCTGTCGGCGACCGCCATCGTCCTGCCCATAAGCCTGCCAAGACACTCGCCCAATTCCGCGGCGGAATGAGGGCTCTTATCAGGCCTCACCGTCAGCGATATGGCATAGACTTTCTTCTCATCGTCTTGCTGAATGGCAAGCGACGCCACTAAACCTTAGCCTTTCAGCCGGTAGAGCCCCTGCGCGCCCGCGGGGTTTTTCATCAGCCACTGCCACAGCAGCACGCGTTCGATATTTCCGAAACAGCCGTAGTAGGCGGTGGCGTATGCTTCGGCCTCGGCGGCGCCGTTCTTTATCATCTCCGCGTGCCGCGCCGGCATGGCGGCGAGCGGCGTCGTAAAGGCAACTATCAGCACTACGGGGCAGAAGGAGAGCCAATCTTTTTACGGATATCATCTCCATTTTCCTGCCATCTATAACAAACAGAATTTAACGTCGGGTGCTGACCTGTAAATAAAACCCCATTTTTTCCAGCTTGAACTTGCCCTTAGATTCTTTTATCTTCCGCAAAGAGGCCGCAAATACCATCCCAGGCTTTTGCTGGCGGCTCACCGAAACAAGTATACCACAGCACATGCGCCGGCTGCGGCAATCTCTCCCTAATATACTCACGGACTGCGGTCGTCTTGCCAAAGCCGGAGGGGGCCTCTACCATAATCAGCGGCGAGAAAAGGATAGCGGATAAACTCGCCAGAAGGCGCTCAGGGAAAAAGTAGCTGTCTCCGTACCTGTAGCTGGCTGTCCTTTTTTATCTTCCGGCATATGATTTCTCCACGTTAAAAATATTACTGTATTTTATCTGTTTTTGAAGATAGGACGGCATGAGTAAACAACTCATCCACCGTCTCCGGCACCCAATTCTTTTCTTTATATATCGCACTGTCAGCGCTGAAAATCGGCCGGCCCGCCTTCTGGACAGCGATGCCCCGCCTTAGTCCCTGCTTTTACCCATTGAATTATAGCGTACATAGAGCGCGTCTAGGGTCTTCGACCAGGGGGAGTAGGCGTCGCCCTCGCGGAGCAGCCGCAGGCCGAGTTCGTTTACGCCGCCGGGGGTCGAGTTGTCGACCAGGAAGGCTTCTATATCCTCCCCGCAGTCGGTGCGCATGAAAGAGGAGAGCGCCTCGTTCATATAACCGGCATAGTCGAGCGCCGTGCGGAACGAAAGTCCCCTTGCAATACCCCACTTTACATATTCGGCGATCAGCGCGTAATAGGGGACCATCATGCCCGTCACAGGCCCCAGCACCTCCAGCTCGCTCTCCGCCTGTACTTCGACGATAGCGCCGAGCGTCGCCAGCAGCTCGCGGCAGACCGGGTCTTTGCCGTAAAAGAGCACCGGCCCCATCCGTCTCGCGGCAAAGGGCAGCGGGATCGCGCGCACCGCGCTCATCGCGGGAGCGTAGAGATCAAGGGAATCCGCCAGCTTCACGCCTCCGGTGATATGGACGACACGGTGTTCTGGCTTGAATTTAATAGCTTCCGCCACAGCTTTATGCTGCTGCGGAAGCACCGCAATAAATACGACATCCGAGAAGTCGGCTACCTCCTGATTGGAGCCGGATATCGTTATCCTGTCAGGAAAAAGCGCCTTAAGCGTCTCGGCCTTATCCCTGTTTTTATGCACCGAGAGAACGATCTTCCCCGTAAATTCCGGCGCGGAGCAAAGCCCACGCACGATAAAAGAGGTTATGCCGCCGGTGCCGATAAATCCAAGTGTCAAAGCTGCCGTCATAAAAATCCACCGTCCGTTGATTAAAATTGGTAACTAATTGTAGCACCCGCGGCGGACAAAACAAAGGACCTCCATAAAGGAGGTCCTTTGCCGACATTTTATACAGGATATATAGTCGCTTACTGTCGCTATTTCGCGAACGCCTTTTTGATGCCCTCTACGGCCTTGTCGATCTGCTCGTAGGTGATGACGATCGGCGGCGCGAAGCGGATCGTGCGCTCGTGGGTCTCCTTCGCCAGTACGCCGTTGGCGATGAGCTTCTTCACATAGGCGGCCGCGGGGACGGAGAATTCAACGCCGATGAGGAGGCCGGAGCCGCGGACGTCGATGATCTCGGGGTTGTCTATCTCGCGGAGCTTCTGCATGAAGTAGTTGCCCTTCTCTTCGGCCTGCTTTGAATAATCGTCTCTTACGAGTATCTCCATCGCCTTTATTGAAACCGCGCAGGCTAAGGGGTTGCCACCGAAGGTCGAGCCGTGGGTCCCGGGGGTGAATACGCCAAGGACGTCCCTGTTGGCCGCGACCGCCGATATCGGCATTACGCCGCCGCCAAGAGCCTTGCCGAGGATGAAGATGTCGGGCTCGACATCCTCAAAGTTGCAGGCAAACATTCTTCCGGTGCGCGCGAAGCCCGTCTGAACCTCGTCGGCGATAAAGAGGATATTGTGCTTCGTGCAGATATCGCGCACTTCCTTAAGGTAACCCTTGGGAGGCGTGATGATCCCCGCCTCTCCCTGTATAGGCTCCGCCATGAAAGCAACTGTGTTGGGCGTGATCGCCTCTTCCAGGGCCTTGGCGTCGCCGTATTTGATTATCTTGAAGCCTTCGCAGTATGGTCCGTAGTTGATACGCGCGTCTGGGTCGGTGGAGAAACTTACGATGGCGATCGTGCGTCCGTGGAAGTTGTTCTCGCAGACGATAATCTCCTGCTTGCCGTTTTCGACGCCCTTGACCTCTGCCCCCCAGCGGCGGACGGTCTTAAGAGCCGTCTCAACGGCCTCAGCGCCGGTATTCATGGGGAGGATCATCTCTTTACCCGTCAGTTCGCAGAGTTTTTCATAGAAATCACAGAGAACGGCGTTGTGGAAGGCGCGTGAGGTAAGCGTCACCTTGTCGAGCTGATCTTTTGCGGCGGCCACGATCTCGGGATGACGGTGCCCGAAATTAAGGGCCGAGTAGGCCGAGAGCATATCAAAATACTCGCGTCCCTCGGGGTCGCGTACGATTACGCCCTCTCCCTCAACGATGACGACGTCTTTGGGGTGATAGTTGTGCGCGCCGAGTTTGTTTGTCTTGTCGATAATCTGCTGTGTGCTGAGCATTTCTTTTCCTCCTCATGATTATTGAACCGCTAGGGTTTATTTGTTTATTTTTAATCTTGATGAGATAAGTTTAACATCTTTTCTGAACTTTGAAAAGAGGCAAACTTCTACTTTTACTCAGATATATCAGCGTTATCAACTATTATTTTTAAAATAATCAGTAATAACCGAAACTAAAAATATAAACTTTGACCCAGTCTATAGTTCATATTTTATTATGCTTACGAATAGCACGCCAACGGCGCTTTCAGGTACGTATCCGGCAGATATGCAGCGTGCTTTCTTTAGTCCGGAAATCAGCGATGCTCTCTATCTCATAAAAATTATTGTTATAGGCAAGATACCACACGGGGTTAAAAAAAGAAAAGAACTTTCGTACCATCAGCGAGCGTCCCTTCTTCTTAAGAGCCTCCGCTCCAAGCTCATTTACAGAAAGCACGTCGCCGTTGCCGTTGATAACAACGAGGGGCTGCTTTGAAGCTGCCGCAAGTTTTTTTACTGACTCAAGGATATCTGAATGATTGTTTGTTTTTATTTTCAACGTATTTATCATGATTCGATATTCCCCCATTACTACTATTTTTTTTCCAGTAATTTTGCTAATCCATTTTTTCAAACACAATACTTAATTTACAAATACAGCTATTATATTATCATACATATCTATTTTTTATCAAGTATAGCTATTTATAATTTTTCAAAACTGTTATGGTAAACTATGTATACGACGAAAGAAGGGGCGATATGAGCGACACCCAAGGACTGTATAGGCTAATTTACAGATTTTACCGCGCGCAGATCGAAAGCGGTCAATATCAAAAGGGAGAACCGCTGCCCTCGGCACTGGAGATAGCGGAGACATTCGACGTTTCTTTTAGTACGGCAAGGAAAGCGCTGCAGTCCTTGAAAAGTGAAGGTTATATAGAGCTCTCGCCCGGCAGGACGGCCACCGTCTGCTGGGACGGGCAATGCGGCGCCAATAAATGCGAACTTTATGACCGTATTAGCGGCGTCATCGATATGTATGATGGGATGAGTTATTTTCTCCCCCCCATTCTGGCGCGCGGCGCGCGCTATGTTGACTCAGAAGGGTTAGAGAAGCTGGACCTCATCATCGCGGAGATCGCAAATAACAATTCGGGGGGTATCTTCGAATTTACCGTCTTTTTCATCAAACAGCTCGGCAATCCCGTGCTGCTGCACCTTTTTTGTGAGCTAGACAATTTTGTCTTTGCCGCGTTTTCGGGAGGCGACCGGCACTTTCATATTATGAACCGCGAGCATCCGTGGACGGAACACCTGCCGTTAAAGCTCTTTTACGATATTGCCGCGGCGGTAGACTCGGCGGACCGGGAGAGGTGCGCCGCACTGTTCCAAAAACTTGCCGCGTCATACGGGGATGATATGAACGCATATCTCAATTCCGCCGGACGGGAAAACGCGACCGGCAAGATACCGTTTCGCTGGCAGGTCTATGTGGAGCAGGAGCAGTATCTCTATTCGGCCGCCGTCGATCTGCTTTACAGGATCAATACGGGAAAGTTCCCCGGCCGCTGGCTGCCGCCGATACCCGATCTTGCGGCATCTCTTGGCGTATCCGAGATAACGGTGCGACGGACGATCAAGCTTTTGAACGGCATCGGCGTTACAGAGACGATAAATAGAAAGGGCACGAGGATATACGGGGTAGAAAGGGCGCGCCATACCGTAAAGGTCGACGTCGGCATGTTTAAGAACCGGTTTATCTTCGGCCTCCAGCTCCTGCATATCCTGGCGCTCACAATAGAAAATGTCTCCTATGAGGCCTTTCTCTTCTTCTCAGAGGAGGATATAAACGGGATCTCAGAGGCCATCGAGGAGGACGCCAAACGCGGCAGGGAGTTTCTGACCTTGGGCGTGACGATCAACATTATCTGCAAAACTTCAAAGAATACCGTGATAAGGGAAATTTATTCTCAGATCGCCGGACGGCTGGTATGGCTCTATCCACTGAGGCTGATTGAGTTTAAGGATCTTGATATTTATGATTTTCCGCAAAGCTCCGCGAGTATGCAGAAAAGCCTGCGCGAGGGACGGCGGCGGGATTTTTCACGCCATCTCTCGGAGGTCATGACCGCTACCTTCTTCGCGGCGCAGTCGGCGCTGCTTCAGCTTGGAATAACAGAGGCAGCCGAACTGCGGCTGCCCCCCAACGACTGATATAGAACAACTTCAAAAAATCTATTTTTGCCCCGCGAGAAATTCCACGTACTGGCGCGCGCTCCGGCCAGAGAAGCCTCCGTGTTTCAGCTCCCAGCGGATCGCGCCCAGCTCTAATTCTTCGTCGTTCACCTTCACGCCGTATTCCCCGGCGAGGCTGCGGACGATGTGCAGATATTCCTTCTGTTCAGGTGAAAAATAGCGTATAAGCAGACCAAAGCGGTCGACGAGGGACATCTTTTCCTGCATCGTCTCCGACTCGTGCATATCGTCGTCTTTGTCAAGGCGGTCGCCCCAGGTCTCTTTCATCAGGTGGCGGCGGTTTGAGGTGGCGTAGATAAGGACGTTATCCGGACGCTTTTCGATGCCGCCTTCGATAAAGGCTTTGAGGAATTTATATTCGACCTCAAACTGCTCAAAAGAGAGGTCGTCCATGAAGAGGATGAATTTATAGTTGCGCTGTTTGATCTCCTCAAGGACCGTCTCAAGGTCGTTTATCTGGTGTTTGTAGACCTCGATCATGCGCAGGCCGCGCGGCGCGTACTCGTTGAGCAGCGCCTTTATCGTCGAGGATTTGCCTGTCCCTCCCTCTCCGTAGAGCAGCACATTGTTCGCAGGGCGGCCGTCGAGGAAGGCCAGGGTGTTGTCAACAACGGCCTTTTTCTGCTCATCATAGCCGATAAGGTCGGATAGCCTGATATCTTCCAGCGGTATCGCGGGAACGATTTCCCGCGCGTGCGCATCCCAGCGGAAGCCGCCGTAAAGGCCGAATTTGCCGACGCCATGCTCGCGGTAGAAGGACACGGCCGCCTCATAGAGCCCGGCGGGCGAGTCCGCCGCCGCCATCGCCGCGGCGAGTTCGCCGATGACGGCTCCCGCGGCGCGCCCAAAGGAGACGGGCCCCGCCGGCAAAGGCACGAAACCGTCAAGCAGGCCGACAGCGCCGAGACGAAGCTCATCCTCAAGCGCCCTCAGGTCATAGCGCAGATAGCCAAATAGAGTCTCAAAATCACGCATCGCAAATTCACGCATCGTGCCGCAGAGCGGCCCGCGGCGTTCATGCGCGAGCGAGAATGGATTTTCGTTTTCCGCAACTAGCATCGCAAGCCACGCCTGCCAGAGGTTCCCGGCGATACCGGCTCTCTCCGCCGCGGCGGCCATCTTCGCGGCACAGTCGCAGTACCACGAGGCGCTCTCCGCAAGAGAGGAATCGTCTATCTGTCCGGCGCTCTTTATGAGCCCCGAGATGCAGGCGAAGACCTCGTCGCGTTCAAAATCACGGTAGGGGATCAGCTCCCGTATCATCTTTAATCCTCGTCTGAATCGCTTATTCCGGCCTGCATACGGGCCTTCTTGCGCTGGTCCGCGTCGAGGATGGTCTTGCGGATACGCACGGAGAGCGGCGTCACCTCGACCAGTTCGTCGTCGCTGATCCACTCCAGCGCGGAATCCACCGTCATAGTGCGCGGCACGTCGAGCACCGTCATCATCTCTTTTGTCGCGGAACGGTGGTTCGTCTGCTGTTTGCGCTTGCTGGGATTACAGGGGATGTCCTTGCCGCGAGAGCTCTCGCCTACCACCTGCCCGTTGTATATCGCGTCTCCAGGCTTAATAAAGAGGGTACCGCGTTCCTGGAGGTTGTCCAGGGCGTAGCTCGTTGCGGTTCCGCTGTCCATGCTGACGAGCGAGCCACGCGAACGCGCGTTTATCTCTCCGACCCATTCGCCGTAACCGACAAAACGCGAAGCGAGGATGCCGAGGCCGCGCGTATCGGTGAGAAATTCTCCGCGGTAGCCGATGAGGCCGCGCGTCGGTATTCTGAATTCAAGACGGAGCACTCCCGTGCCGCCGTTTTCCATATTTTTAAGTTCGCCCTTGCGCTGCGCGAGCTTCTGGATGACAACACCCTGATATTCCTCGGGGACGTCGATGATGACCTCCTCCATCGGTTCGAGGGTGCGCCCCTTTTCGTCATGCTGCACGATTACCTCGGGGCGCGAGACGCAGACCTCCGATCCCTCGCGGCGGATCTCTTCTATGAGTATCCCCAGATGCAGCTCGCCGCGGCCTGAGACCTTAACGCCGTCTGGACGGCCAAGGTCCTCCATGCGCAGCGCGGGGTCCGTCTTGGTCTCGCGCTCGATACGCGCTTTGAGCTGACGGAGTGTGATGGCGTTGCCGTCCTGTCCCGCGAAGGGGCTGGTATTTACGATAAAGAACATGGATACCGTCGGCTCCTCGATATCGAGCGGCGGAATGACCTGGTCTCCGATCTCCGGGGCGCTCATAGTGTCGCCGAGATCGATATTTGCCGGGCCCGTGAACCAGACGATGTCTCCGGCGCCTACCGCCTCCACCTCGGCGCGGTCGAGTCCGTTTGTGACATAAAGGTGCGTGCAGGTCGAGGTATCGGTGGAGACGACCTCCCAGTTGGTCTGGTCGTAATCGGTCCAGCGAGTGTGGGTACGCAGTATCCGGTCTCCCTTGCGCAGGGTCCCCTGCAGTATCCTGCCGCAGCCGATACGGCCGAGGTATTCGCTCCACGATAGGGTGCAGACCTGCATAAGGAAGGGCTTGTCCATCTCCGCCTTGGGCGCGGGGACTCTCTCAATGATCGTCTTGAAAAGGTCCTGCATACCGGCCTTGGAATTATCCTCGTGTTTGTTAAGATCGTCGACGAACCAGCCCTGGAGTCCGGAGCCGTAGAGCACCGCGAAATCGCACTGCTCCTCAGTGGCGCCCAGCTCTATAAAGAGGTCGAATGTCTTGTCGAGCGCCGCGTCGGGCTCGGCGTTGGGACGGTCCACCTTGTTGACGATCACGATCGGCTTGAGTCCGAGTTTCAGCGCGCGCATAAGGACATAGCGCGTCTGCGGCATTGGTCCCTCGTTCGCGTCAACGAGCAGCAGAACGGAATCGACCATTGAGAGAACTCTTTCCACCTCTCCCGAAAAGTCAGCGTGCCCGGGGGTATCGACGATATTTATCTTATAGCCTTCCCATTCGACGGTGCAGTGCTTGGCCTTGATCGTGATGCCGCGCTCGCGCTCAAGATTTCCGGCGTCCATCACGCGCTCCTCCATCACCTGGTTGTCGCGGAAGAGGTGCGCCGCTTTGAAGATGCCGTCTATGAGCGTTGTCTTGCCATGGTCGATGTGAGCGATGATAGCGATATTTCTTATCTTTGAAGAGTCCTGCATTTTATAATGTTCCTCTCGGTTTAGTATGCTTCCTGAAAACTTTACGCCATTGAATTTTTTCAACCGGCGATTATTCTAGCCAACGTAAGATAATAACACTTACATGGCAAATTTGTCCAGCACCGATTGACCGCAGGGCAACGGTATGAACACGGGCAGCGCGGCCCTCAATAACTAATCTGTTACAATAAATCCATAATAGAATCGCTCTGTCTATTTGAAATTTTCAGGCGCTTAGAGTATATTAGTAACTATTCAATAACTACGCTCAGCCAAATGGCTTTAATAATACCGTTTCACCAGTAAACAGCGAAAAAGCTTGAAGGAGTGACAGATATGAAAGGGAAAATGCTTGCTCTCGTCAAAGAAAAACCGGGTGTCGGCCTATGGATGCGCGAGGTTGACATTCCCCAGCCCGGTCCCAACGACGTTTTGATAAAAATAAAAAAGACGTCGATCTGCGGAACGGATCTCCACATCTATAATTGGGATGAGTGGTCGCAAAAGACCATCAAGACCCCCATGACCATCGGCCACGAATATGTTGGAGAGATCGTCGAGCTCGGCAGCCATGTGCGCGGCTGGAAGGTCGGCGAGCGCGTCTCTGGCGAGGGGCACATCGTCTGCGGCGAGTGCCGCAATTGTCTCGCCGGACGCCGCCACTACTGCCCACATACGATCGGCGTCGGCGTGAACCGTGACGGCGCCTTCGCGCAGTACCTTTCGATACCAACGACGAATGTCTGGCGCTGCGCCCCCGATATCTCCGACGATATCATCTCCTGCTTCGACCCGCTCGGCAACGCCACCCATACGGCGCTGCAGTACGATCTCATCGGTGAGGACGTCCTCATCACGGGCGCGGGCCCCATCGGCATGATGGCCGCCGCGATCTGCCGCCACGTCGGCGCGCGAAACGTCGTCGTCAGCGACCTCAACGATTACCGCCTCGATCTCGCGAAAAAGCTCGGCGCCACGCGCACCGTGCGCGCCGATAAGGAGAATCTCCGCGACGTGATGCACGAGCTCGGCATGAAGGAGGGCTTCGACGTCGGGCTGGAGATGTCCGGCAGTCCGCAGGCCTTCTCCGGCATGGTAGACGTGATGCACAACAGCGGCAAAATCGCGCTGCTCGGGCTTGTGAAGCCCGGTACGGTCATCGACTGGGACAAGGTCATCTTCAACGGCCTGACGATAAAGGGCATCTACGGACGTGAGATGTACGAGACCTGGTACAAGATGACGACGATGCTGCAGAGCGGTCTTGACATCAGTGAAGTAATCACCCACCGCTTCGACGTGCGGGACTTTGAAAAGGGCTTCGCGGCGATGAACTCCGGACAGTCCGGAAAGGTCGTCCTCGACTGGCAGAACCTCTAGCGGCGGAATACAATAAATAAAATTTGACCGGTAATTTTTAACATCAACGAAAGGCGGCATATACAAAACATGAAAACTGCGATCGGCAAAATTGCGGCTGAGATAGAGAAGATAAAGGCCGACGGCCTCTATAAGAACGAGCGTATCATCACGACGCCGCAGCGCGACGTGATAGACACCACCGCCAAGGGCGGCGTCGTCAACATGTGCGCGAACAACTACCTCGGGCTCGCGGACAACGCGCGTGTCATCGAGGCGGCCAAGACCGCCTATGACCGCTGGGGCTATGGCCTCGCCTCCGTGCGTTTTATCTGCGGCACACAGCAGATACACAAGGATCTTGAAGCGGCGGTCAGCCGTTTCTTAGGCATGGAAGACACTATACTCTATTCCTCCTGCTTCGACGCCAACGGAGGCGTCTTTGAGCCTCTGCTATCAGATAAGGACGCGATAATCAGCGACGAACTGAACCACGCAAGCATCATCGACGGCGTGCGCCTCTGCAAGGCGAAGAAATTCCGCTACAAAAACAACGACATGACTTCGCTGCGCGAGCAGCTCGAGGCGGCAAAAGCGGCAGGCGCGGACATCAAGCTCATCGTCACGGACGGCGTCTTCTCAATGGACGGATACATCGCGAACCTTAAGGGCATCTGCGACCTGGCCGACGAATATGACGCCCTGGTGATGGTAGACGACAGCCACGCCGTCGGCTTCATGGGCGAGCGCGGACGCGGCACGCACGAATACTGCGGCGTCATGGGGCGCGTCGACATCATCACCGGCACCCTCGGCAAGGCTCTCGGCGGCGCTTCCGGCGGCTATGTGAGCGCGAAGGCCGAGATAGTGGAGATGCTGCGCCAGCGCAGCCGCCCCTACCTCTTCTCCAACACGGTCGCGCCCGCGATATGCGGCGCTTCGCTCGAGGTTATCAGAATGCTGGAAGAGTCGACTGAGTACCGCGACCGCGTACACGCCAACACGAAATATTTCCGCGAAAAGATGGCGGAGCTCGGTTTCGACATCCTTCCGGGAACACATCCCATCGTACCGATCATGCTCTACGACGCGAAGGTCGCCTCGGAGTTCGCCTCGCGCCTGCTTGAGAAGGGCATATATGTGACCGGCTTCTTCTACCCCGTAGTCCCGCAGGGCAAGGCGAGGGTGCGCACGCAGGTCTCCGCGGCCCACACGACAGAGGACCTCGACCGGGCGATCGCCGCCTTTACCGAGGTAAAAAAAGAGATGGGGCTATAGTTCCTCCGCCATAAAAAGACAAGAGCGGGGCCGGCCTGAATTTGACAGGCCGGCCCCGTTATCTCTTTGTATATCCGTTACGCGAAGCCGAGGCGTTCCTTCAGCGCCAGCAGGACATCCGTATCATCCGCCGTCACCATCAGCATATCTCCCTCTCTGACCTGCGTCTTGCCAGTCGGCGTGACCGAGCCGCTGCCGCGCCTGATAAGCATGATGCGGACGCTCTCGGGGAATTTCAGATCTTGCACCTCCATCCCCGCGGCCGGCGATCCCTTTGTCACGCTCAGCTCATACAGTCCGCCCTGAAGTTCCTCCTCATAGTCGGTAAAGCTGCGCGAGACGAGCGTCTTATCCTCATGATCGAGCTGGTCGAGCAGCGAGGCCACCGGTGCAAGCAGCGAGCCCTGAACTATGACCGAGGTCAGCGAAATGAAAAAAACCATGTTGAATATGACATCCCCGTTTGGAAGCGCGTGGGTGAGCGCATAAGAGGCAAAGACGATCGACGAGGCTCCACGCAGGCCGACCCATGAGACGAGGAGCTGCGCTCTCTTCGAGTATTTGAATGGCAGCAGCGTGAGAAAGACCGCCGCGGGACGAATGATGAACATCAGCATCGCGGAGATCGTAAGCGCAGGAAGCCATACCGAAGGCAGCTGCGAGGGAAAGACCAGCAGCCCCAGCGTTACAAAGACCAGTATCTGCATCAGCCAGGAAAAGCCGTCGAAGAAACGCACCAGCTACGACTTATGGACCAGCTTCATATTTCCCATCACCATACCGGCAATGTAGATTCCCAGGAATCCGTTGCCGTGCATCACCTGCACCGCCGAATAGATGAGGGCAGCCAACGTCGCCGCTACCACGGGATAGAGGCCGTCGCTGTTGAGCTTTATGCGGTTCGTCACCCAGGCTCCGGCATAACCGAAGGCGAAGCCAAGCACCCCGCCGATGACAAACTGCATCACGAACAGTGTGACAAAGCTGAAAAAGCTGCTGCCCGGCGACGTCATGAGGCCGATGATCGCTATCGTCAGCATATAGGCGGTGGGGTCGTTGCTGCTGCTCTCAAGCTCGAGAAGCGGCGCGAGCGGCGCTTTGAGGTTCAGGTTGTTCGAGCGCAGAATGGAAAAGACGGAGGCGGCGTCGGTACAGGAGACGACCGCGCCGAGCAGAAGCCCCTGGAGCCACGTCAGCCCCACGAGAAGATGGGCCGCGACGGCGACAAGCACGGCGGTGATAATAACGCCGACCGTCGAGAGCAGCACCCCGGGCACCAGCACCTCTTTGGCGGATTTCCAGCTTGTTGCCATACCGCCGGCAAAAAGGATATAGCATATCGCAAAGTTTCCGATGGTGCTTGCGACGGCGGCATTGTCAAAATAGATGCCGCCGATACCGTCCGACCCCATTATCATCCCCGCGAGGATGAAGAATACGAGCACCGGAATACCGGCTTTTGTGAGAAAACGGCTGAATGCTATACAAAAAAGCAATATAAGTGAGACAAAAAGAATAAGGGCGTTGATATTATCCATAAAGAGGACCTCCCTCAGGCATTAAACTGGTCAATGTACCCATAATAACAGAAAACAATTGCAGGAACCACTAAGGAGAGGGCGATCCGCGGCGGTATTTCTACCTAATTATGATCCGCCACAGGCAAGACAGGGCGGAGTACGGAGGTCCGAAGACCTCCCGCACTTCGCCCTGTCATACGAGACTTATTTTTTAAGTCTTTAGTCGTTCGGCCTGATCTTCTTGTAGAATACGGCCTTGCCGTTCTTCGCTTCGAGGATGAATCCGTCCTTATCCTTTGGATTATGGAACTCGTCCATCGTGAGCTTTGTGTGCATCAGCTGGAGATCCTTCGTCTTTTCGAGAGCGTCGCGCACCTTGACGGGATCGGTGCTGTTCGCGCGCTTGATCGCGTCCGCGAGCCAGTAGACCGAGTCGTAGGCCATGACCGCGTTCATGAATTCCTGACACTCCGTCCCCGCATTCGCCGCCGACACGATCAGAATTGGTGAAATAGCTACGGTCACCGGAGACTTCGCCGCCTACGGCGTCGCCGAAGTCGAGGCCGTCAAGATGGCAGTCAGCGAGATCAACGCAAAGGGCGGAGTTCTCGGAAAGAAGCTTGAGATCGTAATGTATGACTGCCGCACACGCAACGAAGATATGGTGAACGCGGCCCGCCGTATTGTCCAGCAGGACAAGGTCGTCGCGGTCATAGGTCCCAGCGGCTCCGGCCTCTGCATCGCGGCCTCCCCTGTATTCAATCAGGGCAAGGTCCCACACATCGGGACCCTCCCGACAAACCCGAACGTAACGGTTGATGAAAGAGGCAAGGTAAAGCCCTATAACTTCCGTATTTGTTTCCTTGATCCCTATCAGGGAAAAATTCTCGCCGTATTTGCCGCGCAGGATCTTAAGGCGAAGAAGGCCGCGATACTCTACGATGTATCGAGCGACTATTCCCACGGTCTCCGCGAGTTCTTCACAAAGAGCTTTAAGGCCGCCGGCGGCACGATCGTTGCCGACGAAGGCCACCGCGGTGAAGACGTCGACTTCCGCGCCCAGCTGACGAAGATCAAGCTGTCGAACCCGGATGTGCTCGTTCTGCCGACAATGGGCAAGTGCACCCCTCTCTCCGTCAAGCAGGCGCGTGAGATGGGCATCGACGTCCCCATCATCGGCGGCGACGG
>Ga0192261_1104_pt1 | contig 17385 bp, 12 predicted proteins | sample Koala_Koa23_G3_FD_131283 | JGI IMG/M metagenome (GOLD analysis project Ga0192261, IMG submission 131283) | Enriched cells from koala feces incubated with labeled cellulose particles, San Francisco Zoo, California, United States - Koala_Koa2-3_G3 ... | reverse complement strand
CGTCATTTGAGAGGCGGGTCAATAAATCATTCCGTATGCTCTCCTCGGGAGAGGCGGACATTGTCGGCACCGCCATGTACAGGCCGGGGCTGGAAAAGCGTTTTTCCTATCCAAAGTCCTCCTACGGCACCGTTTACACCACCCTCAGCGCGCTGGAAGACGACTATCGTAAAAAAGACCTGAACAATTTTCTCTCCAGCCATCTGCGGATAGCGACGCTGAAGCTGTCGGAATACAGGCGCCGGGAGCTGGCAATGTTCCTGCCGCGCGGCGTCTACGATTATGAGATCGTCGAATGCTCCGATACCGCGGAACAGATAGCGGCTCTTAAACACAACAGGGCGGACGTGATGATGGATATTTCCATCCATTCCCACAAGGGGCTTGTCGAAGTCGCCCGCTTCGCTCCGTGGCCCATCTTTCTGGTTGTAAACAGCGAGCGCCGCGATATCCTTGAGGAGCTTGACGAGGGGATGCGGAAGATATCCGCCGCTTTCCCCAATTATCAGAATGTCCTTTATGAAAAATATTTTGGAAAGCGGCGCAACGAATTTTCAATCAACGACAAAGAACGCGCCTATATAAAAAAGGCCGCGGCGGTCAAGGTGCTCTGCATCGAAAAGGGAGCTCCCTATGTTTTTAAGGATTCCGACGGAGTCCTGCGCGGTATGTCGGTGGAGCTGCTGAAGGTATTCTCTAAAGCGATCGGGCTGCGGCTGGAGCTTGTCTCCGCCCCTCCTACGGGCGATATCCAGAAGCTGGCCGCCTCGGGAGAATATACCGTGATCGCCGGAATAAAGTCTGCCATAGATATAGTCAAGGGCGGCGGATGCGTCACCACCCTGCCCTTCTCCAACGTGGAAGATGTGAACTTTGTAAGCGACGGTTACTTTGACAGGGATAAAAAAATCAAAACGATGGCGGTCCTGCGCAGCTCGCGGCTGGACGGCGAGCTGACCGACGGGTGTGAGATAAAATACTATGACGACATCGAAGCGGCCCTCAGGGCGGTGGAGCGCAAAGAGGCTGACTTCGGCATCGGAAACAGCCGGACGGTGGACTTTTATGTTTCACAGAACAGGTTTAACGTGAAGGTGATCCCCAGCCAGAATAAATTTTCCAATATCGGCTTTGTAGTCTGCGGTGATGAGAACCTGCCGCTCCTTGCGATGCTTAACAGGTATATTGAGGCGATCGATAACAACGAGCTCTATAATATCACGCTGGACAGCTTCACATATTCGGAGAAGAACTCGCTGGTACTCTTTGCCCGGCAAAATCCGCTGGCGGCGACCGTGATCTTTATGATCTTCGGAGGGTTGACGGCCTCGGGGCTGCTGCTGTGGTTCTTTCATCACCGGGAGATGGAACGCAATCTCGTGCTGGAACGCGCGAACGCCGCGAAGAGCGACTTCCTCTCGCGTATGAGCCACGATATGCGCACGCCGATGAACGCCATCATCGGCCTCTCGGAGTTTGCCGGCGGCGAAAGAGATCCGGAAGAGATGCGGCACAGTCTGGATAGTATCAACAACGCGGGAAAATACCTTCTTTCACTCATAAACGATACCCTTGATATGAGCAAGATCGACAGTAATATAATGACGCTCGTCCCCGTAAAGTTCACCTTCGAGGAGCTGCTTGACGAGATAAACAACATCATCCTGCCGCAGGCGCGGACTAAGGGCATAACTTTTGACTGCGATGTAGACGCCGACAGGAGCCAAATCTACAGCGCGGACAAGACGAGGATAGAGCAGATACTGGTCAACCTGCTTAACAACGCCGTAAAATTCACGCCGGAGAGGGGGCGTGTCCTTTTCGCTTTCAAAACGGCGGAGGGGAACGGCGGCAGGGTGTGGCTCACCGCGAAGGTGAAGGACGACGGTATCGGCATCACGCCGGAGTTCCAGAAAAAGATGTTCGAGCCATTTTCACTTGACGTGGAGCGTCAGGGCGGAGCGACAGGCGGTACCGGGCTGGGACTGTCGATAGTGAAGAGGCTTGTGGAACTGATGGGCGGCACGTTGGACTGCGAAAGCGCCGTTGGAAAGGGCACCGAATTTACCGTGAAAATTCCCCTTGCCGCGACGGGGGAACGGCGTCTTTCCCATGAGCGGACGCCGCAGAAAGAGCAGGCGGATGACGCTGATCTCTCCGGTATCAGAGTGCTGCTGGCCGACGACCATAAACTCAACATTTTGGTGGCGAAAAAGCTGCTTGAAAGAAAAAATATCATCATCGATATCGCGGAAAACGGCCGCGAGGCCCTCGATAAATTCCGTGCCGCCGCTCCTGGTTTCTACGACGCCATCCTCATGGATATCAGGATGCCCGTGATGGACGGCCTGGAGGCGACGCGGCTGATTCGCGCCGAAGAGCGCGGCGACGCGAAGAAGATTCCCATCATCGCCATGAGCGCCAACGCCTTCGACGAGGACGTGCGCCTCAGTCTGGAGGTCGGCATGGACGCCCATCTCTCCAAACCGGTGGAGCCGCAGGTGCTCTATGAGACGTTGGAGAGATTCGCCGGACGGAAGAAACGGCCCTCCTAGAGGATATTCGCCGCCGCTGTAGGTTAGCGTAGGTGGCACGGCAATGCGGCCGGCCCCGTGCTCAGCGCCGTATAGGCCGTTAAAATTCGTAGGTGAAGCCGACCCGGAAATTACGCCCAGGCGCTCCGTAGATATCTTCGGGTCCGTAAACGCCAAATGCGTCATCGCAGTAAAATTTATCGAAGATGTTGTTTATTTTGAGATAGAACGTGAGATGCTCCGAAGTTTTATAATTCACAGCCATATCGACGACCCAGAATGATGAGACCGGATATGTCCCGTAGAAAAGACCGGTATCAGCGGAATAACGAAGGTAGCCATCACGCCCCATTACGCCGCGTCCGAAGAGGACGACGGTGAGGTCCCTGTTTTTATAATTAAGCCCCACCTTGATCTCGCCGTTGGGATAGTTGCTGCTGTAGCTCTCCTCTCCCTCCGCGTCCACATTCTTATATCTGATCCAGGCATAGCCGAGGGTGGCCTTGAAATGTTCGTCCAACTGCCGCGTGACGTTTGCGCGGAAGCCCCAGACCTTTTCACGATCTAAATTTTCATATTTTTTGATTTCTTTGTTGTAACTGATAGTATTTTTTCCGCGGCGGTAAAAGAGGTTGGCGTCGATGACCGTGTCGTTGTCCGGCGCGTGTTTGACGCCGAATTCGTATGTCTGGCCGCTCTCCGGCGAAAGGTCCCTGTTGCCATAGCCGCTGAATAGCTGATACTGTGAGGGTGGCACAAAATAGTCCTTGGCGCTGAGGTAGAAATTCGTCTTCTCGTCCGCCGCGAGGCCGAGGGTGACAGAGGGCGAGAGCCTGCCGCCGGCAATCGAATGGCGGTAATAGCGCGCGCCGAACGTGAGGCTGTAGCGGCCGTCGAAGTCCCAGCTGTCCTCCGCGTATAGCGAGTAATGGTAATAGCTCTCATTGGAGTATGTGAACAGTAGGTCCGCCCAGTCGTCTATTGTTTCGTGGGAATATTCAAAGCCAGCCGCGAGCCGGTGCTTCTCATGCCACTTCATACGGTACTGATCGGAGAAGCCCCATGTCGTAGTGTCGGCTTTGCCGTCGATCACAACCTCCGTAGTGTAGAAATTCTGCCCGTTAAAGACGCTCCTGATGCGGTAGAGCGAGAGGAGATTGTCGCTGTCTTCGGAAAACTGGGTGCGGTAGGCGAGGATCAGCCGCTGCTGCTTCTCATAGAAACTCGCGGGCGGCCTCATACCGTGCTGCTGTCGGAAGTAGGTTCCAGTGTGCACCGTATCAGACTCATAATGATCGAAGGCAAGCGAAAGCGTGCTTCTCCCGCTCGTCTTTTTCCAGAACTTCGCGCTGATATTATCCGCGTCACCGTCGGAGATGTAACTGTTCCCGTCGCCGTCCTTGTAGTCAGAGGAGCGACGCTTGTTGGCGCTCAGCCTCCATGAAAGATCTCCGTCGCCGCCGGCGGCGTAGAGGCGGTAGTCCTGAAAGCCGAAGGTGCCGTTCTCCGCGCCGAACTTGAAGACATTTTTCTCCGGTGCCTTGGTGATGATATTCACCACGCCGCCCTTGGCGTCCGCGCCGTAGAGGGTGGAGGCGGAGCCGCTGAGAACCTCGATGCGCTCGATGCTGTCGAGATTAGGCATGCTCTGGAAGTTAAAGACATTTAACATGCTGGTGTTTGTATTCGCGCGGATGCCGTCAATGACCACAACGATCTGCGAAGAGCCGTTGATTTCGAGTGTCTGCATGTTCTCATAGCCGACGCCGTTGCCGTAGGTGTTGACCGTCACGCCGTTCAGCGATGAAAGCGCCTCCGCTATGTTCGCGAAACGGTTTTCTTCAATATCCTCCGCCGTAATGACCCTCACGTCGGCCTTCGCGTCAAAGGCCCGCTCGTCGATTCGCGAGGCGGTCACGACCACCTCGCCAAGCTCCGCCTCGGCGGTGACGGCGGAGCTTGAGAGGCCTGCAAAAAAAAGAAGATTTATCGATATTAATATCATGTATTTAAACATTGACTTTCCCCTGGTGATGTTTTCTGTTTCGTTAATCTTATCACAGCTGCTGAGAGAAAGACTAAAATGATTTGACTAATCTGTGTTTTTTACAAATCGAAAAATCAGGTACGGTTTTATTATGCCGCCGGTCAATTTATACGGCGGCGATATAGACTCTGACGCGGAAGGCAGTTATCTTCGGCGGTTTCATGAATAAAATAGCCTTACCCTAAATTATAATAAGGCCTCCGCTTTGCGAAAGATCAAACAAAATTCCTAGATGTTATGGTAAATTTTTTTCGTTTCTTCGAACTGATAGGCGACGGCCTTACCGACGATTTTGAACTCCTTGGCGTCTGAGGCGTCCTCGGCTGGGACATAGATCGCGTCGCTGTTGCTGCCGGAAAAGAGATAGAGGGCTCCGCTCTTTGTGTACTGCGGACGCTTCAGCGTCAGCTTGCCCTTATAAAAAACGAGGGCGATATCAAAATTTGCGACACGCTCCGCGGGGTTGATGACCACATAACTGCCTTCGCGCACGGCGAATTTTTCAAAAGACCTGTCGCGCGCTATAAACGCAAAAGGCGGGTTTTGCGGCTGTATCGTACCGATAAGGGTTTTAGGGATGAGAATGTGTTCAGTACTGACTGATATTGTATCCGTTGAGGGGATGATATTATACGAATCGCTGCTGGAAAGCACGGGGACGACGATCCTGTCGTCCGCGCTGTATGCGTACATGGAATGCTTGAGCGGTGAGGCGATGCCGGTGGCGAGGTATTCTATAGAAACCCCTAAAATATTGGCGATAGCGACCGCGTCGCTCACCTTAGGCTCCCGCTCTTCCCTCTCATAACGCGCGATCGTCTCAGCGTCCACCCCTAACGGCTCTGCGATATCATAACGTTTTAAACCTTTTTCCCTGCGCAGACGACCCAAGCGGGCGCCAAAAGTTTCCATATGCTCACCTCACCATATAAAGCTACCTCATTATGGTGGTGGCTTCAACGATTATATTATCGTAATAAATCATCTATAAAATGATTAATATGTTTGACACTATAAATTTATAGTATAAAATATGGCTATTACAATAAAAAGATAGCATTGTCATTTGGATTTTTACAGAAAAAATCCAACAAGTTGTTTGTTGTCTTTTTTTGAAAAACAGGCGGCGTGTCCGCCTTTTTTACACAGTTGTATCAAGTTGATTTTAAAAAATTATTGTGAAGGCACAGGTGATGCGAAAAGCAGATTTGTCAATAACGTACGGCGCGGTTGGAGGTTTAAGCGAGGATTTATTAGTCCAAACGGAGGTATGTAGATGAAAAGAACTGCATGGATTTTTGCGGCGTTATGCATATTACTGGCCGCATCTGTTTCAGCGGTGGCGTCTTCAGTGGGTGGAGTACAAATATTGCAAAACGGTACTAAAAGAAATATTTCGGTACCGGCGCAAAATGATAACGACAAATGGCTTCACAGTGTCGAATCGGCAACGTTATATGGCAGTTGGGACAATGTGGAGATGGGCATTTGGGGAAAAGAGGATTCTTCCGGAAAAATGAGGCTGGATCTCATTATGTCGGGGGACTTTGATTTTAAAAAATCGGATCGTAATAGTGGCGATTTCAGCGCTCACGGCGGCAGAGACAACTACAATATGACAGGAAACATCGCTGGAGATACTAAATTGATTGTTATCGGCGATAAAAACGTCATAATCGACTTGGACAACGGCGGGATTTTACTGTATGGCGGCGGCAGTTTCCTCTCCGATCAAAGCAGCGGAGATATTCTTGGTAGTACTACGGTAGAACTCAAGGGTGAGTCGCCGACATTTATTCTCGACCCTGAGGTGGATGATAACATCAGCTTTTTTGGCGGTAGCTCAGTCAGTCATAATAACACGCACACTATCCATGGTGATTCGGCTGTTCTCATAGATTCGCCGTGGAATATGGGCGATGATGATAATGACATCAGCTTTGTAGTCGGGGGAAGTGAAGCATGGGATGACGCTAAAATAGTGACTAAGGGTAAAACGTATATACGTGTCAATCATGAAAAAGCCAGCGCTACGAATATTAGGGGTGGTGGAAGGGTTTTTGGCAAAGCGTTTTGTATTGTAGAGGGCGGCAGTGAGTTGTTGCTGGAAAAAGGTTCCATCGGCAATTCCTACGCAGGGTGCTACGTTTCGCAGAACGCCAAAGCATATACAGCGAATACGTATGTGGAGATTCGGGATATCAACGCTCCCAGTGATGCCATGGTTACAGGCGGAGGCGTTTCCGGTTCAAACTTAGACTTGGATGATGCTGATATGCGTCCTCTCAGTGTCGTCAGCGGCGATACAAAAATCCTCATCGAACCTTCCGCGAATTACACAGGCAGAGGCGTCTGCCGTATATTTGGCGGTTCAAATATCAGGGGCGCCGGGGCCACGGCTGAAGTGCTTGGCAGTACGGATATCATCATCAGCGGCGACGCGGCTCTTGAAGTGATAAAGCCTCAGGATACGGAAAATGACTGGACGCATATCAGTGCGGGAAGTTTCCGCAAGTCCAATAAGACGATATCCAACGACGTAAAGGGAGACGGCAATATCACCTTCAAAAATATCACCGACATATCAAAACTTATGAACAACACCGCGCTGAGCGGCCAGGGACGCGAACGTGACGAGAATATGCCAGGCAACCTGGGGTTTTACAACAATTCAGTTGCAGGCACGTCGCGCCTTATTTATGACAATGTCAAGGGAATAACGGGTGCGAGGACCTTTTACTTTGACGAGATAATTTTCAAAGGTGAAAGCGATGTGACATTTAACAGGTCATTGTCACAGCTTATGGATGCTGCCGGCGATAAAGAGACGGTTAAGCTCATGGTCGAAAAGGGCAGTACTCTGCGTATTGTGAAAGATCCAACCGGAGATACCGGCGACCCGATTCTCGGCAACGCGAAGATCGACGGTACGCTCATCGTCGAAGATGGCATGACGCTGATCCTCAACAACAGCCTTGAAAAGGGGCCCGACGCGATCGTCAAAGGCAATATCGTTGTGAGAAAGGTAAACCCGGAGGAGCCGCCCATTAAGCCGGACGACGTCAACGTCATACCGGTAAAGCCGGAGACGGTAAAGAGCGTCGACGATCTCCCCGCAGGCGTTCCCGCGCTCGTTGAAAAACAGCCTAACGGCGACATCGTCGTGACTTCGGCGAAATTCGCCGCCGCCGTGGTTTCCAGCGACGTCAACGGCACGGTCGACACGAACCTGATCAAATCCATACCGGTGTTCAAGGCCGTCGTATCCGCGGGCAAGACGGCGCTCGCGTCGTTCAGGGGCAGGCTGGACGAATTTTCCTCCCACAAGTTCAAAGATATCGTGCTCTGCAAGGTAATACCGGGTAAGGTCCTCAAGTTCGCTTTCCAGAGCGTGCCGAAAAAGATCGAGTCAGGCGAATTTGCGATCACGACCGCCGACGGCGCGGCGGTTGACGTGAACGCTTCGCCGGAGGCGGGCGTGGAGTATCTCATCAGCTTTGCCGTCGCGGATAACAGCGAGTATGACCTCGACAAGGCAAAGGGAAAGATATTGGACCCGGCGGTGCTATCAGTCAACCAGTACCGGCTCACGCTCTCCGCGACTGAGCTCTCATTGGCTGAGGGGAAGTCCAAAACCTTAAAGGCATCCGGTTTCGCCCCCGGAGCGACGCTCACATGGAAGAGCAGCAACGACAAGGTGGCGGCGATTGAAGGTTCCGGCGCGGAGATAACGGTCAAAGCCATCAGCGCCGGCGAGGCGAATATCACCGTAACAGACGGTTCCGCTGCCGTGACCTGCAAGGTGACGGTGACGAAGGGCGGTTCCGGCGGAAGCTCCGGCGGCGGCTGTAATTCCGGCCTCGCCGCGGTGGTTCTCGCCGCGTTCATCCCGCTCTTCTTCCGCAGAAAGAGCAAGGCCGTTCATTAAGTAACGTCAAACGGAGGATGGGCCGCCTGTCCTCCGTTTGCATTTTTCCGCGGGTTTGGGAGCTTTTATCTTATCAATAGGGAGTGATTCAAATGGACAAAGGCGAGAGACTGGCAATTCAGTTTCTGCATCCTGGCAGAGAGAAGACCGAAGAGATGATCATCAAAAAGGCCGATGGAAAGCTATGCCGACTGCACGGACGCAAGTTTGTTAAGGACTGTGGGGATTATATTACTGATAGCTTGGTTTCAGGGGAAGAAAATGCGCAGATCATGTTCTGGTGTGAATATGAGCAGCAGCTGAAATACAATAAATTATGCGGCAGGCCTCATGTTGATGGCTACCCAAGGTACATTCAGACGTTAAGACCGGCCTGCTATCGGCAGAGCTGCGGCGAAATAGCCGGATGTATCAACACCGACCCCTATATATTTGGCAGGTATATGCTCTATTCAAATTGCCGGCAAAAAAGAAGTCCTCTTTTGAGAAATCTGCTGCCGGGGTCGGTCATCGTCTTCGGGAGCAGAGTGAACGGCCTTTTTTGTTTCGACACGGTGTTCGTCGTCTCACGACCGCTTTGTACCTTTACTAGAAGGGACGGCAGGGAGGTGCTGGGGAAATTAAAGGATGAGGGCGCGATCTCGGAAAACTTCTGGCAGGCCACGGTCGAGCCGCTGCTTAATGACGGTAACGCGGAAGGTGGCGAATATGTCTTATATGAAAGCGCCACCGATCAAAATCCCATAGACGGCATGTACAGCTTCTTTCCCTGCAAACCGCTGGACGATATCGGTTTCCCGCGTCCGGCGGCAACAGCGCCCTGTATAAACCATAAAATGTGGACCGGCATTAAGACCTTGGCGTCTGATGAGGATACCGGCGGATGTCTCCGTATTTGGGAATCTCTTCGGCGCGACGTGCTGGAAAACGGCCTCTGTCTTGGCGTCAGAGCGAAGGAACCTGGCGAGTGAGAACGGCCAGCCGGTATTTGATGAGAGCTATCTCTTATTTTAACTTTTAGCGGGGCGAGGTGCCGGCGGTTTGCTCCGACAGCACGGTTCTTCCAGCTGTTTTTGAAAAATATTCGGTTATATTTTTGCGTTCTTTTTAAGCTGAGCTTCAATATCACGGCCGCCGTACATGACTCGGATAATTGTGACGACGGCTTTTTCTATGTTGAGAATGTAAAATACGCAGTAGCTGCCGACAGGTATGACGCGTAGCCCACGGCTGTGCCATGGCTCATTCTCATATTCACGAAAGCGTTCCGGCATTTGGCTGAGGCTTAAGATGCTTTTTTCCAGGCGGTCAAGCTGTCCGCGGGCGTTTTCAGGCGACCGCAGTTCAAAAGCGATATATTCGTATACGCCGCGGAGGTCGGCATCCGCCTGCGCCGAAATTTCAATTTCAAAGATCATAATCTTTGTGGATGTCAGCAAATGCTCTGCCTGCCTGTTTAGTTCGCCCAGCCTTCGCGTCGGCATATCCTCTTTCCAGCTCGGCATTTACCTCCGCTTCGGATAAAGCTCTCATGTCCACTGGACGTGCGGAAGGAATCTTCACCTCAAAGGGAAGCCCTCTATGAAGAATGATCTGTTTGTAAAACATATTGATAGCGTTCGAGGCGGGGATTCCGAGCGCGGAAAGTATGCCCTCCGCCTGCTCTTTAACGTCCGGTTCGATTCGCGCATATAAATTTGCCGATTTAGCCGCCATCGTGCATCGCTCCTTTCAAATGTTTTCCTGCGTTCTTATTATATGCGTATGTCAGTACAACCGCAATACTAAAAGACCTGCCAGCAGGGCAGGCGCATGAAAAGCCGACCGCCAACGCCAGCTGGGCGTCGTCATTTTTAGCGCTTTCACAACGGTCGCCGTAAATTACCTTAGAAATATTAAGGAAAATGACGCGGTTTTCCTCCTGTAAATGTTCACTGCGGCCTATCACTGCCATGTGAAAGCGAAAAATGCCACCGCCCAGCCGTCGCTGGCTGCTCAATGTTTCTGTTAATAGACTTAATGTGTTTGCCCTGGGTCTGCCATCTGTACGGGTGCAGACGGTCGGCTTTAATGCTTCTGTTCAGGAAATAAGCGCCGCCGTTTTTCACTTTATTTCAATATCGCAGACCTCGGAATGTCAAAAATACGGAGGCGAAGCGGCATTGCCCTTCGCCTCCGTATTTTTTAGCCTTTTGTCGTATCTCTTATTTCTTTTTATCCTTCGCCCATTCGGCCTCCAGCTTTTCCAGTTCGTCGATGGTGATCTTTTTGTAGCCTTTGGGCTCGTTGAAGAGGCTGGGGTCCTGAGGGGCCGTCTTTATCTTCTTATATTCGTAGGAGACGGCGCCGTTCATCGATTCCATTTTTACGGGGATGGGGAAGCCGGTGCGGTACCACTCGTAGTATTGGTCCTGGGTCTCGCCTTTGTTGTATTTGACGGTGACGAGGAATTTTTTCAGGCGGTAGCTGTCGACCATTTCATAGCCGAGGTCTTTGCGCGAGAGGTCTCCCGTGTCCTTCGGCGCGCCGGTCTCTCCGATATCTCCGGGGATAACGCCCCAGAATTCCTCCTCCACGTAGACCCTCTTCTTCGGGAAGATGATCCACATCACCTTTTTGTCGGCGCGTGTCACCTCGATCTCGTCCATGCCCTCCATCTCAAAGCGGGATTTTTGCCCCGTCATGTATATTTTCCCCTTGCGCACGGAGTCGCCGTCTTTTTCGACGAATTCGGCGCTGAAATCCATCGCGAGGGCCTGCAGCGCGAAGGCCAGGACGAGGATTGCCGCGGAGGCGGTGATTATCGTTATTTTTTTCAGTTTCATGCTGTACCTCTCTTTACTTTTTGCTTCGCCGCCTCACCCAGGGTAATGACAGCGGCGTTTATTCTGATATTATATAATATAGTCGCCTGTGTGGCCGCGCGCCGATTAAATTTATGATATGCCGGTGATATTGTGCTTTATGGAATTTTTCTAAGTGTAGTTACCTGTTTTTGTTGGGGCAGTACCTCTTTCCTGCTGCGGGGGATAAAGGGGCTGGACGCATCGGAGATGTCGCTGATGCGCTCCTGCGGCGGCCTGCTCTGCGCCGTCGGGCTGGTCTCTTTCGTACACGGGGCGGATGTGGCGCGGCTGGGAGCCTCTGAGGCGCTGATTTTTGCCGCTCTCGTGCTCTGCAATAACGTCATCGGCGACGTCTTTCTATTTTTCGCGCTGCACCGGCTCGGCGTCGCGCGCGGTTCGGCGATAGCGAGCTCCTACCCGATTCTTGTCGCGCTTGCCTCGCATCTCTTCTTCGGTTCGCCGCTTACGCTGACAATAATCACCGGCACGCTCTTTGTCGTCGCCGGCGTCGCTTTGCTCTGCCATTCGGACAAGGACGAGGGAAAGCTCTCCGTCTCCGGCCTCGTCTATGCCTTCCTTGCCAGTATTTTTTGGGCCGCGGGGCTGGTCTTCAATAAAGAGCTGCTTGTGGAGGGGTTCTCTCCCGCGACGATCGTGCTGGGGCGCGGCGTTACCTTTTTTACGCTCGCCTTTCTGATTTGGTTTTTTCGCGTGCTTGTGGTCAAGAAAGATCTTAACGCCTGGCGGGCCTTTCTCAAGAGGGATTCGCTCTACGGCCTGCTGGCGGGGATATGCTCGCTGGGTTTCGGCGCCTGGTTTTATTCGCGCGCGCTAGAGTATGTATCTCCCGCCGTCGCCACGCCGATAGGGGCCTCAAACCCGATAATCGCCTCGATACTCGCGATGTTTGTCTATAAGGAGAGGATACGCCCCTCGCAGTGGGCGGGGATCGCGCTGGCGGTCGGAGGTTCGATACTGGTGACCTTATAGGCGGCTATGGCCGGACAGGCCGCCTATGTTAAGACAAGCCATCGTTTGTCAGCTGCCCGTTCGATAGAATGACGCCCTCCCGAATACAGATAGGAGGGCGCCGGTTTTTCTTTAGATTCTCCGCCTCGGCGTTAAGCCGGGGATTTGGTGTTTTTAGAACGCGGGGACGATGCCCTTCGGCACGAGATTCTTGTTGATGTAGTCTTTGACCTCTTTGGAGTTGGAGGCCTTCACGAGCGCCTTCACCGCGGGGCTGTCCTTATCCGCGCCGCGCACTACGAGGACGTTCGCGTAGGGGGAGTCTTTGCCCTCGATCACGATCGCGTCTTTGGCGGGGATGAGGCCAGCTTCGCCGGCGAAGTTGGTGTTGATGACGGCGGCCTCGACATCCTGAAGGGTGCGGGGAAGCTGGGCGGCGTCAAGTTCGCGGATCTTGAGGTTCTTCGGGTTCTCGGTGATGTCCTTCGCCGTCACAAGCTCTCCGGCTTTGACCTTGATAAGGCCGCTCTTCTCAAGCAGGCGCAGGGCGCGGGCGCAGTTCGTCGCGTCGTTGGGGATCGCTATCTGCGCGCCGTTCTTGAGTTCGTCTATCTTCTTGATCTTCTTTGAGTAGAGTCCAAGCGGTTCGATGTGTATCTTCGCGACCCAAACGAGATCGTAGCCTCTCTCTTTGTTGGTGTTCTCGAGATAGGGGATGTGCTGGAAGAAGTTAGCGTCGAGGGCCTTTTCGGCGAGCGCGGTGTTCGGTGTCACGTAGTCGGTGAATTCTACGATCTTAAGGTCATAGCCGTCCTTTGCGACGAGCTCTTTGACGACGTTCATGAGGTCCTTGTGAGGGAAGGGGGTGACTCCGACCTTGATCTCTTTGCCGGCGGCGAAGGCGGCGGCGGGGATGATGAGTGCGACGAGAAGTGCGAGTGCGATTTTTTTCATTGTTTTTTTACTCTCCTTTTGATTTTTTTATTTAAGTTCGTTTTACCTAAATAACTACTAACGCATATTCCGCTGATTAGATGTGTCAGCCGCTAAACGGACAGGCTCCTGCTTTAGGCGCGTGGTGCTCATTTCATATTCTATTCGACACCACCTCCGTTATCTGATCTTCTCGTAGACATAGTTTCCGGCGTACTGGATCACCTGGACGATCACGATGAGGATCGCGACGGAGTATACCATTACGTCTGTCTGGAAACGGTTGTAGCCGTACTTTATCGCAAGGTCGCCGAGTCCGCCCCCGCCGACGACGCCCGCCATTGCGGAGTAGCCGAGGAGGTTTATCGCGACGATCGCCCAGTTGAGGACTAGCGCGGGCATCGCCTCTTTTATCATCACGCCGAAGATGATCTGCGTGGTGGAGGCCCCGAATGATCTCGCCGCCTCCACGACGCCGCGGTCGACTTCAAGCAGGCTGCCCTCCATGAGGCGCGCCACGAAGGGCGTCGCCGCGATCGTCAGCGGCACTATCGAGGCGGTGCTGCCGATAGAGGTACCGGCGATGAGGCGCGTAAGCGGGATGATCGCGATCAGCAGGATGATGAAGGGGAAGGAGCGAAGCAGGTTCACCGCCACGTCGAGCACGCCGTATACGGCCTTGTTGGGCTTCAGTCCGTTCGGCCCCGTGATTATCATCAGGATCGCCACGCCGGAGCCGAATATCCCCGAGAAGAAGGTGGAGACGACCACCATATATATAGTTTCCCAAAGCGCCGCTACAAGCTCACTGCCCATCTTTCATTACCTCCCAGTACATCTTGTTTTCTCCAAGCCATTTTTCGATATTCGCCACGTCCCCGTCGGCGACGTTTATGATGAGGAAGCCCATCACCGTCTCGCGGTACTTTTCGATGCGCCCGCCGACGATGGAGAAGTTGATGTCAAGGTCGCGCGCCATATTCGTGATGATGCTGTCGTTGGCGACCTCGCGCGGGAACATCAGGCGGATGTTGGTGCCGGAGGGGATGACGGCGTAGTCGTCCGTGATGAGCTTGCGCAGCTCCTCGCCGGGGGCGAGGAAGAGCTTGTCGGTCTCGCCGGAGGCGACGATCTCGCCGCCGTCGAGGATGATGACCTTGTTGCAGATCATCTTTACGACCTCCATCTGGTGCGTGACGACGATGATGGTGACGTTGAGTTTTTTATTGATATCCATCAGCAGTTCGAGGATCGAGATCGTCGTCTTGGGGTCGAGCGCCGAGGTGGCCTCGTCGCAGAGCAGTATCTCGGGGTTCAGCGCGAGCGCCCTGGCGATGCCGACGCGCTGCTTCTGCCCGCCGCTCAGGTTGCGCACCTTCTCATGCTTTTTCCCCGTGAGGCCGACCAGTTCGAGCAGCTCGTCGGCGCGCGCCGCCGCCTCGTTTTTAAGGGTGCCCCATACCTTGAGAGGGAAAAGGATGTTCTCATAGACATCCTTTCTGTTCATGAGGTTGAAATTCTGGAAAATCATCCCCATATCGCGGCGCAGGAGCTTCAGCTCATTTTCGTTAAGCTCCTTTACCTCTTTGCCGCCGACGCGCACGCTGCCCTCGCTGTAGCTTTCGAGGCCGTTCAGACAGCGCAGGAGCGTCGATTTTCCCGCCCCCGAGTGGCCGACGATGCCGAATACGTCGCCCTTCTTCACCTCAAGGGAGATGTCGGAGAGCACCTTATGGTCGCCGAAATATTTCCCCAGATTATTGATTTCGATCATACAGATCCATCCTTCGCACAAAATCTTGATTTTATAAAACTTCTTCTTCACAAAAAAAGACCGAGCCCTCAAGGCCCGGTCTTATGATTTTACGCGCGCGGCGCTCTAGGCGTCCGGTAAATCACAAGAGGAGCCCTTCGTGTACATGCACATCATCATGTTGTTGGTAAAGTAACCTGTACTAGATCTCATGTCTGCTCCTCCTTCTCCAAATATGGGCAACATTGTAGTAATGAATGGGGCGATTGTCAACCCCGTCGAATTATTTCTCCGGCCGTATCCACAGATAAAACATCGTCTCCGCGCCGCCGACCGGTTCCCCTCGGCTGTCGAAGGCCTCGGTGGTAACGGTGTAGAGCCGTTTTTTCCCGCCGCCCGGCACCGTTATTGTGTGGCGGAACTCATAGATCGACGGTGAGGCCCATTTTTCGTCCTGCGGGTCATAATAGCGTTCGAGGCCGGTGGGAAAATCTTTTTGGATCACCTCGCCCGTGCTCTTTTCCTCCAGACGGTAGCGTATCCTGGCGATGCGGTCTTTGATCGTGTAGGTGCCGTCGTCATTTTGTTCCACCTCCGAGAGCGGCGGCTGGATCGGCGGCACCACCCCGTAGAGGGTCACCGGCAGACCGGGGGCCGCCGCCACGGAATCGTATACGTTCCAATCGACCTCTCCCGCGTTCCGCGTGGGGAAATATTTCTCCGGACGCGCGCCTATCTCCGCGCGCGTGAAGCGCAGCCGTTCTCCCTCGTCGAGCTTTGTGATCTTTCCATCCTTCACATGCTCGCCGTCCCAGGCGGCATATTTCAGCGAGGGCTCGCCGGTGTCGTAACAGTAGAACCATACCTCGTCGCCGCGGAACAACCGCCCCTCAAAGGCGATGCGCCCCAACTCCACCTCCTGCGAGGCGCTGCGCTTTTCCGGTATGTTATAGAGCACGGCGTGGATCCTGCCGGAGTTATATTCCAGCGCGTCGTTGAACCGCCAGCGCAGCGGAATCTCATAGGCCCCGGGAAGTCCGCGGAACCAGTAGCCGGGGAATGGGTCTCCGTATATCCGGTAGCCTCTGGCGGCGGCGAACTCCGTCACCTTTTTCATATGGGCGGGCGGAGAGAAACGCGCGAGCATCTTGTCCGGCACGGAGCCGAGCATCACGTCGACATAACGCTCCGCGAGGACCCGGCTCCCGGATATCGCGTAGACGGTGACGCGGTAATACTTCCATTCGAGATCGTCCTGGTATAACTTTTTATAGTCGCTGTCAAAATCCTTTGTATTGCCGCCCTGTATCAGCGCGGCGTAACCCTCTTCCGTCACCGCCGCCTTGAGCCGGGGGTCGTAGAAGGACTGCGGGTCGCCGTGACGGTAGACGAGATCCGGCGGCGGCGAAGCCATCAGCTCCTCGGGAGAGAGCTTCGTCCATGGAGCTTTCCCCTCGTAACGGAACCAGATATCACGGCGCGGCGTGAGGCCGCTTATTTTGTCGACGTGGCTTTCAACGGTGCGCAGCGGTATCCTTATGCCGTCACGCATCAGTCCGGCCTCCGCCACCTCCACGCGGATGTCGATGGGCAGTTCGGCGGGAGATATCCCCTCGCGGTCGATGCGCCCGGCCACATAAAAGTCGCGCCCCGATTCAAGCACCGTCTCGTACACGGATGGTATCTCGATGGAGAGCTTTACCGCTTCGGCGCGCACGGGGGCGCAGAGGAGGCATAAGAACAGAAAAATTGTAAAAAAGCCGCGTCTCATTGGCACATCGTCCTCTCCATAGATTCATCCTAATTATATAAAGAATCCTGCAATAATGATATAAACAAATGTGCGCCCGGCGGGATTTCGGGGAGAACATGAATCTCTCACGCCCCTGCCCGCGTTGTTCGGCGGCGTCATAGTTGGCGTTGTTACAAAGTCAGCCGCGCGTATAAACGCCGATTTACCTTTGTTTTTGTTTGTGATGCCGGGCTTGACCCGGCATCCAGCGTCGTGGGGTTTTGTTTTTGCCTTACGAGGCGTGGAAAACCAGGGCGACGCCGTTGGACACCGGCTCGGAGGTTGGTGCGACAAATCAAGGGCAAATGGCAGTCTGGCTTCGATAGGCAGGACGGATAATAAATTGCAGTTTATCTTTTTACTTTGCCCTTAAAGGCGCCCTCTGTTCAGAGAGGGAGGCTACAAGAGCATAAGATAAACCACTATTTATCATTTACCACATCGTGGATAAATCGTCATTTATCGCCTTTGAGCGTTATCGATGCGTTTGCCCCGGTTTTTCCCCGAATTAGATAGACTTGCATGCCTCCGAACACTTATAATGTCTGAACCTAACATACTTTTGTCCGAGGTGCGGGAATGC
>Ga0192261_1101_pt1 | contig 17539 bp, 15 predicted proteins | sample Koala_Koa23_G3_FD_131283 | JGI IMG/M metagenome (GOLD analysis project Ga0192261, IMG submission 131283) | Enriched cells from koala feces incubated with labeled cellulose particles, San Francisco Zoo, California, United States - Koala_Koa2-3_G3 ... | reverse complement strand
GTCTTTCAGCCGTTCCGAGAGCAGGGCGCTGCTGCCCTCCGAGAGAGTCACCATTATCCGCGGACAGCACTCGCGAAAGGATTCCACAAGGTCGGGCAGCACATAGGAACAGAAGAACATCGAACTGCCGATATTGAGATGCAGCGCGCCGCTCTGCGAAAGCCCCGCGAAGTGTTCGCGCATATCGTTTTCTATTGCCATGATTTTTTCGGCTGATTTTATGTAATATTCCCCCGCCTCGGTAAGACTCACGGGATTCGTGCTGCGGTTGAAGAGCGGCAGACCGACCTCCTGCTCAGCGCGCTTCACCGTCGCGCTCAGCGAGGGCTGTGAGATGAAGAGCCTGCGCGCGGCCTTTGAGAAACTCCTCTCGAGGTACACCGTGTATATATATTCCATATCTCGTAACATCATGCTACTCCTCGCCGTGAACCGGCCTCATAGAAAAAATCATATAACATGATAAGAATATATGTATTTTACCGCAAAGGGACTTATTGCTAACATAATTATCAGAAAAAAGAGATTACCGCCAAAGCGAATGATTAAAAAACGTATGGAAGGGGAAAATAGATGAGAAATTTCACAGCATCGCGGGTGGAGACGCTGACGCCCTCAGGGATTCGCAAAGTAAATGAACGCGCTCTCGCGATGGAACGCGCGGGGGAGCGAATCATCCATTTTGAGATAGGCCGTCCCGACTTCGACACGCCGGAGTATATAAAGAGGGCGGCGGTGAAGAGCCTGGAAGAGGGGGAGGTCTTTTACACCTCAAACTTCGGTCTCATGGAGCTGAGAGAGGCCGTCGCCGGCAAGCTCAAAAGAGAGAACGGCATCACCTGCGCTGCGGAAAACGTCATCGTGACCGCGGGTCTCTCCGAAGCCGTATTCGATCTGCTCTGCACAATTCTCAACGAAGGCGACGAGCTGCTGGTGCCAGACCCGGTGTGGCTGAATTATCTCAACGTGCCGGCGCTGCTCGGCGCGCGAGCCGTCCCCTATTCGCTGACGGAGGAGAATGGCTTTGAACCCGACCTGGACGAAATACAAAAAAATATCTCCCCCCGGACGAAGGCGATCGTCATCGTGACGCCGAACAACCCCACAGGCGGCGTGCTTTCCCGCGAAAAGCTTTCGGCCCTCGCCGGGATCGCCGCCGCAAACGACCTGCTGGTGATATCGGACGAGATATACGAGCGTCTAGTCTATGACGGCGCGCGTCCGGTGAGCATCGCCTCTCTGCCAGGTATGGCGGAGCGCACGGTGACGCTGAACGGTTTTTCAAAGGCCTATTCAATGACGGGCTGGCGCATCGGATACGCCGCCGCGCCTAAGGAAATCGTCGCGGCGATGAACAAAATTCACCAGCATAACACCACCTGCGCGCCCTCCTTCGCGCAGCGGGCGGCGATTGCGGCGCTCCGAGAAGAGCGGGATGAGGTGGCGCTGATGGTGCGCGAGTACCAACGCCGCCGCGACTACGCCGTCGCCGAGATAAACGGGATGGAGGGCGTAAGCTGCCTGCCGCCGAAGGGCTCCTTCTATATCTTCATCAATGTGAAAAAACTCGGCATATCCTGCGCGGAGGCCGCCAATTACCTGCTTGCAGAGGCGAAGATCGCGCTGGTGCCTGGCGGCGTATTCGGGAAAAACGGCGAAGGATATCTTCGCATGAGCTTCGCCAACAGCCTGAAAAATATCGCCGAGGGCTGCGAAAGAATGAAAAAGGCGCTCAAAGAGCTGGCAGCAAATAAAAAATAGAGACGGGAGGAATTTATCAATGAGATTTGTAACATACCGAAAAGAGGGCGAAGAAAAGGCGGGGATCGTGACAAAGAGCGGCATCCTGCCCATGGCGGCGCTGAGCGAAGCCGCGGGGTTCGCGCCGGAGACGGAGATTTTCGCGCTCATCGAAAAGGAACAGATACCCCAACTGACAAAATGGTATAACGGCGGCGGCAGGGAGGAGGCCGAAAGACTTGCCCCCAAAAAGGCCATCCCCTTTGCAGAGGTCGTATACGGCCCGCTGTACCGCAACCCTCCGCGTATCTTCGGCATCGGCCTCAACTACAAAGACCACGCGGGAGACCTCGGCGAAAAGACGCCCGCCGTCTTCCCCGGAAGTTTCTACAAACCAGCCTCCTGCATCGTCGGCCCGGGAGACGACATCTGTATCCCCGCGCTGCCCGAGGCGCAAAAGACGACGGCGGAGGCGGAGCTCGGCGTCATCATCGGCAAAAAATGCAAATTCATCGAAGAAAAGGACTGGCAGGAATACATCGTCGGCTACACGACGGTCCTTGATATGACGGAGGAGTCGATACTGCGTCTCAATCCGCGCTATCTCACCATCGTCAAGGGATTCGACAGCTTTTTCAGCTTCGGCCCGCAGCTGGTGACTCCCGACGAAGTGCCCGACGTCCTCGCTCTCGAGGTGGCGACCGTCCACAACGGCGAGGTCCACGCGAAAAACACCGTGGCCAATATGACCTTCCCGCCCTCGAAACTTGTGGCGCTCATATCGCATATGCAGGGCTGGCTGCCGGGCGACATCTTATCAACCGGCACGCCGCGCGCGGTGCATATCCAGGAGGGCGACCGTGCGGAGTGCCGCATCACCGGCCCCGGCGGCTTCTCCTTCGAGCCGCTCGTGAACCCCGTAATAGACCTGAAACTAAAAAAGTAAAATACCTATAAGGAGGAATATAAAATGGAACTCGGACTCAAAAATAAATGCGCTCTTGTAATGGCCTCAAGCAGCGGCTTGGGCAAGGCGATCGCGGCGGAGATGGCGCGCGAAGGCGCGAAGGTGATGCTCTTCTCTCCCTTTGAAGAGCAGCTCAAAGAGGCGCAGGCGGATATCTTCAAAGAGACCGGAAGCCGGCCAGAATATTTCGTCGGCAGCATCACCAATCCAGAGGATATAAAAGAGCTGGTCAAGGAGACGGAGAAAAGGTGCGGCCCCGTCTACGCGCTCGTCAACAATACCGGCGGCCCCAAGCCAGGCCCCTTCGACGCCTTTGACGACGCGGCCTGGCAGGAGGCCTTCGAACTCTGTCTGCTCTCCTATATCCGCGTCATCCGGGAGGTACTGCCGCAGATGCGCGCCAACGGAGGCGGAAGGATACTGAACTCCACCTCTTCGTCGGTGAAGGCCGTGCTCGACAACCTCATACTCTCAAACACCTTCCGCATGGGAGTCGTAGGCCTCGCGAAGACCCTCTCGCAGGAGCTCGGCAAAGACAACATCCTGGTCAACGTCATCGCCCCCGGGCGGATCGGCACGGCGCGTATCGACCAGCTCGATAAGATACGCGCGGAGAAGCAGGGGCTCAGCGTCGAAGAGCTCCAGAAAAAGGCCTTCGCCGGCATTCCTCTCGGACGCTACGGGAGGCCGGAAGAGTACGGCAAGCTGGCGGCCTTCCTCTGCTCTGCGGCAAATACCTTCATCACCGGTCAGACAATTCTCGTCGACGGCGGCATGGTGAAGGCGATATAATAATATGATAGATAAATAAAAGGAGGATGACGGCGATGGGCAAAAAAATAATCGTTCTCAACGGAAGCCCGAGAGCGAACGGAAATACGGCGGCGCTTGCCGCGCGCTTCATAAAGGGCGCGGAGTCAGCGGGACATGAAGTCAGGCTCTTCGATCTGCAAAAGATGGATATCAAACCCTGCCTTGGCTGCTGCGCGGGCGGCAAAGACCCTAAACACCCCTGCGTACAGCGCGACGGCATGGATGAGATATATCCAGCCTTCATGGAGGCGGATATCGTGGTGCTGGCCTCGCCGATGTACTTCTGGAGCTTCACGGCGCAGCTCAAAGCGGCGATCGACCGCAGCTTCGCGGTGACGGAGCTTGATCCGAACTACAGACCGCCGCATAAAGAGTGTGCCATGCTGATGGCGGCGGAGGGCGACAGCGAATCGAACTTCGCGCCGGTAAAGGATTTCTACGCGAGCCTGCTCGGACATCTGGGCTGGAAAGATCTCGGCATGGTGCTGGCCGGCGGCGTCATGGCCCCCGGAGATATCGAGGGACACCCCGCGCTCGAAGAGGCCGAAGCCCTGGGAGCTTCGATAAAATAACAAACCGGCGGCGGGGCCTCCCGAAGGAAATCCCCGCCGCGCATCACCGCTATCCGTACGTCTGACAAACAATCCGCTTACACACCTTCAACACTCCCGCATAAAACCGCACAGGCCGAACAGGGCGAAATCAGCCGCCGCTGTTGGCCCGCTGCCTAAGCATGTCCCATGTCTTACACTAAAAACCCAATAAGAGGGAGAAATCATTATGAAAAAAATGAATCTCAGCGCAAAAATCTTTATCGGCTTCGGCATTGGCATCGTCCTTGGACTGATATTTGAAGATAAAGTGCTAATTCTCAAACCAATCGGCGATCTTTTCCTGCGCCTCATCAAAATGCTTGTCGCGCCGCTTATCCTCTGCTCCATCACGGCCGGCGTATGCAGCATCGGCGATATAAACAGGCTTAAACGGATAGGGACAAAGACGCTTCTTTACTTCATCATCACAACAATGGCGGCAGCGGCTATCTCCATGCTCATCGCGAACGCCATTCGTCCTGGTAGCGGCTTCGACCTGAATATGATCGCCGCTGGAGGCAAGACCTACCAGGCCGCGCCCGTCCCTTCGCTCTCACAGACCATAGTCGGGATGTTCCCAGACAATATTTTCAGCGCGCTGGCGGACGGCACGCTGATACAGATAATAGCCTTCGCACTCTTCATGGGCGTGGCGATAATCCTCCTTGGAGAACGCGGTGAAAGACTGCGCCATGCTTTTGAGGACGGCGCGGAGATGATGTACAAGATAACGGCGGTAGTCATGGCCTTTTCCCCTTATGGCGTGGCGGCGCTCATGGCTTGTGCCGTCGGCTCGTACGGCCTCAAGATATTCGGCCCCCTCGCCGCCTTTATAGGCACGGTCTATATCGCCCTGCTCTCCGTCTGCGCGATGTACGCCGTGATGCTCGTCGTTATAGCCAAAGTCCCGCTTAAGCAGTTCTTCCCGAAGATCGCCGAACTCTGGCTCGTCACCGCCAGCACCACAAGCAGCTCCGGCAGCCTGCCCGTCACGATAAGCGTATCGCGGGACAAGCTGGGAGTATCCGGGAACCTCGCAGGCTTCGTGCTGCCGCTCGGCGCGACGATGAATATGAACGGCGGCGCCTGCTTCTACGCCGCGACGGTCATCTTCGTCTCGCACCTCTACGGGATGCCGCTTGCGATCGGGCAGCAGTTTTTCGTCATCACGCTGACGGCGCTAATCTCAGTCGGATGCCCCGGTGTGCCTGGCGGCGCGATAATCATGTCTACGATGCTGCTGACGACGATGGGACTGCCTCTCGAAGTGGTCGGCATGATTGCGGGAATATTCCGCCTCATCGACATGGGAACGACGACGCTTAACTGCACCGGCGACGTGGTGACCTCGCTCTGTATCGGACGCGGAGAAAATATGATCGACGACGCCGTCCTCAATGACAGTCTCGCAAAGAGCAAGGTCTCATTTTAAGACGGAAGTTTACCCTGAAAAGAGTGGCCGCGCTCCCGCGTCTCTGCCGCGGAAGCCGCCTGTCAGACTACGGTCAGGCCAATGAGCTTCGCGAGCTCCACCGCCTGCGCCGCCGTCACCTTCGCGCCGCGCAGCTCGTAGAGGGTATCGGAGAGGGAGATGCCGTCGATAATGCAGTCCGAGAGGTCTATCCCCTTGAGAGGGCTTTTGAAAAACTCGGCCGCCGTGAGGTCTGTCCCACGGAACTGCGCGCGCCGGAACTTGACGTCGGAGAGAACCGCCTCCCTCAAAGAGGAGGCGCCAACCTCGCAGCCGTCCCAGAGCGTCTCGCTGAAGTTCGCATACCGAAAATTACATCCCTCGATCGAGACACCCTTAAAGAGGGCGCGCGTGAAAACGCTCCCCACGGCCTTTGAATCGCGAAAGGAAGACTTACGCCATAAACTGTCACGGAAGCGGCAGTTAGAAATATCCGAGTTTTCAAACGAGACGGAGTTGAAGCGCGCCGCGTTAAATTCGCAGCGGATAAAGCGGCACTTGACAAAGCGCACGGAGTCAAAGCGGAGCGCCGAAAGATCAAGCTCCGCAACCTCCTCGTTCTCAAAGAGGGCCTCCTCTACCGGCATGTCCCCCGCGAGCGCGGCGGCAATCATCTCTGACAGCATCATACATATCCTCCCCGCCGCCTTAGCGGCAACAGAAGGATAGCATAACGAAAAGCTCCCGTGAACAGGGCAATTTCTGTCTCTCCCATAACAAAAAACGCGCAGCGTCTCCGGCCTCTTACTGAGCCGTTTATCTGTATGTTCATTGATGCGGCGGCCGGCGGTTCGGGGTATAAATCATATGATGCGCGGCCACATCGCTACACAGGGGGGCAACATGATAAAACTGCCTAAGATAAAGCTAATGGATTTCACCGATCCCTCGGAATCCTTCCTGCTCGCGGTCATTCTCGCGGCGGCGGGCGGTTTTCTCGACGGGTACACCTATATCGGGCGCGGCAACGTCTTCGCCAATACACAAACCGGCAACCTGATCCTGCTTGGCGTGAACATGGCGCGCGGCAGGCTGACCGCCTCTATAAGCTATATCGTGCCGGTGACGGCCTTTCTGCTGGGCACCTACATAACGGAGAATATCCGTATCCGTTACGGAGGACTGAAACACCTCGGATGGCGGCAGATCGTGGTCGCTCTCGAGGCGCTGGTGCTGATACTGATCTCCTTCATGCCGCACTACAGCGACAACGTCGCGAACGCGATGGTCTCGTTCGCCTGCGCAATGCAGTTCGACGCCTTCCGCACGATGAACGGGGTGCCCTTTTCTTCGACGCTCTCAATGACGAACATGCGCGGCGCGATCGAATACATGACGAATTACCGGGAAGACTGCGACACGGAAAAAATCTCGCGCAGCTTCGAGTATCTCATCACGGTGCTCGTCTTCACCCTCTCCGTTTTCATCGGCTCACGGCTCACCTACAAATACGACGACAGCGCGGTGCTCTTTCCGGCCTCTATGCTGCTCTTCGGAGCGCTTCTCATGTTCTTTAGGAAGAGAGAAAAAACGACTCCGACATAGCGGCTAATCCCTAAAGGGATTTCCCGTGATCCATGCTGTCGCATCCTTCCTCTTTTCCAGTCATAGATGAAAAACATTTTGAAGATAATATGTCGTGTCTCTCTTGGGCCACGGCCTTATTTTTCTTCCGCGGCACCCTATCTGTTCTGCCAAACCTCTTTCTGGCGCAGCGCTTTACCTATTTTTCGCCTCAGCGTTGATATATCAAGCGGCTTGGCCAGATGTCCGTTCATTCCGACCATTTTGGCCTTAGCCACATCCTCAGCAAAGGCATCCGCAGTCATTGCCAAGATCGTGACGGTTTTTGCATCGTCTCTTGCCATGCCGCGAATCTTCTCCGTCGCTTCGTATCCATTCATCACGGGCATCTGCACGTCCATCAGGATAAGATCGTAGTAATGCTCCGGCGACTGCTCAAACTTGGCAGCGCCGTCGGCGCCGTTCACCGCGCATTCCATCTCGGCTCCCGCCGCCTCCAGAAGCTCCACCGCAATCTCGCGGTTCAGCTCGTTATCCTCCACCAGCAAAAACCGCCTGCCGGCAAACTCGACACTATCGCTTTGGTCGTGCTGAGAGGGAGGCGTACTTTCTTTCAGAACATATTTTTTAAGCGCCAGGGAGACCGTAGAGCGGAAGAGCGGCTTTGAGATGAAGCCGTTCACACCGGACGCCTTGGCCTCTTCCTCGATATCGCCCCAATCATAGGCGGACATGATCAGTATCGGCGTTTCTTGGCCAAATCTGGCGCGGAGCTCGCGTGCGGTATGCGGTCCGTCCATCACCGGCATCTTCCAATCCAAAAGCACCGCGTCGTAACCTATTTCTTCCGCGCGGGCGCTCTCAAGCATCGCGACGGCCGCCTCTCCCGACGACGCACCCTCTACGCGGACACCGTGTCCCCGAAAGGTCTCCTCCAAGTATTCCACTACCATATCGTCATCGTCCACGACCAGGACTCTCAAATCAGGAAGATCGACGGTTTCCGGCTCCTCTTCGATCAGAAGCGGCAGCGTTACGCGAAATATGGTCCCCTCTCCAAGCCGGCTGTGGACTTCGATGGTTCCTCCGAACAACTCTACAAGCTTTTTTGTGATAGCCATTCCGAGGCCGCTTCCCTCCGTCTTATCTACACGGCTGTCCCGCTCTCTCGAAAACGCGTCAAACAAATGTTCCAGGAATTCTTCCTTCATTCCGATCCCGCTGTCGGAAAAAGCGAAACGCAGAACAGCCGTATCCGGCTCTATACAGTCAAGTTCCTCAACCTCCAACACAATACTGCCGCCAGCATGCGTGAACTTGGATGCATTAGACAAAATATTGATAAAAATCTGCCGCATCCGCAGGGCATCGGAACAAAACCGTTCGTGGCGAACGTTTTTAAGGCAGACCGAAAAGCGCTGATCCGCCGCTTTCATATTCGGCTGCATAATCGCGACCACATTTTCCAAAAGCTCCGGCAGAGACAGCGGCTCCTGATTGATCGTCATCTTTCCGCTCTCGATTCGGCTCATATCCAGCACGTCGTTGATAAGTCCCAGAAGATGCTGGCTTGAAAGAAGCACCTTCTTTAGGCAGTCATCCACCTTCCCATCGTCACCCAGATGGGACCGGGCGATGTTGGCCATCCCGATGATCGCGTTCATCGGCGTGCGGATATCATGAGACATATTAGAAAGAAAATCTGATTTTGCTCTGTTTGCCATTTCCGCCAAATACAATGCGTTTTTTAACTCTTCCGCCTGCTCCTCCAGCTTCGTCTGCATTTCGCGCAGCTCCGTCTCGTTGGTAATATCAATAAAAATAGACAGATAAATCAGATCGTCCTCCTGCCGGCCAACACAGACCATACTGACCTGGAGCCATACCTCCTCCCCGTGCTGTCCATACATCCGGGCCACGAGAGAGACCGGTTTACCAGCCAAAAATTCATCACGGTGAGAGGCTAAAACCGGCAGATTCTTTTCCAGGTTTTTCCGGTACAGGGTATTCCCGCTCTCCATGATGTCATACCCGAAGAACTGCATAAAACGTTCGTTCGCCTCCAGGATCACGAGATTCATATCCTTCAAGACACGGTACTTCGCGACAAGTCCGGGAATATCATCATAGTCGGCAGACCGCTCCAACCGCGTTTGTACAATATCGCTGACATCCGTGACCGTCGCGTATACCACTGGATATCCGTCGATGCTTTCATCGGTAAAGATACCAGAATGTTTGACCCAGATATACTCGCCGTCTTTCTTACGCATACGGAGTACGTGCGTGTAGCCCGATTTATGCTCGCCAATAGCCGCCGTCACGGCCGAGCGAAGCTTGACCCATTCCGGCCAGTCGTCAGCAAAATTTTGATATAGCGCCGTATGTTCCTGCTTCGTATATCCGGTTAGGTTGTAAAAAAAATCGTTTGCCAATACAAGGGTGAAAGACTCATCAAGCATATACTTCAAGACACCCGCCTGCAGCATACCAGCCAGCATCAGTGTTTCGACATTTTCGTTTTGAAATTTTTGCTCCATTCGTATCGCTTCCTCCCACTATTTTCTATCCGCCCGCGGACAGCGGAAGCATGCGTCCTTATTATTCACAATAGTCTAATTATACCAATTTTTCAATCTATTCCCCCAAAAAAATATATTACGCGGCTATGAATAAAGCTACTCATTTTCAGGCCGCCAGCGCCACTATTTTCCTCGTATATTTCAGCGCCGCCTTCCGGCGCTCCCCGCCGTATGGAGCGCCGGAAAGAAACAGAAGACGGCTTTTTTAATCTTAACCAAATATATCCCCTGCGGCATCCCTGTCGGTCGGCATGCTAAGGCCTGGGATTGTTCAGTACCACCCGTCATAGGTCTTTTCACCGACGTTGTGGATGCTGACCGCGCAGATATGGCTTGGCCCGTTCAGTTCACAATACAGGCGGATGAGATTCTAAGCCATGCCGTGCCCATCCTGCGCGTTGAGGTACTTAGCCTGATATTCCTCAAGCGGTATCGGGCGGCTGAAGTGGAATCCCTGCAGCCCGTCGCAGCCGATCTCCATCAGCGCCTTAAGCTGCCGGTCGTTCTCGACGCCCTCGGCGATAACGCGGATGTTCATCTTCTTACAGATATCAGCGATGGCCTTCAGCACGGCAAAGGCCGTCGGGTTGTCAGGCAGGTCCCGCACCAGGCCGCGGTCGATCTTCAGCACGTCGAAACATGATGAGGCAAAGAGCGAAAGGTTCGCATAACGCGCCCCGAAATCGTCTATCGATATCTGGAAACCGGCCTCTTTCACCCTCTTTACTATCTCGAGAAAATTCTTTTCATCATCTACCTCAACAGTTTCGGTGACCTCTATCTCGAGAAGTTCCTTCGGCACATTCCACTGCCGCCATGCCTCCTCAAGCCGCTCGACAAAATCGGCCTCCGATATCGTCGCGCGGGAGAAGTTGACGGAAATCGGCAGCACCTTTTTACCCAGATCCAGCCACTGGCGGATCTTACGGCATACGAAACCAAAGACCCAGAAATCCAGCATCCATATCAGCCTGTTGTTCTCCAGCATAGAGATAAATTGATCCGGCGCTATCAATGCTCCCTCCGAGGAGAGATAGCGCGTCAGCGCCTCCGCTCCTATCGGCTTATGGTCCGCTACCGATACTTTCGGCTGGAAGTATACGAAGAAACGGTCGTCGTCAAGCTGGCGCCGCAGAGCCTCGGGATCTCCGAGGCCGAGGACTTCGTCGTTACAGACACGGTAGCGCTTTGAGGCCGCTTTGCTGCGATAAAACTGTTTTTTGTCGAGATACATCTGCTCGTCGGCCTCGGTGAGCAGATCCTGTATGTCGCAGCCTCCGGAAGCCCAGCACCATCCCATCGAAAAGCTCTGCATGCCATCCTCATCCCGGCAGATCTTCGCTTTTAGTTTGGCTACCAGAGCGTTAAAATATTCTTCGCTCGAATTTGGCGAGAGTACGACAAACTCGTCTCCGCCTATGCGGTATGTGCTGTTTCCCTTTTCATGAAAGACGGATTCCACAGTTTTCGCCGTCTTAACAAGCGCCAGGTCTCCCGCCGCGTGTCCATACTCGTCGTTGTATTTTTTAAGGCCGTTGACGTCGACATAGATTATTCCCAGCGATTCAAAACCATTTTTGGAGAGGCTTTCCACATCGCGGATAAAAGCGTTCCTGTTATGGAGCCCCGTAAGCATGTCGTTATAACTGAGCTCTTCAAGACGCCGCTGATAGAGGCTGCGCTGCATAGTACCGGTGATAAAGTTGGCGAGGGTGATGAGCAGCGGCGACAGATGCAGGATACGCGCCGCCGGAGGATTGTCCACGCCGAGGTAACCGATAAGACGTCCGTCTACCACCAGCGGCGCCGCGATAAGACTTCTGATCTTCTGCGCGCGAAGTATCTCATATTCGTCACGGCGGGCCTCGCGCAGCTCTTCAATGTCCGTTATTACGAAACACTGGCCGGCGTCGAAACTCTCTCTCCAGAATGATATCAGGCCGACCGGCAGCCCCTGGAGATTATCTATCTGGGGGGAGACGCCGGGAGCACACCACTCATAAGTATTGTCAATGAGCTTATCCCTGATCTCAAAGATATAGGTCCTCTCCGCCGCCAGAAAGAGGCCGACATTTTCAAGCACCTTGCTGACGGCCTCGCTGTAGCTTTCCGCCTCAGTGAGAACCTTAACGCAGTTCAGCACCGCGACTTCGGCATCGAGCGCGTTCTTCAGCGTATCCTTCTGGTTTTCCTTTTCCGTTATGTCAAAGGCGATCTCCAGACGCGCCTCGCGGCCATTCCAGGAGATCAGCTTGTCTTTCAGAAGGTAATGGCGTGAAACCTTCCGATTATATATTTCCCATGTATAAAATTTATCATGAGAAAGCTTGGCGTTTGTACAGAAGCTGCAGGGAGAGCTCCGCCCCTGCAGCACCTCATAGCACTTGCGCCCACAGACGTCGGTGTTGATGCTGAAAAGCGATTTTGCCGACTCATTGATGAAAATCATCTCGTATGTGTCTACATCAGAGATGTAAACCAATTCAGAGAGCTCGTCAAGCAGAGCGAGCATATTAAAATTTACAGCGTTCATATCAGCCCGACAGCAACGTAAAAAAGATAACCAGGAGTCATATCGGCAGAGTCTCCTCTTCTCAAGTCAAATATATAGCAAAAAGACTCGGGAACATTTCATCTCCATGTCGCCAGAGCCTAAGTACATCCAAATCAATATTTTGCAAAAGATAGCATGAAAGCAGGTTCTACACAAGTACCTTAATAAAAAACGCTGTGCGCCGCCGGTTACTTTTTTATTCAAGAAGCGCGGGAATTCTCATTTTATGTATTGCGCTAAGCGAACAGATTTCCGAATAGTCTCGTGCTAGACCGCGGTGTATAATTGGGGGCGAAAATAAAAGGGCGATGGAGTTCGCCCGAAATTCGCTGTTGCGATGATGACTCCTGTCCGGGCGGCAGGAGTCTATTATTTTGCCTATATATGCGGGGGCACGAAGGGAGAATCTTTATGGAGGGCATCATTTTTGTCGGGTTGGGCGGCTTTATCGGCGCATCGCTGCGCTATTTTCTCGGAACGGCGATAGAGACCGGGGGCGTCATTCCGGCGGCGACTCCGGCGATAAATATCTTCGGTTCGTTTCTGATCGGCATTCTGAGTATCATCTCGGAGAGGTACGGACTCTCGCGGCACTCGGCGATATTGATGCTGCAGACGGGTTTCTGCGGCGGTTTTACCACCTTTTCTACCTTCTCGCTAGAGACCTTTAGCCTCATATCTCAGGGAAAGGTAACTCATGCCGCGCTCTACAGCATACTCAGCGTCCTATGCTGCCTCCTCTCCGTCGCCGCGGGACGCGCGCTTACGGAACTCTGTCTCTAAAGGCCAAGGGCGAGGCCGATAAAATTCCAGAGGAGCTTCGCGCCGTAGAAGAAGACCACCGCGCCGCATATCAGGTTTATCATCCGCAGACTCCTGTCGGTGAACCTGGCGCTGAAGAGCGAGAGCGCGGCGGAGAGGCTAAAAAACCAGAGCGCAGAGGCGGCGGCGACACCGAATATAAAGGAGTTGGCCCCCGCCGGCGAAAGGGAGGCTTTAAAGGCCCCCAGCATCATCGTGCCGTCGATGAGCGCCTGTGGATTAAACCAGGTCACGACACAGGCGGTGCTGGCTACGCGCCACAGCGGCATATCGACGTCGGTCTTTTTCAGCGAATCCTTCGCCCTCATGAGCCCAAGACCGATATACATGACGATGAGGCTGCCGGCAAGCAGCACCAGCTTTTCAAGCAGCCGCGAGCGCTCCATCACCGCGCCGATGCCGTAGAAACAGGCGAACGCCAGCGTCACGTCGAAGAAGATCACGATGAAGGCCGTGAGGAATACGCGGCTCTTTTCCCGCGTCAGCGCGGTATTTATCACAAAAAGATTCTGCAGGCCGATCGGCGCGACATAGGCAAGCCCCATCGTCAGCCCCTGAAGAAAATATTCCAAATATCGTCACCTCTCATGGAAAATCACAGAGTGTCACGCTCCGAACAGACGGCCTAAAATTGTACATGAAAGGAGACGCGCCAGCAAGACGGCGGGGCGGTACACCGGAGCAAACGCGTCAATCATGGAAAGATATGATAAATTGCGGCTTTGTTTTATTCAGTCATTCCGGGCCTGACCCGGAATCCAGTGCCGTAGGGGTTTGTTTTTGTCTTATGAGGTAAGGAAAACTAGGGCAACGACACTAGGCACCGGCTCGGAGGCCGGTGCGACAAGACAAGAACAAACAGCAGCTTCGCCTCGGTAGGCATGACGATAAATCGCAGTTTATCTCTTCGTCTACCCGAAGGAAATCGGCGTTTAGACGTGCGAGTTGCTAAATAACTTTGGGCTCTGGAACCGGAGCCGTATCTTCATACGGCGAGGATGCCAGAGCCCGAAGTTATGACGCAAATCGTGCGTATAAACGCCGATTTATCTTAGGGAAGCGTATTCCCTCTCTATGGCCCGCCTCCGCGCGCTTTTCATAAAGGACGCGTCGGGCGGGACCTATTTGCCCCTTTCGCGGGAACACACGGAAATGACCGCTATGATCCCATTTTTACACCCTCTTTTCAGCCTTCGCCGCTTCCCGATGATATACCGTCTCTTGGAAATGCTTCCCTTCGCGCAGTCAGAAGGTTATCTCATGTTAGTTACCCGTTCTCTTTGGAAAAACGGCGGCCCGAAGCGGAAGCATTTCGCCAAGACGGTTCCCTGGGAGGAATTTGTGCGTCATCATCTGACCGCTCATGTTTAGATATTTCTACTCCGCCGCCACCCCCTCTCTTTGAGCGCCTATTTTGCCGCAGGCCGTTTTTCCCATCTGAATTTTCTGCCGCACGGCTCTTTTCATCGCCGTGAAAAGATACTACATATTAGAGTCAACTGTAAGTCAAGTTATTTTTATAAATTTTCTTAAGGAACTATTTGACGCGCCGCCTGTTGACTTAGAGCGGACTCAAACGGCTATGCTCATATCAGGGACGGCAATGCAAACGGAGACCTCATTCAATGAACCGCTTCGCGGTAATTTCGCCGGCGACGGCCGTCTGCGCTATGACTGAAATTCTCCGGAGATCGATGATCAATATTGAAGCGGCTTATAATCAATAAACATCAGCCGTATTTAACACAAATATACTTATACAAAAGCGCCAATATCCATCGTAACTGGCCGCCGCAGAAAAGACAAGCGGCGAAAGGACGCGGAAGAGGCAACATGACGATGTGAAAAGGAGAGGCAAATAAAATGATGAGATTCAACACGGCTGTTTCGCTCTTAACGGCATTTTTCATCACGGTCCCGCTTATCTTTGCGGCGCCCTCTTTTCTGATCTGCGTGGCACAGAGATAGGAACGTCCCGCGCGTACACGAAGAAAATAGTGAGGCGTAGCCGAAGGGCATGGATACCAGCGACCGCACGCTCTTTCTATACGCGGGGGCTGAGACCGCCGCGCTCTCTAAAGTACGCGCGCGTACGGCGTCCGTCCCCGCTTTTCGTTACCGCGGAGCCAATGAACCGTTACCTCTCTTTGTTATAATATATGGGAAGCTGAAAGCAGGTGAAGACCACCAAAGAGTTGGAGGGGGCGGATGATGGAGGTCAGAGTTTTACGCTATTTCCTGACCGTAGTCAGGGAGGAAAGTATCACGAAGGCGGCGGAGGTGCTGCACATCACGCAGCCGACGCTCTCCCGTCAGCTGGCCCAGTTCGAAGAGGAGGTCGGTGTCAGGCTCTTTAATCGCGGCACACGCAAGATCGTGCTGACAAACGAGGGGCTGCTGCTGCGCCGCCGCGCGGAGGAGATCGTCGATCTCATCGACAAGACTGAGAGGGAGCTCCTCGAACAGGACGAGCTAGTTGACGGCACCGTGACCATCGGCGCGGGAGAACTGGCGTCGGCGCAGATTCTGGCGGAGCTGATAAAATCAACGGGGGACAGATTCCCGCTGATGCGCTACGAGATACTCACCGCCAGCGCCGACCTCACAAAGGAGCGCATGGACAAGGGGCTCACGGACATCGGGCTGCTGCTTGAACCGATAGATATCGAAAAGTATGAGTTCGTCCGTCTGAAGGTAAAAGAACGGTGGGCGGTACTCCTGCAGGCCGACGATCCTCTTGCGCCGCAGGAATATGTGCGCCGTGAAGAACTTATGGACGCCCCCCTCATCATTCCTATGAGGGGAAATGTACAGAACGAACTTCTCAACTGGTTCGGCCCCTCGCTTGACCGGAGAAATATCGTCATGACGAGCAGCATGAGCACCAACGCCTCGGTTATGGTGGAAAATGGCATCGGCCGCGCCGTAATCATCGAGGGCGGACGTCCTTATCCTGACCGTGAGAGGCTCGTCTGCCGCCCGCTCTTTCCCGAACTGTCCGCGACCTCCGTGCTGGCTTGGAAACGCGGACAGCCATTCTGCCCCGCGGCGGACAAATTCATCGAACACATCAAAAAAACGTTGGTTTGACCTGTCGTTATTGACTTGTGACCGACGCCGGGGCCATATATTACCGCCGCACCATTAGATGCCTTTCAGGCATGACACATTCATAAAACATAAGCATTAGACATATCGGTGATAAAAAATTATAGTGTAAACACAGTCGGGGAGGAAAAAACATTTTCCGAACCGCGGCGTTTACACTATTTTTTATCTTCAAGGAAGGACCGAGATGACTATAGACGAAGGTTGCCGCTCTTTTCATATAGACAGGGAAACGCTTCAAACCTACGAGCGGACCGGGCTGCTGGAGTGCGGGACGGACGAGAAGGGCCGCCCCCATTACAGCGAGAGCGCGCTGCGGCGTCTCGGCATGATCCACTCCCTGCTTAACGCGGGGATCGAAGCGGCGACGCTGGAACGGAATCCGGTGCTCCTCAACGAGGATGGAAACATCGGTGAACGCGTCATGATCTTAAGACGGCAGCGCTGCCGCCTGTTGGAGGATATCCACGCCAGACAACAGTCACTGGATTCCCTGGATTACCTGATAAGACAAATCAAAAAAGAGGGCGCACAAAGATAACGCGCGCGAAACGGCAAAAGGAGAGGAGAAAAATGACAATCAGCGAAGCGGCGGAGAGAACGGGGCTTTCGGCGGACACCCTAAGGTATTACGAGCGCATAGGGCTTATACCGCCGGTGCCGAGAACGGAGAGCGGGCTGCGCGCCTACAGCGGAGAGATGATCGAATGGATAAATTTCATCCAGCAGTTTAAGGAGATCGGCATGCCGCTCGAGGCGATCCTAAATTACGTGAAGCTGGCGATGCTCGGCAGCGGCACCAGGCAGGAGCGCAAGGTCATCCTCCTTGAAACTCGCCGGAGCCTGATGCGGAAGATCGATCACCTTTATAGCTGCCTTAAGCAGGCCGATTACCAGCTTAAAAATTACGACAGCCGGCTGCTGCCGGAGACGGAGAGCGCCGTCGAACGCTGGCGCCTGTCGGGGGGCGCGGAGGAAAACTGCGCCGTCTGAGAAGGCCGCGGCAGACCCTATCAGCCAAAGCTGCTCTGAAAAAGCGGCAAACATACCGTTCCGCCATCCCGCCGCGTGAAAAGTTACCGTTTGACTTAGATAGGACTCTAAGGGGTAACATGGCCGCAGGATAAAACCCGGCGTGAGTAGGGGGGACGGAGAGGGCCATGAAGCAGGAAATTATCTATCTCAGTTATTACTTTATAACGCTCTTTAAGGAAATCGCCCCTTTCTGGGCGCTCGGCATTCTTGTAGGTTCGGTGATATCGGTATTCGCGAAAGAGAGGATACATGGGCTGCTCGGCGCGATGCAGGGTGCGCGTTTCGGAGCTTTCGGCGTGATACCGGCGAGCATCCTTGGCATCATCTCTC
>Ga0192261_1100_pt1 | contig 18039 bp, 14 predicted proteins | sample Koala_Koa23_G3_FD_131283 | JGI IMG/M metagenome (GOLD analysis project Ga0192261, IMG submission 131283) | Enriched cells from koala feces incubated with labeled cellulose particles, San Francisco Zoo, California, United States - Koala_Koa2-3_G3 ... | reverse complement strand
CCATAGTCGGAACACTCCGGAGAGAGGTAATAATCCAGCCTTTTGATCTGCTTCAGCAGCCTCTCCAGCTGATTTTCATCGAGCTGATAACGGTGGTTGAAGTTGCGGTGATCCAGAAAACAAGAGGTTAGGTCAAATTCGGCGGTGGAAACGCCACTCACCTCATCCGCGTCAAAGTTGACCGCGTAAAACTGATAGGGCTGCTCGTCGCTGGCGCCGTCGCTGCGGTGAAAATCCATGCTGTTCATGACAAAGAGAGAGCCCCGGCGGATGGGATAGACCGCGTTGTTTATATACATTTTGCCGCCGTCGGAGAGGGTCAGCAATATCTCCATCCCTTTGTGAAAATGCAGATTGCGCCAATTCCACTGCTGGGTACGAAAAATAATAAACATCGTGACACTCCCTTCATAGCTGCAATATTTTAAACTGATAACATCATACATCAGAACCCGTTGAATATATACGACAGTACACGTAATTATCTCCGGCATGAGCCGTGAAGCGGAAGTTCTTAACCGGCTGGCAGGCGAAACGGCCCCTCTCTGCCGCCGTCTGCGGATTTCATGAACAGGGCGCCGCGCCGTTATAAACGGAGCTTGGAAAGCAGACAAAGCGCGGCGCGGACGTATTTCGATTTTTTCCGGCTATTATTTTTTCAAGGTTCGGTAACGCCTGTCAACACGGGATATTGAGCTGTGAATAGCTCCGCCAGCCCCTATTCGAGACCGACTTTGATCCTTGCCTCCTCCGCGCTGATTGAATCCGCCTCGATCACCACGTTCTTATCGCGGAAATAGAGCACGCCGAATACGACGGCATAAGAGGCCAGCAGCCAGAGGATGATGAACATGCCGGGACGTGAACTCAGTAGACGTGATTCTTTCATGATCACCGAGAAAACCACAAAAGCAACGAGGAACAGCCACCTGATATATTTTCTTTTCATGGTTTATTATTTAAGCCTCCAATTCTCCGCCCCGTTCAAAATCAAGACCCTCTTTTTTATAAGCGAGATAGTTGAGCGTTAGGATGACAACTCCCCCCGCCAGCCCCGCAAAGGTCAGACCCCAATGCGGGCTTAAGGAGATTATGGAACATACCGCCAATATGGCGCGAAGGAAGATGTTGATCTTCGTAAAGGCATATCCTTCCATGACAGCCGCAAAACAAATTACCGCGATCAGGCATCCGACACTGTTAACAATAATATCTGTCGCGGAGCCGATCATGATCAATCCGGGGTTATAGACGAAGGTGGCAAAGACCAGGAGTCCGGGAAAGCCGATACAGAACCCCTTGGCCGCCGTTTTCATCGGCCCGGCCTTGGCTATGCCGGCCGCGGTGAAAGAGGCGATCGCCACCGGCGGTATGATATTCGAGAGCACGCCCCAGAAGAGCGCGTACATATGAGCCGCCAGAGCGGGGACGCCCATCTGCATGATAGGGGGAATGACCGTTACGACCATGATTATATAGACCGCGGTGGTGGTCAGCCCCATGCCCAGTATTACGGCCAGGACTGCCGCCAGAAGCAGGGCCAGCCACAGATGGCCGCCGGAGATACTCACGATCTGCGTCCCCAGTTTCAGCCCCACGCCCGATAATGTCGAGGTGCTGACGATGATCCCCGCCGCGGCGCAGGCCATCGCCGTCACGACCGTCGCCTTGGCCGCCGCCTCACAAACGGATACTATATTTTCGGCGCCGGGACGGCTGGATTTTTTCAGGAAGCTGACCAGGAACAGGCCAAGGATCGACCAGAAACAGGCCGTGGTGGCCGTATAACCCGAAACCAGAAAATAGACGAGGAGGGCGATCGGGATCAACAGATGTGCGCCGTTTTTTAAGACATCTTTCACCACCGGCATCTCCTCTTTTCTCAGAGGAGGGATTTTCGACTTCCTGGCATGGAAGTCCACAGCGGCGAAAAGCGCGAAATAGTAGCATAACGCCGGGATGGCGGCGGCCAGCGCCACCGTTACGTAGGAAAGCCCCAAATAAGCGGCGACGACAAAGGCGGTCGCCCCCATGATCGGCGGTGTAAACATACCGCCGGTGGAGGCGCAGGCTTCAACGCCGCCGGCATATGTACTCTCGTAGCCGACTCTTTTCATCAAGGGGATCGTAAATGTTCCGGTGGTCGTAACGTTGGCACAGGAGCTTCCTGAGAGCATGCCGAAGAAGGCGCTGCCAACCACCGCCGCTTTGGCGGGTCCGCCGACCTTCGCGCCGAAGGCGCCAAGGGCAAGATCAGTAAAGGTGCGTCCGGTACCGGTCTCCTCCATGAAAGCGCCAAATATCAGGAAGAGGACGACAAAAGAGGCGATCGTGCCGAGGGGCATGCAAAAGATACCGCCCTCCTGCATGAACATATCCAGAACCAGTGATTTCAAACTCGTGCTCGGCCCATAAAAGATCCAGAACATCTGTTCGCTGTACAGCGCCTGGAAGGTGAAGAAGATAGCGATAAGCACCATCGGCAGCCCCAAAGAACGCCGCGTACCCTCCAGGACCAGAAGCCAGAGGATGATCCCCATACAGACGTCGGCAGTGTTGGGAGAGATGACCTGACGCAGTTCAAAGGCTTCAATGTCCCAAAGATAATAGACTTCTAAAACCACCGTCAACAGGATGCATACGACATCGATCACCGTCCATATATTCGGACTATCGCTCCATGACTTCCTGTTGAGGGGAAATAGTATAAAGCATAACAATAAGACGCCGGTCAGATGCAGGGACCTGTAGAAATGCGCCTCAGGGTGGCCAAACATCCCCGTGTAAAGATGGAAGGTTACAAAAGCAAAAGACAAACCGACGATGAGAAATGCCAATATCTCTTTTGCCCCGAACTTACGGGCTTTAAGCAGGCATCCCCAGGCAGTCGTTGGATTAGATTCTTCTGTGTGAGCCATTATTTCTATTTCTCCTTTTCCTTATATCCTTATATCCTTTTAGCTTAACTTTCGTAATATCATCGAGCCTCATACTTTGGAAACGGCAGCCAAATCACACAAGGAGCAAACGCGAAAGGTAAAGATATCCGGCATATTTATGGCCTCTTAAAAATTTTTTATCTACAGATGATTTATTTCTTTTGACACGAAAATATATCCGCTGAACGGCAGCCAGCTCCCTAATAGAAATGCGAAACGCAGGAAACAGCTCAGCTCAATAAGAGCTGTTTCCCGCTTGGAAGGTGTCCTCTTAATATTTATTTAACCTTTATGCCCTTTTCGTTGAGATACTTTAACGCGCCGGGGTGGAGAGGTATATTTGCGACCTTGGGAAGGTCCTGCGGATTACAGATCTGCGGCCAGCCTCTCGCCTCAGTGGCCTTAAAAGAATCTTTATGGTAGCCGGACTCATAGATAGTCTTGGTAACAATATAGACGAAATCTTCCGGGAGGTCGGCGTTGCAGACGATGGTGGTGGGGATGGCGATTGTCTTGACAGGGTAATTCTGCTTGTCATAGGTCTTAGGCTGCATGGTGGCCTTCACGTAACCGGTCATCGAGGGGTCGGCCAGCACCTTGTCGGCATGGGCGTCGTCTATACTGAGGAACCTGACTCCGGGCTGCACTATAAGGTTGACGATACTCGGCATGAGCCCGCCGTAGGTACCGATAAAGTCCATATGCCCGTCCTGCATCATCGTGGAGGCGTCGTCCCAGCCAAGGGCCATGACCTCTCCGCCCGCGGCTTTGATATCGTTAAACGTCATGCCGTAGGCTTTAAGGAGCGCTTCTATCATCATCCTGTCGGTAGACGCAAGCTTGCCGCCGTTGACTTTCTTGTTTTTCAGCTGACTAAGATCTTTAATATCGGATTTTTCCGGAACGATCAGCTGCGCGAGCATCAGCTCCTGGGTCCCGACCAGACGCAGATTCGTCAGCGGCTTTTCATAGGGAGCCATCCCCTTATAGGCCAGATACTGGTTCTGCGCGGTGGTCAGCGTCAGCACCATATCTTTGCCTTCGTGCACGGCGGAGACATTAAAGGCGCCGCCGGTGGATTGAACGGAGCAGGGAGCGTTGATACCGGCTTTTTTCAAAGCGGCCTCCAGCTCCGAGGCCAGGACGGCGGAAGCGGGATACCATATGCCTCCGGGGAATCCCGTGCCGATTTTGACAAATTTTGGATAGGCCGGAGCGGCGGCGACGGTGCTGCAACTGAACAAAAGAACACTAAGGCAAACGATAAACGCGGCTGTTAAATTAATTCTTGAACGAAACATATTTTTTCCTCCTCCTTATTTTCCTATGCTGCCCGCAAAATTCAAACCTGCTTGCGCCTTTACATAAATGTCATCTTCCGCCGGCATCTCCCCTTTCAAAAAATCGCTCCGACGCCTCTCGGTATATCTCTATCCGGCAGCGTCACCCTGCATTTTGGACCGCTATTTTCCCATCTTCACAGCATTGGCGAAAGTGGGCTTTGCCGTGGCAAAGCCCACTCTTATGGTTTAGAAGAAAGTCTGTTCCGTAACGTCCGTGGAGACCGCCTTAAGGGCGCGCTCGACGAGATTTTTCTGCATCGCCTTCTGCTCCTCGGCCGTAAGCAGGGGATCGCTGAAGGGAGATACAAGCCCATAACCGGGAACTATGCGGTTCGCGCCGGTGACCTTGGATACGGAGACAAGGTTTGTGACATGCACTATGGGGAAACCGGCTCTGTCTATCTCTTTTACCATCGTTGCGCCGCAACGAGTGCAGCTTCCTCAGGTACTGACAAGGACTACGGCGTCGACCGCCTCTTTCTTGAGCGCTTCGGCGATCTCTTTGCCCATCCGGCGGGCGTCCTTGAGGGTGGCCAGGTTGCCGGTGGTCGAGTAGAGGGTGTTGCAGAGCTCGCCGATCACGCCGGCTTTCTCAAATTCCCTGAAGGAAGAGAGAGGGAAGAGGACCTCCGGATTGGCGTTGACGAAGTCGGTGTTGATGCCGCAGTGGACGCTGTAGAAGTCTCCCTTTACAAGAACATCCTTCCCGGTGACGTCGTAGGTCGCCCATATAGAGCAGGTGCCGCCGGGAATGCGGTCAGGGTTGCCGAGGGGAACGAGTCCGCCGGTGCTGACGAAGGCGACCTTGGCCTTGCTGAGATCGCCGACCGCCTTGGAAGGGACTACGTTATCGCGCGGCTCGATCTTCAGTTCGGTCTCGTAGGGCTGACCTGAGAGTTTGGCGAGAAGCATATCGACGGCGCGGTCGCCGGCGGTCTTCTCCGCAAAGACCTCTTTTCTGATGCCGTGCGGAAAGTAACCCTCGGCGTCGGCCCAGAGTATCTCTTCGCCGGAGATCATTTTGTTGACGATGCCGGCCATCGCCGCGGCGTCCTGACGCATCTTGGCGGCGCTCGCGCCGCCCTTCATGATATAGAAGGGTTCCTCTTTGAACATCGCCACGCCGGGATTTTCCTCGTGCATGCTGGTGACCGCCTGCACGCCATATTTCTCGTGCGCGAATTTGCATATTTCGCCGCAGCAGACGCCGTAACGTCCGGCGCGGAAGGCGGGGCCGGCGGCCATGATATCGAACTCTTTGCCTTCAAGGAAGACGGCGATGCGCTTCAGCGCCTCGTCCTTGTGGCTGGCCATAAAGTTGTCACCGCAGATGATGGTGTGCGTGACCTCGGCATCTTTCAGAGCCGCCTTAAAGGCAAGCGCCGGGCCTACGGGACCCTCTTTGATGACAGGCTCAAAATCCGCCTCGTTTTCTCCGCCGACGCCGCAAAAGAACTGGTTGGCATAGAATATAACTTTTTTCATTTATTTATCCCCCCATACGATATGTCTGAGCTAGTATTCCTTCACTGTCTTGGTCGTGATGCCGGCGCAGTTGGTGCTGTCCGCGATCATGCAGCCGTTTACGATCAGGGAACCGTCCGGGCGCAGACTGGGGCCGTACTTCTCGTGAGCGGTCCACGCGGCGTGATAGAAGTCGCGTGTCACGGAGGCGAGATCGCCGATCACATTCTTCATCGGCGGGAATTCAAAGACCGTGCCGGAGTCGCCGGTGGAGACGATGGCGTCGGCGATGGGATCGAGCATCGATTTGCCGCTGTGTTCCGGAGTAAGCCCCACCGTCTTGATACCGCGATGTTCCAGCTCGGAGCACATAAAGAAAAAGTCGACGTCGTAGTTGCTGCCGCCGGCGACGGAGGCGACGATCGCGCCGTCAAGCTTCAGCAGGGAGGCCAGCTCGCCGCCGGCAACCTTTACTGTCTGCTTGAAGTGGTTGGGCACGTCGACCGCGAAGGGAACAACTCCGACAAAATTGATAGTCTTGCCGTGCTCCTGATAGAGGCGCTTGATTATCGGCCAGTTCTGATAGGTATAGGTGCAGTAGCCCTCGCCGTAGAGACCGCCTTGGCTGGTGATCTGTCCGTCGAATACCGCGTTGGGGTGCATAAGGAAGGGCAGCATGTTTTCGCAGTCGATACCGAAAATTCTCTCGTTAAAGAACTTATCCTTGCCTACCTGAGCCTTGATCTGAAAGAAGAGGGCGACCCTCGGAAGCCCCTTTTTCTCCGCCTCTTCGGCGCCGGGCTCAAGCTCGTAGCATTCCCAGTCTTCCGGCTCCTGCCCCTTCAGCGAAGCGGCCACATAATCCGCCAGATAATGGGCGGCCATCTTCAGCGGGGCCTCATTTCTGAAGGGCTGGTCCAGCTTTGTGGGGTTGACCAGTTCCGCGTATACCACAAGATTTACCATCTTCGCAAAGATGGAGTGCTCCGCGCCGGGGCCGCTCATATCAAGCATACCCTCGGCAGCCTGAGAATACTTGCCGCAGGCGATGACGTTGATGCCCTTCATCGCGTAAAGGTCGCCGTCGCCGCAGCTTTCGATCGTCAGACCGCCGGTCACGCCAGGGAAGGTGGCGCGTCCGTCGGGACGGAAGCGCGGCTCCAAACCGACCTTGCAGGGCAGGATACGTGTCTCGTCACCAGGATGGACAATATATATATCTATGTTCTTAAGTTCTTTGTCCGGGTCCAGAGAGGCGACAGCTTCACCTTTATTGATCGTGAGCACGCCGTTTTTGAATGAGGTCTTTTCACCAAACACGATGTCCTTAACATGAAAATTACCTATTCTCAGCTTTTTCGTATGTTCCAAACTCTTCACACTCCCAGCATTTTACATGAAATACTTTCAATATGCCAAAGCTCAAACCTTAAGCCGAGAGAAACGCTCTAACACCAACAAAACAATAAGCGGCGAGTATAGAGACAATCCCGCGTCGTCAAGCGCTTTTTCAATTTAGACTGCAATGATTTTCGGTATGACGTCAGTGAGGTCTTCAAGTATAGGAGGGTGGCTCTTGTTCCGAAAAACAATTTCTCCGATGTGAATTGGGCCCAAATCTCCATCAAGATACGGAACAGCTCCTGCCATATAGTCTTAGACAGTTCATCACGTACTTTGTAAAATAGTCATCCATACTGCGGTCTTCCGCCCAAAACCGATGTTCGGCAACAGGCGGCACATATTAGCAAAGACGATCGCGACATTCCGTTATTGATTTATAAAGGTGCGAAAGAGCTTTCCTTCTACGAACTTCGCTAAGTTTACAGAAAAAGAAGGAACCCGTGTTTCAGTTTTTTACCTTAAAAATATCGCAATCGACGCAAAAATTTACACAGCTGGCAGATTAAAGTTAGGTCGGCGATTTTTCTACGGTACCTTTCTGAAATATTTTGAGGGGCCTATACGGCCTTCAAAAGTAGGTTTAAGTCCCAAAAATCTGGAGCAAGCCGCAAAAATCTTTCGTATAAAGCAACGGGAGGGAGCTGTATTTTATGCTCAGGCGCGGATACAAAAAAGGGATATTTGGCTGATTAGCCGCGAAGGTGCAAAGAGAGATAAAAAATGCCTGAAAAACACCTTCGATTTTATATTGAAATATTGAAAAAATGGGATTATTGACAGCTCCGGAGCAAACCGACATAATGAATATGATAAATTCTGTGAAAGGGTGGGTACAATGTTATTTGGGAAGTTCTGCATTGACTGCGGCTCCATACAATTTAATATCTCAAAACATTGTACGGAGCCTAAAGAACACAGAAATATCTAGAATCGCTCTTATTCCAAGATAGCGCTGTAGTTTGTGTATTCTTATTATTCTGACCTATAGGCGGCAGACAATGTTTTGTCTGCCGCCCTTTGTTTATAAAATCGGATCTACAAGCGGGGGCATGCTTCGTCCCCCGCTTGTTCGCGTTTGGAAAGGATGCTGTTTAATGAAAGACGAACAAAATTTGACGACCGGAAGCGTCTCTAAAAAATTAATTATATTTGCTTTTCCACTGTTAGCCGCCAACCTGCTGCAGTCCTTTTACAGCATCGTGGATATGCTCGTTGTCGGCAATATCGTAGGCGAGACTGGGCTTGCCGCGATCAGTAACGCTTCGATGATAAGTTTTATCATAAACTCCATCTGTATCGGCGTTACAATGGGCGGCACCGTCCTCGCCGCTCAATATAAGGGAGCCGGTGACGAACGGGGAGAGAGTGAAACCGCGGGGACCTTATTTTCAATATCCCTCATCGCTTCGATTTTCGTCACAATTTTAGGGTCGCTTGCCTACAGGCCCATTTTTCAGGCGCTTAATGTTCCCGCGGCCTCCATGCGGGAGGCCTGTGGTTATATGAAAATCATCTGCCGCGGCACCGTATTCGTATTCGGCTATAACGCCGTATGCTCCGTTATGAAAGGATTGGGGGATTCGAAAAGCCCTCTCTGTTTCATAGCGGCCGCAGCCGCGGTGAATATCGTACTGGACCTGATTCTAGTAGGTCCCTTAGGCATGGGAACCGAGGGGGCCGCCTATGCCACCATTTTTTCGCAGGGTATCTCCCTTTTGATTTCAATAATCTATTTGAAGAGGAGGCGTTTTATCTTCGATTTCAAATTGAAGCACTTTACCATTCGTCGGGATAAGCTGGCGGCTATTTTGAAAATCGGACTGCCAGCCGCCGTACAGATGGTAATTGTTAATATCTCTTATCTTTTGGTTACTGGAATGCTCAATAATTTCGGCATATCGGTCGCCGCAGCGGCTGGGATCGGGCTTAAAGTCAATTCTTTCGCGGGTATGCCCTGCTGGGCGATAGGGCAGGCTGTAACGGCCATGGCGGGACAAAACATGGGGGCTAACGATATAGAGCGGGTAAAAAAGACGACGAGAATCGGACTGCGCTTAAATATACTTATCACCCTCATTGTTGTGATAACCGTGCAGATGTTCGCCCGACAAATTATCATGCTCTTTGAACCTGGAAGTCAGGAAGTCATTAAGGACGGAGTCCTTTACCTGAGAGTGTGCTGCGGAATAAACAGTCTGATATACGCGGCGATGTACACCTTCGACTCTTTTGCCATCGGCGTAGGCTCCGCGAATATCGCGATGATAAACGCGCTTTTAGACGCGGCGATCGTCCGTCTGCCGGTCGGCTGTCTGTTAGCCTTTGCAGCCGGTATTGGACCTTTAGGGGTATATATCGGACAGGCCGTCTCCCCTGTTTTACCCGCGGCAGCCGGCCTGCTCTATTTCAGAAGCGGGCTTTGGGAGAGCAAAAGATTGATACGTTATACAGGTGATGGCGAGGGATAGATATAAAAAATAGAGGGACGGCAAGAAACCGTCCCTCTATTTTTTATTATTTAACTATTAAAATACTGTCTGCTCCGATATCGGCGTCTGGAGGGCTTTCATGGCCTTGTCCAGGATCGCGCGGCGGATCTGCTTCTCTTCCTCGGCGCTCTTGCTGATGTCTCCGAGGGGATAGGGGATGGCGACCGCGGGAACTATGCGGTTCGCGCCAACCGTCTGCGAGATCGGTACGATCGTGCAGATATGTACCACGGGCATTCCAAAGGCTTCGATCGCTTTTACCATCGTTGCACCGCAACGAGTGCAGGTTCCTCAGGTGGAGGTGAGGATCACGGCGTCAACTCCGTCTTTCTTGAGCTGCTCCCCGATGGCGGTGCCGAATTTCTTCGCGTTGGCGATCGATGTTCCGTTGCCGACGGTCGTGAAGAAGTATCTGTAGAGCTTCTTGAAGACGCCATCTTTCTCCATATCGCGGAGCACGTCGACGGGAAGCACCCTGTTGGGGTCGGCGTTGGCGTAGGTCGGGTCGTAACCGCCGTGCGCCGTCGCGTAATGCTCTCCGTCTGCCGCCTGCACGCCTTCGATATCGTAGGTGCCGAACTTCATCGCGCTGGAGGATTCGATGTGGTCGGGGTTGCCCTTCGGGACGATACCGCCGGAGGTGACAAGCGCGATCGTCGCGTTTTTAAGGTCTTTGATCGCCTCGCCGGGGGCTACGCGGTCAAAACTGGGCATCGGGTATTCGGTGGTAAACTCTTCGCCCTTGAGCTTCTTGACGAGCATCTCCACCGCGCGATCCGCGCCGGGTCTGTCCTGGAAGAAGTTGACGCGCACGCCGCGGGTCATGTAGCCGGCCTCTTCGGGCGAGCCGGGATTGCCGTTCGTCTCAATAACTTTGAGTACGAGCTTCGCCATCGCGGGAACGGCCGTCTTGATGCCGCGCGCGTTGTCTGCTGTCGGGACGATGAATACCGATTTCTTGAACATATCCGCGCCGGGGTTCTCCTCGTACATACCGGAGACGGCGGGGATGCCGAGCTTCTTCTGTACCGCGTCGGCTACGCCGCCGGCGGCGGTGCCGTAACGTCCGGCGTTGAATGCGGGGCCGGTGACGACCGCGTCGGGCTGGAAGGCTGAGATGAGCTTGAGTATCTCTTCGGTCGCCGATTCCATGTTCTCCGCGTAGTAGCCGTCGCCGCAGATCACCGTGCCGACGACTTCGGCGGCGTCGCCGAGTTCATGGGCAAGCGCCATGCCGGGTCCGACTACGCCGGGACGTGACTCGGGCCTGGTGTCAGCCTTATCTTCTCCGCCGATACCGGCAAAGAACTGGTTTATGTAGTGTACGATCCTCTTCTTAGTCATTGTCTTTCGTCCTCCTACCAGGTTTTGGCGCTGAGGGGGTTAAAGCCCAGCTCGCATGTCGCGCCTGTGATAGCCTGCAGCTCAACCTCTATCGACCCGTCGGCTCTGAGCGAACCGTCGAAGCCTCCGGCTATAACGTCCGTGTAGTCCGTAAATCCGATCAGCTTCTCCTGCGGGGGCAGTACGACGATCATGTTCGCGTTGCCCGCCGTTACCACCGCGTCGGCCTCTTTCGTGGCGTCGGCGAGCGACTGGCTAGCGCCGTCGCGGCCCGCGTATTCGTCGGTGATGAGAGCCGTTCTGATACCGGCCTGCTCTGCCTTGCGGCAGTTCATGATGAGGTCGGCGTCAGGATTGCCAAAGCCCTCTTCGCTGATTACGACGCCGTCGACGCCGAGCATCGAGGCGAGCTTCACCGCGTATGAGGAGCTTCTCTGCTTGTCCATCAGCGTGACGTTCTCGTTCGTGATGATAACGCCGATGAAGTTGATGTCTTTTCCGTGGCGCTCATAGAGGCTGCGGATGACGGGGTTGTTCTGATGGACATAGGTGCTGTTCTTGTCGCAGGCGGAGACGCAGTTGCCGGAGACGATCGCGCAGTCCATGGTCTCGTTGGGGTGGATCAGCGTGGGGATGATCTTCTTCGCGTCCACGCCGTAGACGTAGGTGTCATGAAGAAGTCCCTGGGTCTGGAGCATATAGATGTAGGCGACCTTCGGAAGTCCGGGATAGGCTTTCATGGCCTCCGCAAATGAGGGAAGCTCGTAGGGTTTTGTCTCATCTACGGCTGCGCCGGCCTTCCAGGCGGCCTCCGCGACGTAGAGCGCGGCGCGGAATCCGGCGAGGCGGCAGGCCTTCTCATATTCGTGGGGCTCGATGCCTTCGACGGGCTCGAATACGAGCACGGCGTTCATCGTCTTTGAGAAAGGGGTATATTTCGCGCCCTCGCCGCTCATGTCGACGATGCCTTCCTGGAATCCGACGATGCGTCCGCAGGTGACGACGGCCGCTCCGTCAAGGACGAAGGTCTTTCCGCTGCCAACGGTTTCAACGCCGCTGAGCATGCCGGGGAATACCTGGCCCACGCCCTCCGTTTTATAACGGGGCTGGATGGCGTCTTTGACAGGGCAGATGCGGACCGATTCGCCGGGACGAGCGAGATCGGCGTTCAGAGTCTTAAAATGCTCTGTGTCCGAGGCCGCTGCGAGGAACTCTTCTTTGTTGATCTGAAGGGTGCCGTCGGCAAGAAGGGCGGTCTTGTCGCCCCATGCGATGTTCTTAACTTTTGCCTTCTGCAGTTCGAGTTTCATAATGATCCTCCTTGAGTGATTTTTGAGGGAAATAGCGCGCTGTAAATGTCTATCTGTTTACCGCTTCCGGGTACCGTCTCTCCGGAGGCGTTAAGACCGAATATTGGTGGAAGGTCTCTTCCAGCAAAATGAAATCAAGATAACGGAAGTCGTTATCTATCTTCTCCGCGAGTTCGCCGGGGCGCATAAGCTTCGGCGAGCTTTCAAAGACTCTGATCGCGTTTTCAATAAGATCGAGCGACTGCAGGTCGATGGCTCCGCCCCTCGAACAGTCCTTCTTAAGGATCAGGGAGCGGTAGGGCTGCTGGTTCGGCTTAAAATTCCCATAGAGGGGATTGGCAAGCAGCTCCCAGCCAAGGTGGATGAGATCGCGTCCGGCATATAGGACATCCAGCGCGCCTCCGTCAAGGTAGTCAAGCGACTGTACATGACCTTTGAGATTAGGGTTGTTTGAAATGCATACATAAGAATACGAGAACAAACCCATAGGACACCGCCTTTCTGGCTAATATCCTCTGTTTTCGTCCTCGCCTGTTTTTGACGTGTCCAGAGTGCTGTCCGGCGACAATCCTTATGCCTGAGAGTTTCAACCTCACGGTCTTGCCCCTTCGGCGCCCATAGTTAAAGTGGACGGGTCTCTCTTGCCGCTTTCATTCAGCTTGACCTTAGTATATCAAGAGCAAAATTCTTGTCAACAGCTTTCGAAGGTATTTTGTGATATTTTGCACCAATATTATCTGATTTTTTATACTATAGCATAAAAAAAGCGCCTCCTTTTTGGCAAAAGAGACGCTTTTTTATTTTTCAGAACAACGGAACCGCCGTTTCTACCATTTGAGCCCGGTGATGAAGATGAGTCCGATACAGACCGGCGCGACGACGCGGCACACCCACAGCCAGGCCGTGTAGAACGGGAAGTCGTGCTCTCCGAAGTTCGTGACCTCGTCCTTAGCCCCCTTCGTCCAAATCCAGCCGACAAAGAAGGAGGTGAGCATTCCGCCTACGGGCATGACGGCGTTGTTGGTGATGAAGTCCATCGCGTCAAGGAAGTCTTTGCCGCAGATCTTCGGGAAGTGGCCGCCTACTGAGAGGGCGGAAGGCACGCCCAGCAGCGCGATGGCTATGCCCATGACGACCGCTGATTTAGCGCGGGACCAGCCGAGCTCGTCTATCGCGAAGGTGACGACGACCTCAAGCAGGGAGAAGGCGGAGGTGATGGCGGCGATGAAAAGCAGCACGAAGAAAGCGAATGAGAAGAAGGCTCCCATCGGCATCTTGGCGAAGACGATCGGCAGCGTGACAAAGGTAAGTCCGGGACCGGCTCCGGCGTCGACGCCGAAGGCGAATACCGCCGGAAAGATGACGAGTCCGGCCATGATCGCGACACAGGTGTCGAGCAGCACGATTGTGCTGGTCATCTTGGGCATATATTCGTGTTTGCCGAGGTAACTGCCGTAGGTGATGATGATGCCCATCGCCAGGGAGAGCGAATAGAAGCCCTGCCCTACCGCCGCCAGCACGCCCTCTCCCGTGAGTTTCGAGAAATCAGGCAGCAGGTAGAAGCGCAGCCCCTCCGTCGATCCCGGCAGGGTGACGGAACGGATGATGAGCAGTATCAGAATAAAGAAGAGCGCGGGCATGAGGATCTTGCAGCTTCTTTCGATGCCGCCGCTGATGCCGCGGTAGACGACGGCGATGACGATCGCCATAACGACGCCGTGATAGGCTATCGCCTGCAGGGGATCGGAGACGAAGGCGCCGAAGACGTCTCCGGCCTTACCGGCGGCCGCGGCCTCCATCAGCCCTCCGAATGACTTGAACATATAGGCGAGGGTCCAGCCGGCGATGACCGCGTAGTATGAAAGAATGACAAAGCCGCAGAAGAAGCCCATCCAGCCGACTATCGGCCAGGCTCCGCCGCCAAGTTTTTTGAAGGCCCCCACGGAGTCTAGTTTCGCCCTGCGGCCCATGGCGAACTCCGCCAGCATGAGCGACGACCCGATGATGACAACGATGGCAAGGTATACGAGAACGAAGGCGCCGCCCCCGTATTTACCGGTAATATACGGAAAACGCCAGATGTTCCCAAGCCCGACGGCGGAGCCGGCGGCGGCCATGATAAAGCCGAACCTGCTCCCCCACTGCTCTCTGTTTCCTGAGTTTCCTTCCACAAAAACCCTCTCCTCTCAAAAGTATGCCGACTTTTGAATTTAATTTATAAGTTCGTTTTTTATTCGGCTTTATCTATATATCATAAATTGATTTTCAAAACAAATGTCAGATAAATTTATTTTATGTCTTTCTACCGTTTATTTACCCTTTTTTGAAAAAGCCTTTATATTTCCGTACTTTGTTATTTACTAAAAAAGCCGTTTTATCCGTAATGAAAGCAAAAAAAAATAAACCACGCGCATTTCATATTGCGCGCGTGGTTTATTTTTGTTATTCAGTTACCGCTCTGTTTATCCTAACTATATCAAGGGAACGCCCCGTCTCCGCATCTATTTCGATGACGGCCCCCTGGAACTTTACGTCCGCCTCGGAGACCTCGAATTTACATGGCGTCCCGGTGAGGAATTTGGGAAGCACAGATTCCGCCGTCATGCCTATTACGCCTCCATGGCCGCCGGTCATACCGGCGTCGGAGAGAAAGGCGGTACCCCCAGGAAGTATCTCCTCGTCCGCCGTCTGAACGTGCGTATGAGTTCCGACTACGGCTGAGACCTTACCGTCGAGGTATACTCCGAGCGCCCTCTTTTCGGAGGTCGCCTCCGCGTGGATATCGACGAATATCGACGGTACTGGGCATTCGGCTACCAGCCTCTCGGCCGTCTGGAACGGACAGTCAAGGGGCGGCATGAAGGTACGTCCCTGCAGACAGAGGACTGCAAGCCTGTCGCCGTTCTTCTCGTAGACAGCGTAACCTCGCCCGCGTGTGCCCTGCGGGTGATTAGCGGGACGCAGGACTGCCTTTTCGCTGTCCAGCAGAGGGATAAAATCCTTCTTGTCCCAGACATGGTTGCCGTTCGTGAGGATGTCGATGCCGGAGGCGAAAAGCTCTTTCATCACCTTTTCGGTGAGTCCGAAGCCGCCGGCGCTGTTTTCCCCGTTGGCGATGATGAAATCAAAGCCGCCGAATTCTTCCCGAAGCCCGGGGATCTCCCGGGCCGCCGCTTCGCGCCCGGGTCGGCCCATGATGTCGCCGATGAACAATATGCGCACGGGCCGCGCCTATTTCGCGTATTCCACGGCGCGGGTCTCCCTTATCAGGGTGACCTTTATCTGCCCGGGATATCTGAGCTCTTCCTCGATCTTACGCGCGATGTCGTATGCAAGCTTCTGCATCTCGCCGTCGTCGGTGACGGTGGGAGCCACCGCCACGCGCACTTCGCGTCCCGCCGGGACCGCGAAAGCCCGGCTGACGCCCGAGACGGCCTCGGCGACCTCTTCGAGTTTTTCAAGGCGCTTCACGTAGGCGGCGAGACTTTCGCGGCGCGCGCCGGGACGTGAGGCGGAGACGGCGTCAGCCGCCGCTACGAGTACGGCGTAGATCGTCAGAGGTTCTTCGTCTTCGTGGTGCGAGGCTATCGCGTTCACGATGTCTGGGCTTTCACCGTAGCGTTTTGCCAGGTCGGCTCCGATCTTCGCGTGCGTACCCTCTATCTGGTGGTCAACGGCCTTGCCTATATCATGTAAAAGCCCTGCTCTGCGGGCCTTCAATTCATCGAGTCCCAGCTCCGCCGCCATCACGCCCGAAAGATGCGCCACTTCAAGGCTGTGGGCGAGGGCGTTCTGTCCGTAGCTGGTGCGGTAACGCAGTTGTCCGATTATTTTTGCCAGTTCACCATGCATGTTTTTGATACCCGTTTCGAGAAGCGCCTCTTCGGCAGTCTCTAGGATCTGAACCTGAACGTCCTTCTCCGCCCGCTCTATTATTTCCTCTATGCGGGCCGGATGGATCCTGCCGTCGACGACCAGTCTCTCGAGCGAGAGGCGGGCCACTTCGCGGCGCACGGGATCAAAGCTGCTAAGAGTGACGGCCTCCGGGGTGTCGTCGACGATGAGGTCGACGCCGGTGAGTGTTTCAAAAGTCCTGATGTTGCGGCCCTCGCGTCCGATGATACGGCCTTTCATCTCATCGGAGGGGAGGCTGACGACGCTGACGACCACGTCGGATGCGAATTCGACGCTGCAGCGCTGGATGGCGGTCGCGATGACCTCCTGCGCTTTGCGGTCCGCTTCGCGCTTCGCGCGCTCTTCAAGCTCTTTGAGACGCAGCCCGATCAGATGGTTCGCATCGGACTCCACCTCGGCGAGAAGCTGCTCGCGCGCCTCTTCACGCGTCAGCTGGGCGATCTGTTCCAGCTTAGCGATAAGTTCCAGTTCCTGCGCGGAGAGCCTGTTCAGCTTTTCCTGCACATGTTCGTTGCGGTTCTTAAGTTCCTCTTCCTTGCGGCTGATATTCTCGATCTTTTTGTTGAGATTTTCTTCCTTCTGTTCCAGACGGCGCTCAGAGCGCTGAATTTCCCCGCGGCGCTCTTTCGTGTCGCGGTCAAGCTCCTGTCTCAGCCGGTGTATCTCTTCTTTGCCCTCGGCGAGAATGTCGCGCTTCGCAATTTCGGCCTTTTTAGTGGCCTCCTGTATAATGCGCTCGGATTCCGAAAGGGCTTTTCTGAATTTTTTTTCTTCGCTTTTTTTGTGATATGTAAAACCTACCAGGGCGCCTACGGCGAGTCCGGTGATTATACATAGTACAGCTGTGGTAAATTCCATTTTCCTTTCACCTCATTATTCTTTTGTCATGGTCCATGTTATGTTTTGTTTGTCAGACGTAAAATTGTATCAGATAAAATCAATAATGAATTTTATGCCAACGTCTGGTATTGTACATAAAAAACGTCTCTTTCACAAGAGGTCGGTTCAAAGACCTATAGCTCTTCCGTGAAATCTCCCGCGCGGGACACAGGCGCTACCGTTCTAAACACCGGCAATTGCTGAGCGCGGCGGTGACTTTCCTGAAATCTATCGGCTTGACAATATACTCGTCGATACCGGCCTCCCGCGCCAAGCGGAGGTCCTCCTCAAAGGCGTTGGCGGAGAGGGCGATGATCGGCGTCCTTTTCCTTCCGTCCGTCTCCAGCGCACGGATGCGGCATGAGGCTTCGAGGCCGTCCATCACCGGCATACGGATGTCCATCAGGATACAGCCGTAGTAACCTTCCGGCGCTTCGGCATATTTATTGACGGCCGCCGCTCCGTTCTCCGCCGTATCGACAAGCGCTCCCTTGAAATTCAGGAAGGATTTAGCGATCTCCATATTTATTTCGTTGTCTTCGGCGATAAGAATCCTCATACCGCGGAGATCCTCGGCGGCGGGAGCGGCTCCGGAGGGCTGTTCTTCCGCTCCGCAAGTAAGCGCCTCACCGCCGGCTGCCAACACTGGCAGCATGACCTCAAAGCGGCTCATCTCACCCTTTTTACTGCGGACGGAGACAGCGCCGTCCATCAGCTTCACCAGGCTGTAGACGATGGCAAGGCCGAGTCCCGTACCCTCGAGGTTCCTCGCCCCGCCGGATTTTTCCTGCTCAAAGGGCAGGAAGAGCCTGTCCATAAATTCCTCCGAAATGCCGCAGCCGGTATCGGTCACAGAGAATAACAGTTTCGTATATTTGCCGTCTCGTCCGCTTTCCTTCACCGACAGCGTAACCTCCCCGCCGTGCGGCGTGAATTTAACGGCGTTCGTCAG
>Ga0192261_1098_pt1 | contig 18322 bp, 13 predicted proteins | sample Koala_Koa23_G3_FD_131283 | JGI IMG/M metagenome (GOLD analysis project Ga0192261, IMG submission 131283) | Enriched cells from koala feces incubated with labeled cellulose particles, San Francisco Zoo, California, United States - Koala_Koa2-3_G3 ... | reverse complement strand
ACGAGCCAGGAAGTAGACCAGTAGCGGCAGCTGGAAGACGATGGCACAGGCCAGTGAAACGGTCAATACCGTGGACAGATAGGATTTCACGTCGATCATGTTGGTGATTTCAGGGCTGGCCTGGTAACCGGCCAGAAAATTGATCGACAAGGGAACAATCAGAAAATAGCCGAAACACAGTCCCGCAAAGAAGCAGAGCGAGACATAGAGTACAAACATGCGGCTTTTGCGGCGTTCGTAGGGGGTCAGAGCCGGAAGTACGAAACGCCAGATTTCCCACAGCAGATAGGGTACGGCCACAACGATAGCGGTCACCAACGCCACTTGCATGTGCAGGTTGAACTGTCCGGCCAGCGAAGTGTTGACCATGTTGAATTTCACCTGGTTGATGCAGAGCGTATTGTCATTCATCAGCCAATGCGAAATGTCGCACAGCAGTCGGTTGGTGATGAAGTCGGGCGATTGAGGCCCCATCAGGATCAGGTCGATGACGAATTTCTTCCCCAGGAATGCGGCTACCATCACGATCAGCAGGGCCATGATGCTGCGCACCAAGTGGGGGCGTAAGGCCTCGACATGTTCAAAAAAAGTCATCTCGGTGTCGGATGACTTTTGGGTGTTTTTTGCCATGGAAAACGCGGAAATTTGTCCCAATTAAGCTTTGGGAGCTTCGTCTTCTTTTTTGGGTTCGGGTTTTACGGTTTCGTTGGTAGCCGTGATATCTTCCGAGTAGTCTTTGTTGACGGCGTCTTTGAACTCTTTGACCCCGCGACCCATACCGCGCATCAGTTCAGGAATTTTTTTGCCGCCGAAAAGCACGACGATCAATACGACGATCAGCACGATTTGAGTCGGGCCGATGACGCCCATGGGCAACAGCATTGCTAATGTTGTCATAGTGTTATTGGGTTTAGTGAATTGACTGGTTATGAATTTTTAGTTTTTCAGGGACTTGTCGCAAAAGTTTCCGAATCGAGCGCCCGATCTTATCTGACAAAAATAAGAAAATCCGACACTAAATCCAATCTTTCGCGATCCGGTTTCCCGGATTATTGTCCGACAAATATAACATAAAAAAAGAGATAATTGTAGGACGGGGTATAAAAAACGTGCCGGGAGTAAGGATTCCCGGCACGTGATGTCAACGGATGCGTAGTCGTTATTGGGCAGCTGAAACGAAATGATATTCGCCCGATCCGATTTCCAGGGTCAGGTAGTCGTCCGCCACATTCACCTGATGTACGCCTTTGAGTGCTTTGACCTGTGTGGCATCCACACCGAATGCGGCAGGAATACGAACACTGGCGGTGGTGTTGGCCGGAATTTCGATTTTCCAGTCGAATTGGCCGTTTTTGAGCGTCCAGTGGCTCTTGATCTCTCCATAAGGCGAGTCGTAAGAGGCTTTCACCCATTCCAATCCTTCGGGGAAGGTAGGGGCCATCTGGATTTTCTTGAAACCGATGCTGGAGGGGGCGTTTTTGATTCCGGCCAGGTTTTCGTAATACCAGATGATCAGGTCGCCCAGCAACATTACGTGATTGCAGGAGTTCATGTTCGGGGCAGCGTAGTCGCCGTTCCACAGTTCCCAGATAGTCGTGGCGCCTTTAGAGGCCATATAACCCCAACTCGGATAGGTTTCGTTCGTGGCGATGGTATAGGCCAGATCTTCATGACCGTAGGCCGTCAGCCCCCGCATCAGGTGCTGGATCCCCAAAACGCCTGTGCTGACATGGCTTTTGTGTTCGCCTTCGGTTTTGGCAACGATGTTGTCCATCACTTTTGTTTCATACCCTTCGGGAACCATCCCCAACATCAGCGAAACCAGGTTGGCCGTAACGGTGTTGTTGTCGTATTGAGCCGTTTCGGGATTGAAGAAGGTGGCGTTGTAGGCCATCTTGACGCTGTCGGCCAGTTGACGGTAACGGGTGGTATCGGCTGCATGGTCGCTCAGAACGGCGAATTGTTGCATCAATTCCAACAGGTAGTGGAAGTAGGCCGAATTGAGCAGTTTGTCAGAGGTCTTGCGGGCCGGATCCTGCGAGTGGATCAGTTCCAGGCTTTCGGGCGGCATACACCAGTCTCCGTATTGTTCTTTTTGGTAAACGTAATCCTTGAGTTGGGTGGCGCTCACGTGGTCAACCCATTTTTTCATCGAAGGATAGTGTCGGATAATCCCGCTGACATCCCCGAATTGGCGGTAGAGCATGTCCGCTACGGTGAAATAGGCGGCGGGCCATGTTACGTCGTCCTGATAGAGTGTCCAGGCGCGGGGCGAAACGTCGGAAATACTTCCCGTTTCGCTTTGGGAGTCTTCGATGTCCTGCAACCACTTGTTGTAGAGCAGGGCGTTGCCGAAGATGAAACTTTCGCCGTAAGCTCCCGTCGTGCGGTCGCCTAACCACCCCAGACGTTCGTCGCGTTGAGGACAGTCGGTCGGGAAACCGCGGTAGTTGCCCCGAATGCCCCAGTAGGCGTTTTTGTAGATTTGGTTAATGACCGGATTCGAGGTTTCGAATTTCCCGATGGTCTCCATGTCGTCGTAAATGACCCGACCGGTGAAACAATCCAGCGAAGGCTGTTCGTCCAGTCCCGATATTTCCACGAAACGGAATCCGTGATAAACGAAGCGGGGTTCCCATTCGAACGAACCGTCGGCGGCGGGGGTATAGATGTCGGTTACCTTGGCCGAACGCAGGTTGGCGACGTACAGCGAACTGTCGGGCTGTACCAATTCAGCAAAGCGGAACGCAATGGGCTGGTCCTTTTTGCCGTTGAGCTTGACTTTCAGCCAACCGACCATGTTCTGACCCATGTCGAGAATGTATTTGCCGTCCGGCAGACGGGTGATGCCGACCGGGGCAATCTCTTCCATGACCCGCATGTTGGGGGTGGGCAGGGCCGTGAGGCGTCCTCCCGGGGCCGACATCGTGTCGGGTTGTTGCCAGGCCGAAGCGTCATAGCCGGGGGTATCCCAACCGGTCAATTCGAGGCGGGCGTCGTATTCTTCACCGTCGAATTCGTTGTTGGCGACGATCGGTCCTCGAGCCGTGGCTTGCCAGCTCTGATCGCTGACAATCGTTTCGATTGTTCCGTCCGTGTATTCGATTTCGAGTTGGGCCAGCAGACGGGGCAGTCCGTATCCGCGGATACCCGGGTTGCGCATCGGGAAGAAGCGTCCGTTGCCGACGACTACTCCCAGGGCATTGTCGCCGCTTTGCAACAGTTCGCTGACATCATACGTACTGTAATAAGTGGTTTTGGGATAGACTCCGGGGATGGGAGCGAATACGTCGTCGCTGACCCGTTCTCCGTTGAGGTATACATCGGATGAACCCAGACCGGCGATATAGAGCCGGGCCTGTTTGACTTCGCCTTTTACCGGGAACTCCTTGCGCAGATAACGGGCAGCCAGACGAGTGGGTACACTGGTTTTGGATCCTTCGATACCCAATTCTTCACCGGGATTGGTGGCGCCTTCGATGCCGATCCACTGGGCACTCCATTCCGCCGGATCGAGCAGGGCCATCGACCATTGAGCCGTTTCACTCCAGGGAGTTTCTCCCTGATTGGTGGTTACTTTGACCCGCCAATAATAGGTCGTGCGAGAGGTCAATGCAGCCCCTTCATAAGGGATCAACACCGATGTACCGGAGGTGACATTTCCCGAATCCCATAACAGTTTGCCGGCCTGTAAATCTTTTTTGCTACCGGCGACTTCGATACGATAGGCGGTTTGTTGGACATCGTTGCAATCGGTTTCCAGTTGCCAGGAGAACCGGGGTTGAGCGACTCCGATGGCGATCGGGTCGTCCTGCATTTCCACGCGGAGGTCGTCTACACGAACTTCGGAGGAACAGGCAGCCATCAGCATCGCGGCGGCCATAGAGGCCATAAGGCGTAATTTATTCATCATTCCACTTGTTTTTAGGGTGTTAATCGATCAAAGCTAAGGAAAATCGAAACGAAATCCAAATGCAAAAAGCAGAACGGGACTCTGGTGAAGTCCCGTTCTGGAAGAGGTTTCAGAAACGATGGCGGAAAGGGGTCATGACGAACCGGAACGTGTAATCGCCGTGAGGCAGACGGTATTCTTCCAGGGGGAGTGAGCCCCATGAGTCCACGCAGCCCAGCCCCATCAGGCGTCCGTCAACCGATACACAGGTCAGATTCCGTTCATGGAGCTCCCCGGAGTGGTGTTGATCTTTCTGGTCGCCGTCATCGAGGTCTTGCGGGAGGAAGTGCAGGGCCGTGGCCAGGAATGGTTTGTCGGAACGGAAGCTGAGGCCTTGACCGTCGACATCCTTGATGGCCCACCAACGCAAATCGCTGCGGGCCCCGTTTTCCTGCGGGCGGACGTATGGATAAAACTGTTCGGATACCGATTGGCGATAATGTCCGATAAAGGTACTGTTGTTGCGGTCTTCGTAATTTTCGATCGGTCCCCGGCCGTAATATTCGACCCGGTCGAAACGATGGGGCATGACCAGTTGCATGCCGAAGCGGAACAGATCGGGTACATCGTCAGCCGGTTGGGCGGTCATGGTTTCTTGAACGGCGATGGCTCCTTGACCGTTGATTTCATAACGCATCTCGAGGTGTGAGGCCACATCGGGTAATTCATAGGTGGCGGTTACGATGACTCGGCCCTCTTCGGTCGTTGCCTGCAGATCGGTCAGGTTCATGACGGGAGCACGCCACGCAGCTTGTTTGAGCTGGAGAGAGGCGCCGAAATCGTTGTCGGTCGGGGCGCGCCAGAAGTTGGGCTTGAGGGCGTAACCGTCGAGGATCAGCTCTTTGTTGTCGATCTGCCACTGCTCGATCCAGCCGTTTTTGCGGTTGAAGATCACCCGGAAATCGGCCCCCGAAATTTCATAGATCGAGAGATTTTCGTAAAACCTGACGCTGCCTTGCGGTTCGATCGAGGCGTTGAAGTCCGTGTACGGGTGAATGACCAGTTGTTGAGACGCCAGTTGAGTGCCGGCCGCTAACAGGGGCTGAGCCCGTTTGAGTTTGTATGCTACGTTGAGCAGCCATTCTCCGGCGGCGTTTTCCGGCAGTGCATAGCCCGACAACGTAATCCGGGCGTCGCCCTGAGGTGTTACGTTCAGGTTGTTTTCAAAACCTTGGGCCATGGCCATTCCGTTGCACAGCAAGGTCCATTCCAGGTAGTAGTCCTCCAGTGAGGTGAAGAAGTTTTCGTTGTGGATCGACAGAATTCCCTTTTGCAGATCCACCGGGGTGGTCCAGATCGACTGATAGTAGTATTTGACTTCGTCCATGTGGGGGTTTGGACGGCGGTCGGGGCTGATCAACCCGTTGCAGTTGAAGTTATTGTCCGAGGGATCGTACGGATTGTAGTCCCCTCCGTAGGCGTAAAACATATCGCCTCGCTCGTTGTATTTGCGCAGACCCTGATCCACAAAATCCCAGATGAAACCGCCTTGCAGATTGGGATGACGGCGGATCTGATCCCAGTATTGACGAAAACCGCCCATCGAGTTACCCATGGCGTGGGCATATTCGCACTGGATCAGCGGACGGGGCAGCCGGCGGATGGCATAGGTTTCGACGCTGTCGTACGAGGCGTACATCGGGCAGAAAATGTCGGTATGCGAAGCCAGGTTGGCCCGTTCGTACTGTACCGGTCGGGAAGGGTCGTAAGTTTTGACCCACTCGTAACAGGCCACGAAATTGGGTCCGTCTCCGGCTTCGTTGCCCAGAGACCAGATGACGATGCTGGGGTGGTTTTTGAAGCATTCGACCATGCGTTGGTTCCGTTCCAGATGGGCCTGGGCGAATTGCGGATTCTTCGCCAGGGTTTTCTCCTCGTAACCCATACCGTGCGATTCCACGTTGGCCTCGCAAATGACATACAGTCCGTATTGGTCGCACAGGTCGTACCAGATCGGATCGTCGGGGTAGTGGCAGGTTCGAACGGCGTTGATGTTGTTCTCCTTCATGATCCGAATGTCCTGGATCATGCGTTCACGACTGACCACATATCCGCCCTGCGGATCGATCTCGTGGCGGTTTGCCCCCTTGAACAGCACCGGCTGTCCGTTGATCCAGATCTGTCCTTTATCCGGTCGCATCTCGATTTTGCGGAAACCCACCCGTTGCGGAATGGCCTCGATCAATTCGCCCGAAGCGTCGCACAAAGTAAACAGAGCCGTATAAAGATAAGGAGATTCGGCGCTCCATTTTTGCGGATTGTTCACGCGCAACATGAACTGACATTCTCCTTTATCGTTGGGTGAGGCGGTTTGAGTGGCGACGGTTTTCCCGTCGGCATCCATCAGGGAAAGCTCCAGTTTCATGCCCTGAGCTTCTCGGGTAGAAGCCTGAACCGTCAGGGTGCCGTTGCGGTACGAGGCATCCAGATCGGGGGTCAAAAAGAGGTCTTCGATCGAAGCCTGAGGCCGGGCATAGAGGTATATGCCCCGGGCAATGCCGGACAGTCGCCAAAAGTCCTGGCATTCGAGGTACGATCCGTCGCACCAGCGATTGATCTGCATGGCGAAGACATTTTTCCCCGGTTTGAGGTAGGGGGTGATGTCGAATTCGGCGCCCATTTTACTGTCTTCGCTGTATCCGACGAACCGGCCGTTGACCCACAAATAGAAATTGGAGGTGGCCGATCCGACGTGGAAGAACACACGTCGACCTTCCCAATCGGCGGGCAGTTCGACGGTGCGTCGATAAGAACCGGTATGGTTATTTTTCTCTTCTACGTAGGGAGGGTTGTCGGCGAACTGTTTCGACCAGGCATAAGGCATGTTGACATAGAGCGGGTCGCCGTAGCCGAGGGTTTCCCAGATGCCCGGTACCGGGAAATCGACCCAATGGGCGTCGTCGTAGTCGGTTTGGTAGAAATTTTTGGGACGCTGGTCGCGGTCTTTGACCCAGTTGAACTTCCAGTTGCCGTTAAGGCTCAGATATAGGGAGGATTGTTCCGGAGCAGCTTTCAGGGCCGCTTCGCGCGACTCATAGGCGAAATAGTGAGCATGCATCGGAGCTCGGCCGATGGCGTTGGTCTGTGGATTGATCCATTCGGAGTCGGGTTGTGCCTGCACCGTAAGCGCCGCTCCGGCCAGTAGCAACGGGAATAACCAATGGTTGATTTTCATATAAAAAGCAGATTAGATACTTGGGAGGTTTCTCGATAACAAATATAGAAAATAACGATCAATCGAGCGAATAAAGTATAAACAACAGGCAGGCTGTCCTGTATGGGGCGGCCTGCCTGCGTAGAGAATGCGGGAAAAGAAATTAGAGGGAAATGTCGAGAATTTCGAATTGAATGGTTCCGGAGGGAACTTTCACATCGACCACTTCTCCTTTTTTGTGTCCGAGCAGAGCTTGGGCGATGGGGGTTCCGATCGCCAGTTTTCCTTCTTTGAGGTTGGCTTCGCTTTCGGAGACCAACGTATATTCGACAACTTTCCCAGTCGTTTTATTTTTCAGAGATACGCGGGTAAGGATCTGGACGCAACTGGTGTCGAGGCGGGATTCGTCGATTACCCGAGCATTGGCAATGAGGGTTTCGAGCTTGGAAATACGCATTTCCAGCATTCCCTGAGCCTCTTTGGCGGCGTCATATTCTGCGTTTTCGGACAAATCTCCTTTGTCGCGAGCTTCGGCGATGGCGGCCGAGATTGCCGGGCGTTCCACCGAACGCAGATGATCCAGTTCGTTTTTCAACTTCTGCAAGCCGGCTTCCGTTAAGTGAACCGTGTTAGATGCCATAATGAATTCAAAATTAATGCGGATACGTTTTACATACAAAAGCAAAAAATCCCGGCCCCCGGATGGGGAGCCAGAACTTATTTCCTATGCAACAAAAATAAGCAAAGTTTTTCGAATCGCCAACTTCTCTGGTGGCTTTTTCATAAAATATTGCCGCTCGGAGTGCGTGTCAGGCTTTTCTGAAGGTCGATTTTTGTGGCGAATGAGGAAAGGGTTTGCGGGAGGGATGAAAAAATCCCGAAAGGTTTGTTATTTTTGTAAATGGAGGTAAATGGCCTATGATCGATACGCTACTTCTTTTCACTATAGCGGACTTCAAAACCTTGATGACGATTGCTTATATCGTTTTCATGGTTCTGATGTTGATTTTCGTCGTGCAGGAAAAACGCGATCCGGTCAAAGCGCTTTCGTGGATCGTGGTACTGGCCCTGTTGCCGATCGTGGGATTTATCCTGTATGTCGTTTTCGGGCGGAACCATCGGAAGGAGAAGATATTCAATCGTAAGGAGTTGCGGGACTTGGAGCAATTGGATGAATTGAGTCGTCAGCAGCTTTATCAGATCGGGAATCCGGCGCTGTTGCTTAAAAACGAGATCAACGACAACCGGGATATCATAACCCTGTTGTTGAATAACAGTAAGGCCCCTTTGACGCTGCACAATCGGATTCAGGTGCTCAATAACGGGGAGGCGACTTTTGTTGAGATCAAAAAGGCATTGCGGGAAGCCCGTTCGTCCATCCATCTCGAATATTATATCATCGAAGACGATCCGTTGGGTCGGGAGATCGCCGACATCCTGATCGCCAAAGCGAACGAAGGGGTGGAGGTGCGTCTGATTTATGACGATGTGGGCAGTTGGGGGCTCAGCCGGCACTATATCGGTCGTTTACGCAAGGCCGGTATTCAGGTCTATCCCTTTATGAAGGTGGTTTTTCCGTGGCTGACCAGCAAGGTCAATTACCGCAATCATCGGAAGATTCTGGTGGTGGACGGCACGGTGGCTTTTACCGGAGGGATCAATATCGCACAGCGTTATCTGACCGGGACGAAAAAAATGGGTCCTTGGCGTGATACCCACCTTAAATTGGAAGGGGATGCCGCCAATATTCTGCAAACGATTTTCATGACCGACTGGTTTTTTGTGAGCAAGCAGCGGCTGGAAGATCATCGCAAATATTTGCCCCGAACCCGTCTTCGGGAGGAACATCTGGTGCAGATTGCGGCCTCGGGACCCGATTCGGACTGGGCCTCGATCATGCAGGCTTTTTTTTCAGCCATTACGCACGCTCAACACCACATTTATATTTCGTCGCCCTATTTTATGCCCAACGAAGCCATTTTGACGGCGGTTAAAGTGGCTGCCCTCAGTGGAATCGATGTGCGGGTGATGATTCCCAGCCGCTCCGATTCCAAAATCGTTTATTGGGCATCGCGCTCTTACATCGGCGAGCTGATCGATGCGCAGGTCAAGGTCTATCTTTACCGCAAGGGATTCAACCACTCGAAGTTGATTATGATCGACGGTCAGTTCTGTTCGGTGGGAACGGCCAACATGGATATTCGTAGTTTCGAGGATAATTTCGAGGTGTCGGCCATGATCTACGACAAGGAAGTGACCCGGGAACTCGAACAGGCGTTTTTGGAAGACTTGGGACGATGCCGGCTGGTGACGCGCGAATATTGGGAGACTCGACCGGTATTGCATAGCATTTATGAGGCGATCTCTCGTCTGTTCAGTCCGTTACTTTAAGAAGGAAAAACGTTGGGGCTTTCTTGTATCGAAAACTTGCATGGAGATGTGAGATTGCCGTGTTTTTTTTCTACCTTTGGAGGTGATTAATTTTCCACAAAAACACATCGGTATGGTAAAGAAGACGTTGTTTTCACTGGGATGTTTATTGGCAGCTCTTGTGTTCGGTACTTCGGAAGCGCAGGCGCTCAGTCCGATTCAATTCGGGGTGAAAGCCGGAATTCAGGGGCAGGGTATGACGCTCAAATCGAATGATGTACTCAATATGTTGTCGACCGACGGCAACCTGGGGTATAATCTCGGGGTAATGTCACGGGTGTCCATGGGATTGGTCTATTTGCAGCCGGAGCTGGTGTATGGTTGGAATCAATTTCGGATGGAAGGGCCCGGCAATACATCGGCGAAGTTTTCGGTTAAAAATGTCGAAGTTCCTGTTTTATTGGGCTTTAAAGTGCTTTTTGTGCGATTGATGTTGGGCCCGACGTTTAATTTGCTCAACGAGACCAAGGTGAAATCCAGTAATTTGCCGGCAGACTTCCACACGGATGTGCATAAACCGACGGTCGGCTTTCAATTGGGGGCCGGTGTCGAATTCGGCGGCTTCAATGTCGATATCCGTTATGCAGGGCAATTCAAACGCTCTTACCAGAATATTGCGTACGGCAATCTGGTGGATCAGGTGAAGACCAGCATCAATGCCTGGCAAATCAACCTGGGTTATTTCTTTTAGTGAAACCGATCGGGCGGGGCGGCCTGCAGGTGCGCTGTCCGATCTGAAAAATAGGTGGAATCGATTTACATGACAGAAAAGATCATTTTGCTCGAGGGCATCGAACCCGCGGAACTCTATGGGAGCGGGAATACGTTGCTGGGCAGAATCTGTGAAAAATTTCCGAAACTTAAAATTATCGGTCGGGGCTCCTCGCTTAAGGTGATGGGGGAGGCGGAAGAGATCACCCGCTTTGAGAAGAAACTCCATCAATTGATCGATTATTACGGCCGTTATGGACACCTTTCCAAGGAGGTGATTGATCAGATTTTCGATGGGGGTTTGCTGCAGACCAACGAAGCTGTGGATCGGGATGTGATCGTGTACGGCAACAATGGGTTGATCGTGCGGGCGCGGACCGTCAATCAGCAACGCTTGGTCAAGCTCTATGAAACGAACGACCTGTTGTTTGCGGTGGGACCGGCCGGTTCCGGGAAAACCTATACGGCTATTGCATTGGCCGTACGCGCTTTGCGGAACAAAGAGGTCAAACGGATCATTCTGACCCGTCCGGCCGTAGAGGCGGGGGAAAAGTTGGGCTTTCTGCCTGGAGACCTCAAGGATAAACTCGATCCCTATCTGCAACCTTTGTACGATGCCTTGAACGACATGATTCCGGCGGTTAAATTGAGCCGCTATATGGAGGAGGGAACCGTGCAGATCGCTCCGTTGGCCTATATGCGGGGTCGGACTCTGGACAATGCTTTCGTAATCTTGGATGAAGCGCAGAATACCACCGTTTCGCAAATCAAAATGTTCCTGACCCGTATGGGCCGGAATGCCAAGTTTATCGTGACGGGTGATGTCACGCAGATCGACCTGCCGCGTAAAAACGATTCGGGTTTGGTGCCGGTGATGGAGCTGTTGCGGGAGATCGAAGGCATCGGGATGGTGACTTTCGACAACCGGGACATTATCCGGCATCCGTTGGTAGGACATATCGTGCGGGCTTTTGATCAAGCTTCAAATACAGAAAATCAGTAATTAATACAATAACCGACATGGCAAAAGCAATTCTTAAAACCAATTTCCATTTCGACGGGCAGAAGAGCCTGTATACGGGTAAAGTCCGTGACGTTTACAACATCGATGACCAATATCTGGTGATGGTGGTCAGTGACCGTATTTCGGCTTTCGACGTGGTGTTGCCCAAAGGAATTCCTTATAAAGGACAGGTTCTCAATCAGATTGCCTCTAAGTTTTTGGACGCAACGGCCGATATCTGCCCGAATTGGAAAATCGCCTCGCCCGACCCGATGGTGACGGTCGGTCATCGTTGCGAAGGTTTCCCGGTGGAAATGATCGTACGGGCCTACCTGACCGGCAGTTCGTGGCGTGATTACAAAGCCGGAGCCCGAGAAATTTGCGGGGTGCCTATTCCCGACGGCATGAAGGAACATCAGAAATTCCCCACACCCATCGTGACGCCGACGACCAAAGCCGAAATCGGGGAACATGACCAGAATATCTCACGTGAAGAGATCATTGCCCGGGGTTTGGTCAGCCGGGACGATTACGATAAACTGGAACAGTACTCGTTGGCCTTGTTCCAGCGCGGTACGGAAATTGCAGCCAAACAGGGACTGATCCTGGTGGATACCAAATACGAATTTGGGAAAAAGGATGGCGAGATCTACCTGATGGACGAAATTCATACGCCGGACAGTTCGCGTTATTTCTATGCAGACGGCTATCAGGAACGTTTCGATCAGGGTTTGCCTCAGCGTCAGCTCTCCAAAGAGTTCGTACGCGAATGGCTGATGGAACATGGTTTCCAGGGACGTCCCGGGGAACAGGTGCCGGAAATGACCGACGAATTTGTGAACAGCGTCAGCGACCGTTACATCGAGTTGTATGAAAAGATCACCGGTGAAACGTTCGTGAAAGCCGAAGAAGGCGATGTGCTGGAACGTATGGAAAGCAATATCAAAAATATGTTGGCCCGTTTGAAATAGACGGAACCGCTGGATGTAAAGATTTTACGGGTCGGCAGACGGGGACGTCTCCGACTCGTCACATGAAAAAACAGCATACGATGAATAAGAATATTCAGGAGTTGGCTCCTCAGACTTTGTGGAAATATTTTGCGGACATTTGTCGGATTCCTCATCCGTCGCATCATGAACAGGCCATTCACGATTATTTGGTGGCGCAGGCGGCAGCCTTGGGGCTCAGCTGCACGACGGATGAAGCCGGTAACGTTATTCTGCGCAAGGCGGCTACACCGGGCATGGAAAATCTCAAAGGTGTGATTTTGCAGGCCCATATGGATATGGTGCCGCAGAAAAATGGAGATAAGAAGTTCGATTTCACGACCGATTCCATTGAAGCCTATGTGGATGGCGATTGGGTAACGGCCGACGGAACGACATTGGGTGCCGACAACGGCATCGGAATGGCGGCCATCCTGGCAGTTATGGCATCGCCGGATCTCCAGCACGGACCGCTCGAAGCTCTGATTACCTGCTCTGAAGAGGTAGGTATGGACGGGGCTTTCGGTCTGAAACCGGGCTTGTTGCAGGGCGAAATCCTGATCAATCTGGATTCTGAAACCGAAGGCGAACTCTATGTGGGTTGTGCCGGAGGTCAGGATGTGAGCGTGACGTTTACGTATAAGGAAGAACCGGTGCCGGCCGACAGCCGGGCCTATCGTTTGGAACTTAAAGGTCTGAAAGGCGGTCACTCGGGGATGGAGATTATCCTCGAACGCGGGAATGCCAACAAGATTATGAATCGTTTCCTGTTGGAAGCGCAGGCTCAGTATGGATTGCGTTTGGCTTCTATCGACGGAGGCGGTTTGCGTAATGCCATTCCGCGTGAATCGGTGGCTGTGGTGACGCTTCCAGCAGCTAAAGCCGAGGCTTTTGAAGCGGCGGTGGCCTCTTTTGAACGTCTGATGCAGGCTGAACTGAAAGGGGTGGACGATGGTGTGAATTTCCGTGCCGTGGCGGTCGATGTACCGGCCAGCCTGATCGATGCCGATACGCAGGATCGTTTGCTGAAGTCGGTAGCCGTTTGTCCCAACGGCATCATCCGCATGAGCCCGGCCATTGCCGGTTTGGTGCAGACCTCGACGAACCTGGCTCGGGTGGTGTCGGCGGAAGGTACTATTCAGTTGCACTGCATGATGCGTAGCTCGGTCGACAGCGAAAAAGATGCATTGGCAGATTCGATGAAAGCATTGTTCTCGTTGGCGGGTGCCCGGACGGAACTTTCCGGAGCTTACAGCGGATGGAATCCCGATCCGAGCTCGGCTATTCTGAAAACCATGCTGGCCGAATATAAAGCACTGTACGGCCGGGAACCGGAAGTGAAAGCCATTCATGCCGGGTTGGAATGTGGTATTCTGGGCGGAACCTATCCGGGTTTGGATATGATCTCGATGGGCCCGACGATTCAGTATCCCCATTCGCCCGATGAAAAAGTGAATGTCTCGTCGGTAGGCCGATTCTGGGATTTCCTGTGTCACGTGTTGGCCCATATTCCTACCAAATAGACGTATGGCGACTTCTGAAAAATGGTTTGCCATCGTCAATCCGGTGGCCGGGAGCGGAAAGGGACTGACCGACTGGCCGTTGATCAGCAAGTTGTTGCGTGACCACGGCATCGTGCCCGAATACGTTTTCACCGAGCGTCAATATCACGCCGTGGAATTGGCGGTGGAGGCGGTGAGCAAAGGCTTTCGTCAGATTATTGTGGTCGGCGGAGACGGCACGATTCACGAAGTGGTCAACGGATTGTTTATTCAGAAGGAGGTCCCCCCTCGGGATGTGTTGTTGAGCGTGATTGCCGTGGGTACGGGCAATGACTGGATCCGGATGTTCGGTATTCCGCGCAAATATTCCGAGGCCATTCGGGCCATTGTGCAGGGGCATTCGTTTTTGCAGGATGTGGGGGTGATTACCTATCAGGAGGCTTCGGTCAAACAGAGCCGTTATATGGCCAATGTGGCCGGGGTCGGTTTCGATGCCTATGTCAATCGAAAGTACAATCATCTCAAACAGGAGGGGAAACGAGGCAAATGGCTCTATTTGTGGAGCACGCTGAAAGCCATCCTGCGTTATAACTCCACGGGGGTTAAAGTGTATGTGGATGGGGAGATGGTGGTCAACGACCTGGTGTACAGTGCCACGATTGGGATCGGCAAATACAACGGAGGAGGGATGCTTCAAACTCCTGAAGCCATTGCCGACGACGGTCTGTTCGACCTGACGGTCATCCGTCGGATGAATCCCCTTCAGGTGTTGTATCATTTCAAGGTGCTGTTTAACGGGAGAATCTATCGTTTGCCGTCGACCAGTCTGAACCGGGGCCGAAAAATCCGCATCGAATCTTCGCCGGAAATTGCGGTGGAAGTGGACGGAGAAGCCTTGGGATATTCGCCTTTTGAGTTTGAGGTGATTGACCGGGCGATTCGGGTCGTGGTTGCGGAACGTTTTCTGAATGAAAATACCGATTCCCGGCGAGCTGTGTCGTAGAGAATCGTTGCGAATCAAAAAGTCCGGTTGCCTCTGTGATGGAGCAACCGGACTTTTTTTATGGGAAGAACGAGGCGGTTGATGTGTGCTGCAAACAGCATTCCTCGTTCGGAAAATCTGCCTATGAGGGTTATCCTTTTGTCTCGCGCATGGATCGGATGAAGTTATTCGGCGTGTCGACGGTCTTCGATTTTACAGTGCCGTTCCGATTTGGCTTCGTAAATGTCCTGAATGGTAATCAGGATGGCGGTCTCTTCGACGTCCCCGAAGTCGGGATTTTTGGTGGTGCCGAACACTTTCATGGACGGAGAGAGGCTCATGTAGGAGTTGATCAGCGGCGGAATGTTTTCCTGGTATTTGCGAATTTCCCGACTCAGAATCTTGTAGTCTTCGGCATAGCTGCCGCCCACGAACAATTCGGCCATGGCGTTGTAGTCGATGTTCAGTTTGATGGGGTGGATGGGTTCGACCAGGTTGTCTCGGTCGGGGAAATATTGTTTCAAAAAATAGATCAACAGATCGCGGGCTTCTTTTTTATAGCTGCCGTACATGGTCACCTTTCCGAAGAAGTAACGGATGTCGGGGTTGTTGACGACCAAAGCTCCCAACCCGTCCCACAGGTTGTCCAGCGAGTACAGACCGCGGGGGTTGGATCGGGAACCCTGATAAAGGGGTTGGACGAATGAGCGGCCCAGTTCAATGGTGTAGGGCAGATATTCTTGCCGGAATTTGTCGCTGAAGTGGAAATAGTGTTCGGTGGACATGGGCGTGTAGCTGTCGTGACTGACGATGTAGCGGTATCCACCCACGATTTCTTTGGCTTTGGGATCCCAAACGAACAGTTGTTGATAGCCGTTTTCGGCCAGATCCAGTTCATCGATGTCGACTTCGGCACCGGTGCCGCCGCCTGCATTGCGGAAGGAGACTTCTCGTAGTCGGCCCAATTCCCGCATGATGTTGGGGCTGTTTTGGGCGGTGACGACGTAAATTTCGTTCCCTGCGTTATTGGTACTGCGTAGAAATTTGTCTTCGGTCAGTTCCTGTTCGATGAGGTGACGGTCGACAGGGTCAATGATCGGTTTCATGAAATTAGGCTTGAAATCGCACAAAAGTACGAAACAATTCTGAAAATCCGGTGAAAGGGCGTTGTCATCGACGAGATTTTGTGAAAAAATAATACGGAATGTTCAATAAGATGTCCGGTTCTTGGTGAAAGCGTTTCAAAACAGGGGATTGTTAAAATGCGCCAAGAAGCGTTCAGGCAATCTTTTTTACGTGGGGAGATTCATTGGAGCGGGTTGCCTGGATGATAGTGTTGCCATGCTCTGAAAAAAGCCGTGTCCATTCTGGGCGCGGCTTTGTATGCGGAAAGTGCGGGAATTACTTTGTCTGAGGATCCAGAGTGTAGACGCGTCGACGCACCTCGGTACACCATTTTCGGGGAGACCCCTCGGCGGCGATTTCTTGCCACGGAATCGGCTCTCCGAACACGATGCGAAAGTGACGTCCCTGTTGTTTGAAAAGTTCGTCGACCAGATAGAACATTTCCAGATTGGCCTTGATGCTAAGGAATGTACGCAGGTTGGAGAGGTTGTAAAAGAAGTTCGACAAATGACCTTCGAAATAGACCGGAACGACGTCTCGATGGCTGGCGATCGCGTTTTTGATAAAACTGGGTTTCCAGTCCAGGTCTTGGACCTGCCGCTGGATGCGGCGCGAACACAGACCGGCCGGGAAGGTGGCCACTTGTCCCGGCCCTTCCAGCGCCTCGTGCATCAGCCGGGCGTAAGTACTGTTTTGTCGACCGTGCTTATTGATGGGAACGAAGAGCGGAGCCAGCGGTTTGATATTCATCAGCAGATCGTTGACGATGATGCGTCCGGAGGAGAAATAGCGGTCGAGTTCGTCCAACAGCATCAGACCGTCCATGCCGCCGAACGGGTGATTGGCGGCGAACAGATAGCGACCGGCCGGATCGAGTCGTTCGATGCCCACCGAGCGGTAACCGATGCGTAGATCCTGCAGTGAAGCCCGGATGAATTCCACAGGAGGAAGTTGGGCGTAACTGTGCAAGATGCGGTTGACGTCGTCCTGATGGACGATGCGTTTGAGGTAGGCGACCACAAAACGAGGTAACCATCGCGCCAGAGCGGGGTTTTTGTCGGCGATGACTTTCTCCAGGTCGATCGTGAGGGTAGCGGGAGTATTCATGGTTCGATAGTGTATCAGGGCGAGGGTTCGGTTTCGAGGTGAGCCGTTACCGAAAGATCGTCGAACGGAGGCCGATGGCGTTCGGGGGGTCGGAGAAGCGTGCGGAAATGGGAATTGGGCATTTGATCACAGCTTCGGCGAGCGGGATGACAGAACGTTTTGCGGCAGGTCCGATCGGTGACGTTTCGGAATAGGCAATTATCTCCTGCGAACAGACTTTATGTACAAAGGTAGAATATTCGGTCGGGAACCCCAAAACTCCGCAAAATTTTATACCTTTACCCCAATTTAGACACCGGGCCGGGCCGGGCCAAGACGACGATGGAGTCTGATGGGGTCTAAGTGGTTGAAAACAAGAAAGAAATAAGATGAATCAGCCCTACCATGTTCCCGTGTTACTGACTGAAAGTATCGAGGCCCTCGATATTCGTCCTGAGGGGACGTATGTCGATGTGACGTTTGGCGGGGGAGGGCATTCTCGGGCGATTCTGGATAAATTATCGGATCAGGGCCGTTTAGTGGCTTTTGATCAGGATGCCGATGCACGGGCCAATCGGCCGCAGGATAGCCGGTTGTTGTTTGTGGAGAGTAATTTTCGTTTTTTACGTTCGTGGCTGCGTTATCATGGCATCGAAGCAGTGGATGGAATTTTGGCTGATTTGGGCGTTTCGTCTCACCATTTCGACAGCGAGCAACGGGGATTTTCATTTCGTTTTGACGGTCCGCTCGATATGCGCATGAACCAACGGGCGCAGATGACGGCGGCTGAACTGGTAAACAGCTATGAGTCGGAGGCGTTGACAACGATTTTCCGTACCTATGGAGAACTGGAGGCTCCGCATCGCATTACTCAATGTATCGAACGGGCGCGTACGGAAGCCCCGTTAACGACCATCGGAGCCCTGATTGAAGCGGTATCGCCGGTTACTCCCCGAGGGAGTGAAAGTAAGTTTCTGGCCAAGTTGTTTCAGGCCTTGCGTATTGAGGTGAACGGCGAGATGGAGGCCTTGAAGATGATGCTCGAACAGGCTCGGAAAGTATTGCGACCGGGCGGACGTCTGGTGGTGATCACCTACCATTCGCTGGAAGACCGGCTGGTGAAGAATTTTATGCGCAGCGGCAATTTCGAGGGACGGGCCGAAAAAGACTTTTTTGGACGGGCTCAGACTCCTTTCGACGTGCTGACGCGGAAAGCGGTGGTGCCGACCCCCGAAGAAATCGAGCGCAATCCTCGTTCCCGAAGTGCTAAGATGAGGGTGTGTGTGCTGAAGGAACCGGTGGAATAAACAGTTTGGGGACGCCTTGTTTCCCGAGTGCCTGTCGGTCGGACGAGGGACCGATCCGCCGAAACGGGAAGGGTAGGATAA
>Ga0192261_1097_pt1 | contig 18557 bp, 13 predicted proteins | sample Koala_Koa23_G3_FD_131283 | JGI IMG/M metagenome (GOLD analysis project Ga0192261, IMG submission 131283) | Enriched cells from koala feces incubated with labeled cellulose particles, San Francisco Zoo, California, United States - Koala_Koa2-3_G3 ... | reverse complement strand
AAATAAAATTCCTGTCCAAAGGAGAATTGACGCAGGAACAAATCAAAGAGTTCTATCGCGTGATTGACGAATATAAGTAACTGACTTTCTCTCATGAAATTAAAACCGCTATTGCTGCTGTTCGCGACAATCGGTCTGATCGAAATCGCACCCGCACAACCTGTAACGGAAAACAATCCTACACAGACGGAAACGGCGAAATCCTCCACAGAATTCCAAAAGGATCGTAAAAAACACAAAAAATCCTTGCCGGACACCTCGAAACGTACCACTTTTTTTATCGAAGACTCCTGGGCTCAACCGGATACAACAGCAAAGGATTCATTGTCCGTCGATTCGGTTACTAAACGACCGGGCTTTTCCCGTCGTTTTTACAACTATTTCGCCGACTCGAACGAAGACAAAACCCAAACAAAAAAACTGGACTTCAGTATCATTGGGGGACCGCATTACTCTTCATCCACCAAATTGGGGTTGGGTATCGTCGCGGCCGGACTCTATCGGGTCGATCGTAACGACCTGAGCATTCCGCCTTCGACCGTATCGTTGTTCGGTGATGTGACCACTACCGGTTTTTATTTGTTAGGTGTCAGCGGTACTACCCTATTCAAAAGTGCCAAATATCGCTTGAATTTCAATACCTATTTCTTCTCTTTCCCCAGTGCTTTCTGGGGAATCGGCTACGACAACGCCACCTACGGTACGGCCGGGACTTATAAACGTCTGCAAAACCAGATTAAAGTCGACTTTTCCTATCGCATCGCCAAAGACTTTTACATAGGAACAAATGTTAGTTTTAACTATGTCGAAGGGGTGAAATTTTCCGATATCAGCCTGCTGAACGGGGAAGACAAAATGACGATCAATACCGGCGTCGGTCTCTTTTTGGAATATGACTCCCGAGACTTTATTCCCTCTCCCTATCGAGGCATCTATCTGAAACTTGACCAACGTTTCTTCCCCATGTTTATGGGGAACAAATCCAACTTCACGCGCACCGAGTTTACCGGAGACATTTATACCCAATTATGGAAAGGGGCGGTACTGGCTTACGACCTGCACGGTATGTTCCATTCTAAAAACACCCCGTGGACCATGCTGGCCCTGATGGGTGGGTCAAAACGAATGAGAGGTTATTACGAAGGGCGTTATCGCGACAAAAACCTGATCGAAACCCAACTCGAACTGCGTCAAAAAGTCTATGGCCGGAGCGGGTTTGCCGTATGGGTGGGTGCTGGGAACGTATTCCCTTCCTTCCAGAAATTCAACTGGGCGCAAACCTTACCGAACTACGGGATCGGTTATCGTTGGGAATTCAAAAAACGCGTGAACGTACGATTGGATTACGGTTTTGGGAAAAAAGGACAAAACGGTTTTATGTTCAGCATCAACGAAGCCTTTTAAATTTACACGAACCTACGAAACACTTTAATAACGAGAAATGATGATGTGGGGAAAGGGTTGGACGAGTCTCAAAAATCTCAATTTTCAGGAAAGAGCCGCGTTGCTATGCGTCATCATTCTGTTGATGCCGAATATTCTGCTGGCTTTTACGGAAGATTATTCCGCTGCGGCCATCGCTGCCTCTCTGTTGTTGCCGGGAGCCTGTTATCTCTTATGGACACAGATTCTGAGACGTCCGGGAGCCCTGATTTTGGGCGCACTCCCCCTGATGATTCTCGGAGCCTTCCAAATCGTTCTGCTCTATCTGTTCGGAGGATCGATCATCGCCGTGGACATGTTCACCAACCTTTTTACCACCAACGCCTCGGAAGCCGGTGAACTGTTGGGGAGTCTGTGGCCTTCCATCGTATTCGTCTGTCTGCTCTATATTCCACTCCTGGTCGTAGGCGTAATCTCCTTACGCCGAAGGACCCATTATCGCCCTTCGTTCCGTCGCCGCTGTGTCTATACTGCGTTGGGGATGTTGCTCGTGGGTACTCTGTTCTCCTGGATCGCCGCTCAGCGTCCCGACTACGGCATCCGATATCAGGTATTCCCGGCCAATGTCATTTACAACATCAAACTGACCATCGACAAATGGCATCGCAGTTTGGATTATCCCAATACCTCCCGCGATTTTACGTTCCATGCGCATAAGGAACAAAAAGCACCCCAGAGAGAGATCTACGTCCTGGTGATCGGTGAGGCTTCCCGCGCTGAGAACTGGAGCCTGTTCGGATACGACCGCCAGACGACACCCCGACTCGAAAAACGCGAAGGGCTGATTCCCTTCCGCAATGTTCTTACCCAATGCAACGCCACCCATAAAAGCGTACCGATCATTCTATCGCCGGTATCAGCGGAAAATTTCAACGATATCTACGAAGAAAAAAGTCTGATCACCGCTTTCAAAGAAGCCGGGTTCCACACCCTGTTCATTTCCAATCAGGTGCCGAACCGTTCGCTGATCGACTATTTCTCGGAAGAGGCCGAACACCGAATCGACATCAGTCCCCGGGAAGGCGCCCTCATCACCGACAATCGTCCGGATGGAGAGATGTTGCCTTATATTCGGGACAAAGTAGCAGACACCACCTTGGGCAACCTGCTGATCGTATTACACACCTACGGTTCGCATTACAACTATTACTATCGCTATCCGCGTGAATTTGCCCCCTATCAGCCGGATCTGGTTTCGTCCATCAACCGTCGAGACCGAGACAAAGTCATCAACGCTTACGACAACAGCGTCTTCTACACCGACTATGTGCTCGACGAAATCATCTCCGTTCTGGAACAAAGCAACGACTGTACGGCCCTCTTCTATATTTCGGATCATGGCGAGGACCTCATGGACGATCGGCGTCATCGTTTTTTGCACGCCTCGCCTACCCCAACCTATTATCAGTTGCATATTGCTTGTTTCGGATGGTTCTCTCCGACCTATCGGCAAACCTTCCCTGACAAATACACCGCCGCGCAGGACAACAAAAATCAACCGGCCACTACCGCTGCCGCCTTCCATACAATCACGGATATAGCCTCGTTGGAAAGTCCTTACATCATGCCGAGCCGTTCTCTGGTATCGGACCGTTATCAGCAAGGGCCTCACATGTATCTGAACGATCACGACAAAGCGGTCGATGTATTGACCGAATCAGGGCTCAAAGAAGAAGATATAAAGATGTTCCAACAACGGAAGCTGATCACCGACTAACCCGATTCCCCGACCGAAATACGCCATGCAAATACTCAAGGGGTTCTGAATGTACCGGACCTCTTTCCCCGAGTAAACGTATACACACCCTTTCACTGATCCCCGGAACACATTCTGGGGATCAGTCGTTTACACCTAAAAACAAGCTCACTTAACGTATAAAATACAGTAAGCATACATTTACCGTAAAATAATCTTAACTTTGTAAAGAAGCCATTTGTTGAGGTCCATGAATCTCCCCATCAATCCTTCATTATCGGTCGATTGCGTGGTATTCGGTTTCGACGGGAGGTCACTCAAGGTACTGCTGCTCGAACGCCGGCACCGTGTGCCCGACGGACAGTCGGAATACGACTTCAAACTGCCCGGCAGCCTGATCTATGAAAACGAAAACGTCGATCAGGCCGCTCATCGGGTTTTGGAACAATACACGGGTCGCCGGGAAACTTACCTGCGCCAACTGCATGTATTTTCCGACCCTGACCGCATCAACGGAGAGGAACTCGCTTGGCTCAAAGCTCATTATCAAGTCGAAACGATTCGGGTAGTAACCGTCGCCTACTATATGTTGGTAAAACTGGACGACGCCTTGCTTTCGCAGGTACGCATCCACGGAGCACGATGGATCGAGCTGGAAGAAATTCATCAACTGGCCATGGATCACAAACAAATCCTGGCTTATGCGCTCGAAACCCTGAGCAAACAGCTGATGGCCGAACCGATCGCCTTCGAATTGTTGCCCCGCAAATTCACCTTGCGACAGCTGCAAGATTTGTACGAAGGAATTTTGGGCATCGAGATCGACAACCGGAATTTCCGGAAAAAGGTACTCTCCTCGGACTACATCGTCCCCACGGGCGAGCGTGAAAAGCAGGTGGCCCACAAACCGGCCTTGTATTACACGTTCAACTGGCAAAAATTTCGTAAAGATACCCGGCAGAAATTCCGGCTCAATTTTATTAACTGGCAACTTTAAGTAACCCTTACCTTATGTATACGCTAGGAATCGACATCGGCAGTTCTTCCGTCAAAGTGGCTTTGCTGGATATCGCATCAGGACAATGTGCCGGCTCCGTCACCCTGCCCTCCTCCGAAATGCCCATCGATGCTCCGCATCCGGGCTGGGCCGAACAGGATCCTCACATGTGGTGGGAATACGCCTCTGAAGGTATCCGTACGCTGATGAAAGATCGGGCTCCGGAAAGCGTCCAGGCCATCGGGATCACCTACCAGATGCACGGACTGGTATGCCTCGACCGAGAAGGAAACCCCCTGCGCAAATCCATCATCTGGTGCGACAGCCGGGCAGTGGATCAGGGGCAACGAGCACTGGAGGCTTTGGGACGCGAACGCTGCCTGAACGAATTGCTCAATTTCCCGGGAAATTTCACCGCTTCGAAGCTGGCTTGGGTCCGGGAAAACGAGCCGGAACTCTTCGCTCGGGTGGATCGTTTCATGCTTCCGGGAGATTACCTGTTGTACCGTCTTTCAGGAGAGCGATCCACGACTTTCAGCGGACTGTCCGAACAAATCTTATGGAATTTCAAACAGGGTTGCCGGGCCGATTTCGTTGCCCATTACTACGGCATCGACCCGAATACCATTCCCGAAGCCACTCCCTCGATAGGCGTTCAGGCCCACCTGAACCCTGAAACGGCCCGGGAGTTGGGTTTGGCTCCCGGTATTCCGATCGCCTATCGGGCCGGCGACCAGCCCAACAATGCCTTCTCACTGAACGTTATGGAACCGGGAGAAGTGGCTGCCACCGGAGGCACGTCAGGGGTAGTATACGGGGTGACCGACCGGCCCGAAGCCGACCGGCTTTCACGGGTCAATACCTTCCTGCATGTCAACCACACGCCGCAACAGGCTCGTTACGGCGTATTGCTCTGCATCAACGGAACCGGGATTCTCAACGCCTGGCTCAAACGCAGGGTCGCCGCCACGATGACCTACGATCAGGTGAATGAACTGGCCGCTACGGTCCCCGCCGGCAGTGAAGGGGTCTCCATGCTGCCTTTCGGCAACGGAGCCGAACGTATGCTGGAAAATCGTTATACAGGGGCCTGCCTGTCAGGCATCGACCTCAACCGCCATACCACTGCCCATCTGTTGAGAGCCGCTCAGGAAGGGATTGCCTTTGCATTCCGTTACGGGCTGGACATTATGCGGGAAATGGGCCTCGAAGCCCGAGTCATTCGTGCCGGACAAGCCAATCTGTTCCTCAGCCCGCTCTTCCGTCAGACTCTCGCTACCGTCTGCGGCGTCGATATCGAACTCTACAACACGGATGGAGCCCTGGGAGCCGCCCGAGGTGCCGCCCTGGGAGCCGGCCTTTATCGCGACCGGAACGAAGCCTTTGCCGGTTTGTGTAAATTGGCGGAAATCCATCCTCAAGCGAATCAATCGGCCGCACTGGAAGAGGCTTATGAGCGTTGGAAAAGCGAACTGATCGCTCGTCTGAAGTAAAATACTTTTCAAAAACATAAAAACACAACCGTTATGGAATCCATGTTCTCAAAAATCGGTAAAATTTCTTATGAAGGACCCGAATCGAAAAACCCGCTGGCCTTTCGCTGGTACGACGAAAACCGCATCGTCGGCGGTAAAACCCTGAAAGAACACCTGCGTTTCGCGATCGCCTATTGGCATTCGTTCTGTGCTGACGGCAGCGACCAGTTCGGAGGCGGCACCCACCGTTTCCCCTGGAGCAACATCACCGACCCGGTGGAACAAGCCAAAGCCAAAATGGATTCGGCATTCGACTTTTTTGTCAAGATCGGTGCACCCTACTATTGCTTCCATGATGTCGACCTGATCCGTGAAGGTTCCGATGTGGCCGCTTACGAAAAGAACATGCAGGCCATCGTCGACTATGCCAAAGCCAAACAACAGGAAACCGGCGTCAAACTGCTGTGGGGTACAGCCAACGTCTTCGGCCATGCCCGCTACATGAACGGAGCCGCTACCAATCCCGATTTCAACGCCGTGGCCTATGCCGGCACCCAGATTAAAAACGCCATCGATGCTACTATCGCCCTGGGCGGGGAAAACTATGTCTTCTGGGGCGGCCGTGAAGGATACATGTCGCTGCTGAATACCGACATGAAACGCGAAAAGGATCATCTGGCCATGATGCTGACCATGGCGCGTGACTATGCCCGCCGCAACGGCTTCAAAGGCACGTTCCTGGTGGAACCCAAACCGATGGAACCGACCAAACACCAATACGATTACGACACCGAAACGGTGATCGGCTTCCTGCGCCACTACGGGCTGGACAAAGACTTCAAGGTCAACATCGAAGTCAACCACGCCACCCTGGCCGGTCACACTTTCGATCACGAGTTGCAATGTGCGGCCGATGCCGGTATGCTGGGCAGCATCGACGCCAACCGCGGGGACGCTCAGAACGGCTGGGATACCGACCAGTTCCCCGTCAATCTGCAGGAAACGGTCGAAGCCATGCTGGTCATTCTCCGCAACGGCGGTTTGGGTACCGGAGGGATCAATTTCGACGCCAAAACACGACGCAACTCGACCGATGTGGAAGACCTGGTCATCGCCCACATCACCGGGATGGATACTTTTGCCCGAGGGCTGATCATTGCCGATGAAATTCTGCGCAACTCTCCGCTGGAAAGCTGGCGAAAAGCCCGTTATGCTTCCTTCGACGCCGGACAGGGCGCCTTGTTCGAACAGGGTAAACTGACTCTCGAAGCATTGCGCGATGCCGCTGCCGCCAACGGCGAACCGGCTACCACAAGCGGTAAACAGGAAAAATACGAACAACTCCTGTCGATGTATATCTAACCGAATGTCGCCCCGGAATCAGGCATTCATCCCGGTTCCGGGGTTTCTTCTCCCTAAAACCAACCTACATGAAAAACAACTCGAGTTATCTGATGTTCCTGACGCTGGTCGCTACCTTGGGAGGATTACTCTTCGGGTATGATACCGCAGTCATTTCAGGAACCGTAAAATACCTGGAGATCAATTTCGTCGCGCCACTCAGTCTGGAAGAAACCGCAGCCAGCTCTCTGCTGGGCTTCGCCGTATCGAGTGCCCTGATCGGTTGTATTCTGGGCGGTTTGGTGGGTGGCTACATGGCGAATCGGTTCGGACGGAAACGCAGCCTGATGATTGCGGCCGTACTGTTCATCGTCTCTGCCATCGGATCGGCCTATCCCGAAATGGGCTTCGGATCGGGCGAAATGCACCGTTTTCTGACCCATTTTATCGTCTACCGCATCATCGGTGGCATAGGGGTCGGGATGGCCTCCGTTCTCTCGCCCATGTATATCGCCGAAATGGCCCCGGCCTCCCGACGCGGCGGTTTGGTCGCCTGGAACCAGTTCGCCATCATTTTCGGAATGTTGGTGGTCTATTTTGTCAACTACGCCATCGCTCTGAGCGGAGACGAAGCCTGGCTGACGAATACAGGATGGCGTCTGATGTTCCTTTCAGAAGTTGTTCCGGCCGCGCTGCTGTTGATTTTGGTAACGCTGGTACCTGAAAGTCCCCGCTGGTTGATTATGCGCGGCCGCGAAAAGGATGCCCTTCAGGTATTGAAACGCATCAACGACGCCCAAGGCGCTCAAAAAGAAGCCGAAGCCATCCGGGTTTCGTTTTCCCAAGTGATTCGCTCCAAATTGTTCACCTACGGGGTAACGGTGATTGTCGTAGGGATCTTGCTTTCCGTATTCCAGCAGTTCATCGGCATCAACGTCGTGCTTTACTATGCGCCCGAAATCTTCCGCAACATGGGCATGGGAACCAATGCCGCTCTGGCACAAACGATTATCGTCGGAATTATCAATCTTTCGTTCACCGTACTGGCCATCTTTACAGTCGACCGGTTCGGGCGAAAACCGCTGATGATCATCGGCAGCATCGGTATGGCCGTCAGCATGTTCACCTTGGGAATGGCGTTCTATACCCACAGCATGGGTATCGTCGCCCTGTTGGCAATGCTTTGCTATGTGGCCTCTTTCGCCATGTCCTGGGGTCCGATCTGCTGGGTATTGCTGTCGGAAATTTTCCCCAACCCGATCCGCAGTCAGGCCATGGCATTGGCCGTAGCCGCCCAATGGATTGCCAACTATCTGGTATCATGGACCTTCCCCATGATGGACAAATCCTCTTACCTGATCGAACATTTCAATCATGGCTTCGCCTACTGGATCTACGCCCTGATGGCCATTCTGTCGGCCCTGTTTATGTGGCGTTGCGTCCCCGAAACCAAAGGGAAAAGCCTGGAACAGATGGAAACCCTGTTCCCTAAAAAATAAAACAGCCCTTTTCAGGAGAAAAACAGGGCCCGGCAGAAACGATGCCGGGCCCTGTTCCATTTTCGGAAAAACGTTCCTTACCAACCCTCCTCACCAACGCGTGGAATAGGCCTTCAGCTGCCGGCGCAAAACCAAATGACGCCCCTGACACACCTTGTCCAGCAAAGCATGGAAACGGGGACCATGGTTTTTATGTCGGGTATGGCACAACTCGTGCAAAATGATGTAATCGATCAACGGATCGGGCAGTTTCATCAGATGGAGGCTCAACGAAATATCATTGTTCACCGAACAACTGCCCCAGCGCGTCCGGGCATTGCGAATCGTCACCCGCCCACAACGCAATCCGGTCTGTCGGGAAAGTTCCTCCACCCGACCCGGCAAATAAGCCTTGGCTTCGATCCGCCAAGCCTCTTCGACACCGCGACGGATGATCTCTTGCACCCGATCGTTCTCCGGCGTCAGTTCCGAGGAATAACGAACCTCTATACACTCACCGACCACCCGCACACGAATGTCTGTTCCGGCAACAGGCTCCAGCAACAAACGATGGGTTCGGGTCGCATAAGGCGGGACAATCAATTGAGGACGACATCGTTCGGCCATTCGTGCACGTGCCCGCAGCACCCAATCCATTTTTTCTTCCAAAAAACGCAATGCATCCTGAGCTTTCATCCGACGCGGAATGGTCAAGCGTACCTCGCCTCCCGGCCGTACACTGATCGACAGCCGACGGGCACGCACACTTGGATTGACCGTAATTTCCCCCAAAACGGGATGTTGCAGCACTTTCATCACTGACAAGCCTTCTCCTCTACAAAAGTGGCCTTCAGGCTCAATTTACTCAAAGTACCGAACATACCCTGGGCATCGTCCTTGAAAGCGGTAAAAAACATCGTGTAGGTACCATCTTCCTCCGGAATCAACGAAAGCGGAGTCCGCATCATCCGCCACCATTTCTTCACCGCAGGCTCCAATTCGAAATGACGCAACGGGCACCAGTTCACGCCATCCCACGAAAGCGTATAACCCATTTTATTGACCTAGGGTCCTCCATCGACAATGGCGATATAGACGCCGTTATCCAGCCGACTCACGATGGGATTTTCGGCAAAGCTACGCAAATCGACCGGATTCCGATCGCTCATCCGACTCCAGGGACCTTCGATCCGCTCGGCCCGGGCCAATCCCACCTGCCATTGACAGGTCGACATCTGTTGGGTGGTGGCGCTGCCGTAAAAGCCATACCACGTATCCCCGATCTGATACGGGAAGAAAGAATCCACCCCCTGGTGTCCTTCCCAGGAATCGGGATCGACGTCATACCGCAAAATGATCTCCAAATCGGTATAAGGGCCTCCGAAACCCTCGATCCCCTCCGTATCCGACACGGCATGTTGGATCACCCCGTCGAAACCGGCATTGCTCTTATCCGGCTCCGAAGGTTTTCCCTTATAGCAGACATAAAAAAGATGCCAACGGTTGTCTTCCTGATGAAAAACGGGCATCGGACCCCACACCGCAGCCCGTTGCGAAGTTCCTGTAAAATCACCGTCCGACTGACGGATAGTTCCCAGTCGCTGCCACGAAATTCCGTCGGCCGAACACCAATGCCCCAACCGCATATTGACGCAATAAGGTTCTCCGACCATCTCGGCCGTCATCATATGGTAGGTCGATCCCAATTTGACCACTCGTCCCCCTTCCAGACCATAAAAGATCTCTTCCGTGCCGGGCGATCCCCGATGAATCACCGTATCGGCACACGCGACGACTTCGAAGCGAACAATCGTATCCTGCTCGCCAATCAGTCGGGGTGTTTTCTCTCCCGAGCGACAACTCACCCCCAGCAACGCCCCTAAAACGAGGCTATACCCTATCCAATGTTTTCGATTCATAACCGCTCTGTTAGCACAGGAGGGCGCTCCGAACGAACGCCCTCCTGTCGATATTCACTTGACTATGGTTTAATGTTCTGCTTCATAGAAACCGAAACGGCTCTTCAGTCCGAACGGCGTCAGACAATATTCCGAAGCCTTACGTCCCGGTTTGACATTCTGCCAACGATCCGGACCGGCATACCCGTCATAAGCCCGGAAATGAGGACCCATCAGGTTTTGCAGGCTGCCCACTACCCGTACTTCCACACGATTGGCCCCTTTCTGTACATAAGGCGTCACATCCAAAGCATACGGTTCAGCAAAGATGACCCCTGCCTTGCGGTCGTTGATCCATACCTGTACCAGCGATCCGTTCCAGTCGTCCACTTTAATGATATGCCGTTTGTCCGGGTTCCGTACATCATAGAATTCCGTGTAACGCATTTCCCACGGATAGAACGGAGCCCCCAGCGACTGCCAATCCTTGAGCGAATTGTCTTTCTTTTCGGGAACGATCACCCAACGGTCATCGCGGTTCACCACATCGAAATGGCCCAAAACATACACCGCTGCCAGTTCTGTGAAGACCGTCGGATGTTCGGCACTGATTTCGATGATATTTTCACCCACTTTGACATGCGGGCCGATCGTGATGCGTTTGAAGTCTTCATCGACCATGAAATAATAACCACCGCGCACTACCTGACCATTGATCTTCACCGTATAGAGGTTCGGATTTTCCACCACCATTACCATCGAAGCCATATCCACTTTGGGATCGGCCACCGTAAAGCGATAAGTCACCGTAAATCCCGGAGCTTTCGACAAATCGAGATCAACGATTTCACGGCCATACTGCACGGCACGATACCAGGGATTCCCCGGCAACCCGGCTTTCTGGAACACTTTGTCACAAGCATCGGTCCAATACAAGTTCTGGAAGGTTTCCCCGCCACAGCTCAAATCCATAAAGTCGAGCAACAGAACGTTTTCTTTCAGCCGTTCGATCTTCATCGGACGCATCGGTTCCAACAAGGTCAACTGTCCCGGATCGCTCACCGACTCAGCCGCCACCGGTGTATCGGAAATGCGCAACAAAAGACTGCCCGCCGGTTCCACGCGAGCCTTCACCGTTACCCGGTCACCCGTTACCGTATAAGGTATTTCGTAATTTTTCCCGTCCATGGCATCCATACGGACCACATACTTTCCGGGTAATGCCACTGTCACCTCCGACGCTTCATCCATCGAAGCATTGGTCAACAACAACAACTGCCCGTCGGTAAACTGACGACGATGATGATAAATATCCCCACCCTGTACCTGCTGGAAATCGATCTGCGCCTTATTGCGCAGATAGGTATTCATCAATGATTCGTCACAATCTTCAGCGCGTACCACCTGATCCGAAGCGAAGAAGGCTTCTGCCTCGGGGCTGTAGGCTCCATCCACCAGAGTCGGAGCTCCCAGCGCGATGATGCGACCGCCGGCTGCCGCAAAGTCCTGCAACAAGGCAAAGGTTTCACTTTCCAGATTTTCGGTCAAAGCCGGAATCACAACCGTTCCATACGAACGCTGCCCCACGACAAAACGACCGTCTTTCACCGAAGCCTGATCTTTAAAAATCGCTTCGCAACCCAGATCATATTCTACCTGTGCCTTTTCCAGACGGGTCACCAGATCCTGGAATGCCTGACCGATCCGCTGAGCCTGATTCTCTTTTTTCTGTCCCTCGTACTGATTATAGAGCCATGCCGAAGTAGTGGGTTCCAGTACCAACACATCGTTGATTTGGTCACCCATGCTCATAGCCGCACTCATCCGCCCGTTGTAATCGTTGAGCAGGTGATAATCGCTCCACCAGGTGGCAGCCCGGCTGAATTCGGGCGGATAATCGGTCTTGCGCGAACCCAACAGACTCATGTGCGACAGATGCTGATTCACGAAATTGACACCCAACACATATTGCCAGTCTGCCAGCCGTTTGAAATCCTTGAACGTAGCGTTCCATCCGGCTCCGCCATAGGTTTCACTCAGCACCCGTTGACGCCCCAGTTGGTTCGCCACGCTGCGTACTTCCTTCACCGAACGGATATTCCCGAACTGAGCATTGGGCGAAGTTTCATTGAACTGATTGAACAGCATGTCAATACCCGGCATTTGCTGCCAGGCGGCCATGGCCATGTTATCGGGAACTCCGGTCGTCGTAGGCCACATATGTTCCCAATAATGTCCGGTCCAAACGATTCCTTTATCGGCGCAGTACTCATACCACGGTTTGGCCCAACGTTCCACAAAAAGGGTCGACAACAGATCGAAATAGTCATGACGCACTTTTTTCCAGTCGCCCACCTCTTCGTGCAAAGCCGGCAATTGAGCACTCAGGTCATACCCATAGGTCTGTTCAAACACCTCAAACAAATCGGGCGTCCAACGTACTCCACCCGGAGAGACAATCTCCGGTTCATCCGTAAAAATCCCTTCGATACTCAGATTCAGGGCTCCTTCCAAATTCTTTTCATACCCGCTCATGGTCACATCCATGAACTGCTGGGTAACGCCCGGTTTGAGCAGATCGACATACGAAGTACCTCCCATCCACGCCGAAGGCTGATAGTAGGTCTTTTCATACAAATAGAATTTTCCTTTCTTCCCGGCCATTTTGGCGGCTTTGTCGGTAATGTTTGTCAATTTACCTTTCTTTTCACTGACAATCACCGCATAAGCCGACACATCGTCCGGCATGACATCAACCACCGTCGGTTTCAACCCCTGCCCCTGATTATAGGATTCGGGCATGGTGCGGGGAACATGACCTCCCGCAAAACCGCTCGGATAGGAATTTTCGTCATACAGCCATACATTCAATCCGAATTCGTGGCCGCGACGCACGGTATAAGCCACCAAATCGAACCACTCCTGCGAAAGATATTCGGTCGAGAGTCCCGGACGCGGATGGATAAACACCCCGCCGCAACCTTGTTCGCGAAACTCCCGCAACATATTGTCGATTTGATACTGAGAAACTTGCATGTTCCACACCATAAACGGTGCGGTTCGGTAGGTTTTGCTGGGCTCCGAAAACTCATCCAGCAAATCATGGATCGATTGTTTGGGTTGCGGCTGCGCCGAGGCCGTGACACATAAGGTCGCTGCGGCCAACACAGCCGTGAAAAGAGATTTCATAAATTTATTATTTAGGTTAGTGATCTCAAAAAAACGTTGCTCTCGATTATTCAAAGATACGATTATTTTCGATTACGCAAAACAAGTCCCTCTTCTTAATTTGCAAATCAAAGAAGCATTCTCTACCTTTGATCGACCCAAAATTCGGGTCCACAGCTATTTTAACCCATACTGCATACCATGAACGACCATACGACCTGTCAAATTACGTTAGTCCCGCTGGGACGTGTAATGACCGTTTCCCGGGGCTCGAATCTCGGCGACGCGATTCATGAACTGGGATTGGAGTTTCCCTGCGGAGGCAAAGGCATTTGCGGCAATTGTAAAGTACGTCTGCTGGCCGGCCATATTACCCTGGATCCGCTCCACGAAGCCGTTCTGAAACGCAAAAAATTAGGAGACGAATGGCGTCTGGCTTGTCTGAGCCGGGTCGACGAGGACCTCACCATCGAGGTGGCTCAATTCGAAAACATCGTACTGGCCGACGAAACTCCATTCCACTTTACGCCCCGGGCTCAATGCGGCATTGCCGTCGATCTGGGATCGACGACCCTGGTTTCTCAACTACTCGACATGGAAAACGGACAGGTACTCTCCGTACAGACTTCGCTCAATCCCCAGGCCGTTTACGGCGCCGACATCATGTCCCGCATCAGCTACGCCATGCAGAGCCCCGAAAATGCCGAACGTCTCACCTCCCTCATTCGGCGTACGGTGGGAGCACAGGTCGAAGCGCTGGCCGCCCAGGCCACTCACCCCATCGGTCGGGTTCGCATCGTGGGAAACACCGTCATGCACCATCTGTTCTGCGGGCTGGATGTCACCCCGCTTTCGGCCTACCCGTTCGAATCGCCCCATAACGGCATGATCCATTTCACCCCCGCCAACCTGGGATGGCAGATCGACGCCTCGATTGACATCACCTTCCTGCCCAATATCGGCAGTTTCGTCGGCAGCGATATTCTGGCCGGCATTTATGCCGCCGGCATGTTTTCCAGCGAAGCGCCCCGGGTTCTGGTCGATCTGGGCACCAACGGTGAAATTGCCGTAGGCAACCGACATGGCATTGCCTGCGCCTCCACGGCCGCCGGACCCGCTTTCGAAGGGAGCAATATCTCCTGCGGCATGCGTGCCAGCACCGGAGCCATCTCCTCCATCTCTCTGAAAGACGGACACCGCGAACTCCACGTCATCGGTTCGGGCCAGGCAAAAGGCATCTGCGGCAGCGGACTGATCGATGCCATCTACCTGGGGGTTACACAAGGAGAGATCGACGAACAGGGAGTGATCCGCCACGAACCCAAAGTATTGCCACTGACCGACGAGGTGCATCTCGAACAACAGGACATCCGGGAATTCCAACTGGCTAAAGCGGCCGTGGCGACCGGAGTGGAACTGCTGTTACAGGACGCTCACCTGACCCACGAAGGCATCGACAAAATGTTCATTGCCGGAGGGTTCGGCAACTACATCAACCTGGATCATGCCACATCGTTGGGGTTATTGGAATTCGCCCCTTCACAGATCGTCAAGTTGAGCAACAGCGCCCTGATCGGCGCCAAGATGTTTCTGTTTCAAGAAGACAATTTTATCAACGAACTGGTGCCACGCACTCGCCATATCTCTCTGGAAAGCGATCCGGCCTTTCTGGACACCTTCTGCCAGAAAATCCTTTTCACGACAAGGTAAACTTTATGTTCACTCAGATACTCAAAGAGGGGTGCCCATCCGGACACTCCTCTTCCATTTTTATCTCCTCGGAATTTACTCAAACTTCGCAAAATCGTACGGCGTCTGAACCTCTTCCCGCATTTGACCAGGCATCAGCCAAACCGTTACGTCCGAAGTGGCATTCAACGGCAGTTCCGCATCAAACCCGATAAACTGCGTACCTGGATTAGGCGAATTGAAACTGTAATTGGGTTCCGTGCTCCAGGTGGTCAATTTCACCGGGAAGGGCGCTTGCACTCGCATATATAGCACCTTGCCGTCTTTTTCCAATCGAGCCGTCGTATCGGACAAGAAGGTAACACGATCGGCCGCCGTGACCATATTCCAGCGCATCGCCGTGAAACGATTGGTCGTAAGCCGATCCTGAATCACTGCGTATTGACCATCCACCAGCGATACCGCCCGCAACGCCCGTGCAATCTGAGGCGCATACACCCCGCTCAAATCCGAGGCCACGCACATCAGCCCGTCTTTCTGAATGACATCGTCGATGTCGGCATGTACCGTAATTTTCTGCGGTTTATCATTAAAGGTCAACGTATTGTGGGCCTGATTGCGATACCGGAAGACATCCCAACGCTGCGATTCCTGTTCCCGCAGCCACAAATCCACGCCACGGCTTTCCAACTGGTTATACAATTCACCGCCCAAATCGAGTGCCCAACGCACCCCATCGGCTTCCAGGAAGAAAGACCCCACGTCCATGTGAGCATGATTCAAGCCGGCTTGTCCCGCTTTGAAAGCAAGATAGACTGCTCCCGGTTCATCCCAGGACGAACGCATCACCGCTACCGGAGAACCTCCGTGCCCCATATAGAAACATTCGGCCGGCACGACCGGATTCGACAGCGGAGCCTGCGACCCAGCACCCCACAACATCACCATGGGGAATACCCGATTGGTCAGGAAACTACGTGCGGTATCGGCTTCGAACAGTCGTTTTTGCTGATACAGCAGAGCCGGATCTCCCGTTTTCCCATAAAACCAGAAGACCGTAGGATTGAACATCGGTCGCGGACCGTTATCCGAATAGTTGAACTGACTGAGGGCCGGGGTAATCATCACCTGGGAATACAACCCGGTCTGCATGAAACCGGGCATTTCCGACAATCCGAAATCGGTACCCAACGCCTTTTCCAACACGGATAAGAACATCACATTATAGGTCGTTCCATAATCCCAATAATCGATCCCTTCCGGATAAGCACCGTCCGGACCGTATTCGTGCATCGGTTTACGGATCGTGGCAATCGCACGGTTAATATAAGGACGCACCCCTTCCGGGTCGAGATCATACAAAGCCAAAGCCGCATAAGTCACCCCTGCATTGCAGACCTGATTCCAGTTGTGTTCAGCCGTCAGCCACCAATTCGAATCATCAGCCGTATCGAGCCCCTTTTCTTTGAGTGCCCGAGCAATGGTTTCTCGCGATTGCGGGGAGAGATAGTCATAAAACCAGTCATACCCGATGGACAAAGCCGTCATCATTTCCCCTACATCCAGATAATGAGACGGATTCCAGTCGACAAACGACGCAGCCTTGAGCATCTCCCGTTCAGCCCTTTCGGCATATTTCTTGTCGCCGGTCATCCGCCAGGCATACCCCAAATACAAAATGCGACGCAAATCTTCCCGACAAGTAGTCAGCAATCGCATCCCGATTTTCACCCGTTCATTAACAGGCAATTCCACAATCTGATCGGCTTCCTGCAAAATCAGTTCGTGCAACTGGCTCCAATAGGCATCGGCTTTGATCTTTTTCTTCAGGGCCTTTTCTTCGCCCTTGAACCACAGCAGACGCGGATGAGCGGGGACAGTTGTTTCAGCCGTCAACGGACCGGAAGCCGTAGCCAATGTCACCACCGGTTCCTCTTGCGCCAGCAAAGGCCCCCCGACAAACAAGCCCGACAAAAGGGCTAAACACCAAATTTTCAAATTTTTCATGAAAGATTCATTTAGCAGTTAAAAAGCGTCAGACCGCCTCTGCGGTTCTCCACTACATCATTTTTCAGCCATCTATCCGGCCAGCGAAACATTGAAAAATTCTACGATCCCGACCACTTCATTGGCTTCGTTCACTACCACGATCGAGTGAATTTTATAATTGCGCATCATCTCCTCTGCCACCACGATTCGCTGATCCGGCAAAATAGTCTTCGGCGTACGGGTCATCACCTCCTGAGCCTGAATATTGAAAAACTCGGCTTTGTATTTGGCCATCGCCCGACGAACGTCTCCATCGGTAATCACCCCGATCAATTTTCCGTTTTCCACCACGGCCGCAATTCCCAGACGAGCATCGCTGATCGCAATAATCACATCGCCGAGGGTCGTGGTTTTGTCCACCAACGGCAGGTTGTCATGACGCATCACATCCTGCACCCGGGTCAACAAACGGCGTCCGAGACTGCCACCCGGATGGAAAACAGCATAATCTTCAGCTTTAAAATTCCGTTCGGTCAACAACGCCACTGCCAAGGCATCGCCTATCACCAGAGTCGTGGTCGTAGAAGAGGTCGGAGCCAGATTCAACGGACAAGCCTCGCGTTCCACTCCGATATTAAGGTGATAATGGGCGTGTTTGGCCAAGGTCGACTCGGGATTTCCGGTCATGGCGATCACCACATTCTTATTGTGTTCGAAAAACGGAATCAGTTTCAGAATCTCGTCAGTCTGCCCCGAATTGGCAATGGCAAGCACCACATCGCGCGATTCGATCATCCCCAAATCGCCGTGATAGGCTTCGCCCGGATGCATGAAAAACGAAGGAGTTCCGGTACTGGCCAGCGTAGCGGCAATCTTTTTGCCGATGATACCCGATTTCCCCATCCCCGTCACAATCACTTTTCCGTCACTGGCCAAAATAGCTTTAACGGCCTTTTCAAAATCATCCGTCAATCCATTGACCAAATTGCGAACCGCATCGGCTTCGGTATTGATCGTATGAATGGCACTCGCTTTAATATCGCTCATAAACTTTTCTTATATTATTTAGGTATCTCCGGGATCACCCGGTTGTCTCGTAGTTTCAATCCGCATGTAGACCGTTTGATCTGCTGCAATCTTTTCAGCCTTTTCGATTCTCCGCCCTCACTTAATCATCATTTTATGCCTTACACACCACGAAAAAGGCGTCGGTCCGGCACCAAATTTACTAAAAAGTTCCGATAAGCCCATATTTTCGGGTCGAACAAAACACCTGACTGTAAATATAAAAACCGGGACGAGACGTTTCGATTTTCCGATTGAGCTGCAAAATGGGCGAACCGGATTTCACATGCAGAAACTCGCGCTGTCGTTTATCGGCCC
>Ga0192261_1096_pt1 | contig 18562 bp, 4 predicted proteins | sample Koala_Koa23_G3_FD_131283 | JGI IMG/M metagenome (GOLD analysis project Ga0192261, IMG submission 131283) | Enriched cells from koala feces incubated with labeled cellulose particles, San Francisco Zoo, California, United States - Koala_Koa2-3_G3 ... | reverse complement strand
CGGTTTCTGCGCGTAGACGGAGCCGTTTCCCGTGGTACGCCAGAGCCAGGCGTTCTTGTTGTCCGCGAGGTCGACCGCGAAGGCCATGTTCATCACGCCCGCGGCGTCGGCGTAGGCCCGCATCTTCATGAGGTAGGACACGTAGTCGGCGTTGAATCCCAGCTTTGGTGAGACCAAGCTGGCCTTGAACCCTTCCGATGACTGGTAGGACTTGGTGAAAGAGCTGCTGTCCCCGATCTCCTGCCCAGCCGTGCCGCTCGCGGAGAGAGAGCCAGAGGCTATTTTAGGCCACCCGATGTTGAGGGACAGGCTCCCGTTTCGCTGGTTCTTCGCGATAGTCTTGAGACTTGTGATATCCGTCACCTGCTGGGAGAAGGTGAGCTCCTCCGTGTAGTTGCCGCCAAGCGTCTTTTCTAGCGCCAGCGAAAGTTCCGCCTGTTTATCCGCGTAGCCGGGGGTGCCCTCTATCGTTGTCGGATATGAGAAAAGGTTGCCCTCCTCGTGTATCGGGTTATAGTCGTCGAACTGCGAACTCTGCCCCGCGTCTCCCTGCACGCGCGTCGTCACGTCCGACATTGTGCAGGTGAAATACTGCGTCCCGTCCTCCGTCACGGAGATCGTGCCGTTGAAGGGATCATTGAGGGGCTTCGTTTCGTCGAAAAATCCTTCCGGCGCGGGGGCGATCACGGGGTAGCGCCAGATGTGGAAGTCCGCCTTGTAGAACATGAGGCTGTCGGAGGTGTCGGTGGCTGAGCTTATCTCCGCGGCGGTCGAGATCTTGCTTTCGTTCGCCATGCTGAGCGACTGGGAGGTACCCCTCTTCCAGCCGAGCGAGGCATTGCCGCCGAATGAGAAGCCAGCCAGCTTCTTTACCTTCGCCGTTGCGCTGACGCTGGCCTCTACGCCGCGCTCGGCGAACTGCCGCACGTTAAAGGCGATGTCTTTCGTCTGACTCTCCGTGTCGTCTTTCTTATATGTCACGCTGCTGCCCGCGTATGAGAAATTTGTGAGCGCGGGGTCATTTGATTCGCTCCACGGCGCGGTTATGTAGTCGACGTGGTATGGCGGCGTCTGCATGATCGTCGCGTAACTCTTTCTCTGCCGCACGACCATGTGGGTCGGCTGGCCCAGGAACAGGGATTCCCTCGCGAAGTCCGCCGTCATCAGCCCCGCCGCGTAGCCGCTGGGTCCATGGGATAGCCGATCTCCATCCTGAAATCCTACGAAGCTCGTACCGGAGAGCCTGCTCTTGTAGAGCCAGAGGTAGTCTCCTGTAATATTGCCATTGTAATCATGTGTCGCTCTGGACAGAAGCACGTTGTCGCAGGGCATCCCATTTGCGTTCACCTGCCCGGAGAGCGGCGCGGCCGCGAGGGAGAGGCTCCTGAGCGCGTAGCAGTCGGGGTTGGTGTAGTTGTCCGTCCTCATTAGGTACTTTTCAGAGGGGTGGTGCTTTGTGTCCGCTCCCCACACGGAGAGGAGGATATTCCCCTGTTGGAGCGAGTCGCCGTAGAGCGGCGCGGCGTAGACGATCTCGTCCCTCCCGTCGCCGTCCAGGTCGCCGGCGGCGGCGAGCAGGCCGTAGTATTTATGATATAACGATGTGCTCGTGCCGCCCAGCCGGTGGTCACCGTCGTCCCGTACATAGTTCCACTCAGATTTGAAGCCGCCGCCGTCGTGGTAGACGATCTGTACCGTCGCGTATCCGCTGTCGCCGTAAAGGTCGTTGAAGACCGCCGCTACCTCCTGCTTTCCGTCGCCGTTGAAGTCCCCCGCCACCACGTCGCAGCCGTCGATGTTATATCCGCGATTATCCCTGTGCCCGAAGATGCCTTCGTAAAGCTTGCTGGTGCTGAACGAGCCGTCCGCGTTGCGTGTGACCTTATATATCTGGAACACATAGCCTTGGCTGCCGCGGCCGGAAAAGATGCAGGCGACCTCGGAGGCCTGCCCGTCGTTGTCGAAATCTCCCGCCGCGACGCGGACGGTCGGGTATGACGCTTGCGCATAACCAAGATAAAGGCTCTTGCCTGTCGGCGAATTGCTGTCCAGCAGGCGTCCGTCCAAAAATTCGAGGTAGCAGTCGTAGGTGGTATTCTCGCCGAGTTGCTGGCCTTTCCCATCCGGCGTCCTCATATGCGCGACGACGAAGCTCTCCGTCTCCTCGCCGTCGACGAAGAGCCCCGCGGTGGTGTCGGTCGGATAGACGTTCCCCGCTTTGACGTTGGCTTTTCGCGACCCATTGTTCTCTAGCTTGAAATTGCCGTCTTTGTCCATGCGCACCACACCTGTGCGATAGAGCCAGCCCTTGCCTCCTTTATGGTCGAAATCGGGCAGCAGGACGCGGTAGCCGTTGTCTTTATCCACGGGTTTTGTAGTAATGGCCGGGTGCATGCCCGACGTCCATTCGCCGTCATTGGGGGCCAAGTCATAAAGATACAGTTTCGACTCCTGTTTATATTCATAGTTCTTCGAGGGGTCGAAGCGCCCGGGGTAAAGGTTCAGAGACTGGCCGCCGCTGTTGTACCAGACGGCGCGGAGAAGGTCCTGCTTGATGAAGTCTCGGCCTCCCACGGTCTCAGTAAGAATATCCTGTACGTCGTCCAGCTTTTTGCCGTTGATCTTCACCGGATCGGCACCGGCGGCGGTGACGATGATAAAGAACAGGCAGAACGTCCCTAAGAGGCGCCGGAGAAACTTTCCCTCTCCGCGCATGTCAAAGATACTCCCAGAGTATACGGGAGGTATATCGTCTTGAATTTTTCTCTTCCTGTGTGTGTCAAAAAGACTGTCCCGGCCGGGGGCGTATGCGCCATAGCCGATTTTTTCGCTTAAAAACATGATATATATGCCTCCCCTTTGCTATTTATATTTTTTACAATTATGCCATGACCGCGCTTTTTTGCAACATTTCTGTGTGTGATCTGAATATAATGTCAATGCGAAATTACGTATATTATACATACTTTTCATGGTGTTGCGGTCTGCGTACCTAAACGCCGGTTTATCTATCGATAGGGTAAAAGATAAACAGCGGTTTACCAAAGATTTTGGCGCCCTCTCTGAGGCGGCCAGAGAGCCGAAATCTTTGATTTCGTGCGATTCGGCTGGTAGTTACATCAGAGCTGTCCCGTAGGGACTGAGGGAGAGTTGACCTTAGGTTCTTCCGCGGCTTTTGCCGCGGGCTCTGTATGGCGCGGTTCCCGCGCCATACAGAGCAACACTCCTTCCGTCTCGTCGCAAAGGCGGCGGCGATCCACCTTCCTCATAGAGGAAGGCTTTAAGAAAAAACTTCCGTTTATCATCGATAGGGTAGAAGCTAAATCGCTGTTTGTTTCCTTCTCTGTCCAGGGGAAAAAGCACCGATTCTCCCTCATGTGGCGGCGCGAATATAAAGGCGCGCCCGCGGGCTGCCCCTGCGGCCGCGCCTCTGCCGGTATTTATCCTGTCAGTGGTCCGGCAAAACTTCTGCCGCTTCGCCTCTAATCAGTCCGCCGCCGCGGCCGGAAGAGAAGCGCCAAGGCCAGGAGCAGCGCCGCCGCGCCCCAGCCGGTATTGCAGCCGCCGCCGCTGCCGCCTCCGCTTGGCTTCTTCTCGAAGGAGATGTAGCCCTCGTCGCAGCGGATTGCGACCGTCAGGCGGAGTCCTTTCAGCTCCGACGGCGAGACGAGGAAGGAGAAGTCCCTCGCGGCGCCGGGGAAGACCGCCGGGATGTAGCGGTTGGCGACGAGCCGCTCATGCTGTGCTCCGCCCTTTATATCGCGCGCCGTTAACTCTACGTAGACGTTGTGCAGCGGCCTGTCTCCGCTGAAGGCCACCGTCCCGTAGGCGCGGAAGTCCTCCGTTTTGTCGGCAAGCGAGTCGCGGAATTCGGTGAAACTCATGCCGTCGACCATTATCGAGAAGGCCTCCGCCGCTATCGCGTCGGCAGCCGCGTTCGAGTTGGCTTCACCCGATGTCACGGCGAAGGGATAACGTCCCTTGTTGTTGCCGCCGGGGTCATAGTTCGCGTCGCCGGAGGTGGCGTTCCAATTTTTGTGAATTTCGTCGATTTCGTTGTCCGGGTCGATCTGGAAGTAAAAATCATAGTTACCCTCAGCCATTCCGGCGGGAACGGTCCAGTCGAAGGAGACCACGGCCTTGTTGTCCTCCGTATTCTCCTTCCAGCCCTTCAGCGCGGCGGTGCGGCGGCTGATGCTCTGTTTCGCGCCGCTCTCGTCGGCGTAACCCATCTCGACGGTAACGTTCCCAGCGTCGACGAAGCTTGCGTTGTAGATGGGGATGCTGATCGTGTAGTTTCCGCCGTGCCGCAGCGATGAGGTCGTTTCGGCCAGATTGTCGTTGTCGTAGAACCGGATGCCGCGTATCTGTGTCGCGGAGCGTTCATCGAGATTGACGGTCCACTTGATCAGATCTTCGCTGTCCTTGTAGCGGCTGTAACGGGTGGGGAGTATTAACGAGGGGTCCGGTTTCTGCGTGTAGACGGAGCCGTTTCCCGTGGTACGCCAGAGCCAGGCAGTAGGGTCGTCCGCGAGGTCGACCGCGAAGGCCATGTTCATCACGCCAGCGGCGTCGGCGTAGGCCCGCATCTTCATGAGATAGGACACGTAGTCGGCATTGAATCCCAGCTTTGGTGAGGCGAAGTCGGCCTTAAACCCTTCCGACGACTGGTAGGACTTGGTGAAAGAGCTGCTGTCCCCGATCTCCTGCCCTTTCATACTGTTCACGGAGAGAGAGCCTGCGACGATTTTGGGCCACCCGAGGCTGAGCGACAGGCTCCCGTTTCGCTGGTCCTTCGCGATAGTCTTGAGACTTGTGATATCCGTCACCTGCTGGGAGAAGGTGAGCTCCTCCGTGTAGTCGCCGCCAAGCGTCTTTTCGAGCGCGAGCGAAAGGTCCACCTGTTTATCCGCGTAGCCGGGGGTGCCCTCTATCGTCGTCGGATATGAGAATAGGTTGCCCTCCTCGTGGATGGGGTTGTAGTCGTCAAACTGCGAGCTCTGTCCCGCGTCTCCCTGCACGCGCGTCGGCTCGTCCGACATCGTGTAGGTGAAATACTGCGTCCCGTCCTCCGTTCCGGAGATCGTGCCGTTGATGGCCGCTCCGAAGAGCCCCGTCGGCGCGGGGGCGATCACGGGGTAGCGCCAGATATGGAAGTCAGCCTTGTAGAACATGAGGCTGTCGGAGGTGTTGGTTTTTGAAGTTATCGTCGCGGCGGTCGAGGCGCTGCTGTTGTTCGCCGCACTGAGCGACTGGGAGGTGCTCTTCTTCCAGCCGAGCGAGGCGCTGCCGCCGACGGAGAAGCCCGCCAGCTTCTTTACCGTCGCCGTCGCGCTGCCGCCGACGTCGACGCCGCGCTCTGTGAACTGCCGCGCGTCAAAGGCGATGTCCTTCGTCTGGCTCTCAGTGTTGTTTTTCTCGTAGGTCACGCTGCTGCCCGTGTAGGAGAAGTTTGTGAGCGCGGGGCTCCCCGACTCGCTCCACGGCGCGGTGATATAGTCGACGTGATACGGCGGCGCCTGCATCACGGAGGCGTAACTCTTTCTGCTGCGTATAACCATGTGGGTCGGCTCGCCCAGGAGCAGAGACTCCTTCGCGAAATTCGCCGTCATCGGCGCTGCCGCGAAACCTTTATCCTCACGTAAGATCTTTACGCCGTCCTGAAATCCGCTGAAACTCGTGCCGGAGAGCCTGCTCTTGTAGAGCCAGAGGATGTTTCCGTCGTCCGATTTAAGGTCAGCCTCACGCAGCGCCAGAGATAGAAGCACGTCGGAGCAGGCCATGCCGCTTGCGTTCAGATTCCCCGAAAGCGGCGCCGCCGCGAGGGAGAGAAACTGGAGTGTATAGTAAGGCATGGCTCCGTGTTGTTGCAGGTAATTGCCCGTCCTCATTAAATACCTTTCAGAGGGGGAGAAATTGTCGCCCGCGCTCCACACGGAGAGGAATACGTTTCCCTGATTGGCCGAGCTCATGTTGCCGTAGAGCGGCGCGGCGTAGATGATCTCGTCTTTCCCGTCGCCGTCCAGGTCGCCGGCGGCGGCGAGCAGACCGTAGAATTTATGATATACCGATATGCTCGTGCCGCCCAGCCGGTGGTCTTTGTCCCGCACGCTGTTATACTCTGTCTGGAAGCCGTCGCCGCTGTGGTAGAAAATTTGTACCGTCGCGTATCCGCTGCCGTCGTCATTAAGGTCGTTGAAGACCGCAGCTACCTCCTGCTTCCCGTCGCCGTTGAAGTCCCCCGCCGCCACGTCGCAGCCGTCGATGTTCTTCCCGCTGTTATCCCTCCGCCCACAGTCGTGCTCATAGAGCTTGCTGGCGCTGAACGAGCCGTTTGCGTCGCGCGTGATCTTATATATTTGGAACATATAGCCTCTGCCGGGGCCGGAGAAGATGCAGGCGACCTCGGAGGCCTTTCCGTCGTTGTCGAAATCTCCCGCCGCGACGCGGACGCTAGGGCATAGGGCGGTGGCCGAGCCAAGCGGAAGGCTCAAGGCCGTCGGCGAGTTGTTGGCGCCGTCGTTCAGCTTACGCCCGTCAAGAAATTCAAGATAGAAGTTGTAAGTGGTGACCTTGTCGCCGAGGTGTGTCTTTCCGCCCTCGGCGACCGTCATCCGCGCGGCGACGAAGCTCTCCGCCTCCTCGCCGTCGACGAAGAGCCCCGCGGTCGTGCCGGTGGGATAGACGTTTCCCGCCGGGACATTGGTTTGCAGCTCCCTCACACCGTCGATTTTGAAATCGCCGTTTTCGTCCATGCGCACCACGCCGGTGTGATAGAGCGTTGTATTACCGTGATGGCTGAAATCGGGCAGCAGGACGCGGTAGCCGTTATTTGTGTCCACAGGCCTTGTCGTAATGGCCGGGTGCATGCCGGACGTCCATTCGTTGTCCTTGGGGGGCGACCCGTAAAGAGTCACGGGCGGCTTCTCGGTGTGGCTGCCCGCCGCCGGGTCGAAACGCATGGGATATAGACGCACGTCCGAGCCCGTGTCATTTGAGCTGTTCGGCTTGTACCAGAGGGCGTGGATCAAGTCGTGCTTGAGGAAATTTCGTCTTCCCATCGTCTCTGTGAGGATATCCTGCACGTCGTCCAGCTTCTTGCCGTTGATCTTCACCGGTTCGGCTCCGGCGGCGGATACGATGATAAAGAACAGGCAGAGAGTCCCGAATACGCGCCCGAGAGTGTTCCACCGTCCATGCGCGCGGAAGATGTCGCCCTGCAGTCCGGCGGCTGAGATTCCTTTGCTGCAAGCGATTTTCTTAATAAAAAATATATTCTGCATATGATAAACCCCCTTTTGCTAACTGGTTGTTAAGTAATTATGCACATAACAGCATATTATTACAATACCTCATATGCCGTTGTGCATAAACTGTCAATGCCAAATCGTTTAATATACATATTTTGCTGATACCTTGCCCTGTTAATGGCTGCGGTATCCTATACAATGGACATAATGCGTAAAATCATAAAGTGTCAATGCTCAAAGATAAAAACTGAACAAATTTATTGAGGTCATAACATTTGTTCTGTAGGGCCGCCGACGACAAACAAAATCTGCTGGACCTCGCCTCCTCAAATATGACCGCCTATGACGCCTCGCAGGACGGCGAAACCTACCTTTGATGATATAAAATGGCGCAAGGTGACGCTGGAATCCCAGCCCGTCACCTCGGGCGACGAGACGCTTGACCTTCCAGGCCGAAAACGGTGACAAAGCAGTGGTGAGGATTTATCAGTCGCAGTACGATAACTAAGCGATAACGAAAAACCTTCAAAAGACGACCGTCCCCGGGATAAAAGGGACGGCCGTCTTTTGCTGCCGGTCTTGTCCGGCGGCACGGGCGTTGGCGGTCAACTTATCGTTTGTCATATCGCCTCAGTATGAGACTAAATCAGCTATTCCAAGTATAATAGCGCTGGTACACTCAATATTTTCCCGTACCGAACAAAATATCGCGCCGGTGCGCGGCGAATCGTCCGATGAAACGTTGCGCGGTGGCGTTAAAAAAGGGAAGATCTTTTATGAGGGGTTCCATACGCGCTTTATTTATCTCTCTGATAGTCCTGCTCTCCTGCTCTTTGGCATACGGAGCCGACTATGCGGAACACGAAGCCATCGTGCTGATGCGCGACGCGAACACGAAGAGCTCTGTGATGAGCGCCTCCGCGAAAAGCAGATCCGCCGCGAAGGTCTCCGCGCTCGCGAAGAGCGTGGGGGCGACGGTGCGCCGCAGTTATCCTGAACTCACGGCTGGCAGCGGCAGCAGCATCGCGCTCGTATCCTCGCCGCAGAAGACGGCGGACGAGCTCATTAAGGAGCTCAAGGGCAATCCCGACGTGATCGGGGTGGCGAAGAACTACAAAAGAAAGGCGCTGGATAATACGCCCGACGACCCCTTGTGGGCCGAGCAGTGGGGGCCGAAGCGGATAAAGGCGCCGCAGGTTTGGGATACGTTTTCCACCGGTTCCGACGAAGTATATGTCGCGGTGCTGGACACGGGCGTTATCTACGACCATCCCGACCTCGCAGGAAATATCAGCGGCGAACTGCCGGACGGAACCTACGGCAAAATGTTCCATAACGAAGTGGAGGTCACCGATGTCGTTCGCGGCGGCACGCAGTCGGAGGATATAAAGATATACGATCTCCACGAGGTAAATTACGCGGCGGCCGGCGATATCGACGGCCATGGTACGCATGTTGCGGGGATAATCGGCGCGGCCGGCAACAATGCGTTAGGCGTAGCGGGGGTAAACTGGAAGGTAAAGATACTGCCGGTGGGGATATTTACCGTGACACAGGACAAATATGGTTTCGCTGCCGAAAGCTATGACAGTGACGCCATTGCCGGGCTTAACTACATAGTGATGCTTAAAAAGGTCTACAAATTGAATATCCGCGTCGCGAATATGTCCTTAGGCGGATGGAATCCGCCGGTGGACCAGGATACAAACCCTTATGGGCAGGCGGTCAAGCTTGCGAGCGACGCGGACATAATCATCTGTATGGCGGCGGGGAATGAAGACCAGGACATAGACAACCCTGCGGGAGCCGATTATAAGGGACAGCTCTCATATCCCGCCTGCTACCGCTTCGCCAATACGATCTCGGTCGGCGCTTCGAACGAAAACGACGGTCGCGGCGAGGCTTCAGGCTCCAACTACAGCAGCAGCGGCAAATGGGTGGACATCATGGCTCCCGGTGACCACATCATGAGCACTGTGCCCAGATATCGTTGCTATTCCCAGAGTGAGAATTACAATGCCAGTGAGTATGACAGCTGGAGCGGTACCTCCATGGCCACGCCGGTGGTCGCCGGGGCGGCGGCTCTGCTTTGCGCCGTCTATCCCGACAAATCCGCCAATGAGATAAATACGATGCTGCTGAACGGCGCGGAAAACGTGCTGCGCAAAGGTTATTCAAAATACGGCCTGCTGAACGTTTATAACGCCTGCCTCAGCACCGTCGCCGAGGCTGTGGTACCGTCGCTGCCGGCGGACGCGCCGCGGGATATCGTCGCGCTTGCGCCCGTGCTCTACAGCGTGGACGCCAAAGACGAACAGGCAAAAGAGGAGGCGGTGACGCAGATCATCGAGGCATCCGGCGGAGCCCTGACCAGTGAAGACGTCGTCTTCAACAGCGGCAGCGGCGTGGTGGAGGCCTCCGGCAAAGCGGTGTCGGCGGCGGCCAAGGCGGCGCTCACCGAAAAGGGCGTGGCCGGCTCCGTATCGGATATGACCGTGCTGCCGGTATTCAGTACCGAGGACGGCGACATAACCTCCGCCGGTTCCGTCGCGGCATTCGGTTTCCGTCTTATGGGGCGGGCGCTTATGGCGGAGAGGCCGGAGGACGTGAAGGTACTGAAGATCCAGGGCTCCGACAGGGGTAAATTTTACGAATATACCTCGGAGCCTAAATCCTTCGCGGACGGATATTTCACCGTGCAGGATGAGAACGGCGGCATATATAACGGAAACATCGACCCAGACGCCGTATACGTGCTGGTACTGTTCATTAAAGATAACGGTGGGTTTGACCTGGACGCGAATGAGTGCGGCATCCTCGATCCGGCGGCGCTGGTCAAAGTGGAGAGCGGCTCCGGCGGTTCCAGCTCCGGAGGCTGTGCCGCGGGTGCGGCGGTTCTTGCGCTGATCGCGCTGGCGCCGCTGGCGGTATGGAGAAGAAAAAGGTAGCGGCGGGAAAAACAGAATGATACTGGATAAAAGAAGTTAAACATAAGTAATAAGGCAATATCAAATCAGGCCCGGTAACGGCGGGAGGCTCATCCTCCCGTCACTCCGGGCCTGACCCATAACTGTAGGATCAACCCGCCTCTTTCGTCGCTCTGTGTCTGGCCCGGAGTCCGGCGTCTTAGGGGTCCTCTTTGTCTCACGGAGCTGCGGGCGAAGCGCAGCTCTCACGTCATTTTATTTTTAGCGGAATATCCTGTCTTCTTTGATAATCTCTCCGTGTCCCAGCCACGCCTTGCCTAATAGAACAGCCACTCCGTCGGCAGAAAAAAGAGATAGGGGGCGGTGAATACCGCGAGCGAGAGGGCGAGTTTTTTCTTTTCGCCCTCCTCCAGCCCCGCTTTGCTGAGGCAGAAGCTGTAATTGAAGAGATAGATGAAAAAGGCCGCCAGCGCGACGCAGCCGGCCACCCACAGGAGGCCGAAGATGCTGTCGAAGGGGTTGCGCTCGACGGCGGCGGCGACGTTCCGGCGCAGCCAGTTTCCCACCCCTCCTCCGAAACTGCCGCCGTCCATAAAGAGCGTGGAGAGCATTCCCACGGTACCGATGAAATCGGCGGCAAAGCCGCATAGCCAGACTTTTAAGATGACGGTTTTGACCTTTTCGCCCGCCTCTTTCACCTTCAGGTATCTTAAGGTCAGTGTGACGACGAGCAGGTCTATGAGAAAACAGGCTGGCAGTACGACGAACCATGTCCCCGGAAAGAGCCACAGCAGCCATATCGGAAATATTACGTTGTAGAGTTTTACGCCGCGATCTCTCATCCCGACGCCTCCCTTTTATGCAGTTTTTCCCCGCCGGCCCGCCGGCGATGGCCTCAGTTTATCATACAGAGGAGAGATACAGAAATTTTTGGAGCGGCGATTGCTTTCCGGCAAGTGGCACTGCCGTTTTTTATAGAAAAAGCAATAAAATTATTAAATTAACAACATCTTTGTTATAATTTATGATATTACAGGCAATTTAAAGTTAATTATGTACAATAAGTGAGAGGAAGTGGCTTAATGGGATTTAAAAGAGACGGAATCAGGCTTTTCCAAAAGTATCTTACGGCGGTTCTCTTTTCCGTCGCTCTTGGCGCGGCGGTCTATGCCGGAGGCTCTTTGCTGAAGGCTGACGCCGATTCCACGGGGATACCGGAGTCGATAGCGAACGATCCGCTGGACGGCGCGTGGAAATATCATATAGTGCCCAAAAATCGGGCAACGATCTCTTATATGGACAATAATTGGAGCATCAGGACTTTCCGTGGGCAGGGTGAATCCGTCGCCAACGACGAGGCGCTTAAAAATGTCGGCGATACGCTTTTGGATGTACGTAACACGCTGATTCTGAATGTTGACGACAACAACCGCGTCTTCGCGATGGCCTCATGTCCGGGTCAGATCACGGAAAAGATCACGGTCTCTCCCGACTTCTACACGCAGAGCGAGTACGCCGTGCCGCGCAGCGTAGTCTGTAATGTATATTTATATATGAAGGACGGGGAGAACGGCTCTACCTATCTTGCCATTGAATTGCTGGATAAGAGCGGCCTGCGGTCGATAGCCTGCCTCACCGACGGTAAACACGCGCCGGCTCCGGCCTATAAGTACAGGTTCAAGGCCGACGGCTCATGGGTCGACGCTCCGGCCCTCGACATGAATGTCTGTACCGATGTACAGGGATATGACTGGAACGGGGACGGCTACACCGACTATGTTATCAGCTATGTCTACAACCCCAACGGCAGGCCGAAGGGCGACAATGAAGCGGTGGGTATTGCGGTGCTCTATGTGGACGGCAAATCTCTTCTCGAAAACAACTCAAATCCTGATAATATAACTTACTTCTGGCGCGCCGACGACCATTTCAGCGACACCTCGAATATGGTGGGCGGCTTGACGCAGGTCAAACCGGCCGGCAGCATGAGGACGGCGCTTGGAGATTTCAACGGCGACGGCGTCAAGGAGGTCGCGCTCTATCATACGATGGCGCAGGGGCCGGACGGGCTGGGGCACAACAACAGCCTCCATGTATATTCCATCGATTTGGCCAAGGGCGAAATAAACAAACCATATGAGAATGACTCGGAGGTCGGGCAGTCGTATCTGCAGAACGACAGCGTCGGTATCGCCGCCGGGGACCTGAACGGCGACGGCAGGGAAGAGCTCTGTCTTATAAACGCCGACACGAGCGCCTATTACCAGAAATCGTCGCTGTATCTTACCGTGCTGGAATGTACCGGCGGGCTGGACTCCTGGTCGATACGCCGCGGTAACCACGATACGGGTGAGCGGACCTTTGACGGTCTGAGCATCAGCGGAGAAAATTGTTCCATGCCGCCGATAGACGCGGAGCTCGCCGATCTGGACGGCGACGGCGTACCGGAGCTGGTGTGGTTCACCGCTACCTCTCAGACTGAACATGACACGACGCTCTTTGTGGCGAAATGGCCGGGAAGTTACGGCAGCGTCGCGCTGGATTCGGATCCGTCGATACGCTATACGGATATGGAGTTCAACGGCTGGGCGATGGCGAATAGTTTCATGCGCTATTCCATGGCCTGCGGGCATTTTAATTATCCTTCGGCAAATCAGCCCGCCGTTGTTACATATCCCAGCCAGATCGGCGTCACACAGTTGGGCAACGGCGGGAACCTTGACTGGGCCGTCTACGAATGGAACAGCAAGGACGGCTTTATCAAGCTTGGCAGCAGCAATTCTGGACAGTCCACACCGGTCACGGACGCGAAGGCGGCCAATCTCGTCCCGCGGATCATCGCCGCCGACCTCGACGGCGAGAGTCTGGTGCTGGGAGAGCCGACGGTCATCACGGTGGAGGATAACATCGAACTTTACATGGTGACGCAGGCGCCGCCGAAGCACTGGGACCGCGTGAACGCCGCCGGCAGCGCGCTGTCGGGTTATGCCGAAGAGGACGGCAAAGTGACGCTTGATTCTTTCGCCGTCTTCGACACAGATGGCTACTATACCGGTATGCAGCGCGGAGGCGAATGGGGAAGATCTACATCCGTCACTAATGCAAGCAGCGGAAAATTCGGCGCTTCACTGGGGTTGGAAATTTCGCATAGGGGCAGTGTGATGGACAGAATATTCAATCGCTCGGAAAACAACGCCAACGAGGATCCAATGCTTGATGTCGGTGGAAAATTTTGCGGCGAATGGGTAAATGACAATACCGAGGATAAGTCTTCGACCTCAAGCTATACCTTCTCCTACAAGGCGGACCGCGACGACCAGCTCTACTACCGCGCCAACGACTACAATATCTGCCGCTATCCGGTGATCTTCCCGGAGGATAAAAAGTTCATAACTGTCTCCGACGACAATGGCGAAGAATACCAGGCGCAGAACTATATTCAGTTTGTTATCCCCACGGAGACGGCCTCTACCTTCACGCCGACTCCGGGGAGGAGTATCTCATGGTACGAGCCGCTGCACGATAACTACAATCTCTTTACCTACCCAAGGCGGCTCTCCGATATAACGGGATACCCGCAGGGAACGGAAGAAAAATTAGCTGTAGATAAGTACAATCCCTGGGCCGACATCAACGGCAAGGTATTTGTTGACGGTACCGGCAACGTTATAGGCAATCTCGATGCCAGCGAATTTCGTTTGGACGCCTCGTCAAATACGACCAATTCTGAGATGAGCAGTTCCCGTTATACACTCGGAGGATACGTTTATTTCCATCCGACGGTGGGGCAGCATTTCCCGTTTGGCAACAGGGAGGGTACCATTAAATTCGATATGGAGGGAGATGGTACCTGGGGTACGGACACGACGACCACAACCGACGTCTCGGAGATGTTCAATGTGACGATGGCCTGGCCCGGAGCCCGCAATTACACGATGTACACAGAGGATTGGACAGCCGCCGACATGCAGTTTGAGTCGGACATCGCCTACTTCACGCAGGACGACGGGGCTCTCTGCGTCGGCTACGCAGTGCCGAAGCTCGAATCGTTCCAGAGCAAGATATGGGGGAGCGGCAGCCCCTATAATACCCATGCCGACCCCGGGCTGCTGCTGCCCTTCCGCTGGAGCAACGATATAAAGAATAAATCCGCGGGGCAAAATTTAGAGAGCATGATCTACTACCTCGCCGAAAACGACAATCCTAATACGAGCCGCCAGATGCGCGGCCTGAGCTTTGAAATGACGGACGGCGGTGCGCCGGCCCCGACGGGAGATCATCAGGGCACCGCGACAAAACTGCTCGAATGCGGCCAGAAGTATAACCTGAGACTGCGCGTGATAAACTACAGTTTTGTTGACGCGGGCGAGGTCAAGGTCAAATTCTACTACCAGCCGTGGAAGGACGGAGGGGAAAACTATCCCGCCGAAAACCCCGAATTCGACGGCAGATGTGAAGAGATACATAGTGATGACGGTAATCCGGCAGCTGCGATCGATGCTATAAAAGGGCGAAAAGATAAAGAGACGGGAGATAACTGGGAATACGTTGTTCTTAACGGCTGGACGGCCCCCACGGACACCGGCCTCGGCTGGCTGCACGCGGTGATCTCCTACAACGGTGAGCAGCTCAGCACCGACAACGACCACGGCTGCGCGCTGGTCGGGAGCTACAGGCCGGAAGATTTCTACGGCACGGTGAGCGCCCAGGCGAAGAACGTTTCGCGCGCGGCCTCCGTCTCCGTCGAAAGCTATCCCGACATCGCGATAACCGGCGTCACAGCCTACGAAATGGCGAAGGACGGCACCGTCTCCCAAGAGCCTCTGACGATCGACGAGAAATCGCGTTCCAAGAAGATGAAGATCGACGTCAGGGTGAAGTATACGGGCGGCAGGCTCAACATCGGCGGCGAAGAAAAAGAGATAAACTACGTGCCGCTGCTGCGCGTGGGGCTGCTGGCGGGCAAAAGAGGCGTCAACCGCTCGCTGCTCGGCGCGACGGAATTCCCCCTCATCAAGGCGGGGGAGGAGCGCACCTTCAGCTTCGTCTACGACCCGAAGAACTGCGACTACGACAACGGCGTGGCGGTGCGGGCCTTCTCGCCCTACCTCTTTGCCTCGGAACAGCGCGACCCCAGGAGCCAGTATAAGGTCCTCTGGAACTCCATCGAACACAACGGCGGTTCCGGCGGCGGATGCAGCGTCGGCCTCGGAGCGCTTGCGCTCCTCGCACTGCTGCCGCTGGTATGGCGGAAGAAAAAGTAACGCTGCTAAAAAGGAATAAGGCAGAATAAAAAATACTGGGATAAGACAAAAGAAATAAGTCGGAACCAAAAAATAAAACTGGGTCAAGCCCGGATAGACGGGAGAGCCACCCTCCCATCTATCCGGGCTTGATTCGCAGCAGCAAAACAAGCCCGTCCCTTTCCGCCGCTCCGGGCCTGACTCGGAGCCCAATGACTTCAGCTCCTGTCTTGATCTTATAAATCCGCAGCCACTCCGACCGTTTTTAACGGCACATATTATCTCCTTTAATTATCTCCCCACGATCCCCGCGCTCTGATAAAACAGCCGCTCCGCCGGCTGGAATGATCGAATAGACAGATGAAAATACCGCCGGCGCGGCGCAGACGGCCGCCCGCAGGGGGCATAGGCAGCCGCCAAATGGGCTTGCGTCTGACGGAGGCGATGTCTGCGTGTACCCAGAGGAGATATTGTTCGCTAAATTGGAAGTGCCATATATGTTCAAGTATGCAATTTTTCGTTGGCGGTAAAGATAATATATGTGATGATAATCATAATGCTATCGTACGAAAAAATTAAAAAGGAGTGTTGTGATGAAATATACCGTGAAAGTGAGAAAACTTCTTTGTGAGAATAGGGTGCCTGCGGCCATCGCCGTGGTTCTTTTGCTTATGGCTCTAGTATCCGCCGCCGTCTCCGCCACCTCTGACATTACCGATATGCCCGATACTTTGAAGGTTGATCCGCTGAACGGCGCCTGGAAATCACGAGTCCTGCCGCATCAGCGGCTGCTGGTCTCTTTCCGGGATAAAGATTGGAATATCAGGACCTTCGTCGGTTCCGAAGAGAGCGATGACGGCGTGCTAGCCGTCTCGCATGGAACTGAGCGTATACGGAACTCTGATGAATACGGCGCGGGAGACAATAATAACTATGTATTCGCCTCCGCCGCCGCCGAGGGCGTCGTGCCGGACAGAACGGTGGCGCTATCCGAGGATTTCTACGGTATAAGCGCCTTTGAAGGCGTGCCGCAAAACGTGCTTGTCACCTCCTATCTGGTGCGGCACGACGGCGGCAGGAACTGCATCTGGCTCGACATGTGGGCCGACGGCAAGACGCTTGGACTTTATCAGCTTCCTGCGGAATATGTGCCCGCATACGAGTTTCAGTTCAAAGCCGACGGCTCCTGGAAGGACGCCCCGGCGCTTGACCAGAATACCGCGCACGACCTTGTATCCTACGACTGGAATGGCGACGGTTATTCCGATTATGTCCTGACTTATGTCAAATATGACCCGGATAAAAAAGACAACACCCTTGTGAAGATGCTGCTCATAGACGGTAAGTCTCTTTACGAGCGGATGAAGAACGGTTCCGGCGAGGTGGTAATGACCCACGTCAACGGCAGCGACGACGTGAGCAGCATTCTTGTGACGGGCGGCAGCGTCGTGGGCGGGCTTACGGACGTGAGGCCCGCTAACAGCATCCGCATGACGAAGGGAGACTTCGACGGCGACGGTACGCCGGAGATAGCCCTTTACTATACGCTTATCCATGGAGGCGGCGCAAATGAAAGCCGCGCCAATCAGCTTGAGGTGTATAAGGTCAGCTATACGGCGGACGGCGGCTATAGTTTTGCGGGATGCTACAGCACACAGGGCGGCGCGGACGGCAGCAGCTTCCTTCAGCACAACAGCGTCGGACTGGCCGCCGGCGACATCAATAACGACGGTATAGACGAGCTGGTCCTTATTCATACCGATTCGGAGGCGATCACTAGCAAGACGGCCAACTCTTATATGACCATTTATAAGATGACGGACGGTACGATGACGAAACTCGTCGACCGCCAGTCTCTTGGTGAGCAGACCTACGCCATGAGTTATGAGGACGCCTCGGTGCCGCCGATCGAGGTGAAGATAGCCGACTTTGACGGAGACGGTTTTGGCGAGCTTGTTTGGGCTACCGGCACGGGCGACAACGGAACACAGCTCAAGCTCTGGATACACGACTGGGGGCTCACCACGGCGGGTGAGGCGATAACCGGTATCGGAACGAAATATGAATATAACGCCGCCAACGGAGGCTGGTGGCTCAACAGCGATTATAAGCACCACAGCCTCGCGGCCGGCATATTCAAATATCCCGTGCAGGGCGGGCTGGTACGGCACCAGATCGCCCTTGGCCACATGGGTAACGGGGCGAACCTCGATTTTGCCATCTTCTCATGGTCGAAAGATGGCGGTCTCGAAGTGGTGGGCCATGACAGCTATAACGGTGTGATGATGAACGGCAATATGGGCGCTAATGTCGCCGCCGTCGATCTCTATGGAGAGAGTCTTGTGCTCGGCTCGCCGAGCGTGCTTTCGGTGGAGGACAACATCGAGCTGATGATGGTGACGCAGGCGCCGCCCAAGCATTGGGATAAGGTGTCGGCCAAGGACAGTGAACTTACCGCCTACGCCGACGCTAACGGAGACGTGACGCTCGACGCCTTCTCCGTCTTTGATACTGACGACTATTACACGTGCATGGAACTCAATAAGAGCTACGGTTCGACGAGCTCGACGACTACGGTCTCCGAGGGAGGCATAGGCGTTGAGGGCTCCTACGCCTTGGAAAAGAGAAAAACGCTAAAGGATAAGATCCTGAACAACCACGACGATGACGACGACCCGATACTGGACGTGGGGCTGGGCTATACACGGGAGGAGGTCCATAACCACACGGATAATTACTCGTCGCAGCTGACCTATAGCTTCAGCTATAAGGCGAACAGGGACGACCAGCTCTATTACAAGGCGAATAACTACAACATCTGCCGTTACCCGATCCTGCTTCCGGAGTCAAAGCGTTATTCGGTTACCTCGGACGACGAGACGGGAGAGACGGTCTCCTTCCAGAACTATGTGCAGTTTGTTGTGCCGACGACGAACAACTCTACCTTCACGCCGACGCCGGGCCGCAGCATCTCGTGGTATGAGCCGCTGCACGACAATTATAATCTCTTCACCTATCCCAAGCGCCTCTCCAATATAAAGGGCTATCCGCAGGGGACGGAGGCGAAGAAAAAGATTTATGAATACGACCCGTGGGCCGATATCAACGGCAAGGAGTTTGTAAAGGGTACGAACAACGTCAT